>JACXTT010009353.1_pt1 | contig 13394 bp, 8 predicted proteins | sample 9270951 | NCBI WGS metagenome assembly JACXTT01 (sample SAMN15532306, study PRJNA645909) | rock metagenome | isolation source: weathered quartz diorite | place: Puerto Rico | collected 2017-06-21
CCTGTATGATCACAGTCGCATGAAACGCCCGATTGCAATCTTCCTCGCAGGGCTGGTGCTACGTCTGATTGCGATCGCGTATCTCGCGCGCGTGATGCCGCAAATGCTCTCATGGGGAGTCAATGAGGCTGGCGGGATTGCGCGTTGGATCCTGACCAACCATACGTTTTCCTCGCCTTTCCACGACGCCCACGGACCGACCGCGTGGATCGCGCCAATCTTCCCCGGTATCGTGGCGGTCGCCTTTCTGGTATTCGGGGTCCAAACTCCGGCGTCGGCCGTCGCCGTTATGTGCCTCAACGCAATTGCTTCGGCCGCCACCGGAGTCATCGTTTACGAGATCGGGAAGGAACTTCATAGCGAGAGGGCCGGCCTTATCGCGGGCTGGATGTGGGCGTTGTCTCCGTACTTGGCGATCTTGCCATACATCCTTTGGGACACCGCCTTGTCGGCGCTGCTTGGCGCGGGAGTGTTCTGGCTGACGATGCGGTTGGCGGCTACAAACCACGCCTCGGCGCGCAACCGGCTTTGGCTGGCGAGCGGGGTCACCTGGGGTGTCGCAGGCCTGGTCAATCCGGCGCTGCTCGCACCATTCCCAGTTCTGGCGTTGTGGTTGTTGGACAGGGGAAGGAAGTGGAGGGAGGTGCTGGTGATGGCCACTTCCGCGATGGTGATTGTCACTCCCTGGATTGTGCGGAACTATGTTGTTTTCGGAGAATTCATGCCCATCCGGAGCAACGGCTTGACCGAAATCTATTTTGCCAACTGCGGGTTTGCCACTCACCCTCTGGGAACGAGCCTGGAGTACCAGACTCTGGGGGAAGCGGCATTCACCGCACGGTGTGGGCGGCGGGCCATCGCGTACGTGCGCTCGCATCCCGCAACATTCATTGCGGATTCAGCGCGGCGGGCGATCTGGTTCTGGATTTATCCGCTGAACTTTTGGCCGCTCTCCATCTTGATCGACCTCGGTGCGCTGGCAGGGTTGATGATTGTGATTGGCAAGTCACGAAGTGCTGTGGCCCCGCTGCTCGCGGTACTCGCCGTGTATCCTCTGATCTATTATGCATCGCAGGTGGTGTCACGCTACCGTCATCCCATCGATCCGGTTTTGTACGTCCTCAGCGGGGTGGCGCTGTCGGGCACGGGCTGGTCGAGGGTGGTTCCGCGCGTCGCGGCTCGCGTTTTTCGCCGCCGCGACATGTAATCCGTTCTCTTTTTTCGTTGTTTCTCGGCCGCTGTGTTCTGAGCTATGCTTTCACGAGCGACGCAAGAGAAACTCGCGCTATATTTTTGTTGCATGATCGCCTTGCACGGGAACGTGCTGTGGAAGGCGAAGCACTCCATCGTCCAGGGCTATCCTGATTTCGCTGCCTTCTATTCCGCCGGCAGCATCGTGCGCCAGGGATTGGGCAAACAGCTATACGACGAACCGACGCAATACCGAGCACAGCAGCAGTTTGCTGCCGAGGTCAGTATCCGACAAGGAGCGTTGGCATACACCCATCCGCCTTTTGAAGCTCTCTGGTTTGTTCCCTTCACCCGGGTGTCCTATTTCACGGCCTATGTGCTTTGGGACCTGACGAATCTGCTTTTTCTGCTGACCCTGTTTTACCTTCTGCGGACGTCTGTGCCTTGGTTAAGGCAGGTCCCTGCGCTGTTTTGGTTGCTGGGATGTCTGGCTTTTTTCCCCGTGTTTTTTGCTTTGCTGCACGGCCAAGACACGATTGTGCTCGCCTTGCTCATGACCGCGGTGTACGTATTGTTGCGGCGGAACCGCGACATTGCGGCCGGGTGTTGCCTGGGTCTGTGCGTTTTCCGCTTTCACCTGGTGGTGCCCCTGATCCTGATCCTTCTCTACCAGAAGCGAATCAGGACGATGTTTGGATTTGTCCCCACGGCAGCGGCGCTGGGAATGATTTCGGTCGTGATTGTGGGCTGGCATAGCGCGTTCGACTATCCCGGCTATATCTGGCATCTGGAACCGGCTCGCAGGATTGTTTCAAGCGGAATGGCCAACGTTCGAGGATTGCTTGACCCTGTCTTGATTCCCCTCACTTCCAAGCTGGCCGCCGACATCGTGATCCTGATCGTGTCTCTGGCCCTAATTTTTTTCGCCGCACGCCGGTGGAGGCTGAACAGTCAGGCTGAATTTGATCTAGGTTTCGCCCTATCCGTGATCGTCACCGTGTTGGTCGGGTATCACACGCTGGCCCACGATCTTACCTTGCTGTTGCTGCCCATTACCTTGACCGTCCAACATCTGTGCGGGAACGCGGATATCGACAAACGTACCCGTGCTCTCCTGCTCATTCCCCTATTTTTGCTTCTATTCAGCCCGCTTCATGTGTTGTTGGCCCTGCGCAGCGGCCCCTACAATCTGTTCGCATTGGTCTTGTTATTCTGGGGCTGGGTCTTGTCGGGGGAAATTAACCAGGTCCATAAAAAAGAATTGGGGGAGGGAATTGTTTCATCATGACCGTGGGACGTTAGCATCCGGCTGGTTCCATCGGTTCCAGGGCCGCAGAAGCAGCACTGCCAACATGGGCAAATAGATGAATACGATCGTCCAGCGCCCTACGTCCGCCACGCCGTTCGGAACGTGATACCAGCGCCACCAGCCGGCACCCCAACTGCAGAGCGCCGTCCATAGGATCTCTCTCCGGCTTTTGGGAATCAACCACAAGGTCAGCGTGTCATAGAACCAGCGCTGCGGCAGCAAGGCGGTCAGCAGAAACAATGCTGCGTCGGGGTCACGATAGCGAAACAGGGCGAGTAACAAAAGAGGGCCCGGCAGAATCAGCAAGGGATAAAAGTGCCGATACCCGCCCAGCTGCCCGAGCCACAGGCCAAGCCAGTTCGGCATGGCGGCAAAAGCAATGGCGCCCACCACCAGGCAGACGATGACGCCCCGGCGAGTTATGTGCGTCACTGCTACCGGAATTCCGGTTTGCGGTTTCGCCATGGTGGCGGGCAGCAGGAGGGGGAAAAATGCGCTAGCCATGAGCAGAGGGCCCCATTGCGCCGCCAACATGCCCGCCCAGTAAGGGTAGGCAAAAAAGATCAGGAGCCGGTGGTACCCGTGGCGGATGAGTCCAAAAGCCAGTACTCCGGAACTGAGGCCATAAAACATCCCACCGGCGGCAGATAGCGACACCTTCACGAAAGGCAGACCAAACAGCCCAGCGGGCAGTGGGTAAAGTTGCTGCGAGTCGGTGTAGGGGTTCTGGCGGAGGAGAAGGTGTTGCGCGATCTCAATGGCCCAGCGGAAGTCGCCGGCGCCCTGATGAAAATGTGTCAAGAGAAAGCAGCAGTACATTCCAGTGATGAGTCCGATCGCCGTCGAAACCAGGATTCGCAATCGCATGGGAGTTCGGTTCGCATAAGTTGTAACATGGAGCGATTTTTGTTTCCGCCACGCGATTGCGCAAAAACCTGATATTCGGACTGTTCCTGGCGCTGCTCTGCGCCGGAAGTATGTGGTTCTACGTGCAGAGAGTTCTGATCGCTCACCAGGAATTGTATGCCGCGGCCCACCAGCGCCCGCGCGGCAATCTTTCCGATCTTTTTCCCCGCTGGCTGGGGGCGCGGGAATTGCTGCTGCATCATCGCGACCCCTACAGCGCAGAGGTCACGCGGGAAATTCAGAGCGGGTACTATGGGCGCCCGCTCGACCCCACCCGTCCCGAAGACCCCAAAGATCAGCAGGCCTTTGCCTATCCGGTGTACGTCGTCTTTCTTCTGGCGCCCACGGTCGGCCTGCCATTTGCGGTCGTGCAATCGGGCATGCGATGGCTGCTTTTTGTGCTGACTGCGGCAAGCGTACCCATCTGGTTCCGGGGGTTGCGCTGGCGTCCTCAAGCCAGCGTCGGCGCGAGCATCATGATTCTGACCATGGGGAGTTTTCCGGTGGTACAGGGATTTAAACTGCAGCAGTTGAGTCTGTTGGTGGGCGGACTGCTGGCGGCTGGCTGTGCGGCGCTGGTGGCGGGATATCTTTCGCTTGCCGGATTCCTGCTGGCGGTGGCGACGATCAAACCCCAGCTTGTGCTCCCCATGGTGTCGTGGCTGGTGTTGTGGGCGATCAGCGACTGGCGGCAGCGCTGGCCCCTGGTCGCAAGCCTGGGCACGACCCTGGCGGTTCTGTTCGCCGCGTCCGAATACACTCTGCCAGGATGGATCGGCCGATTTCGTGGAGCGGTGGCGGCGTATCACCAGTACACGGGTGGCGCAGGTTCCTTGCTGGACGTATTAACCACGCCGATGTTGGGCAAGGCGATCGCCGTTTTCCTGATGATCGCGGTGGCCGCGGTGGGGTGGCGTTTCCGTCGAGTCACGCACGATTCGCCGGTGTTCGTCACGATCCTGGCGCTGATCCTGGCGGTCACGCTGGCCATCGTGCCTACGTTCGCGCCCTACAACCAAATTCTTTTGCTGCCCGGCATCTTTCTGATCGCAAGCTCGTGGCAAGACCTTTGGAAGCGGAATCGGCCGACTCGTGGCGCCTGCCTGGTGGGCCTGCTGGTGTTTTTCTGGCCGTGGCTGGCGGCCTGTGGCATGACGTTGGCGTGGCTGGTCCTGCCTACCGGCTCGCTGGAAGGTGCCTGGGCGGTGCCGCTCTATACCAGTGTTGCCATACCAATGGTGGTTTTGTGTCTGCTCAGCCTGCGTGCCATCGAGTTAATGCGGGCGCCACCGAGGGAAGGGTAATCAAGCTGCGCCCTCTGGGTGTTGGTGGAGAGCGCGCCCCTGGCCTTGCATTGCGCCCCGGTCATGTTAATCTTTTCGCACGCTCTGGCCCTGCGTCGACGTTTCGGAGGATGCCATGAACCTCAAGATTGACAAGCGAGTGGTCGGTGGAGTCACGATCATGTCCTGTCACGGGCGGGTGATGTTCGGGGAAGAAGCGACGGCTTTGCGGGATAGTCTCAAAGCAGCCTTGGCCAAAACTCCACGGATGGTGCTGAATCTGTCCGACGTGACCTACATTGACAGCGGAGGGCTGGGGACGCTGGTGGGCGTGTATTCGTCGGCTCGTCAGGCGGGGGCCGACATCAAGCTTACGGGTCTGGGGCAGCGCCTGCGTGATGTGCTGCAAATCACCAAGCTGGCAACCGTCTTCCAGGTTTTCGACAGTGAACAGGAGGCCCTGGCAGCCCTGGGCTGCGGGGCCGCCTGAAGGGAAATTCGCTGTTCGCGAGGGTTGGGCGATGGTATCGTCCATCGTTCCTTCTTTGAAATTTGAAAACTGAATTTCGAAGCTGAGGAGAAGTAGGGGAAGCTCCGCATGGCTTTTCAACCCATCACGGGCCCGGTTTCGTCGCCAGGATCGGGGATTTTTCCCACCCTGGTGTTTGTGCAAGGCAACGACCAGCGCACCATCAATCTTGACCACACTCCGTTCACGGTTGGACGGAAAGTCGACAAGGATCTGGTCATTGCCGACCCGCGGGTGTCCCGCGACCACGCTTTGATCACTTCCGAAGATGGCCAGTTCTGCGTGGTGGACCAGGGCAGCAAGCACGGAACCTTCGTCAACGGCGAACGAATCCAGCGCAAGACGCTGGAGCGCAACGATCGGGTTGAATTCGGCGTGCGCGATGTCTCCTACGTTATTTTCCATCCCCACCATGCCAGTTCCAACACCGCGCGCGAGTTTCTAAGCCAGATTTCCGGCATACAGATCGCTACCGACGCTACCGACCTGGAGAAGCTGACACTTTTTCTGGAAGCGGCGCGCAAGCTGAATACGACGGGTGTGCTCGATGAGATTCTGGTTACCTTGCTGGACGCGACCTTGAAACTGACGCGCGCCGAACGCGGTTACGTATTCATGCGCGACGAGGAAGGCAAGTTACGGCTGGCGGCGGGTCGCAACTCCAAAGACGAACCCCTGCTGGATGACACCACGATTTCGCACTCGATTCTGGACGAAGCCTTGAAGTCCAACTCCGAGTTCGTCATCACCGACACCAGCCAGTCGCTTGATCTGGCGGGGCGGCACAGCATCGTGGCCTACGATCTACGCACGGTGATCTGTATTCCGCTGCGCAAGCCACAGGTGCAGACCACGCGCGACGCCCAGGCCGCGGCCGGCGAAAACTCCGCTGAGGTGATGGGCGCGTTGTATGTGGATTCGCGATTCGCTTCCCGCGACATTTCGAGCGTGAGCAACGATATTTTGCGCGCGATCGCGACCGAAGCAGCCTCCCTGATCGAGAACGCGCGGTTGGTGCAGGCCGAAGAAGCCTCGCGCCGCTACCAGCAGGAGCTTTCCATTGCTGCTTCCATCCAGCAGCGCCTGATGGCGGTGACCATTCCCGAAGTTCCGTTCGCTACTTTGAAGGGTAGGAATCTCTCCTGCAAAGAGATTGGCGGCGACTTCTTCGATGCGGTGAACACCGAAGAAGGCCTGGCAGTGGTATTGGCGGACGTTAGCGGCAAGGGAGTTTCGGCGGCGCTGCTTGCCTCCACGCTGCAGGGGATGATCTATTCGCAACTCATCGCGGGCATGCCATTGGTGGAAATCGTGGCTGCGGTCAACCGGTTTTTCACGCACAAGCACATTGGAGAAAAGTACGCGACGCTGATCATCGCGCGGGTGCGGCGCGACGGGGAACTGGAATACGTCAACTGCGGGCACGTGCCTCCCCTGCTGGTTTGCAACCACGAAGTAATGCGGCCGCCGCACGGGAACCTGCCGGTGGGCCTGCTCGCCGATGCCACCTATGAGAGCGATCATTGCAGCCTGCATGCAGGGGATCGCCTGATCCTGGTTACTGACGGCGTGACCGAGGCAGAAAACGCGCGCGGAGACTTCTTTGAGGATTCGCGCCTGGAAACAGTGGCCGCCAAGAGCTCGACACTCGAGGATATTTTTTCCGCGGTGGCGAATTTCTGCGGCGGCACACCACTGAGCGACGATTGCACGGTGGTGGAACTGGTGTATTCGGGATAAATGCAGGCTTCAGGGTTTAGGCCTGAGCGTGGACGCGACCTAGCTTTGCACAGTCTTCTCCCGCGGCGCCCCACAAACCTGGATTGCCAGGCCCTGCTAGGCTGGCAACAAAATCCGAGCCCGACCCGAAGTAGCGCCCTACGATTCGGCCTTTCGCTGGGCATCCCATCCCACCGCCTAAGGCGTAATTCCGCCTCCGAAGAAAACTGCTATATAACACTTTCTTTGGTGTATTCTTTCCCGCCATGAACTTCACTCTGCTCGACTGGTCGGCAATCGTCCTTTACCTCGGCATCACCTTGATGTTGGGGCTCTACTTCCGTTCGCGCTCGGGCAAGAGTGTGGACGACTATTTTGTGTCCGGACGCAACGTCTCCTGGTGGCTGGCGGGCACATCCATGGTGGCGACCACGTTTGCGGCCGATACACCTCTGGTGGTGACCGGCCTGGTCTACACCCAGGGCATCGCCGGCAACTGGCTGTGGTGGGCCTTTTTACTGTCCGGCATGATGACGGTGTTTCTGTTCGCCCGGTTGTGGCGGCGCTCCGGTCTGTTGACCGACGTGCAGTTTGCCGAGATGCGCTACTCGGGAAAGCCTGCGGCGTTCCTACGCGGATTCCGCGCGATTTACCTCGGGCTACTGATGAACTGCCTCATCTTGGGATGGGTAACCAAAGCCATGACCAGCATCGTGGCCGTCACGCTGGGGGTAAGTGATCGCAGTGCGCTGGCGATCTGCGTTCTATTTCTGATTCCATTCACCGGCCTCTATGTGGCATTGGGCGGATTGTGGGGTGTGCTATGGACCGACCTGTTTCAGTTCGCTCTGAAGATGGCCATCGTGATCGGCGTGGCCTGGTATGCAGTGGCGGCCGCCGGGGGCATGGGCAGGCTGCTCAGCCGGCTGGCAGAGATGCGAACGGCCGCCCCTCCGGGCGCGGGCGATGCCACGGCGTTCTTCCCTGATTTCTCTCGTCCATTTTCGCAGGAGGGAATCTGGCTTCTGCCAGTGATCACCTTTGTCGTGAACATTGGGCTGCAGTGGTGGGCGTTCTGGTATCCCGGGGCGGAACCAGGCGGTGGCGGCTACATCGCGCAGCGCATTTTCAGCGCCAAGGACGAACGCAACGGACTGCTCGCAGTGCTCTGGTTCAACGTTGCGCACTACGCCTTGCGGCCGTGGCCGTGGATTCTTACTGCGCTGGCTGCAGTGGTGCTCTATCCCCACCTGGAGCATCCTGAAACCGGATACATGCTGATTGTGAGCCAGCACGTACCGCCGGCGTTGCGCGGCATCGTCATTGCGGGATTCATGGCGGCCTTCATGTCCACGATCGCGACCCAACTCAACTGGGGGGCGTCGTATTTGGTCTCGGATTTCTATCGGCGATTCATCAAGCGCGATGCTGACGACAAGCACTATGTCCTGGTCTCTCGTCTGGCTACGGTATTGCTCGTGATCGCCTCGGCCGGAATTTCGGTCTTGCTATCCGACATTCGCTCGGGGTGGCAGGTGGTCTTGGAAGTGGGTGCCGGCACCGGCGGCGTGTACCTGCTGCGTTGGTACTGGTGGCGGATCAATGCCTGGAGCGAAATCTCCGCCATGGCGACAGCCTTGGTGGTTACGGTATGGCTTCGCTGGACCCTGCCTTTTTCCGGAACTAATCCGGTCGTCTTTGCCAAAACGGCTTTGACGACGACGGTTATCACCACCCTGATTTGGCTGATCATCACTTATGCGACTAAGGCAGAACCAGAGGACGTTTTAGTAAAGTTTTACCGCAGCGTTCGGCCACAAATCACCGGATGGAAGCCAGTTGCTCGCCTGGCGCCAGAAGTTCCCCAGACCCGCGATCTAGGGCGAAACCTGCTTTCCTGGGTGCTCGGCTGCTTGATGGTCTATCTGGCTCTGTTTGGTCTCGGACATGTGTTGTTGGGGCCGTTCTGGGAAGGGATCGGGCTGCTGACGGTGTCGGCGATTTGCGCGGGCGCGTTGTCGTCGAATATTTCGCGCAGCAGTTGGAGCGAGGAACGCCCCGCGACGGGTATGGCGGGTGGAATGATCGGTCATTGAACGGAGTTATCCGGAGCGGAGTTTCGCCGACTCGCGCGGGGAATCGGTTAACGGAGTCGAAGCAGCCTTGGGTGAACGACCGCGCGGTTCGACTGCGGGTGCGCCTCCGCCCAGCAAAAGCGCACGCTTCGCCCGGAACCGAACAAGCATGTCACTCCACTACAATCGAATAGTTCACGCCTTCCCATCTTTGCTCCCGCTGCCAGTAGAACGTGAATAGGATTTCGCGTCCGGCGGTCAGTTCGCTGGCGGGAATATCCGCCACGTATACGCCTAACGGGTCGCGAGAGGTGGTGTCCTGCGCGGTACGCCAGGCGTCGAAACTCCAGTGAACCAGTGCAGGCGACGGCAACAGCAGGCGCAACGTCCTGCCTTGCGGCATGCTGCGGCATTTGTTGTTGAAACGCCATTCGAAGTGGGTGGCCCTCTGCTTCTTGACCAGGTAACGCTCGACCGTCTGAGGCGGCTGGTCGAAGATCTTTCCGTCGCGTAGCGAGCGGCGCAGTTTGATGTACTCGGAGTGTGCCCAGACCAGCGGGCAGGCGGAGCCCGAGGGTTTGCCGCGGAACAGCTCGAGCGCGGGGATATCGGCGGCGTCCCATACCTGCTCGGGAATCAGGCGGCCCCCTCCGCCGGACAATTCCATTACCTTGAGCAATTCTTGGGCGACCTGAGGTCGTCCGGCCGCGAGTTCGTAGTGGGCGCGTTCGCCGGTCAACAGGGGCCAGGCTCGGCCGATGCCGGTTCCGTCGAAGGGTGAGCCGTCTTCATGCTCGCCATAGCCGTCGCCGTTGTAGCGATACCAGCCCGGCCCCTGAGGAAGGTTCACTTTGAGCAGGGCATCAATCACCTTGACGGTGTTCAAAATGCGGGGGTCGTCAGGCGCGCGCAAACCAAAGCGCACCAGAGCGAGCGAGTCCGGGCTGACGAGGTGGGTGGCACGCTCTGTATTCTGTCCTGGAGGCCGGTTCTTGATGGGCACAAATCCTTCCAGAGGAGAGGCGGCGCAGTCGGAGTCTGGAGGAGCAATGCGCACGTAGTAGCCCTCGACACCCAGCTGTTGCGCCAGGTCGCTGCCGGCGGCGTAGACCCAGCGCTCGATGTTGTCATTCCAACAATCGGCGGTCTCGCGCAGGTGGGTGGCAATGTCTGCTTCCCCTACGGTGTCGGCCAGATCGGCGGCGGCCAGCAGGGCGGAGATTTCGACGGCCAGGGTAAAGGGCGAATAGCCGGCATCTTCTTCCCAGCGATCCTGCTGGGTTACCGGTCCGTTACGAACAATGAAACTGGCCGCCCGGCTGACCGGTGCCCACCAGCGTTGCGGATCTCCCAGGACAAAGGGCGAATGGCGTCGCATGACGTCGACCAGCAAGATGGGGAAGGCGGTCTCGTCCATTTGTGTTCCGCCCCAGTAGGAACGGCCGTCCAGCCAAAGGTTCTGCGCCCAATGTCCGTCCGCTTCCTGCGTAGCTTCAAGGTAACGAAGGACGCGCAGCGCATCGGGTTCGGCGCCGGCAGCGAGAAAACCAAACGCGGTTTCCACCAGGTCACGCGGCCAAACCAGGTGGTATCCGCCCAGATCCTCGTCGCCTTTGTTGAATCCCCAAGGGATGGAAAGGCTGGCGATTACGCCTCCCAGGAAATCCTTCGATTCATGCGAACGCAGCGCCGCAACACTGGTGCGATAGAGATCAACCTGACGGGGAGGCTCATCTAGGTTGAGTAGGCTGTCCTGCCAGTTCTTCCAGTGCCAGACATAGTGGGACCGTAGTTCCGCATAGGGTTCAAGCAGGCTGGCGCGGGTGTGGAGTGCGGCTTCGGTCCAGATGGCGCCAAAGCCGAGAGCCAGGGTGAACTCGCCGGCACATGCCGCCAGGTCGATTTCACCAGTAAGGGCAACGTTACCGTTTTCCGCCCGCGTATAGTTCCAGGTCAACTGGTGGTGCTGGGAAAGATCTTGCCATCCGTCGGAAAGGCCGGCAAAACCGGCTGCCCGGCTTTGCCACGGTGTGGAGCAGGCGAAGGCCAGAGCGCAGTCGTTGTGCTCGGCCAACAACATGGGAACACCCTTGTAGTCTCCAACCCACCCGGTATTTCCCCAGCCGCAATTCGCCAGATGGGGTGCCAGCAAGGCAAACAAGCGATAGTCGGACAGTGTGCCTTGCATCGGAATGAAACGGATTCTTTGCAGCACGACATTACGATAAGGATCGGAAAAGACCTCCTTTTCGATGCGATAGCGGCCCTGCAATTCGCTGTTGGTCAGCTGGTAGACCGGGACACCGGGTTCGATGGGCACATTTTCAAACTTGCAATGCCGTTTTTCTTCGGAAAAATAACTGGAACCGTCGGTGACAATCAAGCCCAGGTCTCGAGTGCAGGCCTGATCGACGCGGGGGAAATAGACTTCGTTCAGAATGCCGTGGCTCAGAGTGAACCAGACCCGGCTGTGCAGATTGAGCGCTGTCCCCACGCCGCTTTTGGCGCTCGAGGTCCAGCGCGGCGCGATTCCCGGCCATCCGGGGGCAAATCGTTCTCCCTGGTTATCGCTCACCGGAGTTCCTCGCACGAGATAACGGGTGTCGGAGCGGCCGTGCCTGAGTAGGATTGCGCATCTAAGTTCAGAGGATTCTACCAAGTCCGGTGTGGGGGTAACACTGCTGTCAACTGCCCTTACTTGTTACCTTTGTTCTGGGTGGGAGAAATGGCGGGCTGTAGGTAAGCTCGAAAGATCGAAGTCAAAGGGCGCGGGGCTTTCGCGCCGCACGGGCGAAGGGGGCTGCGGTTAGAAGTAAATAAAAAAAAGAGGTAAAGTCAACGGCGGCGGACAGGAGAGTCCGTCCCGCACAGGGGCGCGCATGACTGGCTTATTCCGAGGATTCTTGATGGTTTCGACGGCGGCGGTTCTTACTGCGACCCTCTGGGCGACAGATAGTGCCGGCCCGCGAGAGATCGACGTCAGCAAATCGGTGATGACCGTGCGGGTATTCAAGTCGGGATTGTTTTCGGCTTTTGGGCATGAACACGAGATCAGCGCGCCCATTCGCGACGGAACTCTGAACGAGGCTGGCCGATCAGTGGAATTGACGGTGGGCGCGCGCACCATGCGGGTCATGGACAAGGACGTGTCGGAAAAAGAGCGAGGCGAGATTCAGGAGACGATGTTGGGACCCAAGGTTCTGGATAGCGAGCGGTATCCGGACATACGATTCCACTCAACCGCCCTGGAGAGCAGCGGGGCGGGCCGCTGGATTGTGCGTGGAGAGCTGAGTCTTCATGGGCAGACCCGCCCGATCAAGCTGGATGTGCAGGGGCAAAATGGGCACTACCGGGGCACGGTGGGGTTGAAACAGAGGGATTTTGGGATCGAGCCCATCGTCGTGGGAGGCGGAACAGTGAAGGTAAAAGACGAATTGCGGCTGGAGTTTGAGATCGTGGCAAAGCCTTAGCATCAACCAAACCGAGTGCCCCTCACCCGGGTCGCTGCCGGGCGGGGAACGAGCACACGGATAACCTTGCTGGCCAAATCTGCGTCCAACTCCTTAGGGAAATCTATCGCACCGCCATTTCCGCGCGGGCGTATAATCGGGACAAGTCCTGGGGCGGGCGGAATAAAGGGAGTCCATCATGAAGTTACGGCTCTTCGCACGAACGGCTGCACGAACGGCCGCACTGGCAGCTGCGTTGTTGGTACTGACCTCTGCAGCGCCGCCGAGCTTCGCGCAAGATCCAAAGGATCAGGGTGGCGCCAAACCGAGCGACACCACATCCGACCACGCGACATCCAAGAGTACGGCCCCTTCCTCAGTGGAGCCGGCGGACCCGGACAAAGTCAAGCATGAGGGGGGCAAGGGCGACGTAGATGCGGTCGGCAACCGGAATGTGGGTTGTAAAACCGGACTGGGTAACTGGTATGGCGTCGAAAAACAGATCGCCATGGGTAAGAGCTACTCCCAGCAAGTAGAATCCACGGTCAAGCTGGTGCAGGACCCGGTGGTGACCGAATACGTCAATCGGCTCGGGCAGAACCTGGTGCGCAATTCCGACGCACAAGTTCCGTTCACCATCAAGGTGATCGATTCCGACGACATTAACGCCTTCGCGCTGCCGGGCGGATTCTTTTACGTAAATTCTGGATTGATTCTGGCGGCGGACGAAGAAGCCGAGCTGGCCGGCGTAATGGCGCACGAAATCGCTCACGTGGCTGCCTGCCACGCGGCGCGAGAGAACACGCGTGGAAACTTGATGAACATGGCGTCGATTCCGTTGATCTTCGTGGGCGGAGCCATCGGCTATGCGGGGTATGAGGCGGCGGGACTAGCATTGCCCATGACGTTCCTGCATTTCTCTCGCGGTTTCGA
>JACXTT010009354.1_pt1 | contig 13393 bp, 10 predicted proteins | sample 9270951 | NCBI WGS metagenome assembly JACXTT01 (sample SAMN15532306, study PRJNA645909) | rock metagenome | isolation source: weathered quartz diorite | place: Puerto Rico | collected 2017-06-21
AACCGCGATTGTTGCCCGCAGGAGGGCGCAGAGCCGGCCATCGTCGTCCGTGATCTCGACCTCCCAGTTCCACGCCGTCCGCCCGCGCCGGCGCACGCGCGCCAGTGCGTTGACGTGGCCGCTCCGAATCGGGCGCAGGAAGCTCGCGTTGATCTCCTGGCCCATTGCGATCTTGCCCTCGGACATCACTCCGCGGGCCGTCCCCATCGACGTGAGCGACTCCGCGATCGCCGACATCGCGCCGCCGTGCACGATCCCGTACGGCTGGCGAATGCGGTCCTCGACCGGCATGCGCCCGCGGATCACGTCGTCGGTCACCTCGAGGACCTCGACGCCGAGTGTTCCGTCGAGGGTGTGCTCGAGAGAAAGAATGGAACCGGAGATGTCATTCATGCGCGAGCGTCGTCCTGGGCCGGAAAGAGCTTTCCGGGATTCATGATCCCAGCCGGGTCGAGCCTGGCCTTGACCGCCCGCAGCGCCGCCAGCCCCAGCTCTCCTATTTCTTGGCGCATCCACGCGGCGTGGTCACGGCCGATCGCGTGATGGTGGGTGATGGTCCCCCCCGCGCTCGCGATCGCGTCGCTGGCCGCGACCTTCACCACCCGCCACTGGTCGAGCTCGGCGCCGCGTTCCTGGGGGGCCAGGAACGTGTAGTAGAGCGACGCGCCGTCGGGATAGAGATGCGAGATGTGGCACATCACCATTCCTGGCGTGCCCCGAGCCTCGAGTGCCTCCCGGATTGCGGCGCCCACCGTGCGGTAGAGGTTCATCAGGCGCGACCATTCGTGGGCCGTCTCGAGCGTCTCGGCCATCACGCCGCGGTCGAGGAGCGCATCGCGGAAGTACGGGCCCATATAGCGCCCACGCTCCCAGGAACGCCCGGGCGAGGCCCCCAGCGACCGCCCCCCCGCCCGCCGGGGCAACCTGCCTGCCACCGGGGCACGCCGGGCCGCGCCCGTGCGGTCGCCCTCGAATCCGACCACGCAGATGCAGCCGCCTCCGTAGCCGCGCAGGCGAACGTAGCCGAGGCCGGCCCGCTGCCGGAGCGATCCCTCGCCGGTCAGCGCGAGCGTCATCCGGGTCTCGCTCTCGTCGGAGAGTCGCGCCACATCGGGCACCATGCCGCCCTGCTCGAGCGCGCGGAGTGCGTGCGCGCCCTCCTCGAACGAGCGGAACATCCAGCCCTCGTAACGGCGCGTCTCCGGACGGCGCCGTACCTTGAGGGTCGCTCGCGTGATGACACCGAGCACTCCCTCCGACCCCACCAGAAGCTGCCGCAGGCCGGGCCCGGCTGCCGTCGCGGGCACCGGAGGCAGCTCGATCTCGCCGGAGGGGGTCGTGACGCGAAGCCCGCAGACGAGCTTCTCGATCGTCCCGTAGCCGGTCGAAGCCTGGCCGGCGGAGCGGGTCGCGACCCAGCCACCCACGGTCGCGTACTCGAACGATTGAGGGAAGTGCCCGAGCGTCAGCCCCGATCGGCCGAGCGCCTCCTCCACCCGCGGACCCCGTATGCCAGGCCCGAATTCCGCGGTCAGCGAGCGCTCGTCGATGCCCTCGAGCCGAGCCATCCGGGCGAGGTCGAGCGAGATCACGGCGGCCATGCCGTTCCGGGCCGGCTCGACGCCTCCGACGACGCTGGTACCGCCTCCAAAGGGCACGACCGCGATCCCGTCGGAGGCGCAGGCGTCCAGTACGGCGCGCAGCTCGCCGGCATCCGCCGGATAGACGACCGCGTCAGGCGCGTGCGTCGCGTCACCGGCGCGCATGCGCACGAGGTCCACGTAGCCCTTGCCGGATGAGTGGGTAACCCGGGTAAGGCGGTCGTTCCGAACCCATTCGCGTCCCACCGCGAGCACCAGCTTCGGCTCCGCCCTGCGAGGCAGCGCGGGCTCGGCGAGCCGCACCTCCTCGAGCGCGGCCGGCGGCGTTGGTTCGCAAGACACCCCGAGCTCGGACCGGAGGAAATCGATCGCGTGGGGCGGCAGTTCGACAGGATTGGGGGCATCGCCCCAGCCCCACCACTTCATCGCGGCCGAGGGCTCAGGCATCGCCTCGTGGCTCTTCGCCGTCGCCGGTGAAGGACCGCTCCAGCGCGTCGAGGGCCTGGTCCAGCTGGCGCTGGGTTGCCCGCTTCAACATCGGGCCGCCACCGAAGCGGGATATCCCCCGCAGCCGCTGGTCGGTCTCGATCTCGACCAACGTGCCGCTCTCGGCATCGCTGAGCTCGATCTCGGTCACCGCGGAGCGCAGGTATTTCTCGAACGGCGATCCGGGGATCTCCTGCTCCCAGCGGTAAGCCTCCGGAGCGCGCGCGTAGCGGCAGCGAAAGTCTGCCCGGACCGACTTCCCAGTCCTCGTCTCGAAGACCTTCGTCCACTGGGATCCGGAGCCGCCCTTGCGCTCGTGGACGCCTTCGACCCGGGTCACGTTCGGCCACCATCGCGGGAGGTGGTACGGGTCGGAGACGACCTGCCAGACGTCGTCACGCGGCGCGGGTATCACGCGGCTTCGCCTGGCGCGGGCCATCGACGGCTGGTGGGCGCCTCCCGGTCGTCCTAACCGGCGAGCCTGCGGAGCTCCCGGACGAGCAGGAGGTTTTGCAGGTGAGACACCAGCGCGGCGAGGCTCTCAAGCGTCTCAATCGCCTCCCTGCGGCGCTCCCGGTTCCGTGAGCGAAGGGGCGGCCCGAGCAGCTGCTCGAGCAGCGTGGCCTCCCGCTCGGCGGACGTCCTGAACACGCGGAGGTTGCGCGGCGCGACCCCGTACCGCCGTAGCTCGACCACCGCGCGAACGATGTCGCGCTCGATCGAGTCGTAGCCGCGCTCTCCTCCACGCCCGCCGCCGCGGACGAGGCCGTGGTCCTCGAGCTCTCGCAGCAGTTGCTCGTCGGCTTCGGTTTCGTCGACGACCTCGTCGAGGGTATGAAGCCTCTCGGCCGAGCGGTCGAGGGAGATCCGGCGGCCACGCGAGTCGTGCTCCACGGGAAGGTCCTGGCCGCCGGCAGAGCGCCCGGACGCGAGCTCCTGCCTGATCACCCGCAGGGGCAGAAACTCGTCGCGCTGCAGCCGCAGGACCGTTCGAAGTCGTGACACGTCGGTTTGCGAATAGAGCCGGTAACCGCCTTGCGTTCGCCGCGGTGATACGAGCTTCTGGTCCTCGAGGTAGCGGATCTTGGATATCGAGATGTCGGGAAACTCCCGGGCCAGCAGCTTGCACACCGCGCCGATCGTGAGGGCCTTTCGTCCCTGTCCCCACTCCGGAGGGGCGACCGGTGCGCCGGGCTTGGCTCGGCTCGCGGACGAAAGCATCGATGACTCCATCTGCCTATCGCTCCAGATAGGTGAGCTTGTACTTGCCGATCTGCAGCTCGTCCCCGTTCTGCAGCTTGTGCGACTCGATTCGCCGGCGATTCACATAGGTGCCGTTGAGCGAGCCGAGGTCGTCGATATAGAGGCCGTCCCGCCGCCTCACCAGCAGAGCATGGTTGCGCGAGACAGTCACATCGTCGAGGAACACCCCGGCGTCGGGGCTGCGTCCGATCGTCATCCGGTCACCCTCGATGCTGAAGCTCTCGCCTGCGCGCCCGCCGCCGGAGCGGATCACGAGGGCTCCGCCGTCGGCCGCGACCTTTTCGACGTCGACGGGCTGCAGCTCTCCCGTCTCGCCGACCCTGTACGTGATCGTGGTTTGATCGCCCTGCTCCGGGTCGGCGCCCAGGTGGGCGCCGCACTTCTGGCAGAAGTTGGCGCCCGGGCTGTTGATGAACCCGCACTCGGGGCAGTGCAAGGCGTTGACTCCTATCGCGACCAGGGCTCGGGCAGGGTCATTCCGTCGCCTTGGCGATCGAGTCGTCCTCGCCCAGCGCCTTGCCCGCGAGGATGTCTGTCAGCTGCTGGACGTCCGCCCCGCTGATCACGGACTCTCCTTCCTCGCGCCTCTTCCTCAGACGGTTGACGAGCTCGGCACGAAGGATGTCGATCTTCCCGTGCAGGATGCGCCGCTGGTAGGAGACCTTTTCCTCCTCGGTCGTGAGGTCGTTGATGAGACCTTTGAGCTCCGTGTCGGTGAGCGATCCGAGGTCTGGGAATGTGTCGTCCATGTGGCTCCTTCGCTTGGGCGAGCCGGCGCGAAAGCGGTGGCTCTGCGGGGGGTTCGCTGTCGGGGCGGCCCGGAGGACCGATTATATGGGGGCATCGGCAAGGGTCAACCGGAGCTTGAGGGTACACCCGCCCCGACAATCGTTCGGTCAACGATTCGCCGATTGCAGGACCTCGTCGAGCAGCGCCCGGTAGCGCTGTGCGAGCGCCGCCGACTCCGCCCCGCTGCCACCCTCCGCATAGATGTGGAAGAGCGGCTCGTCGGGGTCGGGCACGAGCTGCGCCCAGCCGCCGTTCTCCTCGACCCGGATCCCGTCCGCGTTGTCCACTCGCACGTCCTTCACGCGCTCGGAGAGCTCGCGCATCGCGAGCCCCTTGAGGCTCCACGGCACCGGGGCGCGCTGGTGGATGAGCGCGGTTGGCGGCACGTCGGCACACAGCTCCGACAGCGGGCGTTGCTCGAGCGCCAGGAGCTCGAGCACCTTCGCGACGCTCATCACCGCGTCGAATCCTGGTTGCACGCCCCTGAAGATGTAGGCGCCGTCGGGCGCGCCCGCGAAGACGACCCCGTCCGCCGCCGCCGTCTCGATCAGGCCCGCCTGCGTGATTCCCGAGTGAACCACCTCGACGCCGTTCTCAGCCGCGATTTGGTCGGCGGCTCGCGAGACGTTTGCGGGTAACACGATCCGACCGATTTCGGAGTAGTGCTTGGAGACCAGGCCCACGAGCAGGTACAGGGCGGTCTCGGGCGGGATCTCGTTGGCCAGCTCGTCGACCAGGATCACGCGCTCGGCCGCGCGGTCGAACACAACGCCCAGGTTGGCACCCATCGCCTCCACCAGGCGCTGCGTCTGGGTCGTGAACGCGGGCAGGTCGGCCGCCAGGATCGCCTGCTCGTCGGGATCCATGAACGAGTGCGTCGAGAAAGACTCGAGTCGCAGCGAGCGAAGCAGCGACGGCATCACGAGTGCGGCGCTCGAGTACGCGAAGTCGAGAACGATCCGAAATCGCGACGCGCGGATTCGCTCGACGTCGACGTTGGCGAGCAGCTCGTTCACATAGGCCTCGTTGACCCGCGGCGGGAATTTCAGGTCCCCCAGCTGATTCAAGAGCGCCCGTCGCAGCTCCTGGCGGTTGAAGTGCTTTTCGACGTCCTTGCGGGTCGCGTCGCTGATCAGCGTGCCGTTCGACTCGAAGAATGTGATCTGGATCCGCTCGGGATCGCGGTCGGAGATCTTCACGTGGAAGCCGCCGGGGGCGCTCGTGTTGCGTACCTCGAAACGAGTGATCGCGGCGGTCGCGACTCGGAGATCCTCGACCGAGATGCCGGTCGCGACGATGCCGGCGATCATCGCCCGCTTGATCATTCGCGAGGCCGGGTGTGCATCCCGGCTGCACACGACCTTGTCGCCGCTCCGCAGGGCGGTTCCGTATGCCATCGCGAGGCGGGTCGCGGTCTCCGGCGTGATGTCGACGTTCACGATCCCGGTCACCCCGTCGTCCGTGAAGAGCGTGGAAGCGCCCCGTGGTTGCCAGACCAGGGATCGCTGGACGTGTGCGCCCATCTCGACCCGCTTGAACGGGTAGATCCGGACGTGCGGCGCGATCGTGCTCTGCTCGCCGATCGAGCACTCGTCCCCGATCACTGCGCCTTCGGCCACCGAGGCATGCGCCCGGATCTCGCAGCTCTTGCCGATCACCGCCCCGCGGATCTGGGAACGGGGGCCGAGGTAGGTGTTCGAGTCCACGATGCAGTGCTCGGTCTCACAGAACTCCTTGACCATCACGTTGTTGCCAAGCACGGTGTAGCGGCCGATCGAGGCCGTTCCGTCGATCGAGCAGTAGTTTCCGATCACCGCAGGTCCCTGGATCTGCTCGATGTTCTCTGCCAGCGAGCCCTCGCCGACGTAGACGTCGTTGCGCAGCCGCACGCCCGGGATCGCGAGCTCCACCTTGCCGTCGAGAGCGTCCCGGTTCGCTTCTTGGAACTGGGTGATGTTGCCGATGTCCTGCCAGTAGCCGTCGGCGACCCAGCCGTAGAGGGGCGCGCCGGCGGAGAGCAGGTCGGGAAAGAGTTCCTTGGAGAAGTCGTACGGAACATCCGGCGGAATCTTCTTCAGGACCTCCGGCTCGAGCACGTAGATGCCGGTGTTGATCGTGTCCGAGAAGACCTCGCCCCAGGTCGGTTTCTCGAGAAAGCGTTCGATCCTCCCGTCCTCGCCCGTGATCACGACGCCGAACTCGAGTGGGTCCGGAACCCGCTTGAGGGCCAGGGTGGCCGCGGCTCCGGTCTCGCGATGGAATCGAACCAGAGCGCTCAGGTCAATGTCGGTGAGCGCGTCGCCGCTGACGACGAGGAAGGTCTGGTCGACGTAGTGCTCGAGGAGCTTCACACTGCCGGCGGTGCCGGCCGGGACCTCCTCGACGGAGTAGTCGAGCTCGACGCCGAGGTGGGAGCCCTCGCCGAAGTAGCCGCGGATCATCTGCGGCACGTAGGCGAGGGTGGCGACCACGTTCGTGATGCCGTGCCGCCGAACGAGCTCGAGTATGTGCTCCATGCACGGCTTCCCCGCGATGGGCACCATTGGCTTGGGCTGGTTGGACGTGAGCGGCCGGAGCCTCGTTCCCTCGCCGCCCGCCATCACGACGGCCTTCACGAGAACAAGTCTTGCAGGGCGGTGCAGGGAAGCGGTCCGCGCTGGACTTTTTGGCGCCCGTCAGCCACCACGGGCGTGTCCGTTGCGGGCTCTCAACTCTCGGATGGCGTCCCGGATGTAGAGTGCGCTCGCGAGGTACGAGCCCGCGAGGCCGACGTAGAGCAGCACCTGGTCCAGCCCCTCCCAGCTGAGGAAAGCGGCCCCGAATGCACCCATCGTCGGCCAGATCGCAACCCGCCCGACCCAGTTGATGTGCAGGTCGAGGCCCAGCCGGAGGCCGCCCGCCACGAGCACCACCATCAGGAGCTCGCGCACGACGAGCGCAGCGAGGGCCCAGCGCGGCAGCAGCTCGAACTTCCACGCGACGATCACCCCCGAGACGACCACGAGCCGGTCGATCAGCGGGTCCAGGAGCGCACCGAGACGGCTGTACTGACCGGTGACGCGGGCCAGGAAGCCGTCGAGGTAGTCGCCCGCGGCCGCGGCCGCGAAGCAGACGGTGGCGACCGGCACGCGCCCGTCGTCCGAGGACAGCGCGATCGCGAGGAACGCCCCCAGCAGTCCGAGCCGGATGTAGCCAATCAGGTTGGGGATCGTCAGCGGCCGGAGCGGCTCGCCCGCGCGGGTGGCCCGCGGCTCAGGCCCGCCGCGGTCGAGGCCGAGCGTGCGCGCCTTTCCCTGATGCGGCATCAGGGAATCGTCGCCAGCAGCGCCTTCAGGGCGTTCGGGGCTTCCGAGGCAGGAACCGCACGTTGCTCCATTCCGCGACGGACCTGGACCTCGAGCTCGTCCGATTCCAGGCTCCTTCGCCCCGCGACTACCCTCACCGGGCATCCGAGCAGCTCGGCCTCCACGAACTTCTCGCCGGGTCTCAGGTCCCGATCGTCGTAGACCACATCGAGCCCGGCGTCGACGAGCTCTGCGTAAAGCCGCTCGGCCAGGTCGTGCTCGTCCGACCCGAGCTTTCCGAGCCCGACGAGGTGAACGTCGAAGGGCGCGATCGAGACGGGCCACGAGATGCCGTGCTCGTCAGCGGACTGCTCGACTGCCGCCGCGGCGATCCGTGCCGGGCCGATTCCATAGCTGCCCATCACGACCGGGCGCTCGACGCCCGACTCGTCGAGGTACATCGCGCCGAGCGGCTCCGAGTAGCGCGTACCCAGCTTGAAGATGTTGCCCACCTCGATCGCCGGCTCGATTCTGATCGTGCCGCCGAGCGGGCTGCGGTCCCCCGCTTCGACCCGGCGCAGGTCGGCGAAGCGCGCGGTGAAGTCCCGCCCAGGCTCGACGCCACGCAGGTGGTGGCCGTTCCGGTTGGCGCCCGCCACGTAGACCCCATGGTCGATCGCAGCGTCGGCGAGCACGTCGAGCTCGATGCCGACCGGGCCGATGAACCCGGGTTCGGCGCCGAACTCGGAGGCGATCTCCTCTTCGGTTGCCGGGCGAAACTCGGATCCGATCGCGTTTTGCAGCTTGATCTCGTTCATCGTGTGGTCGCCGCGAACGAGCACCAGTGTCGTGCGTCCGTCCGGCGTGACGACGGGGAGGGACTTGATGAGCGTCCCGGGCTCGACCCCGAGAAGCTCAGAGACCTCTTCGATGGTGCGCGCACCCGGCGTCTCGACCGGTTCGGGGGCATCGATCCGGTCGGGAAACGAGGGCTCGAGGGGCTCACCCGTGGCTATCTCGACGTTCGCCGCGTAGCCGCTGTCCGAGAGCGCCACCTCGTTCTCGCCGGCCGGGCACGGCGCCATGTACTCGTGCGCGCCGAGACCGCCCATCATGCCGACGTCCGACTCCACCCGGTACCAGTGCAGCCCACTGCGATCGCAGATGCGGTCGTAGGCGGTGATGTGACTGTCGTACGAGACCGCGAGCCCCTCCTCGTCACGGTCGAAGCTGTATGAGTCCTTCATGATGAACTCGCGCGTCCGGAGCACACCCGCGCGCGGGCGCGGCTCGTCACGCTCCTTGACCTGCAGGTGGTAGAGGATCAGCGGCAGGTCCCGGTAGGAGCGGATCTCGTGGGCCACGTGGTAGGTGACGGCCTCCTCGTGCGTCATCGCGAGCACGAGCGGCCGGTCGTTGCGGTCGCGCAGGCGGAACAGCTCCGGAATGTCGGCGCGGCCGGTGCGGCGCCAGAGCTCCTCGGGCTGCAGCACGGGCATCAGCATCTCCCGGCCGCCGATCGCGTCGATCTCCTGCCGGACGATCTGCTCGATCTTGCGGTGGACGCGCCAGCCGGCCGGCAGCCAGGTCCACATTCCGGCGCCGAGCTGGCGGACCAGCCCGGCGCGAACCATCAGGACGTGTGAGATCGCCTCCGCGTCGGCCGGGGCCTCCTTCAGGGTGGGCAGGAAATATCGGCTCAGCCGCGTCATCCGGTGGCGTGAAAGGTAGTCAACGGCGCTCGGCGAGCGGGTCTCCGGCGGCTACGTCAGCCGCTGATGGAACCATGCGGCGACCAAACAAGCGTGCTTTCGCCGCTGTTAAGCGTTTCTTTACCGCGCAGGAGCGAGTGCGGGCGGCACGTAGCGAGACTCCCTCGCCGCAACCTATGCGCACGCCGCGCGTTAGTAAAGGGATTCGGCCAAGGACAAAGGAGGCGGAGTGGCAGCGATCAGAGACCGGAAAACCGAGCACAAGCTGGGCGTCGTGCTCGCCGCGGCCTGGTTGCTGGTCACCGCTGCCTGGCTCGTCCCGGCCGAGGCGCGAGCGTCTTCGGCCCAGTGGAGCATCTTCGAGGACCACCCGCTGCTGGTCCGCTCGGGGCCCGCGGTGCGTGAGCGGACGCTGGACACGATCAGGGCGCTGGGGGCCGACACCCTGCGGGTCGAGGTCAAGTGGTCCGAGATCGCTCCACACCCAGGCTCGAAGAAGAGGCCCAAGTTCAACCAGGCCGATCCCGCCGCGTATCCCGGCTTCGGCCCGTACGACGACCTGCTCCGCCGCGCCGTGGGCAAGGGCTTCCGGATGTTCCTGACGCTCGCCCCCGACGCCCCTCGCTGGGCGACCGCCGGCGGACGCGGCCGCAATTACAAGGTCAACGCGAGCGAGTTCGCGTTCTTCGCCAGAGCAGTCGGTCAGCGGTACTCCGGGTCCTACGGCGGCCTGCCGGGCGTCGGCTTCTGGTCGATCTGGAACGAGCCCAACCACAGCCAGTTCCTGAGCCCGCGCGGCTCGTCCCCGAGCACCCACCGCGCGATGGTCGCGCGGGGCGTCCCGGCGTTGCGGGCGACGGCGCCCAAGGGGGCAAAGATCTTCGTGGGCGAGCTCGCCCCGGTCGGCACCGCGAACAAGGTGATCGGGCCTGTCGAGTTCATGCAGAAGTGGCTGTGCCTGAACAGCCACTGGACGAGGGTCCGCTCCGGCGGCTGCCGGCGGTTCAAGAAGGTCAGCGCGAATGGCTTCGCGCACCACCCGTATGGGCCAACGACAGTCCCTCCGAGGAACCGGGACATCATCAGCATGCTCGACATCCGTCGGCTCGGGTCGACGCTCGACAGGGCCGCGCGCGCCGGTCGCATCACCGGCCACCTGCCGATCTACAACACCGAGTTCGGCTACCAGACGCATCCGCCAGACCCCTTCGTGAGCACGTCGCTCGCGCGCCAGGCGGAGCTTCTGAACCAGATGGAGGAGTACTCGTACAGGTACTCGCGGCTCAAGAGCTACTCGCAGTACCTCCTGAACGACGACAAGCCGCGGCGCGGGCCCCCGGTCGTGCGCTGGGCGGGCTTCCAGACCGGCCTGCGGTTCCCGAACGGCAAGGACAAGCCTTCGATCGCGGCTTACAAGCTGGCGATCACCGTGAAGAAGCGGGGCGGCGGGGTGGCGATCTGGGGCCACGTGCGCCCGGGCTCGGGGACCCGCTTCGTCCAGCTCGAGCGCAAGCGCGGCCGAAGCTTCGTCAAGGACGGTGCGCCGCTCAAGACCAACTCAGCGGGCTACTTCAGCGTCAGGCGCAGTCGCACGCAGTACCGCTACGAGGCGTTCTCGGGACCGCCAGGTTCCGGGACGGCCCTCGGGTTCTCGCGGATCGCGGCGCCCCGATGAAGCGGTCGATGGTGGCCGGGGCGGCGCTGCTGGGCACGGTGGCGCTGCTGTCCCACTCGCCGGCCTCGGCCTCGAGGGGCGAGTGGTCGATCTTCGAGGACCACACCGCGCTGGTCCAAAAGGGCGTCAAGAAGCGCATCGACACGCTCGACAAGATCCGGTCGCTGGGCGCCGACACGCTGCGGATCGAGTTCCGATGGAACGAGATCGCGCCCTCGCCCAGGTCGAAGACGAAGCCCAAGTTCGACTCGGCCGACCCGGGCGCCTACAAAGGGGCCCTCAACGCCTATCCGGGCTTCGGGCAGTACGACGACCTCGTCGTGCGGGCGCAGAAGATGGGCTTCCGGATTCTGGGCACGATCACCGGCGATGCGCCGCGATGGGCCACCGCGGGCGGTAGGGGCGCCACGTTCGCGACCGCCAACTACAAGGTCAGCGCGACGGAGTACGCCAAGTTCGCGGAGGCGGTCGCGCGCCGCTATTCGGGCAAGTTCGAAGGCCTGCCCGTGATCCACTACTTCTCGATCTGGAACGAGCCGAACCACGTTCAGTTCCTGAAGCCGCTCTCCGCCGCGCCTTCCATCTACCGCCAGCTGGTCGCGCGTGGAATTCCGGCGATCCGCAAGGGCGGCGTCAAGGGCGTCAAGGTGTTCGTGGGCGAAACCGAGCCCTCCGCGGCGGGCCGTCGGGCGATCGGGCCGCGCTCGTTCCTCCAGCAGTGGCTCTGCCTGAACGGCAGCTGGAGAAGAATCACGACGGGCGACTGCCGGGGCTTCAAGAAGATCGATGCGGATGGTTACGCTCATCACCCATACGGTCCGCCCGGCTACGTCTCGCCCGGTCGTGACACGGTCAGCATCGGCGTCATCAGCCGCCTCGCGGGCTACCTCGACGCCGCCGCTCGCCAGGGCCGCATCCGCGCGCACTTGGGGATCTACGACACCGAGTTCGGGTACCAGTCGAATCCGCCGGACCGGCACGTCGGAACGACGCTCTCCAAGCAGGCGGCGCTGATAAACGAGAAGGAAGAGGACCACTACCGCCTCGCGCGGCTGAAGAGCTACTCCCAGTACCTGATGTACGACGACCGGAAGCTGAGCTCGTTCCAGACCGGCATCCGCTTCCGGGACGGCAGGACCAAGCCCGCCTACGCCGCCTACCGCCTTCCGATCGTGGTTCACAGGGGTAGGGGCGGCGGTGTCTACATCTGGGGGCGGGTCCGTCCCGGTCGCGGCGCACGCTACGTTCAGCTCCGGATCGGGGGACGGAACTACGGCCCCCGCTTCCGCACCAACTCCGGTGGATACTTCGGCGTCAGGCGGGCTCGCACCGGGTCCTTCAGCTTCACCGGCTACGTTCACTCGGGCAAGAAGATCGTGCTCGTTGGGTCGAGTAGGACGGCGAGCCCGATATAGCGCGGCGGCGGTCGCCGTCGCGGCCGCGGTGGTGGCCGCCGTCCTCCTGGCCCGTGGCGGCGACTCCGGAGGCGAGCACAGCGGCCAGTTGCCCCCGCACAAGGTCCTGCCGAACGGCCGCGCCCAACCGCCGGGCGCCGGGCCTGCTTCCCCGCGGAGTCCTCACGGCGCGCAGTGGTCGATCTTCGAGGACCACAACTCGCTGATCCGGTACGGCCTGGCGCGCCGCCAGCAGACGCTCGACGAGCTCCGGACGCTGGGCGCCGACACCCTCCGCGTCGAGGTCAAGTGGAACGAAGTCGCGCCCGCGCCGGCGAGCAGCCGGCGCCCTGCCTTCGACGCCTCCGACCCCGGCGCGTACCCTGGGTTCGGGCCCTACGACGATCTCTTCCGGCGCGCACGTGCGATGGGCTTTCGGGTGCTGGCGGACCTTGCCCCGGACGCCCCCCGCTGGGCGACCGCGGGTGGACGCGGATACGCGGCCGCGGCAAACCTCCGCCCCTCGGCCGCGGAATTCGGGAAGTTCGCGGCCGCCGTCGCGAAACGCTACTCGGGCGGCTACCGCGGCCTCTCGCGGGTTGGGTGGTTCTCGATCTGGAACGAGCCGAACCACGTCATGTTCCTGAAGCCGTTGGACCAGGAACCGGAGCTCTACCGGGCGATCGTGGCTGCGGCCCTCCCCGCGATCCGGGCCAACGCCGCACAAGGTACGAAGGTACTGGTCGGGGAAACGGCCCCCGCGGCCCGGGCGGGCCGTTCGATTGGCCCACGCGAGTTCATCCGGCGCTTCCTGAGCGGCGCAGGCAAGCTCGCGGTCGACGGCTGGGCGCATCACCCCTATGGCCCGGTCGAATTCGAGCCCACCGGGCGCGACGCAGTCAACATGCTCGCGATCAGGCGGCTCGGAACATACCTCGACGAGGCCGCCAAGGCAGGCGAGCTGCCGCCGAATCTGCCGATCTACGACACCGAGTTCGGCCTGCAGTCGAACCCGACCGACCCCACGGTGTCGACGTCCGTGGCCAAGCAGGCCGAGCAGATGAACGAGAAGGAGGAACTGTCCCACCGGTACCCGCCCCCTCGCTCGTCCGCCCAGTATCCGCCCTTCGACGACGCCCCGCCTCCGGGGCCCCCCCGCGCTTCCCTGGGGGGGCCCCCCCCCCCGCTG
>JACXTT010009355.1_pt1 | contig 13392 bp, 13 predicted proteins | sample 9270951 | NCBI WGS metagenome assembly JACXTT01 (sample SAMN15532306, study PRJNA645909) | rock metagenome | isolation source: weathered quartz diorite | place: Puerto Rico | collected 2017-06-21
AGCTCCAGGAGGGTGATCGCTGAGTACGGGCGTTTACCCGCGATCATTTCGTAGAAGACAAGACCAAGACTGTAAAGATCGGCCCGTCCGTCAATCTCGGAATTGCCGTCCCGCGGCAGTTCTCCCCATTGCTCCGGTGACATGTAATACGGAGTGCCGAGCATCTGACCCGCCGTTGTCAATTGCGTCGACTTTGTCGTATCGCCGGCGACTTCTCGTAGTTTCGCAATCCCGAGATCCAGCAGCTTAACGGTCGAAACACCACGGGCATCGGGTTTTCCAATCATGATGTTTTCGGGTTTCAGGTCGCGATGAACCACTCCCATTGCGTGCGCGGCGTCGAGCACACTCAGAATCGGTTCAATTACGCTGAGGGCCTCTACAGCGGAAAACCGCCCGTGTTCCTTCAGCTCGACGTCCAGCGTATGCCCCTCAACGTATTCCATGACCATATAGATCATGCCGTCGGCGGAGGTACGAAGGTCGTAGACAGTTACGGAGTTGGGATGACGAAAACGGCGAGCGGCTTGTCCTTCGCGCTGGAACCGCCGCAACCACTCAGGATTACTGCGCATTTCGCGCGGGAGAACTTTTATCGCGACTCGGTCACCTAGAAGGATGTGGCGCGCTCGATAAACTGCCCCCATCCCTCCCTTCCCGAGCAGGGCTTCGATCTGATATTGCCCGTCGAGAACCGTGTTGACAATTGAAGAGGGATCTTCCTCGAGGACCTCTCCGTCGACAGGGCAAAAGCTGACAGCGTCGTCGTATTTTCCCTTGCAGACGGCGCAATACTTCATAGGTCGCTTAGTTTACAACGAACGACCGAAACTGTGTGAATGATGATTTGTGATTGGGAATGCAGACTGGTGGTCGAGGACACCATTGGCTTCAGCCGAACGGGAGTTTCAGTTTCTTAGGGACTATGTTCACACAATCTCACGAATAAATCCGATCGGCGTACTCGGCGACCATGCGATCGCTATTGAACGCTGGTACGAGCGTGCCAATCGAGCGCTTCATCATTGTGATCCAGTGACGAGGAAGCCCTAGTTCATCACGGTCGTAATACAAAGGCACGACCTCCTGTTCGAGCACGCTGTAGAGAGACTCAGCATCGCGAGCATCGATGCTCATCTGATCGTCGATCTCGCCAACATCGCCGATCGCAAATCCGTTCGTCCCGTCGTAACCTTCCAGCCACCAACCATCCAGAATTGAAAGGTTCAGACCTCCATTCATCGCGACCTTTTCACCACTTGTTCCTGATGCCTCCAGCGGCCGGCGAGGGACGTTGAGCCAAACATCCACTGATTGAACCAACTGCCGTGCAATCTCCTGATCGTAGTCCTGCAAGAACACCGCGCGATTGCGCACCACCGGATCGTACTTCCACCGAGCCAGCTGTTGCAGAACAAACTTTGCCTCATTGTCCTGCGGATGGGCCTTGCCGGCAAAAACAAATTGTACCGGCCTCTCTTCGTTATTAATCAATCGCAGCAATCGCTCAACATCGGATAGCAACAATCCCCAACGCTTGTAACCGGCAATTCGCCTGGCAAAGCCAATGGTCAAAATAGACGGATCAAACATTGTGCGTGCCGACTCAGTGTAGTCCAGGCTCTCGTTGCGATTGAGCCGGGCCTGATATGACCGATGGCGTACGAACGAAATCAGTCGCTCTTTCAACAATGAATGCGCCGACCATAACTCTTCGTCGAAGATTTTCTCGACCGAGTTCTCCCAACGCCCGCGATTGCGAACGCAGTCGGTCCAGTCCGAGCCAACATACTTCTCATAAAGCGAGCGCATCAACGGAGCTACCCACGTCGGAGCATGGACGCCGTTAGTCACATGCGTGATAGGAACTTGGTCAAGGGTTTGGCCAGGGAAGAGCTTTTGCCAAAGTGCGCGCGAGACCTCACCATGTTTTTCACTCACTCCATTGGTCGAACGCGCCATTCTTATTGCGAGCGGAGTCAAGCCAAAGCGATCATGTGAATTTTCAGGCTCGATCCTTCCGAGCCCAAGAAATTCTTCTTCAGATAATCCCAGTTGTTCCGCATACGTTGCGCCAAAGCAGCACCTGATCAGTTCCACATCAAACTCATCATTGCCAGCGGCAACCGGCGTGTGAGTAGTAAATACGCACCGTTCCCTGACCTTCAGAACTGCCTCGGCAAAGGTGAGTCCTTCTGATTGAATTAATTCCCGCGCGAGCTCCAGAGTCAAGAAGGCAGAGTGACCTTCATTCAAATGGAATACATGAGGGTCAATTCCAAGTTTCCGCAGTAAACGGATGCCACCGATGCCCAGCAGCATTTCCTGCACTACGCGTGTCTCGCGGTCACCGCCATAGAGATGGCCCGTTACCCAGCGATCTGTCTCGTCATTTTCGTCGATGTTCGTGTCAAGCAGATAAAGCGAGATTCGACCAACGGCAGCTCGCCACACCCGGGCCCTGACAACCCGATCACGAATCTTGACTTCCACCAGCAGATGGACACCGTCTTCGTCGAGCACTTCGCGAATCGGCAGCTCAGACGCCTGTGTTTCGCCGTAGTATTCTTCCTGCCAACCATCCCGCCGCAACCGCTGCCGGAAATAACCGTAGCGGTAGAGCAATCCGATTGCCACGAGCGGCACCTGCAAATCGCTGGCTGACTTCAAATGATCGCCCGCTAAGATTCCAAGACCGCCGGAATAGAGCGGCAATGAATTATGAACACCGTACTCGGCACAGAAGTAGGCAACCGGCTTATCTGCAGAAAGGTTGGGCCAGGGCGTTGATTGGGGCGAGTAGATATAGCTATCAAAGGCCGATGAGAGGCGTGCGAGTCGCTCCAGGTAAGTCGGATCGGTTGCCATTTGAGCGAGGCGATACTCAGAAACGCGCGTCAGCAGTGACCGCGGATTCTGCTCGTATTCCTCCCAGATTTCGGGGTCCAAATCCCGGAAAACACCCGGTCCGTCAACTGACCAACTCCACCAGTAATTCCATGAAAGGGTGTCCAGGGCCGCAAGAGATGCCGGGAGCACGCCGTTTTGTTCCACAATAAGTTCGTTCTCTGTTTCCTTGAGGTCGATCATCGTTATTCCAGACAATAAAACATTAATAGACTAACAACGCGGCCGGGTTTCCGATCCAATTCCCGAACGTGTCCGCCAACTCTCCCGATTCACTCGAATTTTTGATTTTCTAAGAAGATTTGGGCGTCGCGGGCGTGAAAAAATACCATGCGGACTTCGTTAATAGAAGTGTTCCCGGAGAGGAATTCAGCTACCGCAGCCGAAGCCACTGCTCCAGCTTCTGCCACTGGGTAGTCGTAAATGCCAGTCGAAATCGCAGGAAAAGCGATAGAAGTAAGTGAGTGTTTCACGGCCAATGCTAATGAATTACGGTAGCATGCGGCCAAAAGCTCAGCCTCCTTTCCTTGATGTGTTCCGTAAATCGGACCGACGGTGTGAATAACGTATTCGCAAGGTAATGCCCCTGCAGCGGTAATAACGGCTTCACCGGTCGGCAACCCTTGAAGATAAAGTCTTCTTCGAATCTCACGGCACTGCTCCAGGATGATGGATCCGCCTGTTCGGTGAATGGCGCCATCAACCCCTCCGCCACCCATCAATGATGAATTCGCAGCATTTACCAGTGCGTCAACCTCTTGCAGTGTAATGTCCCCCACCACAATGCAAACACGATTGTTAAGAAAGGTAGGGAATCCCGTCGTTGAGCCTGCCATTGATTAACGCCAGTCGGGTGGTTGCATCGGGGGAACATATTCACGTTCGTGACTCTCACCGGTTTGGGCCCATTGCTGCGACGGGCCACTTAGAGATGCTCGGGGAGTGAATCTGCCAACGCCATCTCGCCAGATGTAGAGATACCAAAATACAGGCTGAGCAGCGTCCACATGATCTTAAGGTTCTGATCCAGTTGCTCGGTCTTGAAAACTCTTTTAACATAAAACACCGGTAGCGCCAAACTCTCTAAAATCGTGAAGAAGTGGAGCAGCATGAAAGCGGCAAAACCAACGCCGAACAGAGGCGAGGCACCGGGATTAGAAGAGTTCGTGCCGGCAGCAGCAAAGAAAAGCAACATCGCGACTATTATGAACACAAACAAGTACGCAATAGGCCATAAGGTGGCCACCCCGATGAGCAACTTCGTAGACTTCTTCATGACCTATGCCGCCTCCCGTGGTTCGACAGTGATTTCATCAAACATATCTTGTCTTCGAAGTGCTTCGGCGACGCCTTTAGCCTTGTGTTCAGTCAAGGGATGATCCGGATCGCTGCTGGCGATTTCGAAAACACGATCATCGATCATGACTATACCGAGTGACCCAAGTGTCACTCCCGGGGTCACGAGAATTTCGTCCATGTTGTGCAGCCGGAATTTTCCTGTCTGTTCGACCCAGTCCTCAAGGAACGGATCGCGCAGCGCATGTTCGGCTTCGGACTCCGAGAGGTAGGCTCCCTCGACGATTAAACAATATTCGCGCACGTTGCAACTTAGATCATTGAGCTAAGTTTGGGGCCGAGCTGCCATTTCGGCGGAGGTCACTTTATCATTCGACAAATTCCCGAGCCAAGCGCTGAGAGCGAATGTAACGCACGCTGACAGCTTGCGTTGCGTGATCCTTGTCCAAACTGACTGGCAATGGGCGTCGCAAGCCGACTGCGTGCGTTACGAGAAAACGCCGCCGCGGATAAAATCCGCGACGGCGTAGACGGGGGGAGTTATCTTTGGGTTAATACGCACTGGCAAACTGCGAGTTCAACGCCTCTCGCAGCTGACGGAAGTACGGATCGAATGTCACGAAGCCAGTGGTCCCCTGGAAGAAAGCCTTTCCACCAGTCTCGTGAGACACGCGGTTGAGCGAGCTCTGCCCGTAACTGGACGCCAGCGAGCTATGACTGGTCAAACCTACTGACGGAGCATAGAAGGAATAGATCGCAATATTGCGCGAGTTTGCTTCACGAATTGTACGGTCAATATCCAGCGTGTGCCCGGCAGTGCTCGAGTCGAAGCCACGCGATATATCAAGCCCATCCGACACCAGCAAAATCACATTACGTCCACCGACCTTAGCGTCAAAACGTTTTAGAGCTTCGATGACCTCAACGTACGGATTGTACGGCGCTGAAGAAATGCTCGAAGTCGGTATGCGCAAACTCCGTGCAGCCTGGTCGAGATTAGTAGTAAATGGCTGTCTAACCTGCAACGCACCGCTTGTGATGTAACCCACCATCACGCGCGAGCCGGCAGGTAACGAGCGAATGAAATCGGCCGTTATGCCACGCTCATTGGCCACCTGCGAAATAAGATCATCTTGAATCAGAATCGCAATATTCAGTGGAGCAATAACGCGTTGCTGGGACTTCTGCTCAACTACGGTGCGCGACGCACTAAAAGCAGTCGTCGAAATAACTCCAATCAACAATGCAATTGATAGAAAAACCGTTACCTTGGAACTCTTTCTACTAAACATAAAACTACTGCTCCAGAGCCTTATCTGGACCCTCCTTTTTGTACGACTTTCTGATGCAAAAACAGGTGGTTGAGATGGCCGAATATTGCTGTCAATCTGGTCGCTTGCCTTCGCTAGGGCCCTCAGATAAATTACAGGCTTACCGGAACACATCCTGCCGCTTCTCTCCGAAGCTTGTCGTGAATGCGGGTGGGTATCCTTCGCTAATCCACATGCCTGAAAGGAATCATCGTTATGAAAGCGTTCGCTACTGAAGCAATCCGCAACCTTGCGGTCATCGGACATGGCGACGCAGGGAAGACGCAATTGATCAGTTCTCTTCTCTACGTCGCCGGCGCCACACCACGTTGGGGAAAAGTCGATGAAGGCACCACCGTTACCGATTACGAAGAAGATTCCATCGCCCGCAAAATTACTCTCAATACCGCACTAGCACACTTAGAACATCGAGATACTAAGGTCAGTTTCATAGATACTCCGGGATATGCAGCCTTCGTCGCGCACGCTCGACCCGCCCTCCGCGTTGCTGACTGTGCACTGGTAGTAGTCGATGGCGTCAAAGGCGTAGAGGTGCAAACCGAAAAGACTTGGGCCTATGCGAACGAATTTATCCTTCCGCGGATGATGGTTATTGCAAAGCTGGACAAGGAACATGCAGATTTCGGAGCGGCGCTCCAAACAGCTCAAAACACGTTCAGTCGAGCAATCATTCCGTTTACATTGCCGATCGGAAAGGAGAAAGATTTTCGGGGCGTCGTCGACGTGGTCCATATGAAGGCCTACGAACTGTCGGGCGATCAGGCGAAGGAGATCGAGATCCCGAGTGAAGGTCGTGACATCGTTGATAAAACACGCGAGCGATTGATCGAGTTGGTGGCGGAATCGGACGATACATTAATGGAGAAGTATTTCGAACAGGGGACGCTCGAAGAATCCGATATTCTTCCAAACATCAATAAAGCGATCGCAAACAGCAAGCTTTGTCCCGTATTTGCAGTTTCCAGCATCACACACGTTGGTCTGCGAGCATTGCTAAACGCAATTGTCGACTACGCTCCGGATCCGGCCCATCACGAAGCGGAATATGGAAAGTTCATTGACGCTACGGCAGACAGTCCGAAGATCGCACGCAAGTACAGCGATAGCGAGCCGTTTTCAGCCTACTGCTTCCGCACCATTGCCGATCCATTCGCCGGTCGCATCAACGTAATGAAAGTTATCAGCGGCAAAGTGGTGACGGATGCTACCGTCTTTAACGCGACTCGCAGCACAAACGAACGGCTCGGCGCGCTGCATTCGATCCAGGGCAAACAGCTCGACAAAGTTCCCGAGGCCCATGCGGGCGACATCATTGCCTGTGTCAAATTAAAAGAAACACAGACTGGCGACACGCTTTGCGATAAGAGCGCTCCCATTGTTTACGATCCAGTCGAATATCCGGAGGCCGCAATTGCCTTTGCGATTGAGCCGAAGTCGCGCCAGGACGAAGAGAAGATCAGCGTGGCTTTGCACAAGATTCTCGAAGAGGATCAAGCATTGCACTTTAGTCGCGACGCACAGACGAAGGAATTCCTCCTTTCAGGTTCAGGTCAGCTGCATGTGGAGACAGTCGTCGAAAAGCTGAAGAAACGATACGGCGTAGAAGTGACTTTGCATCCTCCGAAGGTGCCTTACAAGGAGACAATTACGCTCCGGGCAGAGGTCCAGGGCCGGCACAAGAAACAGACGGGCGGCCGTGGGCAATTCGGCGACTGCAAATGCGTATTCGAGCCGCTGCCTCGCGGTGAAGGATTCATCTTTGAAGACAAGATTTTCGGCGGATCTGTGCCTCAGCAGTTTCGCCCGGCAATCGAGAAAGGAATCATCGAAGCCGCAGCGTCGGGTGCAATCGCCGGCTATCCGCTGGTTGATTTCAAAGTTCAATTGGTTGACGGGTCTTATCACACCGTCGACTCCGACGAGCACTCGTTCCGCGCTGCCGGACGCAAGGCTTTTCGTGCGGCGATGGAGAAAGTGAAACCGACACTGCTTGAACCGATTATGGATGTTGAGATATCGGCGCCTCAGGAGAACAGCGGCGACATCATGGGTGATCTGAACTCACGTCGAGGTCGCGTGCAGGGTATGGAAACTCGCGGCAACCAGCAGGTGATCAAGGCACAGGTGCCGATGGCGGAGATGCTGAATTACCAATCGACACTAAACTCGATCACTGCTGCACGAGGATCATTCCATATGCAATTCTCCCATTACGATCCATTGCCCGGTCAGCTGGCACAGAAAGTTGTCGATCAGGCGAGGTCTGAGGGTCGAATCAAGGGCGAAGAAGAGGATTAGTAACCATCTTTGCATTCAATTAACACGCTTGCGTGATCTTGACCTCGAGGGTATTTCTCGCGCAAAGGTGCAAAGACCAAAAAGATCGTGGCAGGAGGCTCCGATGGGACTGAATGAACGACGTAAAATCAAAGAACTGCAGGACACGACACTTCCAGATCGCGTAAAAGAGATCGAAGAAATCTGCGGCAAACCGATCCCCTACGAAGTCGACTGGGACAGCCTTTCCGATGATCTCGAAGGTCTGAACTTCATGGACAACATCTCCTGTCACCGGCTCAACATGGCGCTGCGCACGATCTGCATTGATGACATGGGCAAAGAAGCAGTTCGTGACGGTCTGAAGCTAATAAAGCTGAAAAACGTCAAAGACAAGGCCGCCATGAACATGACGTTTGACGGCGGCGTCCTGGAAATGCACTGCGCGTACGCCCAGCGGACCGATGGAATGTTTAGCGATAACCAGATAAGGGAGCTGCTCCTGACAAAGCTGTAAGAATTTCTAACTGAAGAGACTGTTTACAGTCGGTGCAAAGCCTGGGAGCAATGGTGCTTCGATTCTGTCTTCACCGCTTAAGGTCGCAAACAAGTTGAGTTCGTTGCTGCCACGGTAAACCTCGATACAACTAGAGTGCGGGTCTACAATCCAGTATTCCTCAACCCCAAAGTCACGATAGAGCTTCAACTTCAACTCACGATCGCGCTCTCTGTTACGCATTCCTGGCGAGCCGACTTCAACTACAAGTGATGGTGCACCATAAATACGATCCGAGTTCGCGACCTCCTCACTGCGTCTATTACTTAGAAACACCAAGTCGGGAATTACACCGTTGTGATCGTCAAAGATCACACCAGGTCCATAGATAATCTCTCCGACTGGGTTCTGCAATAAGAAGCCTCTAAAAGCAAAGTAAATATTTCCCACGGTTCGTTGGTGAAGTATGCCGGGTGCGGTCGACACGTACAGTTCCCCTTCGATCAGCTCGTAGCGATTACTATCCTGAGGCAGGCATTCGAGATCGGCGTTTGTTAATCGCTGTTCGAGGTGAGTGGTCATGATGAAATCTGGTCCTGAGATTTGTGAGGATTCTAAGTGCGAAGAGCGTTAAAGTACAGCCTCAAACCGTCGCATTGACCTACACATCACGAGCGAAGCGACCGGAAATCCCCACTCCACAAACCCGTAATGGTTGTGATGGTGATTGGGGATTTCCGGTCGCTTCGCTCGCGGTTCTGCAGGTCAGACTATGGAAGTGATCAATTACTGATCAATCACGAAGTTGTACACCACCACTCCATTCACCTTTACTGGTTGTCCTTGCAATTTCGTCGGTGCGAATTTCGCCTGGCGAGCAGCATTGACTGCGGCCGCCTGCAATAACGGATGGCCGGAAACGGCTTTGGCGGAAACTACATTTCCGTCCTCGTCAATGCCAACCTCAACGCTTACGGTACCAGATGCCTTCGCCTGTTTGGCGGCCATCGGATACTCCGGGTTCGGCAAACTGATGGCCTTGCTGTTCAGAACACCGCCGGAAATCCTGGTCCGCGCTTCGCTAAGGACACCAGGAAACATCATCCCACCTGCGGCTGGAGTTGTAGGTGATTGGATTGTGTAATCCGACGGCACTTCGAACAAATTCAGAGCCGGCTCGCTGCGATTAATATTGGTAAGTTTATAAGTAGTCTCACCGTAACGAGGATCGTTGTGCCGAGTCATAACCGTAACTTGCAATTCAGGCGAGTACCAACGCTCGTCTACGATCGAAATCGGAGCTTCGTTGCCAATCTGACCAGCCGGAATTGTTCTGGTCTGGCGAGTTCCCTCCGCCTCAACTCCTTCGATTGTTTGTTTACCCAATGATTCACTCGTAACTTCACTGGGGAAGAACTCCCGATGAAAAACTATATCGGGCTGGCCAACTGCAACTGGAGCTTGCGTGGGCATTGTGAATACATCTATATCTGGCTCAGGACGGTGCACTGCGGTTGGTCCGGAGGCGGCCAGTGGCGCCCGCTCAATCCTCACAGTGCCAACAGCGCCACTTGTTCCCGGGCCGACGCCAACTGCTTCGCTCGAACCGGAGCCGCCACCGGCACCGGAACCAGCACCAATTCCAGTACCCACGCCACTAACTTTTAGACGCATCGGACTCAGCTTATGCGCTGTCCGCGTTCTGGAGTCGAGCGAATAGCTCACTCCGGCAACCGGATCGCTGATGAAGATTGTCTGCAGTGGCTCAGCCACATTTGCGACGCCGCTGATAGCCTTTATGGTTTGTTCTCGCCGCGTTCTACCTTCACTGTCGCGATAGATCATTGACGACGATCGATTCACGATCCGGTTACCATCACTTAGCATCTGGATCGATTCCGTCACGGCTTCGGCAGAATAAGGAGCACCCTTGACCAATTTGCCGTCAAACCCCATCTCCGAAACGAAAACCAGAGTTTCGGATGGCAAGCCGGCTTGCTTTTGCACAGTCGTGGTTTTGACGGAAGAACTCTCAGTTACCGTGGCTTTCTGTTGCGCATATGTTGGCACGCCGGCTTCTACGATAAGCGCACAAATACAAAGTGCGATCCATTTGTTCTTCATCTTTTTTCCTTTCCGTAACGAGCTAACGACGCCGATTCAACTTAACTGAAAATTTGTCATCGAATAAAACGGATGGCGTGAGCCTGTCCATCCGTCCCGAGCAGCACATCCGCTTTCACTCTTTCGTCCGCACGATCAAGGTTGACCGGCAAGCCAAACCGTGCCAGCGCATAACTGGGAAGTTCGACTCTGACTATCTCACCGCCTTGTTCCAGAGCAACTGGATTTGCAGATCCTATAGGGAAGAATTCAGTCGCAACTTCACTCTGCGCCACGTGGGCATTCTGAATCTCTACTGTGGTCGAGTATCGGGGAGTGTGTCCCTGCCGATGTCGAATCGGAATCGGCGCTTGACCCAAATCTCCTGGATTGACGCGCACAACCGTAGACTTATCTTTCGGTGTTTCCCTCGGAGTCACATTCTCCATCGGGCTAACTCTTACTTCCCGCGGTACCGGCTGCGGGTGACGCCGCATCCACAATCCAAATAGAGCCACGGCAATTAGAAGTACGGCTGCGATCGCTGCCGCTCGATAGAAAACCCAGCTCGTTCTCTGCCCCGGCCTCGTTGCTGCGCCGTCGCGGAACGCCATCAGCAATCGATCCGCAATCTCGGGTGTGGGTCGGATATCGTGCGAGCTCAGTGCGAGCATTTTGAGCCCCTGACTCAGGGACAACTCATCGCCGAGTTTCGTACCGCAATCAACACACTCGGATTGATGAGCGAGTGCACTTTGACGAAGACTCGCATCCATGATCTGCTCGCGAGCCAGATCCGTAACTATCTCGTCGAATCTTTCGCAATTCATGCCAAACACCTCGCTGATCTTACTGGAGCCGCGGATTCAGCAACCTGCGCGGGGCGCAGTTTGTCCAGCAAAAGAGACCGGGCCCGGTGCAAACGTGAGCGCACGGTGCCTACCGCGCAGCCCAGCACAGCCGCCGCATCCACGTAGCTCAACTCCTGAAGGTCACAAAGAACTACTACCTCGCGGTAACGTTCCGGCAAGCTCAAAACTGCCCGTCGAATTACACCGATTGTCTCGTCCCGCGTCATCTCATCCAGCACACTGGCCCCTTCAAACGGACGGTCGACAAAACCATTCGGTGACTCTTCGTCAACGGCTACATAAATCTGTTCCCGTGACGAACGCTGCCTTACGAGATTCCTCGTTATGCCTAGTAGGAACGCGATTAGTGAGCCACGGCTCAAGTCATAACCGGCGCCGTCGCGCATTAGCACCATGAAAACTTCCTGCGTCACGTCCTCAGCTGTTTGTCGCGTTCCACTCATCTGGAGCGCAAACCGAAACACGCCGGTACTATGCCGGTGATAGAGCGCCGCAAGCGCCTCGTCGCGGCCGGCCAACATCATCTTGAGCAGTTCGTTGTCAGTGTTTTCCAGCAACGATCGAATCATCCCGCGGCCAGTGTCAACCTTAATTCGGTCGAAAGGTCGGAAAAGTTCCAAAAACTGGGTTTCTGATCGAGTAAACGACACTTGATATAGGAATTTAGCTTAGTGTATCCCTCTTGCTGCCCTGGACATCCAAAACGCCAAATCGCTCGACAAAATCGGAGGCACCGAGTCGCAAGTCAAGCCAATCGCTAATAAGCCCCGGAGAACCTAACCAAACCCGCAGCCATTCGGCAACCTCGGCAGCTTCCTCACGAGCGCGGTCATCCTGCAACTTGTTCTTGGACATCAAGAGTCGTTCCTGCCTGGCGTCCTGAGCCGCTTGCAGAAACTGTCGGAGCTCATTCGGTTTACTGCAGAGTCCTTTCCTTGCTTGTTCAAGTACCACAAAAGCGTTGGCGGCTTCCTGCAGTGGGCCACGAACCAGTGCCTCAAACTCCTTCACATATAGAAATTTTTTTGCGCGCCACTGCGCGTCGCATTCGAGAATCTCAGGATGTCGGCACGCGGAACCTTGATCCGCGAGAACGCGAGCGATCGCTGCCGGGCTCCGATCGGTTCGAAATGCTCGATAGAGGCGTTGCTGGATAAGCTCCACTTCTTCTTTACCGATGGATTCGGGCAGCAACTCCCCGAAGATCTCATGAATCACCTTCTGAATTGCCTGGTTGCTGTCTGACTCGGGATGAAGTTTATCTTGATCAGATTGCATTTCTCGCTGGTGGCAACGCTTTTCCGCTTAGGTTAGACTTGTGATTCTCTCATGCTCAGCGTCGAGATTGAACCGGAATTTGCTAAAGCCGAATTGCAGATTATGTCTTTAGGAAGATTACTCCCATTTGTATTCCTGTGCTTAGTCTTACTAAGCAGTTCATCTTTTTCCCAGTCGCCAATTAACGCGAAGCTTGCTCGTGTCGATTTTGAAGGTCTCGCAAAACTGACGCCGGAGCAGTTACTGAAAACGGCCGGACTTGAGATTGGCCAGACCGTCACGGAGACTCTCCTGGATGCTGCGGCGCAGCGACTGATCGATAGCGGATTGGTCAAGAGCGTTGGTTATAGGTATCGACCCTCCGGCAACCAGGCGGTGGTTACATTCCAAATCGAAGAGGCCGTAAGTAACCAACATCGGGCTCTATTCGACAACTTCATCTGGTTCACTGATGAGGAATTGACGAATGCGCTTCGCAGTGCTGTTCCATCTTATAACGGCGTACTGCCGGACAGCGGCAACCTTACCGAGACCGTGAAGCGAGCACTTCAAGCTTTTTTAACAGATCACAAGATTAACGGGAAAGTCGAATATCTACCGTCCACCGACCTCAGCGGACGAATCGATGCTCACGTCTTTGTGATCCGGGGTCTGCACCTGCCAATCTGCACGCTCCACTTCCCGGGCACGCACAACGTCGACGAATTGAAACTTATGAAAGCGGCCCAGGAGATCGTCCGCACCGATTATTTAACACCGTTTCACTGATACTTTTGATCGTACTAAGCCCTTTCAAAGTCAACTCCAAATTGGCCCCGTTGAAGCCTACTTT
>JACXTT010009356.1_pt1 | contig 13392 bp, 11 predicted proteins | sample 9270951 | NCBI WGS metagenome assembly JACXTT01 (sample SAMN15532306, study PRJNA645909) | rock metagenome | isolation source: weathered quartz diorite | place: Puerto Rico | collected 2017-06-21
CGTCGGCTACATCAATGCGCACGGCACCGGCACCGCAGCCAATGATGCGACGGAAACCGCGGCCATTCGCGAGGTCTTCGGCGCGAATGCCGCAGGCCTTGCGGTGAGTTCGACAAAATCCACTCACGGCCATACGCTAGGCGCGGCAGGCGCGCTTGAAGCCGTGGCGACCGTACTCGCACTGCGGCATGGCATACTGCCGCCGACTTGCAACTATCTCGCAGCCGACCCGGCCTGCGACCTCGACTATGTGATTGAAGGCGCCCGAAAGCGCCGCGTGGACGCCGCACTTTCGAACTCCTTTGCATTCGGCGGACTCAACGCCGTACTGTTATTCAACGCGATCCCAGCGCTGGCCTAAGAAGGCTGCAAAATGACCTTCATCAGATCGGGCTCGTGGCCGTAGAGCCGGTCGAACCAGCTTGCCCCTTCGCTGAGCGGCGCGAGCGCGCTGATGATCGGGGCCACCTTGATGACGCCACGCGAAATGAGGTCGAGGCATTCGGGATATTCACCCGCCGACGCGCACGAACCATACAGCGTGATTTCCCGCGTCACAACGGCCTGCAGGTTGAGGTCGATCTTCGGCGTGATGTTGCCGACCAGCGTGACGGAGCCCCCCTTGCGAACACAGGCAACTGCGGTTTGCACCGGCGCGGTGGCTCCAACGCATTCCATCGCCAGATCCGCGCCTTTGCCTCCGGTGAGATCCTGAATGGCTTTCACGGCGTCGCCACTCTTGGGATTGATGCCGGCGTCGGCACCCAGTTGTTTCGCGATTCCGAGCTTGTTGTCGTCGAGGTCAACGGCGAAGACGCGCCCATACCCGGCGGCCTTTAACGATTGGACGGCGAGCAGGCCAATCATTCCCGTGCCGACAACCACTGCCGTCTGCCCCAATTTACGAGGCGCGAGATTGGTTGCGTGCACCACCACGGACACAGGTTCGACCATCGCGGCATGTTCGTACTTCACGCCTTCAGGAAGCTTGAACGCGATGCGCGCGGGCACCATGATGTACTCGGCAAAGGCGCCGTGGCGGCGGTATTCGCCCGGCGATACGCCAAGCACCTGGCGGTTGTCGCAGAGGTTGATTTCGCCGGCCGCACAGAAGGAACACTTGCCGCAGGAAACCATCGAATCGAACGTCACACGGTCGCCGACCTTGAAGTTGCGCACGTTCGCGCCGGCCGCGGCGACTTCGCCCGAAGCCTCGTGACCCATGATGAGCGGCGGCACACGGCGGCCTGAAGATCCATCGAAGCCGTGAATGTCGCTGCCGCAGATGCCGCAGGCGTGGACTTTCACGAGCAGATCGTCGGGCCCGTATTCCGGCTCCGGAAAGTCGACGTACTCGAGCTGTTTGTATTGCGTGAGGAGGAGAGCTTTCATGTATTAAATTCCTGCTTGTTGCATCCCATTGCGCAGGGCCGCGAGGTCTTTCTTCATGGGCGCGAAAACCTGTTCTTTTGGGATGGCGATGCTGGTCTTGCCGGATTCGGCGCCGCCCAGCGAGTATTCGTAATGCACCTGCACGGGGCCGTCAAACGAGGGCTTGGCGGCGAGCATGCGGAAGAATTCGCCGAACTGCACCATGCCTTCGCCGACCGGACACCATTCGGGACGCGGAGCGTTCGTCTTCTTGTCGCGAACCCATCTGAAGTCCTTGAGAGCGATGCCCTTGAGGTGCGGGCCCGCGATGTGAAACGAGTTGATCCAGCCGCCGAAGCCGCCCTCGACGGTGGCATGGCCGACGTCGTAATTGATGGCGACTTGCGCGGGGTCGAACTCGCGCAGCAGTTCGTGGAGGTCCCAGATCGAGGCGCCCAACTGATTCAGCCCCGAGTGCGTGTGATAAATCGCGCACACGCCGTATTTGCGATTCAGCGCCGCGAGTTTCGCGACACGCGGTTTGCACGCATCGATCTGCTCCGCAAGCGGCCGCGAGTAATCGTATTTGAAACCACCCCAGCGGTAGTAGCGAATGCCTTGTTCCTCGAGAATCTGCAAGACCGCCTCGGCGTGGGGTGAGTCCGGGTCGACGATGTCGCTCGTGACCATCGGAACATCGACGTGGCGGGCCTGGAACGCCTTCACCAGGGCTGGAAATTCCTGTTTCGCTCGCGACGGCTCGATGCTGCCGCCTTTGCGCAGGGCCACATCCGCGCCATCGAAACCCATTTCCGCAATCGCGTCCACGAGTGCGTCGCCGCTCAGAAATTGCAGGTGTTTGGTGAAAACCGATAACTTCAGCTTCGGCTTCGCAGCGGCCGAAAAAAGCGGGGCCGCCAGGGCGAGCGAAGAGAGAAACTGTCGGCGTTGCATCGGAAGAATCAGAATATCAGGTCCGTATATGCTATCGTCGCATCCATGCATCTTCGGGTTGTTGCCATATTGCTGAGTCTGCCGGCCGTCTTGCCGGCTCAAATGCCGCGCGACGAGCGAGTGGCGAAGTCCGCGGAATCGATGCGTAGCGCGCTGGTCGAACAGAGGCGGGATTTCCACATGAATCCGGAACTCTCGAATCGTGAGTTCCGCACGGCCAAGGTGGTGGCCGATCGGCTGAAAGCGTTGGGATTCGATGAAGTGAAGACCGGCGTAGCCAAAACCGGCGTCGTCGGCATCCTCAAGGGCGGCAAGCCGGGCGGCGTCGTGGCGTGGCGCGCGGATATGGATGCTTTGCCCGTCACATCGGTGCTGGACGTCCCATACAAGTCGAAGAATGCCGGAGTCCACCATGCGTGCGGTCACGATTCGCATGTAGCGATCGCGCTCGGCGTCGCCGAAATCCTAAGCAAGATACGCAGCGAGATCCCGGGCACAGTGAAGTTCATCTTTCAACCCGCGGAAGAAGGCCCGCCAGCAGGCGAAGAGGGCGGTGCGCCGCTAATGGTGAAAGAGGGCGTACTCGAGAATCCGCGGCCGTCCGCTATCTTCGGGCTGCACGTTTCGTCGTGGCTGCCCGCCGGCAAAATCGGCTACGTGTCGGGAGGGGCGATGGCTTCGTCGGACTCGTTCGACATCCTCATCAAAGGCAAACAAGTGCACGGCGCGATGCCTCACCAGGGCGTTGACACCGTGGTGGTTGCCGCGGAATGCGTGATGGCGCTGCAGGGGATCCGCAGCCGGCGCATCGATCCGATGGAGCCCATGGTGTTGACGATCGGATCGATTCACGGCGGCAACCGGCACAACATCATCACTGGCGAAGTGAAGATGGAAGGCACGTTACGCACGTTCAGTGAAGGCGTGCGCGAGAACGTTCGAACCATGATGAAACAGACGCTGCAAGGATGCACCGCGACCTATGGCGCGACGTTCGCGATGGCGTTCCGCGAACCCGGCAATCCGGTGACTTACAACGATCCGGCGCTCGTCGAAGAGTCGCTGCCGCTGATGCGCAAGATCGAAGGCGCGAACATCACGGCGGTAAAGCCGGTGACTGGCGCGGAGGATTTTTCCTACTATCAGAAAGTGCTGCCGGGTTTCTTCTGGTTCCTCGGCGCCGGCAATGAGGCGAAAGGAATCACCGCCGCGCACCATACGCCGGACTTCAATATCGACGAGTCGATCCTGGTTCCGGGCGTGCGGATGGCGGCAAGCCAATTGCTCGATTACCTCGATCGCCACAAGTAGACTACAAGGCCTCGGAAACAATGCGGGCCGTCATCGGCGCGTTGAGGATGCCGTTGCGATAGTGGCCGTACGCCAGCCAGATTTTGCGGTCTTCGAACTGCCGCACCACCGGGTCGCCATGTGCGCCGGGCCGAAAACCAATCCAGGATTCGATCGGCCAATCCGGCAGTTCGGGAAAGACGCGCTTGGTTTCGATGTGCAGATCCTTCACCGCCTGCGGATCGACGCTGCGATCGAACCCCACGTGCTCCGTCGTGGAACCGGCGATGACAAACCCGCTCTGGCGCTGCAACACATAATGATGGCCGTGGCGATAGATCGGGCCGATTGCGCCGGGATCCATCCAATAGCCAATGAGATGCCCTTTCACTGGAAACGCGGCGGGCGCTTCCGGAAGAAGCCTGCTGCTCCAGGCGCCAGCAGATAAAACGATCCAGTCCGCGGAGTATTCCTCATTGCCGGCGGTCACCGAACTCTCGCCCGGCCTGATCGCCGCAACCGGGGCATTCTCGACGAAACGGACTCCACGCCGTGCGCCAGCTTCGCGCAGGGCCGCCACCAGTTCACGCGGATTGACTACTGCATCGTGCGGATACGCGACGTGATCGGCCTCGATGCGGGATTGGATGCCGAGCGCTGCCTGCGCCGCGGCGCGCGCGCGAAGCTTGGGCATGTCGCCGTACTCGCGGGCGCCAGGGATGTGAAAGTCGATAGGCATGCCGCCAGAGTCCGCGCTCAGTTCCTCGCAAAAGGCCGGATACATACAAAGACTCTCGACAGAGAGCCGAGCCCAATTGGTTGCGTCGGTGACCTCGCCGCCGGGCGCGAGCATCCCGGCCCCAGCCCAACTCGATTCTCCGCCGATCCTGCCGGCGTCCAGCACCGTCACCTTGCGATTCTTCTGCGCGAGCCGCCAAGCAATCGAGCAACCAATCACGCCGCCGCCAACCACCACCACATCCGTCGTATTCATGACTAATCTCATTGTTACCCTGAAACAAGTGGAAGACGAGGTCTTAGGCAAGGTTTACGACGGGCGGCTGATGCGCCGGCTGCTCGTTTATATGCGGCCCTACGTGGGTACAATCGCGATTTCGGTGGTTTTCCTGCTGACGCAGGCGGTGTGCCAGATTGCGGGCCCGCTGTTGACCAAGACCGCGATCGACCGGTATCTGGTTCCCGCGGGAAATTCGAAATCGTTGATCGATCCGTGGCTGCCCGCCGACCCGTGGCGGGGCATTCTCTTCATCGCGAGCCTCTATCTGGGCGTCGTCATCACGTCCTTCCTGCTCGACTTCGGGCAGACATACCTCATGCAGTGGACCGGCCAGCGCGCGATGTTCGACCTGCGCCGCGACCTGTTCACCAAGCTGCAGCAACTGGATGTCGCGTACTTTGACCGCAACCCCGTGGGCCGCCTGATGACGCGCGTCACAACCGATGTCGATGTTCTCAACGAGTTGTTTTCCTCCGGCCTGGTCACCATCGTCGGTGACCTCGCCGTGCTCAGCTTCGTCGTGCTCGCGCTGTATCAATTGAGCCCCGCGCTGACCTTCATTCTGCTTGGCGTCATGCCGCTGGTGGTGCTCGTGACCGCGCAGTTCCGCAAATCCGCGTCGCTCAGCTACCGCCGGACCCGCGTGGCCGTGGCGCGCATCAACGCCTTCATGCAGGAACATGTGACGGGCATGCAGGTGCTGCAGATTTTCAATCGCGAAGAGAAAGCCAAGCAGGGCTTCGATGACGCCAATCGCGAACATATGGAAGCGTTCAAGGACTCGATCATCGCGTACGGCTGGTTCTATCCGTCCGTCGAGTTCCTCAGCATGCTAGCCCTGGCCTCGATTCTCGCCTATGGCGGCTACCGGATTCACGGCGGTTACCTGTCGCTCGGCGTGCTGGTGGCGTTCTTTCAATATGGCCTTCGCTTCTTCCGCCCCATTCAGGATCTGAGCGAAAAATACAACATCCTGCAATCCGCGATGGCCGCTTCAGACCGCGTGTTCAAGCTGCTCGACGAACCGGTGCGCATCCAGCCGCCCGCCTCGCCGAAGCCGTTTCCCACGCAACCCGCGGCGGTCGAATTCGACGCCGTCTGGTTTGCGTACAAAGACGAAGACTGGGTGCTGCGCGACATGAGCTTCCGCATCGAGCCCGGCGAAACGATCGCGGTGGTGGGACACACCGGCGCGGGCAAAACCACGCTTACCAACCTGCTGTTGCGTTTCTACGACATTCAGAAAGGCGCCATCCGCATCGGCGGCGTGGACATTCGCGAATATGCGCTCGACGATCTGCGGCGCCACTTCAGCATCGTGCTGCAGGATCCGTATTTGTTCACTGGAACCGTAGCCGGTAACATCCGGCTGGGGACCTCCACCATCACGCAGGCGCGAATCGAAGAGGCGTCGGATCGCGTCAACCTCCGCGCTTATGTGGATGGCCTGCCTTCAAAATTCGAGCAGGAAGTGAAAGAGCGCGGCGCCGGCTTTTCCACCGGGCAGAAGCAGCTCATCAGCTTTGCGCGGGCGCTCGCGCACGATCCGCAGTTCCTCATCCTCGATGAGGCGACCTCGAGCGTGGACACCGAAACGGAACAGAAGATCCGCCAGGCGCTGGAGCGCCTGATCGAAGGACGCACGTCGATCGTGATCGCGCATCGGCTGTCCACGATCCAACGCGCCAATCGCATTTTCGTGATGCACAAGGGGCAGTTGCGCGAAAGCGGATCGCACCAGCAGTTGCTGGCGGCGAAAGGTCTCTATTTCAAGCTTTACCAATTGCAGTACAAAGATCAGGAACTGGCGGTGGTCACACAATGAATAGCAGCAGCGCGGCAGCCTTACTTCTGGCGGTTTCCACCATGGCGCAGGAGCGCCTGTACGAAGCCTCGGCTCTTACGCCGGAACACAGTTTCACCGGCGAAATCGAAGGGCCCGCCGTGGATGGCGCGGGCAATATCTACGCTGTCAGTTTCGCCCGTAAACCTACCATTGGCCGCGTGACGCCCGACGGAAAGGCGGAACTGTTTCTCGAGATGCCGAATGGCAGCCTCGCCAACGGAATCCGCTTCGACCGCAACGGCCGCATGTTCGTCGCGGACTACACCAACCACAACATCCTGCTGGTTGACGTCGCCACGCGCAAGATCAGCGTTTTTGCGCACAACGGCGAAATGAACCAACCGAACGATCTCGCCATCTCAGAAAACGGTGAGTTCTACGCGAGCGATCCGAACTGGGGCGCGGGCACGGGGCAGATCTGGTTCATCGATGCGAAAGGCAAAACGCGCCGCGTGGCGGAAAACATGGGAACCACGAATGGAATCGATATCAGCCCCGATGGCAAAACGCTGTACGTCAATGAATCCGTGCAGCGCAAAATCTGGGCCTTTCGCATCGAACCCGATGGCTCGCTCGCGGACAAGCGCCTGCTGATTCAGTTTCCGGATTTCGGGTTTGACGGCATGCGGATCGACGTCGACGGCAATCTATACGCGACGCGGCACGGCAAGGGCGTGGTGGCCAAGATTTCGCCGGAAGGCAAGGTTTTGCGCGAGATTCCAGTGCTGGGCGCGAAGCCAAGCAACATCTGTTTCGGCGGCCCCGACGGTAGAACCGCCTATGTGACCGAAATGGAAAAGGGCAGACTGGTGCAGTTTCGAGTCGAGAGCCCGGGCCTCGAATGGATCCGGCGCCCGCGTAAGTAGGGCTCCAGGCTACTGCTTCACGGTCGGATACTTGATGCCGAGCTGTTCGAGGTACGTCTTGTACTTCGTCGGATCGTAGTAGGTCTTCTTCATCTGGTCGCGATAACGCGCCATCTTGTCGGCGTTGAGTTCGATGGCCGGCTTGTCGTCGGCGCCGATCAGCGGCTGGTACTTCAGTTCTTTCGTCTCGACGTCTTTAAAGTAATCCCAAGCCTGCTTGATGAGTTCCGGCTTGGTCATCAGATCGATGGCCGTGGCCGCCTGGGCTCTCGCTCCCGCTAGCGAACCTTTATGCGCGATGGGAGTCGCCATCGCAACGGCGTTCGCCCAATGGTGGCCAGGCAGATTCGGAATATTGGCGGGATAGCGCGTGTAGATCATCGGCATGATCCACGAGATGTCGCCAACGTCATCCGATCCTCCGCCACGCAATTCCTTCTGGGGTTCAAGCGGACTCGCCTTGGTTTTGAGACCTTCGGCCTTCTGATTGAGCTCGCGCTGCAATGCTTTGGCGAGCGTTTGATCGGCTTCGCTCCACGTGGGCATTCCGATGGCTTCGATGTTTTTGTGCATGGTTTCGGCCAGCACTTTGTTGAAGTGATTCGGCCATGCGGAACCGACAACGCGCTGCGTGAAAGTGGTGCCGCTCATCAATGCCGCGCCCTTGGCCATCGTGGTTCCAAACTCGTGCAGTTCTTTGATGTGCGGAAAATCGAGTTCGCGGAAGTAGTACCAAACCGTCGCCTCGTCAGGCACCACGTTCGGTTGATCGCCGCCGCTGACAATCACATAGTGGGACCGTTGCTCGGTGCGAAGATGCTCGCGCTTGTAGTTCCACGCCACATTCATCAGTTCGACGCCATCGAGCGCGCTGCGGCCGCGCCAGGGAGCGCCAGCGGCGTGCGCGGATTCGCCCTTGAACGTGTACTGCACGGAAACCAAGCCGGAATTCACGGCAGGTTGGCCGTAGTTGACCGTAAAGTCGTTGCTGACATGCACTCCCAGCATCACGTCGAGATCTTTGAACAAACCGGCTCGCACGAAGAACGCTTTGGTCGCCACCAGTTCTTCCGCCACGCCCGGATAGATCTTCAACGTGCCAGGCAGATTGTACTTCTGCATCAGGTTCTTGAGTACGATGGCGGAAACGACGTTCACCGCCATGCCGGAATTGTGACCTTCTCCGTGGCCGGGAGCGCCGTCGATCATAGGATCGTGATAGGCGACGCCGGGCTTCTGGGAGGCGCGCGGAATGCAATCGATATCGGTAATGAAGCCAATGGCAGGTTTGCCGCCGCCCTGCTTGAACGTCGCCACCCAGGCTGTGGGGATTCCCGCGACGCCTTCTTCCACCGCAAAACCCTCTTTGCGCAGAATGCCGACGAGGTACTTCGACGTCTCAAATTCCTGAAAGCCGAGTTCGGCGTAGCTGAAGATCTGATCGACCATCTGCTGCACCTGGGTCTCGCGTCTAGCGATTTCTTCGAGCGCTTCTTTCTTCAGCGCCTCAGGCGCGGGTGCTTGGGCAAAAACGGCGATTGCCGAGGCGGCCGCCAGCAAAACAGGCAATTTGTTCATAGTGTATGAATCCCTCAGAATTTCAAGAACCAGCGCCGGCGGAACATGTACCAGACCAGCGCAAAGATCACGAGATCGAACGAGATCGCGTACAGCAGAGACGCGTTCGCGGGGCTCGCAAGCGGGGCGAATACGTTATCGTAAACCATCTTGCGCACCGGTGTCTCGCCGTCCAACTTGATAAAGCCCAATGTGCGCGCCAGCATTCCCGCAAAGATGTATGCGGCGATCGCATTCATGCCGTAAATCTCGAAGAAGCGGAACGGTGTGCGAATCTCTTTGGCGTCGCAGATCCAGTAGCAGGACGCAAACAGGACGGCGGAAATGCCGGCCATGAAGACGCTGAAGGAACAGGTCCACAACTGTTTGTTGATGGGCTGCCACGCGCTCAGCAGCATGCCCGCAAGAATGAGCCCGTTGCCGGAAAGAAAGATTCGGGAAGCCCGCTCGCCATGGTTGTGGCTGCGCCGCAGAATCTGGCCAGTGAGCACGCCAAACAGCGCTGTGGCAATTGACGGCAAGGTGCTTACGATGCCTTCCGGATCCCAGGTTTTCGTCGAACGATAGTTGTGGTTGCCGAACACGATTTGGTCGATGCCACGGGCGAAATTGGCATCGCGCTCATAGCCGGAGCCCATCAGCCACCAGTACGCGCCGAGGCAGAACACGGTCCAGAACATTTGGCCACGGATGGACGTGTAAACAAAGATGACGGTGGCGATGAGGTAACAGACCGCGATCCGCTGCAGCACGCCGGGAATGCGCCAGGTTTCGAGCGGAAAGGTGGGAAAACCATTGAGAAACAGCCCGATGGCGAAGATGATCGCGGCTCGCCGCAGCGCGTGCAAGACGAGTGTCCGTTTGCTTGCGCCCGCTTCGAGCCGTTTGGCGGTGGAAAGCGTAATCGCGACGCCGACGATCCACAGAAACGAAGGAAAGATGGTGTCCGTGTAGGTCCATCCGTGCCAGGAAACGTGGTGCAACTGCTCGTAGTTGACCGGCCCACCGAGATTGTTGACGATCATCATTCCGGCGATAGTGAGCCCGCGGAACACATCCAGAGAGAGCAGTCTGTTCATGAGAGATTCGGCGTTTTCCAGCATAGCGCGGCTTTCCCGAACCGGAATGAATCCGCGCGCGCCGGGCAACCATCTAGTGGACTAAGGTTCTCAATGTGCGATTCGTAATTCTTATTTTTGCGAGCGGATTATTTGCCTACGGCCAGACCCGTCAAGGGCTGCGGGGGCTGAGCCGGGAGTTCCAGGCTCTGGTGGAACAGGTCAATCCCGCGGTCGTTCAGATCATGACCCGCAGCTATGCGCCGGTTACAGAAGGATCTGGCCTGGTGCGAAGCAGCCGGGGCGAAGGTTCGGGCGTGATCGTCGACCCGGCAGGCTATATTGTCACGAATGCGCATGTCGTTGGTTCCGGGAGGCGAGTTCAAGTCCTGTTGCCGCAAAAATCCGAAGGGCCCGGCGGTTCGGTCCTCAAGCCCCATGGCAAGGTGGTTCCGGCAGTGGTTGTCGGGTTGGATCGGGAGACGGATCTCGCGGTGTTGAAGATCGAGGAAGAACAGAAGCTGGCGCACCTCCCGTTCGGCAATTCCGAATCGTTGCGGCAGGGGCAAATTGTTTTTGCCTTTGGCAGTCCGCTGGGGCTCGAGAATTCTGTTTCGATGGGGATCGTCAGTTCCCCGGCAAGACAGGTGCGGCCGGAAGATCCGATGATCTACGTGCAAACGGATGCTGCGATCAATCCGGGCAACAGCGGAGGTCCGCTGGTGGACGCCGACGGCGCGCTCATCGGAGTGAATACCTTCATTTTCACGCAAAGCGGCGGGAACGAAGGGATCGGCTTTGCCGCCCCCAGCAACATCGTGAAGACGGTTTATGAGCAGATCCGTCAATTTGGACGCGTGCAGCGCGGGCAGATCGGCATTGTGGTGCAAACGATCAGCCCTCCCCTCGTCAAGGCCCTATCGCTCGCGAGAGACCGGGGCGTGCTGGTGGAAGATGTGGCGCCCGGCGGTTCCGCCGAGGCTGCGGGAATCGAGATTGGCGATATTCTGCTTTCCATCAATGGTTCGGTCATCGAGAACGGAAGGCAGTTTGGCGTGAGGATCTATCAGAACGCGGGCAAAACCGTGGAACTCGAACTGATGCGTGGCGCGGAAAAGGTAACGAAGCGAGTTGCCGTGCTCGAACGGCCCAAAGATCCGGATCGTGTGTTCAGCACGGTGAGCCGCCAGGAAAACCTGATCGCCGGTCTCGGGATTCTCGCAGTAAATCTGGACGAAAAGATCACACCCATGCTTCCAAACCTCCGGCGGCTTCGCGGTACGGTTGTGGCGGGCGTGTTGACTGACCGTTCGATCGATCCGGCGAACCAACTGCAGCAAGGCGACGTGATTTACTCGGTAAACAACAAATCCGTGGGGAGCATTCAGGAATTGCGGGAGGCTCTAAAAGCCATCAAGCACGGCGAACCTGTGGCCGTTCAGGTGGAACGGCAAGGTCAATTGCAATTCGTCCTGCTCGAAGTCGATTGACCCTTACTTCTGCGACTGCGCGGAGAGACCGGGATGCGTTCCGCCGCGACGAGTGAAAAAGCGTAGCGAGGGCGAGACCAATTCGTTTCATCGTCATGACCCAGAGAGACTACCGCGTTACGATTTGCCTATGGCATTGCCGGAATATGTACGCTGGTTGCGCGGGTTCGTCGGGCACGAGCGGTTGCTGCTGCCTTCGGCCAGCATTTTGATCTTCGATGCAGACAAACGTTTGCTCATCGCGCGCCCAGCGGGCCGGGACACGTGGGTAATTCCAGGCGGAATCATCGATCCCGGCGAGTCCCCGGTGGACGCCGCCGTTCGCGAGGCTTTCGAAGAAACCGGATTGCATGTCGAAATCACCGGAGTCTTCGGCGTTTACGGAGGCAAGGACTTCATGGTGCAGTATCCGAATGGGGACAGAGTCGATTTCACGATGGTGACTTACACCGCGAAGATCGCCGCGGGCACGCTGCAACCGCACGACGACGAGATCGCCGAGTTGCGCTTTGTCACGCGGGGGGAAATCGAGGCGGTGAACCTCGCCGATTGGGCGCGGCTCGTCCTGCTACCGCACGCATTTGACGAGAACCCGGACCAATGGTGGTTGCGGCCATCCTCATCTTCAAGATCGGCCCCAAAAGGCGAACACAACGGCGCCGGCCAGCAGAATCATTGACACGGCGTAGTTCCACTTGAGCGGTTCGCCCAAATACCACCAGGCGAACGCAACAAACACCGTCAACGTGATCGCTTCCTGCATGATCTTCAACTGATAACCGGAATAGACTCCGTATCCGATGCGGTTCGCCGGAACCTGAAAGCAATACTCGCCGCCCGCCACGAGCCAACTGATAAAAATCGCCCAGACGATGGAGTCATGACGCTTCAAGTGCCCATACCAGGCGTAGGTCATGAAGGTGTTCGAGATGAGAAGCAGAAGAACCGGCAGAGCGGGCCGGAGAGTATCGAGCATGACTCAAGTGATAACAAAAAACAGTTGAGGAAATCGTCGATCCACCGTGCGATCCGAGTAGGCTGCGCGGGCATTTTCGGCGAAAATAGAAGAGACAACCCACACGATGGACAAGCCTGAATCTACCGCGGTCGCCATCGTCGCCGAGAAACCATCGGTGGCGCGCGACATCGCCCGAGTTGTGGGAGCCACCAAGCAGGGCGACGGGTTTCTGCATGGCAACGGTCACGTCGTGACCTGGGCCATCGGACATCTGGTGAGCCTCGCGCAGCCGCACGAGATGCGCCCGGAATGGAAGTCCTGGCGGAGAGACCTGCTTCCAATGCTGCCCAAGGATTGGCCGCTCGTCACTTACGACAAAACTAAAGACCAGTTCGACACGGTTTCGAAGATCCTCAATTCCGCCAAGATCGGCCGCGTCGTTTGCGCAACCGACGCCGGGCGCGAAGGCGAATTGATCTTCCGCTACATCTACGAAGCCGCGCATTGCACCAAGCCAGTGGAACGCCTGTGGATCTCGTCGCTCACGCCCGACGCCATTCGCAATGGACTTGCGTCGCTGAAGCCCGGCGCCAGCTACGATCCGCTCGCCGACGCCGCGCGAGGCCGCAGCCGCGCCGACTGGCTGGTAGGCATGAACCTGTCGCGCGCCTACTCGCTGGCCTTCAACGACAAGCTGTCAGTGGGCAGGGTGCAGACTCCGACCCTCGCCATGCTCGTGGAACGCGAACTCGAGATCCGCGCGTTTGTCGCGGAAGACTATCTCGAAGTCGTGGCGACCTTTTCGCCGGACTCCGGCAAGTCGAAGTACAAAGGCACTTGGATCCGCGAGGGCAAACAGGGCGACACGCGGCTCGATTCCGACGGCAAAGAAGCGGATCAGATCGTGGCCCGCGCCAAATCGGGCCGCGCGTGGATCGAGTCCCTGCAGGCGGAAACGCAGCG
>JACXTT010009357.1_pt1 | contig 13392 bp, 13 predicted proteins | sample 9270951 | NCBI WGS metagenome assembly JACXTT01 (sample SAMN15532306, study PRJNA645909) | rock metagenome | isolation source: weathered quartz diorite | place: Puerto Rico | collected 2017-06-21
TTAGTGGGGGGACGTCGTGCACTTTGAAAGGCTTGCCGGGTACGGCGTCATGGATCGCGCGGATTTCGCGCTTTTCCGCTTTTCCGACAGCGCGGAAGCAACTTGGGAAGCCTTGGTCGAACAAGGGCTTGGCGTCGAAAATCCAAGCGCAACGCCGGCGCACGGCAAGGATATCTGAACTTTTCGTGTTTGGCGGAAAAGCCAGCGTTCATTGGCAGCCGGGCCGTTCCCTAATCGGGGAGGCGTTCGCCATTTGGAGCACGGCAGAAGAACAACGGAGATCCTCCCTTATGAAAAAGTATGTCATCGAACGTGAGATCCCCGGCGTAGGCGCAATGGGTCCAAGCGACCTTTCAGGCGCCGCCAAGACCTCGAACAAAGCGTTGTCGCAATTGGCGCCCAAGGTGCATTGGCAACAATCCTACGTCGCCAAGGACAAGACCTTCTGCGTCTATTTCGCCGAAAACGAAGACGCCGTCCGCGAACACGCACGGCTTTCGGGCTTTCCGGCCAATAGAATCACCGAAATCAATGCAGTGATCGACCCGGCGACCGAACGCGGCTGATGGCAATGTCCCCGCCGGATGGTGTAAATTGGCCGCGCAGGCCGGAGGGCGACATGCTCGACGTCACAGTTGTGCTGCTGGACGACGGCTACGCTTCGACTGCGTTGATGCCGATTGAAGTCTTCCATTCGGCGGGAGCGTTGTGGCGCCAGCTCAAGGGAGAGACCCCTGAGCCGCGCTTCCGCGTCACCACAGCTTCCATCGACGGAGGGCCGGTGCGAAGCCCCTATGCGGGCCTGAGGATGTCGCCTCAGTGCGGTATCGACGATGTGATGCGCACCGATATTGTCGTGGTGCCCACCTCTGGACTGGCGTTCGATGAGAAATTGATCGAGCACAGCAGGCTCTTGCCGTGGCTTGAGCGCCATCACGCGCATGGCGCCTACCTTGCCGGCGTGTGCATGGGTTCGGGATATTTGGCCGAGGCGGGTCTGCTCGACGGCCGCAAGGCGACGACGCATTGGGCGCTCAGCGACGATTTCAAGCGCCGTTACCCCAATGTCGATTGGCGCACCGACATGTTCGTCACAGAAGACTCACGGCTATTGTGCAGCGGCGGACTGACGGCCGCCGCAGACGTAAGCCTTTATCTGGTGGAAAAACTTTGCGGTCACGAGGTCGCGGTGCAGACGGCAAAAGCGCTGCTTCTCAACATGCCGCGCGCGAGCCAGTCGGGCTACGCCATGCTGCCGCTTTCTCCACCCCATAATGATGACGCTATCCGCGCGGCCGAGCACACATTGCAATCGCGCTTTCGTGACGAGTTGTCGATCGATGCGCTCGCCCACGGCGCGGCAATGAGTTCGCGCAATTTTCTACGCCGCTTCAAGGCGGCGACCGGGCGGCTGCCAGGCGATTATCTGCGCACCGTGCGCGTCGAATCAGCGAAAGCCATGTTGGAACGCGATCGATGCTCGGTGCAAAGCGTCGCAACCGCTGTCGGCTACGACGACGTCTCTTTCTTCCGCACCCTGTTCAAGCGCACGACCGGCATGACGCCGGCCGAATATCGCTCGCATTTTGCAGCGGCCGCAGTGCGGCAAACCGAAACCGTTGATGCAGGAAAATAGCCGGAGCGCGCATTTTTTGCGTGCATCGGCGCAAATCCTATGTTATCTGCGCCGCCCTTCGGAGACGTGCTGTGAAAACGCAGAGCCTAATCGCCCAGAACACCGCCATCGCTGCCGATCGCAGCGAGCGGATGGATTTGCGCGTGCGGAGGCGTTCTGCTTTCTGACATCGTCTCGATGCAGAGCATGAAAAACCCCTCCAAGGCGCGGCCTGGAGGGGTTTTTCGTATGCGCTCCAGGCCGCTTGTCGATCGAAACGAGGAGATGAGCGTGCAATTCTATCAATGCAGATTCCGTCGCGGATCTGAATGCACGATCGCGTGGATAGAGGCGCGCGGCGCGAAGGTCGGCGCATGGGTCGAACTCGAAACGCTGGACAAGTGCGGTCCTTGGGAGGTCGAAGCGGTGTTCGATGCGCCGTTGCAAGACCGCGCACTCAAGGACCTCGAGCGGCAGAACCGCAATTGGCTCTCCAGCATCATGCAAAACGTTGTTTAAAGGAGGCCGGACATGTCCGGTTACGAAGAAATCGAAGGCGCCAGCGCGCCGATCAAGGCCTGGATCAAAGGCGTGCCGGTCGAGCACCAGGCGCAAAACCAGCTGCGCAACCTCGCGTCATTGCCTTTCATCCACAGCCACATTGCGGTCATGCCCGACGTACATGTCGGCATTGGCGCAACCGTAGGCTCTGTGATCCCGACGAAGGGCGCCATTATTCCGGCTGCTGTCGGCGTCGATATCGGCTGCGGCATGATGGCGATGCGCACTTCGCTTACGGCAAACGATCTGCCGGATTCCCTGTCGCGTTTGCGCGGCGCGATCGAGCGCAACGTGCCGCACGGCAACGGCCCTAACGGCAATCACCGCGACACGCCGTCTTCGGTGGAGACGTCTTACCGCCGCTCGGGCCTCGATGAACGCTATCGCGCGATCGTCGACAAGCACCCGAAGGCGTCCGCCAAGGCGCAAACCGCGCAATTGGCGACGCTCGGCGGCGGCAACCACTTCATCGAGGTCTGCCTCGACGAAGCCGACCGTGTCTGGGTGATGCTACACTCAGGCTCGCGCGGCTCGGGCAACCGCATCGGCCAATACTTCATCGAGCGCGCCCGGGAAGAATTGCTGAAGCGCGAACTCGGCTATCACGTGCCGGACCGCGACCTCGCCTTCTTCATGGAAGGCGAAGAGCTTTTCGCCGATTACGTTGAAGCGGTGGGATGGGCGCAAGACTACGCGCGCGCCAACCGCGAGGTAATGATGGAGCGCACGCTGCGTGCGCTTCGCGACAACCTGCCGAAGTTCAAGCTCGAGCAGCACGCCGTGAATTGCCATCACAATTACGTGGCTCGTGAACGGCACTTCGGCGCCGACGTGTGGGTGACCCGCAAAGGCGCGGTTCGCGCCGGCGAAGGCGAGCTCGGCATCATTCCGGGCTCGATGGGCGCGAAGTCGTTCATCGTGCGCGGTAAGGGCAGCGAAGCCTCGTTCTGCACCTGCTCGCACGGAGCGGGCCGGGCGATGTCGCGCACTGAAGCCAAGCGCCGCTTCACGTTGGCGGATCATTGCAAGGCGACCGAAGGCGTAGAATGCCGCAAGGACGCGGGCGTGATCGACGAAACGCCGATGGCCTATAAGGATATCGACGCCGTCATGGCCGCGCAGTCGGACCTGGTCGACATCGTTCACACGCTGCGGCAGGTCGCGTGCGTGAAGGGGTAGGTTTGGCGAAGATGGGCAGCGCTCTGGATGCAAAGCCGGAGCGCTGCCTTGCTTTTGATCTCAAAGAGCGCCGCCGTCTCTCGATTCAGAGTCCCAGTAAGCTCGCGTAGCGGTCGCGGTGAAACGCCGCGCCGCCGTACAAGGCTTCTGCTACGCGGGCGCGTTTTAGATAGAGGCCTGCATCATGCTCATCGGTCATGCCGATGCCGCCATGCAATTGCACCATTTCGTTGGAGACGAGGTGCAGCGTCTCGCCGGCGCGCGCCTTCGCGAGGCTCGCATACTCAGCGATGTTCTCGGCGTTGCGGTCGAGCGCATCGAGCGCGGCGTAGACGCACGAGCGCGTCAATTCGAGTTCGGTGAACATCTTGGCGGCGCGGTGCTGCAGCGCTTGGAAACCGCCAATGACTTGGCCGAACTGGCGGCGCGTCTTCAGATACTCGCTGGTGATCTCGAACGCCGCTTGCGCTTGGCCCAGCATTTCCGCGGCCAGTCCTATGCGGGCGCGATCGAGGATGGCCTCCACCGCTCGCGCGCCGCCGTCCATTTTCTCCGCGCTGACGGTCTCGAACTTCAGATCGGCCGCGCCACGGCTATCGACGGTGACAAGTTCGCGCCGGATGAGGCCGGCAGCGTCTGCTTTGACCAGATAAAGCCCATCGCCTGCCGCGACGATGAAAAGATGGGCGATGTGGCCATCGGCGACATATTTCTTCTCGCCGCTCAGTTTGTCGCCGCTCACTTTCAGTTTCGATTGCGCGGGGGCGTGGTGGGCGCGCTCATCCACCGCAAAAGCTGCGATCACCTCGCCTGTCGCCATCTTCGCCAGCCATTCGGCTTTCTGTGCATTGGTCCCGGCAAGCACGAGCGCGCTCACTCCAATCATCGCCGTCGAAAGCAGAGGCGAGGCCGCAAGCGAACGCCCGGTCTCTTCTAGAACGACGCCCATGCCGACATAGCCGAGAGCTGCGCCGCCATGCTCCTCCGGCGCAAGCACGCCCGCCCAGCCCATCTGCGCCATCTCGCGCCAAAGTTCGGGATCTCGGCCGTTTTGTTTGGCGTCGCGCTGCTTGCGCAGGCGCGCGACCGGCGCTTCGTTCTTGATGAAATCGCGCGCGGCCTCCTTCAGGAGCCGCTGTTCTTCGCTCAGCGTGAAGGTCATTGGGTGTCTCTCAAACCAAGCACGCGCTTGGCGACGACGTTCAGGTTCACTTCAGTGGTGCCGCCTTCGATGGAATTGCCCTTCGAACGCAGCCAGCTTCGCGTCACCGCGAGTTCTTCTGGAGCAAAGCCATCACCGGACCAGCCGAGCCCGCGGTTTCCCGCTGCTTCGACCATCAGTTCGCAGCGCTCCTGGTTCAGCGTCGCGCCCGCGACCTTGAACATCGAGGCCATGTGGCTGACATTGGCGCCCGCCTTCGCCTCCTCCTGCGCGCGCGCTGTCGTTAGCGCATAGGCGCGTTCGGCCATCTTGTGGGCCGAGATGCGGGCGCGGAGATCGGCGTCGATGAGTTTTCCATCTCTTAGGCCGACATGATCGCGCGCCAGATCGACAACATCGACACGGGTATTGGCCCCGAAGCCGGAAATGTTGGTGCGCTCGTATTGCAGGAGGCGTTTGGCGATTTCCCAGCCGCCATTGAGACGTCCAACCAGGTTGCCCTTCGGGACCTTAACGTCAGTGAAGAACGTTTCGCAGAATGGCGACGAGCCGGAGATGAGTTTGATCGGGCGCGTCTCGACGCCTGGCGTCGTCATGTCGATCAGCACAAAGGAAATGCCTTCGTGCTTCTTCGACGCATCGGTGCGCACCAGGCAAAAGCACCAATCCGCATAATTAGCATAGGAGGTCCAGACTTTTTGGCCGTTGATCAGCCAATGATCGCCTTTGTCCTCACACTTGGTTTGGAGCCCGGCCAGATCGCTTCCAGCGCCCGGCTCGGAATAGCCCTGACACCAGCGGATTTCGCCGCGCACGATCTTCGGCAAATGTTCCTGTTTCTGCTCTTCGTTGGCGTATTCGAGCAGCACGGGGCCCAGCATCCAAATTCCGAACGAGAAGAGCGGCGCCCTCGCGCCAATGGCGCGCATCTCCTGCTGCAGCACGCGGTTCTCATCGTTGCTGAGCCCCCCGCCGCCATACTCTTTCGGCCACATCGGCGCCGTCCAGCCTCGGGCGCCCATGCGCTCGAGCCAGAGCCTGGCGTCGGTCGTCTTGAACTGGTAGTTGCGCCCGCCCCAGACAGCGTCATCTTCCCCCGCCATCGGCGTGCGCATCGCAGGCGGGCAATTGGCGTTTAGCCACGCCCTCGTCTCTTCGCGGAAGACTTCGATATCAGCCATCGGATTTCCTCTTGGGAGGGGCGCAACGCTAGCACCAAGAACGAGGCGCGCCAGCCCGGCCGTCGCGTCAGTGTGAAGCCGGATCGGCGGCGTGCGGGATGGCTGGCGCTTGGGCGACGACAAGCGCCCCGTGGGCGTCCACTGGCGGCTGGCCGACGACGACAAAGGTGAAATTGTCGGGATTGTACAGCCGGCGGATGACGCGGTTGACGTCAGCGAGCGTAATCGAACGGATAAGGTCGTTGCGGCGGTTGATATAGTCGATGGGCCGTCCGGCGGATTGATAGCCGCCGACGACGCTTGCGATCTTCACGTCCGAATCGAGATCGAGTGCGAAGGAGCCGGTAAGGTAGGTGATGGCGTCATTCACCTCCGCTTGCGTCGCGCCATCCCGGTAGATGCGGCCAATCTCGTTGCGCGTGACTTGTATGGCCTCGGCGACGTGGGCGTTCTCGGTCTGGGCCGAGCCGATGATGAGCGCCGAATGGTCGCGTACCGACGGCCCCGTGCCGATGCCATAGACCAAGCCACGCTGCTCACGCACCTGATCCATAAGGCGCGATGAAAACCCGCCCCCGCCGACAATGTAGTTTGCGACCGCGAGCGCGATCCAATCTGGATCGTCGTAGCCAATGCCTGGAGCGGCGAAAAGGATGAGGCTCTGCGGCTGCGGCAATGGGCGAATGATGAGCGATGTCGCCGGACGCAGATGCGCGTCCGGCGGCTCGGGCCGCGGCGCCCCTTGCGGCAGCTGACCGAAGATGTGGTCGATCATGCGTCCGGCAGTCGCCTGATCGATGTCGCCGACAATCGTGATCATCATGCGCGCGCGCGTGAGCAATGCGGCGCGACGTTCTTGCAGCGCCGCCTGGTCGATGGCTTCCACGCTCGCAACCGAGACGCGCGCTGCATAGGGGTGGTCGGGATAAAGCGCGGAATCGAGCGCCAGATTGGCGATATAGCCTTGATTGGTCTCGCGCTGACGAATGCCGACCATGAGCTGGCCCTTGATCCGGGCGAGCGGCGCATCGTCGAAGCGCGGCTGCATGAGCGCCAGGCGCGCCATTTCGGCTGCGGCGTCGCGGTTCTGGGTGAGCGTCGTCATGCTCATGGCGACGCCGTCCCAGCTGGCGCCAAAATCGAGACCCATGTTGAGGTCTTGCACGCGCTCCTTGAAGGCGTTGGACTGAAGATCGCCGGCGCCTTCTCCAAGCATGTCGGCCATCACATTGGTGACGCCGATGAGATTGCGCGGCTCGATGGCCGAACCGCCGCGCCAATAGGCGCTGACAACGATCATCGGCACTGTGGAATCTGAAACCAGCCACGCTTCTATGCCGCTTGGCGAGACAATGCGTTCAACCGGCACGCCATGCTCGCGCGCCGCGGCGGGCTGGGCGGCGTGCGTCTGCGCCGACGCAAGCGGGCCGCCAAGCGCGAGCGCCAGAGCTAGAAAGATCGCGCGCCCGCTCATTGCGCCGCCTCGGGCGGCATCAGCCAGCCGGTGACGGAGCTGTTGAGCACGATGGCGTTGCGCGCAGCGGCGACCACCTGCTCGCGGGTCACAGCTTGGATGTCGTCGGGCCAATTGACGATCTCGTCCATGCTTTCACCGCGCACCAACCCCGAGCCATACATGTTGGCGAGCGCCTCTTGGCTGTCCTGGGCGTAGATGGCGGCGGCCGCGAGTTCGGATTTTGCGCGGGTGAGTTCAGCCTCCGTGGGCCCGTCACGCAAAAATTGCGCGATCACTTCATCGACCGCCGCTTCCAGACGTTCGGGCGTTACGCCCTCCGCCGGGGTTGCGCCGATCGAGACTTCGCCGCCGCCGATGCCGTCGGTGTTTGAACTGGCGCCGGCGCCGACGGCGATGCGCTGGTCTTCGACAAGCGCCCGATAAAGCCGGCTCGTTTCGCTGCCGCCCAGGATTTCGATCGCGACGTCGAGTGCGTGCGCTTCGTGATTGTGCGCCGTCTCGTAGCTGACCGAAGGGTAAAGGCGCGAAAAGGAGGGCTGACGCACCTTTTCGTCGCGATGGACGATGCGCATCGGTCCCGCCGGCGGGGGATCTTGGGCCCAGGCGCGCCCCGGCAAATTGCGCGTCGGTTGCAAGCGCCCATAGGTGCGCTCGACAATCGGGCGAAGCTCGGCGGCGTTGATGTCGCCTGCGACCACTAGGATTGCGTTGTTGGGCGCATACCAGGTGCGATAGAACGCGATCGCGCGGTCGTGATCGAGCTGGCGCATTTCGTCGAGCCATCCGATCACCGGCGTGCCGTAGGGGTGGTTGGGGTGCAGCATGGCGCGCATGCGCTCACCCATCACCGCACCCGGACTATTGTCGACCCGCGTGCGCCGTTCCTCGATGATGACGTCGCGCTCCGAGGCGATGAGCGACGGCGCCAGCTCCAGGTTGCGCATGCGGTCGGCTTCCATGCGCATGACAAGTTCCAGCCGATCGCGGGCGATGCGTTCGTAATAGACCGTGTAATCCCAATTGGTGGAGGCGTTGTCCTCGCCCCCGTTGCGGGCAATGATGCGCGAGAATTCACTGCGGGGCACTTCGCGCGTGCCCTTAAACAGCAAGTGCTCGAAGAAGTGCGCCATGCCGGAATGGCCGCGCGGCTCGTCGGCGGCGCCGACGCGATACCAGAGCTGATGGGTGACCACCGGCGCGCGCCGATCGGTGATTACGACCACCTCGAGCCCGTTTGCGAGCGTGAACGTTTCGGGCCGCGCGAACGGGCGCGCGTCGCTTGCGCTAGTGGACAGGACAAGCGCAGCGCACGCGGCGGCGACGCCAGCGACGCGGCGCACGATGCTGTGCAAGGATCAGGTGCCCGGCAGCTTGAAGCCGCCGCTGTCGCGCTGAATGATGACTTGGCCGCCGCCGGTGGTGCGGCGGATGGATTCTTCGTCGGCGAGCCGCTGTTGTTCGGCTTGCGCGTCGAGCGGGGCGCCCGCGGCGGAGCTGTTGTTTCCGAACGCGAGCAGGCGGTTCACGAAGCTTTCGTTGCGGCGAACGATGCTCTGGCTTTCGAAATCGACGGTGTCGCGAATGTTTGGATCGGTCGCGTCGGCATGCGCGTCGCTGACCAATTGGCGCTCGCCGGCGCTGGCGCTGGCGCCCACGTCCTGTCCAAACAGCGATTGCCTCGCCTCGTCGGTCGGTTGCAATTCCTGCGGTCGCGGCTCGCCCGGGCGCGGCGGACGCAAGCTATAGTCGGGGGGCAATGTCAACGGGGCTTGGCTGACGACGCGAAATTCATCTGGAGAAACCTTGGTTGCGCCCACCGCGCGTCCGAGCGCGGCGCAGCCGCTTGTGGCCGATGCCGCAGCTACGAGCGCGAGCAAGGTTATGGTTCTGGTCGTCGTCATCAGGCGTCCCGCCTCCCTGGCAGCCCTTCTAGCTGAGCCGCGCGGCTCTCGCCAAGCCGGACAGCAGCAAAGAGCGTTTGCCTGCAATTCTGACCGTTGTTGGGCGAATCCGGCGGCGATTTCGGCCGCCTAGCCCTGATCGGGACTGGACTTTGAGCCTTGGAGGCGGCCCTTCAGCTGGGCCCAGGGCGCCCCCTTCCCCGGCTCGCTCTCAGTGAAAAAGATCATGTCTATTGCGAGAAGAACGGCGCCCAGCGTGATGGCGGCGTCGGCCACGTTGAACACCCACGGAAACCAGAGGCCGCTGAAATCGAAGAAATCGCATACGGCGCCGAAACGAATGCGGTCGATCACGTTGCCGAGCGCGCCGCCAACGACGAGGCCTAAGGCTGCGCCCGTCAACCGGCGCTCGGCCGTGCGCAGCCACCACACGAAAACGCCGGAGATCACAAACGACAACAGAACCAAACCCCAGCGCACCAAATCGGTGTCGGCGCGCATGAGGCCAAAGCTCACGCCGCGGTTCCAGACCATGCGCAGATCGAAGATCGGCGAAAGTTCGATGACGCGGCAATTCACGCGGAGTTCGAGGCACCCGATCGGGCTGAATTGACCCGGTCCGAGGACGATGAACTTAACGATTTGGTCCGCGACAACGACGAACGCCGCCAGAATGAGCCCGAAACGAAGCATGGCGCGGTCTTATGGACGGCCGATACGGCCCGTTCAAGGCGCGTCGCGCCGCAGGATGGCTGGGTTTCCTCACAAACCTGCGCCAAAGTGCGCCTTAAGATGCGCTCCGTTTTCGGGTTCGTGTTCCTCGCCGCCCTTTCCCTCGACGCTGGCGCACAAGCGCTCGATCCCCTGCATGCCGCGCTTGATCCCTACGCCGCCTATCAAAGCGGCGTCAGCGCCTCGATGGACGCCGACATCGGCTCGGCCGCCGCCATGGACGCCTCGCTCATGCGCGCAGCGCAATATGATCCCGCCCAACTCGCAAGCGGGCGCTTGGCCTATGCCGCGCTGACGGCGGCGCAATCGCCGGCTTTTGTCGCGGGCGTGCAAGCGCGCGTGCGCGCAGCGGGTCGCGCGGCGGTGCTGCGGCAATTGCTGCGCGATCCAACTTACGCCCGCCGGCGTCCCGCCGGCGTTGCAGAAGCAAGCGCCCTGGTAATCGCCTCGATGGCGGCGGACACCGCGCGCCTCAATGCGGCAAGCGCGCACTACGAGGCGATCGGCAATTCCATCGCCAGCGCGCCGTGGAATGCGCCGCTCGATCCGACCCACCGCGATGTGCGCGATGCGCAGCTGCGCGCGCTCGCGGGCGCTGCGCCCCTGCTTGCCCCCGAGCTAGCGGCGCGCGTGCATGTCGGCGTGGGGGGCGCCGCACCGCTGCAAGACCGAGATGCTTTCGGCGGTTTGGGCTTTTGGGATGCGCTTGGAGGGCGCGCGGCGCCGGCGCCGGCGCCGGCGCATGTCCAGCTCCGGCGCGAACGCGCCAATGTGATGGATCGTGCGCTGACGCTGGGAGCGCTTTATGCGATCGCCGCGACCCCTGCACAAAGCGCCCATGTCGGGGCGATGCTTCAAGATCCCCCGACACGCATCTGTCTCGCCATGCAACAGCTCGAGTTCCGTCAGTGCGTTTCCGTGTCGCATACGCCGGATGAAGACGCCTTTTGCCTCGCCCGCCATGGGCTAGGCGGGGTCGCCGATTGTCTGGGCGCGATCATGCAGTGATTTGAGATGGGCAACGCGCATTAACCTGGATGAGATTTAACGACATTCGCTGGTCGCCGCCTTAACTGGACTCGCGACATGCTCGCTTGCATGCGCACTCCATCCGCCGCCGTCGCATTGTGCATGCTCGCCTGCCCCGCATCGGCGTTTGCCGATCCGGTGCATGACGCGCTCAACGAATACGCGCTTTACCAGAACGATGTCAGCACATTGCTCGACACCGACATCAACAGCGGCCGCGCCGTCGACGCTGCTCTGGTGCGGATCTCGCGCCACGATCCGGCAGGCGTCGGACGCGGCTGGATCGCCTATGGCGCGCTGACGGCGGCGCAGTCGCCTGTGTTCGCACAGAGCGTTCAGCGAAGCCTGCGCGGCGAGGACCGGGCGCAGACCATGCGCATGCTGCGCGACGACATTACTTATGCCCGCCGCCACCAGAACGGCGCCGATCAGGCCATCGATCTCATCCTGAGCGCCGCCAGCGCCGATGGCGCGCGCGCCGATGCGGCCGGCGATCGCTACGATCATTACGCGCGCACCGCGCCCACCGTGCAGGTCGTCTCTTCGGCCTTGCATGTGGATCTCGGCGGCAGCGCGCGGCTGACGCCTTCTATGCTCCAACGGCTGAATATCGGCGCCCAGGACGCACGCCCCATGAGCGACGCCACTGCGTTTGGCGGGCGGCGCTTCTGGGATTCTCTTTCCGGCCGCGATGGTCGCTCACCCAGGGGACGCGGCGGACGCGAGCGCAGCGACTACGCCTCCGTCACCGATCACATGCTGACGCTTGGCGCCATCATCGCCGCCGACGCGCTTGGCTCAGAGCGCGGTCGTGTCGCAGACCTACTCGATGAGCCGTTGACGCAGGATTGCATGCACATGCAACAGCTGCAGCTGCGCCAATGCCTCTCCGTTTCCGTAGACGCCACCGAGCGCGCCTATTGCCTCGGCCACCACGCCCTCGAAGGACCGGGCGTCTGCTTCGCGCACGTCGTGCGCTAGCATTGCAACGAGGTCCGATTGCGCGCTGCAGCGCTCGGCGTCTCTTTTGCCAGAGCTTTCCCGGTGCGGTAGCATTCGCAAATCAAGGGGGAGCGAATGTCACGTTGGCTAGCGGGTTTGGTCGCAGCGTCGATGTTCGTCGCGCTCACGACAAGCGCGGCTCATGCAAATCGCGAGACTGACGGAAAAAATGCGCTGCATGCGGCGCAACGAACCCTCGACGGCGGGGACGAGGCTGGCGCCATTCAGCAGGCGCAGGCGCTCATCAACAGCGCCAGCTACGCGGCTCTGTCCCCAACCGATCAGCATGCGGCGCTGCTGCTGATTGCGAGAGCCCGCTCGCGGGCCCCGGGTTGCGAGGCGTCTTTACCGGAGGCGCGTCGCGCCGCGGAGACGGCGAACTCGGATCCACGCGCGTGGGCGAGCTATCTCGCCCAGGCGTCGGCCTGTGGCGAATATGCGAACGCCGCACCGATTTTGAGCGTGCTGACCGATCGTTTCCCACAAGCCGCAGCCGGCCTCAACGATTCAGAGGTCGCCACGATTGTCCCATACGCGGATGAGGCTTCGCTGCGCTTCCTTTTGGGACCGGGCTGGTCGCATTCCGCCACGTTGGATTTGTCCTTCCTGCGCATTGCGCTGATGCGCCGTCTTCTGGCTGACAAGAACATCCACGATGCGAGCGCGGTCGCCCATGACATGGCCGCCAATGACCGGTCAGACGCCGGCGCGCTGGTCGAATTCCTTTCCGACAGAACCTTCGATCCTGTCGTTGCAACCGAACCCGCTGCATTCACATTCGACGCGATGAGCGCCCGACAGCTCGCCAACTCGGAGCAAGACGCCGCAGCCGCGCCCGACAAGCTAAAATTGGTCAACACGCTTGGGGAAAATCTTCTCGATCGCGGCCGTTTGCCGGAAGCCAGCGCCGTCATTGAAGATGCTCTGGCGCGCCAGCGAGAGGGCGGTTCGGCGCACCCCGCCTTCTCGGATGAAGCCGACAATCTAAATTGGACGCTTGATCTCTACGCCCGCATTTTGCGCCTCGAAGGCCGCGCTGAGGACGCGCTGCGCGCGATGCAGCAAGGCGCCCAACACGGCGAAGGCGAAGGGCGCACCGCCAACGTCAGTCAGATCCTCAACGGCATCGGGCTATTGATCGATTCCGATCGCCCACAGCGCGCACTCGCGGAATTGAATCGGTTCGATCTTCGCTTAGCGAGCCCATACGGACGCGCCGTGGCGCGCGAGCTGCGCGTCTGCGCTCTTGCAGATATTGGCGACGAGGCGGCGATGCGCGCCGCGCTTGCCGACGCAGCTGCGCACAAAGGCGATTCACTCGTCGTATTCCGCTCAGCCGCAATCTGCGCCCACGATTGGGACCTGGCCGCAGCGACGTTCCTCGAGCAGCTGTCCGATCCCGCCGGCCGTCGCGACGCTCTGATCTCGGTGCAGCGCTATCCAACCTACGACCCCCAGCAAATCGACGAATTGCGCGATGTATTGGGGACCTAAGACGGTCAAGGCACACTCGGAATGCGAGCTCAACCAAGCCCGTTCCACACACATCGGCC
>JACXTT010009358.1_pt1 | contig 13392 bp, 12 predicted proteins | sample 9270951 | NCBI WGS metagenome assembly JACXTT01 (sample SAMN15532306, study PRJNA645909) | rock metagenome | isolation source: weathered quartz diorite | place: Puerto Rico | collected 2017-06-21
GGTCAGCGACTTTGCCGAGTCGGTGCACGAGATGGTGCGCCAGCGCATGGGCCTGGCCTGGCTGCCGGCACGGCTGATTGCCGACGACCTGCACGCCGGGCGCCTGGTGCGTGCCATCAGCGGCGTACGCAGCGATGATGGTGGCGACCTGGCGCTCGATATCCGCCTGTACCGCCCGCGCGCGCCGATGCGCCCGCTGGCCGAGGCCTTCTGGCAGGCGGCGGTGCAGGCACCGCGCTGATGCGCCTTCGGCCACCATTGCCGAATCGGCAACCCCCCTTGCCAAAGCTGCACGCCGGGCCGGTTCCGCGCTCACTACCATCGGTCCACAACAACCATTCCGGGACCCCCAGAGCCAAGACCATGAAGACCATCCTGCGCGCGGCCGCTGCCGCACTCTGCCTTGCCGCTTCCGCCGGCGCCGTTGCCTCCGCCTGGCCCGCCAAGCCGATCACGCTGGTGGTGGGCTACACCGCCGGCGGCAGCGTCGACCTGGTGGCCCGGACCATCGCCCCGGAGCTGGGCAAGCGCCTGGGCCAGAGCGTGGTGATCGAGAACCTGGGCGGTGCCGGCGGCACCATCGGCGCGGCCAAGGTGGTCAAGGCCGAGGCCGACGGCTACACCCTGCTGATGGGCTCGGGCAGTGAAGTGTCGATCGCCCGCCTGACCAACCCCGCCGTGCGTTATGACGGCGAGAAGGACCTGGCGCCGGTGACCTTCGTCGGCACCCAGCCGATGGTGCTGGTCGGCAAGCCCGGCTTGGCGGCCAGGAACGCGGCCGAGCTGATCGCGCTGGCCAAGGCCCAGCCGGGCAAACTGGCGTATGCCTCGTCGGGCGTGGGCACGCCGCTGAACCTGGCAGGCGAGCTGATCAAGCAGCAGGGCAAGGTCAATATCACGCACGTGCCGTACAAGGGCGCGTCGGCCATGGCCACCGACCTGCTCGGCGGCCAGATCGACCTGGCGGTGATGGTGCTGTCGTCGGCGCTGCCGCATATCCAGGCCGGCCGCGTGCAGGCCTACGGCGTGACCAACGCCAAGCGCTCGCCGGTGGCGCCGAACGTGCCCGCGCTGGCCGAGACGCCCGCGCTCAAGGGCGTCGACATGGGCGTGTGGTTCGGCCTGATGGGCCCGGCCAGGCTGCCGCAAGCGGTGGTGGAGCGCCTGAACACCGAGATGCAGGCCGTGCTGGCCATGCCGGATGTGAAGAAGAAGCTGGCAGAAGCCGGCGTGGAAGTGGCGCCGGCCAATCCGGCGCAGTTCGGCAGCTTCATCAAGCGCGAGACGGGGCGCTATCGCACCATCGTGCAGACGGCTGGCATTCACGAGTAAGAGATGAGGCGGGCGGCGCTGGCAAGACCCAGCCGCCCATCCTCAACCTGATCCCAAGAACACGACCCGGCGGCACCGACCCGCCAGGCGCCCTGAACGCACCGACTCTCATGACCCAGCCCACCGCACCGATCGACGCCTACCCCGTCGATGTCGCATTCCCAGACATCCGCGCCTACGCCGCCGGCAACACCGGCATCCCCTACCTGTTCACCTTCGACAGCGGCCAGCCTGGCCCGCACGTGATGGTCAACGCGCTGACCCACGGCAACGAGGTCTGCGGCGCCATCGCCGTCAAGGCGCTGCTGGACCACGGCCTGCGCCCGCGCCGCGGCCGGCTGACGCTGGCGTTTGCCAACGTCGACGCGTACCACAGCTTCGATGCCGCCAGGCCCGACGCATCGCGCTTTGTCGACCAGGATTTCAACCGCGTGTGGACCGCCAGGGTGCTGGATGACGCCAGCCTGGATTCATCGGAGCTGCGCCGCGCGCGCGCCATGCGCCCGGCGATCGACACCGTCGACCTGCTGCTGGACCTGCATTCGATGCATGAGAAAAGCCGGCCGCTGATCGTCTCCGGCCCGCTCGACAAGGGCATCGCCCTGTCGCGCGCGCTGGGCGCGCCGGCCGATGTGATCGTCGACGAAGGCCACCCCGAAGGCCGCCGCATGCGCGACTACGATGGCTTTGGCGATGCTGCCAGCCCGCGCAATGCACTGCTGATCGAATGCGGCCAGCACTGGGAGCCCGCCGCCGTGACCGTGGCGCAGGACAGCACCGCGCGCTTCCTGCTGCATGCCGGCGTGATCGATGCAAGCGACTTGCCCGCCGGCTGGCTGCAACCGCTGCCCGCCACGCAGCGCGTGGTGCGCGTGACCGAGCCGGTGGTGGCCACCAGCATGGATTTCCGCTTTGCCGGCCCCTATACCGGGCTGGAGACCTTTACCGAGGCCGGGACCGTAATCGGCTGGCGCGACGGCGAGCCGGTGGTGACGCCGTATCCGGATTGCGTGCTGGTGATGCCGTCGCTGCGCCAGTTGCGCCCGGGCGTGACCGTGGTGCGCCTGGGCCGGCTGGAGCGCTGATCCGGGTACGCTGGGCCGGGTGCGGCTGCGCCCGGCAAGATGCTGCGCAGAGAGGCATGGTCCGGCCCTCCGGTTGGCTGCAGGTTGGCTAGTCCACTTCGTCAGTCGAAAAGCACCCCCGATCGACTGCGCCTCAAGGCCGCATGCGTCGTTGCAAATGCTCGCAATAGCCGCGCTATTGCTGCGCTTTGCGCCTAGCCTGCGACCTCGATGCACAGCCGCTCGGGTGCGTTTTCTCTGACGCAGCGACTAGGCTGCCGGTGTGGCCACCGTGCCCGCCGGCGGCGGGGGCGGCGGCAGCATGCCGGGGAACAGTTGTTCGACCAGTTCATCCAGCTTGGACGACGGCTGCACGAAGTTGCTCAGGTTGAGCCCGCCCGCGCTGCGGTTGGCGTTGTAGATGGCCTTGCCGACGCGGTCGCCCTCGTGGAACACGGTAATGTCCACGCTGCTCAGGTAAGACATCCAGAACCAGGCGCTGCGCGCGCTATAGAGAGCCACCATCGGGCATGCGGCCACTGAGGCATCCGGGCGCACCAGCCTCACCTCGAAATTGCGCAGCTCAAGCGAGGCGCGGAACGCTTCGACATAGTCATTGCCCGCCACCGGATTCACGACCACGCACAACAGCGTGCCGTTGGCGCCATAGGAGCCGCGCGGGCCGCCGCCGGCCTGCTGGAACGCGTTGTAGGCTTCAGAGAGTTCGGGGCGGTCGACCGGGGCCACCGCCTGGTAGGTCGAGCAGCCGGTGAGCAGCAGGCCAAGGCCGGCGGCCAACAGAGCTTTGTTCATGGGTTTCCTGGATGGCTGAAAGCGGCGCCGCCGCCATGCATTGCGCAATGCGGCCAGCCTGCCTTCACACTGTAGGCGCCGGCGCGCCCATCCAATCGGTCGAACAGAACTGCAAACACCCGCGCTTTCGGCGTGGTGCCGCAGCCGCCTCAGCCCCCAGCCCCGCCCTGCGCCAGGCGGCCTACCAGGATCAGGCAGAAGGCGGCCAGGCACAGGCCGACCACCGCCACCTGCAGGCGCGTCACGGGTTTGCCGCCCAGCAGCGTCTCGCTGAGCCAGCGCGGCGAGGCCAGGCCGGCAGCGGTCGCCGCCAGGATGATGAGGGCGAGCACGGACAGCACGGATTGCATGACAGGGTCTCCGGTTCAGGCTGGCCGCGCTCAGTTGGCGCCGCCGCGCAGCAGGCAGTCGCGCAGCAGCGGCGCGCCGTCCGCCAGCCCCGCGCCATTGCACTCCACCGCCACCTTCTGGCCACGCCGCACCATGGTGGCGCGGGCTTCCACTTCACACACCCGCCCTGCCGGGCCGCAGATCTGGCGTTGCAGCAGCAGTGCGCGCACATTCGCGCCGGGATCGTTGGTGCGGATGTCGACAAAGACCTGCCCGCCCTCGCGGCGAATGCCGCTGGCAACGCCTTCGACGATCAGGTACTGGCCCAGGTAGCGGCTGTCCGCTTCCCCGGGGTTGTCGCGGTATGCGTTCAGCAGCGCGTCGGCCTGCAGCTGCGGCAGGCGGTCGGCAGGGCGTTGCGGGTCGATGCTGACCGGATCCAGCGTGCCGTTGCGCGGCACGCCGCGCACGTCGCTGGCCGGCACCGCGCTGGCGGCGGCCTGCGCGTCGGCCTGCGCCTCGGGCGCGGCACCGCCGACATCGTCGCGGCGGTCATTGCCGGCAAACCACAACATGCCAAGGACAGCCACGGCGACGATGGCAATAAGGATTTGCTGGGTACGGTTCAACATCGGAATGGTCCTGCGACAGTGAAAGCGGAAGGCGGAACGGGATTATGCGCCCTGCCTGCCGCAAAAGCGCGCAATCGCCGCCACGGCATGGTCGACGCCGCGCTCGGCGGCCATCGCGCGGCCCAGCGTGGCGGCCCGTTCGCGCGTGGCCGGTTGCTCGGCGAAGGCGATCATCGACGCCAGCCGCGTCGCGTCGATCTTGTGTCCGGCGACATAACGCGGCGCCACGCCCAGCGCCGCCAGCCGGCCCGCCCAGAAGAACTGGTCGCCCGCAAACGGCAGCACGATCGATGGGACGCCCGCTGACGCGGCCGCATGCGTGGTGCCCGCACCGCCATGATGGATTGCTGCCGACACGCGCGGCAACAGCCAGTCATGCGGGGTGGCGCCCACCACGTGGAAGCTGGATGGCAACGCCGCCACGTCGATGCCGCTCCAGCCCGGATAGAACAGCGCGCGCCTGCCGTCGACCGCCTGCACCAGCGCCGCCACCACCTTGTGCCGGTCAAAGCCCGCCATGCTGCCAAAGCCGATATACAGCGGCGCCTCGCCGGCCGCCAGGAAGCCGCGCAGCGGCGGGTCCGGTTGCCAGTCCGGCTGCGGCGGCATGGTCCACGCGCCGCTCACCAGCCAGTCGTCATGCCAGTCATGCGGGCGCGGGACCAGGTGCGGCGAGATCGCGTACAGCGTCGGCAAGTCCGCCCACATCGCCTTGCGCGCTGACGCGCCGAACAGCCTGGAGCGCGCAGCATTGGTCGCGCTCCGGAACATGCGCCACAGCACGAAATTGATCACGTGGTGGCTGGCGCGATTGGCCCACCCCGGCATCCTGAACGGCGGCAGCAGCGCGGACGGAAAGGCCCGCGTCGGCGAGATCGGGAACATGCCCGCGCCGATCACCGGCTTGCCCAACTGCTCGCCCACCGACAGCGCCACATACGCCGTCAGCCCCGAGAACACGATGCCATCGGCAGCGCGCGCGGCCTGCGCCAACTGCGCCATCCACGCCTCGGTGTTGTCCTCGGCAATGCGCGCGAATGCCCGCGTGGCCTCGGCGACGTTGCCGCCTTCGGTCATCAGCTTGTGCAGCGCGCCGCCCGGCGCCAGCGTCTGCTGGATATCGCCCGCCATCGGCGCAAAGGCCAGGCCGTGCTCTGCCGCGAGCGTGGCTGCCGAGCGTTCGCCCAGCATCAGCACGTCGTGGCCGGCGGCGCGCAGGCCGAGGCCCAGCGCGACCATGGGGCGGCAGTCGCCCTGGGTACCGAAGGTGATCAGGATCAGGCGCATGGCGGGGAAAGGTGCAATGCAAAATCCGCATCGCAGCTTCGATTGTGGTGTTCCCGACAGTTTACCCGGGCGTAGCCTGCGCGGCAGGCAGCACTCGCCTCAGGAAGCGTGTGCCGGCCACCGGCCATCGGCGACCAGGGCCTGCACGGTGTCGGAAATCAGCGCTTGCACGGTCGACGCGGCCATCGACAGCGGGGTGGTGGCAGAGCGGCACAGGTAGACCGGCCGCGAAATGCCGGGTTCGACGATCCGGGCGGCGGACAGCAAGCCGCTGCGCAATTCGCGGCGGACCGATGCATAGGACAGGATGGTGAAGCCGACCCCCGCCGCGGCCAGCTCGATCAACTGCGGAATGGCGTTGACTTCCGCCAGCACGCGCAAGCTGACGTGATGGGATTTCGCGTAGCGGTCAATCAGCGCGCGCAGGCCATGCAGCCCGGCCGGCAGGAGCATGGCGTAGTCAGCCAGTTCGGCGAAGGCGACCTGGCCGACCGTGCCCGGACTGCCGGGGCCGTCATCCGGCGCCCCATGGAGCGCGCCGGGGGGACCCACCAGGACCAGGTCCTCGTCCAGCAGATGCTCGAACAGCAGCCCGGCGCCAGGATCCACCTGGAAGGTCAGGCCGATGTCAATGTGCCCGCTGAGCAGGCGCTCCGGGATATAGCCCGTGCTCAGTTCGATGATCTGGAGCTGGATCTTCTGCCAGCGCGCCAGCGTCTCGCGCACCAGCGCCAGGGTCAGGATTTGCGCCATGGACTGGGGCAGGCCGATCGCGACCCGGCCCGCCGGCTCTGCCACGAAGTCGCGGACATCCTCGCAGGCCAGGTCGACGCGCGTCAGGATGTCCTTGGCGTGACTCACGAAGCGCAGGCCGGCCGCCGTGGGCAGCACGCCCCTCTGCGTACGGTCGAACAGCCTGACGCGCAGTTCCTGCTCGAGTTGCTTGATCTGGAGGCTCAGCGCCGGCTGGGCCAGGTGCATGTGCTCGGCCGCCCGCGAGATCGAACCCGCGGACACGACGGCCAGGAAGCACCGCAAGTCCCGTATATCAATGGCCATGATGGGATTCCCCAGTGAACGCGCGACAAGGCAGGGGCTCAGTATATAAAAAATATATGCATGGCATCGTAAAACGGTCTTTTACTTATAGCAAGGCCGGCGCCATAGTGGCAACCAGATTCCCCAGCCCGCCAGGCAAGCGTGTCCGGCCAGGGCGCAAGGGAACCACACCGGAGACTGCCATGACATTCAGCCGCCGAACCCTGCTGCTCGGCACTGCCGCCGCCTTGCTGGCCCGGCACGGGTTTGCGCAGGGCTGGCCTTCCAGGCCGGTCAGGATCGTGGTGCCGTTCGCGGCGGGGGGGCCGGGTGACTTCGTCGCGCGCCTGGCCGCGAAGCATCTCGCGCAGGTGCTGGCGCAGCCGGTCGTGGTCGAGAACAAGCCAGGCGCCAGCGGCAACCTGGGGGCGCAGCTCGTGCTGGACACGGAGGCCGATGGCCATACCCTGTTGCTGAACACGGTCGGCATGCAGGCGGTCAATCCCCTGATGTACCCGGCCGCGCGCTTCCTGCCGCAGCGCGATTTCGTGGCCATCGGCATTGCCGCCACCGTGCCGAACGTGCTGGTGGTCCATCCGGGCAAGCTTGGTGTCACGACCATGAGCGACCTGGTCAGCCTTGGCAGGCAGCGGCCCGGCAACCTCACCTTTGCCACCTACGGGCTGGGGAGTTCTCCGCATATCTACGGTGCGCTGCTCCAGCGGCTGGCCGGCTTCTCCGCCATTGAAGTGCCGTACAAGGGCAGCGCGCCGGCCAGCAGCGATGTGATGGCGGGCCAGGTGGACTTCCTGTTCGACAGCATGACCACCTGCGTGGGCCAGATACAGGGCGGCAAGCTGAAGGGGCTGGCGATCACCTCGGCTGAGCGGTCGCCGCTGTTGCCGGCCGTCCCCACCATGAAGGAGGCGGGCTACGGCGGCCTGGACCTGAAGTACTGGCTGTCGCTCCAGGCTTCGGCCAGGACCCCGCCGGAGATCGTGTCCGCGCTGCGCCAGGCCCTGGCCAGGGCGCTGGCCGATCCCGCCTATCAGCGCGCGCTGGCCGCGCGTGGCGCAGAGCCCCTCCTGATTGCCCCGGCGCAAGTGCAGGCCTTTGTCGACCGCGATGCTGAACGCTGGACGGCCGCGGCCCGCAGCATTGGCATGCGGGCGGAATAGCCGCCACCCGGTCCTCTCATCCGATTTCACATCCATTCCATTGCCCATGCTTGCGCTACAAGGAATTCGCGTGCTGGACCTGAGCAAGGTGCTGGCCGGCCCGCTGTGCGGCCAGTATCTCGGGGAACTCGGCGCCGACGTCGTCAAGGTCGAGCCGATCGGCGTGGGGGACGACACCCGCGCCTGGCTGCCGCAGGAGCATGGCCAGTCGGCCACCTTCCTTTCGGTCAACCACAACAAGCGCAGCATCGCGGTCGACCTCAAGACCCCTGAGGGACAGCAGATCGTGCAGACCCTGGCCGCCGGCGCGGACATCGTGCTGCAGGGCTTCGGCGGGGGCACCGCGGCCCGGCTGGGCGTGGACCATGCCAGCCTGAGCGCGCGCAATCCCCGCCTGATCTACTGCGAGATCTCCGGCTACGGCCGCACCGGCCCGCTCGGCAACGAGCCCGGCTATGACGTCATGCTGCAGGCATTCAGCGGCATGATCAGCACCATGGGCGATCCGGCAGGCAAGCTGGCGCGCGCCAGTTTCTCCCCGGTCGACCTGGGCACGGGCATGCATGCCTTCAGTGGCATCCTGGCCGCGTTGATCGAGCGCGAAAAGACCGGGCACGGCGTCTACCTGGAGGTCTCGCTGCTCGATACCGCGCTCGGCTTCATGGGCTACATGGCGCAGAACTACTGGCGCACCGGCCGGGCGCCGGCGCGCATGGGGACCGCGCACCCCGCCATGGCCCCGTACCAGGCCTTCGATGCCGCGGACGGCCCCCTCATGATCGGCGTCGGCAACGATGCCCAGTGGCGCCGCTTCTGCACGGTCGCCGGGCTGGACGACCATGTCGATGATCCCGCGTTCGCCACCAATGCGGCGCGCGTGGCCAACTTCGCGCGCACCGTGGATCTCGTGCAGCGCCGCATCGCCACGCAGCCGGTCGCATTCTGGCTGCAGGCATTGCGCGCGGCAGGCGTGGCCTGCTCGCCCATCCACACACTCGACCAGGCCCTTGCCCACCCGCAACTGGAGGCGCGGCAGCTGGTGGTCGAATCGGAACACCCGGTGCTGGGCACGGTCCGGAACATGGGATTGCCGGTGCGGTTTCGCGACGGCGAGCGGCAGGCGCACCGCGCGCCGCCCTTGCTGGGGCAGCACACCGAGGAAATCTTGCGCGAGGCAGGCTATGGCCCCGACATGATCCGGCGCTACCAGGCCGACGGCATCGTGGCGGTCGCCGGATCCGTCACGTAGTGAGCGCGAGGCAAGCCCGCCCCCCCAAGTCAACTGAAGACCATCCCATATCCACCCAATGGAATCCATGTCCTCCATCCGCTATGCCGTGCGCGACCAGGTCGCTGAAATCCAGCTGGACAGCCTGCCAGTCAATGCGCTGAACGAGGCCATGATCGACGACCTGATCGGTGCCATGCGGCGCGCCGCCGAAGATGACTCGGTGCGCGCAGTCATCCTCGGCAGCGCCATCCCGCGCCGCTTCTGTGCCGGCCTGCGGCTCGATGCCGTGCAGCAGTCTTCGCCGAGCCAGCTTTATGCGCTGGTGGAGAAGCTCTATGTGGGGCTGTGCGAGGCGCAGTTCCAGCTGAAGAAGCCGTCGATCGCGGCGGTCGAGGGCGCGGCGCGCGGCGGTGGCATGACCCTGGCCATCTCGTGCGACATGATCGTGGCGGCCGAGGACGCAACGTTCGGCTATCCCGAGATCGACGTCGGCATGATCCCTGCCATCCACTATACGCACCTGCCGCGCATCGTCGGACGCCACCGTGCCTTTGACCTGCTGTTCACCGGGCGCGCATTCGATGCGGACGAAGCCTGGCGGCTTGGGCTGGTCAGCCGTGTCGTGCCGCAGCCGGACGTCATGCGCGAAGCCCGGGCGCTGGCGCGATCCTTCTGCGAGAAATCGCCCACCATCATGCGGATGGGCCGCGCGGCCTTCCTGCGCGCCAACGACTCCGACTACCGCCGCGGCGTAGCCGGTGCGGTGGAGAGCTTCGGGAATATCGCGGCAACCGACGACGCAAAGGAAGGCGTGGCGGCATTCGTGGAGAAGCGCAAGCCGGCGTGGTCGCCAGGGTGACTGTGATCCCGTCAGGAGAACGCAACCCAGCAACGCTTTCATCAAAGGACCAACGATGTCAGATCATTCCCGCGCCGATCGCCTCGATGCATTCCGCCAGGAGGTTCGCAGTTTCCTGCGCGAGGCGGTCCCGCCCGATATCCGGGCCGCTTCGCGCGCCCATTGCCTGGTGACGCGCGAGCAGGCCGTGCGCTGGCAGCGGATCCTGCATGCGCGCGGATGGGCGGCGCCCGGCTGGCCGCGCGAGCATGGCGGCCCGGGGTGGTCGCTGGTGGAGCAGGCAATCTTCCGGGAAGAGCTGGCGGCCAGCGACGCGCCGCGCTATGACAATCTCGGCATCGATACCATCGGGCCCACGCTGATCCGCTACGGCACGCCCGAGCAATGCCGGCGCTTCCTGCCAGGCATGCTGTCCTTCGATGACTTCTGGGCGCAAGGCTATTCCGAACCCGACGCCGGGTCCGACCTGGCGTCATTGCGTACCGTTGCGCGGCGCGATGGCGACGAATGGGTCGTCAATGGCAGCAAGATCTGGCAGACCCTGGGCCAGTGGGCCAACTGGGCACTGGTGCTGGTCCGCACCGATCCGGCTGCCCGACGCAAGCAGGAGGGCATCTCGGTGCTGCTGATGGACCTGCGCGCACCGGGCGTGACGGTGCGGCCGATCCGCTTTATCAATGGCGCGCACTTCCACGTGCAGATGTTCTTCGACGACGTGCGGGTGCCCGCGGCCAACCTTGTGGGCGTGGAACACGCCGGCTGGTCGATCGCCAAGGGACTGCTGGTGATCGAGCGCCTGTTCGTCGCGCGGGTAGGGGACTGCAAGGCGGAGCTGGCCAGCGTCGCGAAATTGGCCTGCAAATGGCGCCCGGGCCCCGGCGCGCAGATCGAGGACGCCTTGCTGGCGCGTCGGCATGCCGAGCTGGACATTCGCATGCGCGCGCTCGAAGCGGCATGGTGGCCGGCAGTGCGGCTTGCCGAGCAGGGCCGCAGCCCGGAGCTGGAAGCTTCGCTGCTCAAGCTCGATGGCAACCTGCTGCTGCAGGACCTGCACACGTTCAGGCTGGATGCGCTTGGTGCCCGGACATTGCCCTTCGATCCCCGCGCGATCGATGGCGAGCCCAATCCGGAGCCGCTATCGCCTGGCCATGCCGAGAATTTTCCGCTGCACTACTGGCGCTATCGTGGCATCACGCTGGCGGGGGGCTCGTCGGAGATACAACGCCAGATCGTTGCCAAGGCCGTGTTCGGCGGACTGACCGAGATCGACCGTCCCCGCCAGGACGAGCTGGACGAGCAGCAGGCGATCATGGACGGTACCCTGCGCCGCTGGCTGGACAAGCACTACGGCTTCGAGCGCAGGCGCGAGACCGTGGCTGCCAGGGACGGCTTCGACCCTGCCGCATGGGCTGCGCTTGCCGACCTGGGCCTGACCGGCCTGCTGATCCCCGAGTGCGACGGCGGCCTGGGCGGCACCCTGTCCGACCTCGTGCCATTGCTGGAGGCGCTCGGCGAGGCCCTGGTGGTGGAGCCCATGCTCTGGAGCGCGGTCCTTGGCACGCAGGTCCTGCTTGGCGCGGAGAACGCCGAAGGACGCGGACCGCTGCTCGCAGCGCTGGCCGGCGGCCAGGTCCGCTGCGCGCTGGCCTATCGCGAGGGTCAGTCCCGCCACGACGCCCACCATCCCGAAACCGTTGCGCGCCGGGACGGCACGCGCTGGCGCCTGCAAGGCGTCAACCGGCTGGTGATGGGCGCGGCCCAGGCGCAGCATCTGTTCGTGACGGCTTGCCTGCCTGAAGGCGGGCTGGCGCTGTTCGATGTGCCGAGCCAGGCGGCCGGTGTCGGCATGCGTGCTTATCAGCTCCACGACGGGCGCAGCGCGGCGGATGTTCGCTTCGACGACGTCGAACTGCCTGCGTCCGCGCTGCTCTGCGGCGCAGACCACGCCACGGCGTTGCTGGACGACGCGCTGGAGCTTGCCACCCTCGCCCTCTGCGCGGAAAGCATCGGGGCCATGCGGCAATCGCTTGCCCTCACGGTGGAGTACATGCGCACGCGCAAGCAGTTCGGCCGCACCCTGTCAGAGCAGCAAGTGCTTCAGCACCGGGTGGTCGACCACTATCGCGCCTGGCATGCCGCGCGCCAGCTGGTGCGCGAAGCCGTTGCAGGCTGGCGCCTGGTGCCGCCGGCCGAGCGCTCGCGCCGCGTCAGCGCCGCCAAGTACACGGTTGGCCATGCCAGCCGAGCGCTTGCGCTCGACGCCCTGCAACTGCATGGGGCGATCGGCATGCAGGATGAAACCCCGATCAGTCACTACAGCAAGCGCCTGATGGCCAACGATGCACTGCTCGGCAATGCCTCGGCGCATCTCGGGCGGTTTGCCGATGCCGGCAATCGCTCGCAGGCGTGAACAGGACAACACTGAGAAGAAGGAGGCAATGCCATGCAAGCACTCCGCAGTACCAGGCGCCTGGCGCTCGCACTTGCCGCTGCGCTGGGCGCAATGATGGTGGCCCCGGCTGTGTCCGCGCAAACGGGCGCGGCATGGCCGTCGCGGCCGGTCACCATCATCGTGCCGGGCGCGGCAGGGGGCACGATCGATATTCCCATACGTCTGCTCGCGCAGAAACTGAGCCCTCGCCTTGGCCAGCCTGTCATCGTGGACAACCGGCCCGGCAGCGGGGGCATCATCGGCACGCAGGCGGCGCTACGCGCGGCCGCCGACGGCTACACGCTGCTGGCCGGGAATGTCGGGCCGCAGGCGATCAACTACAGCGCCTACAAGACCCTGCCGTACAAGCCGGACGACCTGGCGGGGATTACCGATGTCATCTCCTTTCCCAGTGTCCTGGTCGTCAACGCACAGTCGCCGATCCGGAGCGCCGCCGACCTGGTCGCGCAAATGAGGGCGCAGGCCGGCAAGCTGTCCTTCGGCTCCTCCGGCATCGGCCAGACCAGTCACCTGACCGGCGAACTGCTCAAGCAGCGCACGGGAACGGATGCCATTCACGTTCCCTATCGCGGTTCCACGCCGGCGACCACCGCGCTGCTGGCCGGTGAAACGACTTTCCAGTTTGACAACCTGACACAGGCCTTGCCGCATATCCGGGCCGGCAAGCTGCGCCCGCTCGCCGTGACGTCCGCACGGCGAATCCCCAGCCTGCCCGAGGTGCCGACCATGGAGGAAGCCGGGGTGGGCAACCTGTTGTCGACGGCGTGGATCGGCATCTTTGTGAAAGCCAGCACGCCGCCGGAGATCGCAGCCAGGCTGCATGAGCACTTGGTCGCGGTCTTGCGCGCCCCGGACATGGTTGCCGAAATCAGCCGGATGGGCGGCATTCCAGGCGGACAGACACAGGAGAAATTCGCCGCCTTTGTCACGGCGGAACGCCTGAGCTGGAGCGAAACCAACAAGACCCCGCACCTGAGCCTGGATTGAGGTCAGGCGTCGGCGCCTGGCTTGATCGTCCGGCGCTGCGGCCTATTTTCCGATGCAGAAGCGCGTGAAGATCGTTCCCAGCAGATCATCACTGGTGAACTCACCCGTAATGCTGTTCAGGCAATCCTGCGCCAGCCGCAGCTCTTCGGCAAACAAGTCCAGCGCCTGCGCCTGGTGCTCGGCCTGCTC
>JACXTT010009359.1_pt1 | contig 13391 bp, 13 predicted proteins | sample 9270951 | NCBI WGS metagenome assembly JACXTT01 (sample SAMN15532306, study PRJNA645909) | rock metagenome | isolation source: weathered quartz diorite | place: Puerto Rico | collected 2017-06-21
GAACTGGTCGCCCATCTTCGTCGCGAGCTTCTGCGCACCGTCGAGCGTCTTTTTCAGGCCGGCGCCGACGAACGGCTCCGCCCCCTCGACTTTCGGCAGTGCGTGCAGCCGCCCCTCGAGCACGGTCGTCACCGCGGCCTGCGGCCGGCCGAGCTTGGCGAAGAGCGCGGGCACGATCCCGTCCTGCTGGCGCAGCAGCGCCAGCGCGAGATGCTCGTCGCGGATCTCCTGCTGGCCGAACTCGCGGACGATCCCTTCGAGACTCGCGAGCGCGGTTTGGGAGAGGGTGGTGAAATTCTGCAAATTCATAGACTAATCCTTGTAGGGAACAAGGGTTAATTTATGATCTTAGCTTTATTCTGTCAAGTTATAACCTAACAAACGAACAATACTAAATTTATTCACTGATGATTGCGGCTAATACCCCATGATGTGGTAGCCACAGTCGACGTAGACGACCTCACCGGTCACCGCGCTCGACATGTTCGAAAGGAAGAAGAGCGAGGCTTCCCCCACCTCCTCGCGGGTGACATTCCGCTTGAGCGGCGCGCGCTGGCGCATGTGCTCGAGGATCGAGGAGAACTCGGCGATGCCGCTCGCGGAGAGGGTCTTGATCGGACCGGCGGAGATCGCGTTGACGCGGATGTTCTTCTCGCCCAGATCGTGCGCGAGGTAGCGCACCGACGCCTCCAGCGCCGCCTTGGCGACGCCCATGGTGTTGTAGTTGGGGACGACCCGCTCGCTGCCGAGGTAGGTGAGGGTGACGACCGAACCGCCGCCCGCCTTCTCGAAGAGCGGCTGGCAGCGGCGCACCACCGCGGGAAGCGAATAGGCGGAGACCATCTGCGCGGTGGTGTGGCCGGCGCGCGTGGTGTTGACGTAGTTGCCCGTCAGCTCCTCGCGCGGCGCGAAGGCGACCGCGTGGACGAGGAAATCGAGCTTGCCGAACGATTTCTCGAGCTCGCCGTAGAGGCGGTCGATCGACTCGTCGTTCCCCACGTCGCAGCCGAAGATCGGCCCGACGTTCTCCGGCGGCAATTCGGCGGCGAGGTCGCGCACCCGCTTCTCGAGCAGCCCCTTCTCGTCCGGCTGGTAGGTGAAGGCGATCCGCGCCCCCTCGCGCGCGGCGCTCTGCGCGATGGCCCACGCGATCGAATGCTTGTTGGCGACGCCCAGGATGATGCCTTGCTTGTCTTTGAGCAGCATGGGGGGATTATCGCGTCCCCGCGGCGCGCCCTTCGCGGCGCGGCGGCGAGACGGGTGTGCGCGGCGTCACGCGCGGAATTGCCGTGGCGGCATCACTGTGGATTGACCTGAGCGCGCAGAGCGCGGATATTTGCGCCCGAGGGTTCACCATGACCATCATCCGCCGCGGCGGCGCCTCCCTGGCGGGCGCCGTTTTTTCGCTGCTGCTCCCGGCCCAGGCCGTCCCCTCGACGCTGAATTACCAAGGGCGGCTCACCGACAACGGCACGACCCCGGCGCCGATCACCGCCACAGTCGCGATGCAGTTCGCGATTTACGACGTCGCAGCCGGCTCGGCGCCGCTGTGGCAGGAGCCGGCGGGTGCCGGGACGGTGCCGGTGCAAGTCACCGGAGGCATCTTCTCGGTGCTTTTGGGATCGAACGGGGTGCCGCTGCCGGCCGCGCTCTTTTCGCCCGGCTCGGATCGCTGGCTCGAGATCAGGGCGGGGAACGAGACGCTCGCGCCCCGGCAGAAACTGGGCGCGAATGGTTGGGCGTTTCGGTCGCAGGGGGCGTTCGACAGCGCCGCGCTGGGAGGCGTCGCGCCCTCGGGCTGGCAGGCGCGGGTGAGCGGGAGCTGCGGCGCCGGCAACGCGATCGCCTCCGTCGCCGCCAACGGCACCGTCACCTGCCAGGCCGCCGGCTCGACTTACACGGCCGGGACCGGGCTCACCCTCACCGGCACCGCCTTCGCGGCCGATTTCGCGGGAAGCGGAGCCGCGGCCACGGTCGCGCGCAGCGACCACGCCCACGCCGCGGACACGGTGCTGCTCATCAGCAAGGACGGCGGCGGCAAGGGGACCGTGACGACCAGCGCCGCGGAACTGCCCTCATGCGGCTTCGACCAGCCCGCCTGCGCCGCGGCGTTCCGCCCTTCCGCGGCCACCGTGACGCTGAACGCGACGCCCGACGCCTATTCGAGTTTCGCCTTCTGGACCGGCGACTGTGCGGGAACCGGGAATTGCGTCGTATCACCGGCCGCCAACCGGCGCGCGATCGCCAATTTCACGCCGCTCACCCGGACGGTCACGGTCGACAACCGCCCCAACGCGGCCTCCGTCTGGCGGGAAGGCGCGGTCTATTCCGATCCGCCGGGCCTCTACTGCGGTTTCCAGTGCGCGGCGAACTTCCCCGCCGCGCAGCCGGTCACCCTCACGGCGAGCCCCCTCCCGACCGCGTACTACAAATTCCACGGCTGGGGTGGGGCCTGCTCCGGCACAGGAGCCTGCGTCATCCCGCCCTCGACCAGCCCTGCCACGGTCACGGCCGCGATCGACTACCGTCTTGACCTGTTTTTGGGGCTAAATTTTCCTTCCGGTGTCGGCAGTGCGGGGAGCGTCACGGAAACCACGACGGGACTCAACTGCACGTTCACCTCTTGCCCTAGCTACATCACCCCGGGTACTTCGCTCAATTTCACGGCCACCCCCGCCACCGGCGCAACCTTCTCCAACTGGTCGAGCCAACCCGCCACTCGCCCCTCGAATGCTTCCCCGTGCAACGGAACTGGGACGACCGGCTGCTCATTCTGGATTTCCGATCCGTTCTTGTTGTTCGCATATTTCGTGTACAACTTGGCGGTCAACACCTCGATCAACAACGGCGGCAAGGTCACCACCACGGCTTGGGGCAGTAACGGATCGTACATGGCCTCCACGAACCCTGGTGCGAACAACTTCAAAGAATTGACCAACGATTCGATCACCCTGACAGAGGTTCCCTATTCCGGCCACACCTTCCTCGGCTGGGGAGGCGCGTGTACCGGCACCGCGACCATCTGCACGATCACGGTGAACAGCGACAAAACCGTGACCGCCAATTTCAGTTGAGCGCAAGGGCTTGAAAATCGGTGATGCCGAACGAGAATAGTCACCGTTTTACCCGTGTTTCGTAATTTCATGCCATGACAAGAAGACAATCAATGGAAAACAATTAACTTGTAAAGCTGGCACTGCCATTGCTGAAATTCAACCCGAGCGGTGTTCATGCAAGACCCTCTGGCCGAACTTCTCCAGCAATACGCCTCCCGCGAGCTGCGCGCCGCGGTGGCGCAGGCGCGCGAGGGTGACGGCGACCCGCTCCGGTTCCCCGACACCCCGGTCAACGAGATCGTCGACGGGCTGGCGAAGCTGAACCACCACCCGGTGCGCGGGGTGCTGCATGATTTCGGCCGCTTCATCGGCGCCACGCTGATCGTCCCGCACGCGTCCCGCCAGCCGGTGTGGAAGACGCTCGAGGTGCTCGCGCACGCGGGCGACATCCTGCGCGCCACCCGACTCGCGCAGGGGGACGCGCGGCCGCTCTTCCCCGACCGCGCCTGCACCCGCACCGGCCCCGACGAATTGCTGATGGCCTTCCCCCGCGGCCGCCATTGGTGCCACATCGCGCGCGGCATGGCCGACGCGATCGCCGCCCATTTCGGCGAGAAGGTCGAGCACACCGAGCCCGCCTGTCTCTCGCGCGGCGCGGCCGCCTGTCACCTCTTCGTGCGGCGCGTCGCGAGCGCGGGGGCGCGGCCCGTAAAATCCCGCCATCCGGCCGCGGGCGTTCGCGGTGCGCCCGATGTCCGTTCCCATCCTTGAAGCATTCGACTTGGTGGTCGTCGGCGGCGGCCACGCCGGCTGCGAGGCCGCGGCGGCGGCGGCGCGCATGGGCGTCCGCACGCTGCTCCTCTCGCAGTCGCTCGACACGATCGCCAAGATGTCCTGCAATCCCTCGATCGGGGGGATCGCGAAGGGCCATCTGGTCAAGGAGATCGACGCGCTGGGCGGGCTGATGGCGCGGGTGACCGACCGGGCCGGTCTCCAGTTCCGCATCCTCAACACCTCGCGCGGCCCGGCGGTGCGCGCGCCGCGGGTGCAGTGCGACAAGCAACTCTACCAGCGCGAGATGCGCCGGCTCCTCGACGGCCACGCGAACCTGACCCTGCGCCAGGGAAGCGCGACGAACCTGCGCGTCGAAGGCGGCCGGCTGACCGCGCTCGAGGTCGACCACGGCTACTGGATCGGCTGCCGCGCGGCGATCCTCACCACCGGCACGTTTTTGCAGGGGCTGGTCCACCGCGGGAGCGAGCAGACGCCCGGCGGACGCGCCGGCGAGCCCCCCTCGGGCCTCTCGCAAATCCTGCGCGGGCTGGGGTTGCCGGTCGAGCGGCTCAAGACCGGCACCCCGCCGAGAGTGAAAGGCTCGACGATCGATCGCGCGAATCTCGTTCCGCAGGCGGGCGATCAACCGCCGGTCCCCTGCTCGATCCTCACCGACGCGCTGCCGCGGGAACAATTGCCCTGCTGGGAGACGCGGACGACCCCGGAAACCCACGCGCTGATCCGCGAGAACCTCCACCGCTCGCCGATGTACGGCGGCGCGATCGCCTCGACCGGCCCGCGCTACTGCCCCTCGATCGAGGACAAGATCGTCCGCTTCGCCCACCACGAGAGCCACGCGATCTTCCTCGAGCCGGAGGGGTACGAGACCGACGAGACCTACATCGCCGGCTTCTCGACCTCGCTGCCGATCGACGTGCAGCGGGCGATGGTCCGCTCGCTGCCGGGCTGCGAGCACGCGGAAATCCTGCGCTACGGCTACGCGATCGAGTACGACTGCGTCGACGCGCGGGCGCTCACCCCTTCGCTCGAGTGCAAGGAGATTTCCGGACTGTATCTCGCCGGGCAGATCAACGGCACCACCGGCTACGAGGAGGCGGGCGCGCTGGGCCTCCACGCCGGGATCAACGCCGGCTGCGCGCTCACCGGCCGGGAGCCCTACCGGCCCCGCCGCGACGAGAGCTACCTCGCGGTCCTCGTCGACGACCTGGTCACCAAGGGGAACGGCGGCGAGCCGTACCGGATGTTCACCTCGCGCGCCGAGCATCGGTTGCTGCTCGGCTGCGACACCGTCTACGCGCGCCTCACCCCCGCGGCGCGCGCGCTGGGGTTGGTCGACGAGGCATTGTGGTCGCGCGTCGAGCGGGCCGAATCCCGTCAGCGCGCGGCGATCGAAAAGTTGTCCGCGGCCCGCCTCACGCCGACCCCCGCGAACCGCGAGCGGGTGAAGCGCGCGACCGGCGAGAATTTCGACGGGCCGCTCACCCTCGCGGAATTGGTCGCCCGCCCGCCGGTCGCGTTCGCCGCGGCGCGGCCGCTCATCGGCGATCCCGGGTTTCCCGACCTCGACCCGCGCGAGATCGCCCGCCTCGAGGGCCATCTCAAATACGCCGGCTACCGGCTCCACCACGAGCGGTCGGCCGCGCGCATGGCCGACTACGAAAAAGTGAAGCTGCCGGCCGATTTCCCCTATCGCGGACTGCCCGGATTGTCGAACGAGCTGGTCGAGAAATTCGCGCGGGTGAAGCCGGCCAATCTCGCCCACGCCCTGCGCGTCCCCGGGGCCACCCCGGCGGCGGTGCAATTGCTCCACACCGCGCTGCTGCGCGGGCGCGGCGCGGCGTGAGACCGGTTCACCAGGCGACCGCTTCGGCGGTCGCGAGCGGGACGGGGGCGGCATCGGAGCAGCGCAGGCAGACCGCCACCTCTCGCGCGGGGCGCCGTCGCTCGTCGAGCGCGATCCGCCACGCGCCGTGGCGCTCGCGGCTCTCCAGCGCGTCGTAGCGGAGGCGGACCCGGCAGCGCGGGCAGCAGCCGAGCGAGCGGTAGTAGGCCTGCAGGCGGCGCATCTCCTCGCGGACGCCGATTTTCAGCGGATCGGTGATTGTCTTGAAGGCGGCGAGCGGCATGGCGATCTCCTTGACGGGGGGAAATTACGGCGGAAACCGTTGCAGGTTTGTGCGCCGGTGACGAGCGGGCCGCGGCGTGCGACGATCCGGCTTCGGGGATTTCCAAACGGGAACTTCCCCTCGGGAAATCACGCCCGTCCCGCCCCGCGACCCGCCGACCCCGTTCCTTTCCCGCGCGGCGGCGCGCCGGCTCCGCTTCGCCCTCGCGATTGCCGCGCCGCGAAACCGCCCGGCTCCGTGCAGCCGCTACACTCCGCCCATGACCCCCACGCTCCTCTCGATCCACATCGCCCCCGTCGCGGGACAGCCGCTCGTCGAGGTGAAGGAGGTGCGCGCCGCGGCCGGGCGCGGCCTCGAGGGCGACCGCTATTTCCTCGGCACCGGCAAGTACACGCTGACGCCGGGCACCGGTCGCCACGTGACGCTCATCGAGAGCGAGGCGCTCGAGGCGGCGCGCCGCGACTACGCGATCGAGTACGCGCCGGGCGAGACGCGGCGCAACCTCGTCACCCTCGGGGTCGCGCTCAATCATCTCGTCGGGAAAGAGTTCTCGGTCGGCGCGGTGCGGCTGCGCGGCATGCGGCTGTGCGAGCCCTGCACCTACTGGGAGGAGCTGTGCGGCAAGCAGCGGGCCAAGCAGTCGCTCATCCACCGCGGCGGACTGCGCTGCGAGATCCTAAGCGACGGCGTGATCAAGGCGGGCGATGCGATCGTCGTCTGACGCGATGAAAACCCGCTGCCGCTGGGCCACAACCGACCTCTCGATCCCCTATCACGACGAGGAGTGGGGGCGGCCGGTGCGCGACGACCGGGTGCTGTTCGAGTTCCTGCTCCTCGAGGGGGCGCAGGCGGGGCTGAGTTGGGAGACGATCCTCAAGAAGCGCGCGGCCTACCGGAAGGCGTTCGCGGATTGCGACCCGGCGAAGGTCGCGCGCTTCGACGCGAAGCGCAAAGCCGCGCTGCTGAAGGACGAGGGAATCGTCCGCAACCGACTCAAGCTCGAGTCGGCGGTCCGCAACGCGAAGGCCTTCCTCGCGATCCGGAGGGAATTCGGCTCGTTCGCCAATTACCTCTGGGCCTTCGTTGACGGAACCCCGGTCGTCACCCGCCGCGCGATGAACGCGCCGCTGCCCGCGCGCACCGAACTTTCCGACCGGGTCAGCGCCGATCTCAAGCGGCGCGGGATGAATTTCGTCGGCTCGACGATCATTTACGCCTACCTGGAGGCGGTCGGGGTGGTCGACGACCACCAAGCGGGTTGCTTCCGGGCGCGCTGAGAAGCAGCGATGGATTATCTCGGTACGAAACCCCGGTCGCGATCCTGCGCGGCTTCCCTGACGCGTTGATTAATTTTCCACGCGATTGAACGCCGGTGCCGCAACGGGCCTATGGAACAGGTGACGGGTGTTTTCCGCCCGATCTTTCCGCCGGAGGTGCGGGATGCCTGCCCTTGTCAATTCCTTCCCGAACGCCCTCCCGGCCGCTATCTGCTGAGCTGACGCGAATCCGCGTCCGAGTCTCCGCCCGCGTCGACGGGCGTTCGCCCCTCCATTCTTGCGACCTTCGACCTTCCGGCGGCGGCCCCGCCGCGCCCGGCCGAGTTCGGGTGCGGGCGCCGCCCGCCCGTTCCTTCGACTTGACTCCCATGACGCTCGACGCCCTGCAAACCGCGGCCCTGACCGCCCTCGGCTGGTCTGATTTTTTCGAAAGGCAACTCACCCCCGACGACCGGACCGCGCTCCGCTTCGGCCGCGTGCTCGAGGTGCAGCGCGACCTTGTGCAGCTCGCCACCCCCGAGGGCGACTGGTGGGCGACCCCGTCCGGGAAATTCCGCGACGGCTGCCCGCTCCCCGGCGACTGGCCGGCGGCCGGTGACTGGTGCGGTTTCGTCCCGCTGGAGGCACCCTCCGGATCGGGCCGCGGCGAAGCCGCCGGCCGCGCGCTCCTCCAGAAACGACTCGACCGGCGCACCGCCTTCACCCGTCTCGACCCCAACGGCGCCACCCCGCAGGTGCTCGCCGCCAACCTCGACGCCCTCTGGCTGGTCGCCTCCTTCAACGGCGAGCTGAGCCTGCGCCGGCTCGAGCGCTACCTGGTCGCGGCGGCCGAGAGCGGCGCGCGGCCGCGCATCTTGCTCAACAAGGCCGACCTCGTCGACGACGAGACGCGCGCGGCGCTCCTGCGGGCGGTCGAGGCGACCGCGCCGGCGCTGCCGGTGGCCGCGGTGAGCGCCGCCACCGGCGAGGGGATCGCCGCGTTGCGCGCCGACCTCAAGCCCGGCGAAACCGCGCTGCTGATCGGCTCCTCGGGAGTCGGCAAATCGTCGCTGACCAACGCGCTCGCCGGGATCGAGCTGCGCGAGGTCCGCGCGATCCGCGGGCGCGACGACCGCGGCCGCCACACCACGGTGGCGCGCACGCTGCTGCGGCTGCCGGGCGGGGCGCTGTTGATCGACGCGCCGGGCCTGCGCACGGTGCGGCTGTGGGAGGAGGCGGGGATCGACGACGCGTTCGCGGAGATCGCCGCGCTCGCGGCCGGCTGCCGTTTCCGCGACTGCCGCCACCTCGAGGAACCGGGCTGCGCGGTCAACCTCGCGGCCGCCGGCGGCGCGCTCGACCCGGACCGGCTGGTTGCGCGACGGCGGCTGCTGCGCGAGGCGGAGTTCCAGGCCCGCAAATTGGACCGCGGCATGGACGCGGAATTGCGCCGCCTGTGGCGCGTCCGCTCCCGGCAGCAGCGGAAAAAAACGTCCCTCAAGCGGCAATGGCGGGGGTGAACCGCGCGCTCCCGCCTTTTCCAAACCGCCGGCCCGCCCGGGAATGGCGGGCGGGTGGCGGCGTTTCGTCCCGATCTTCATTCTTCGGAGTTTTCATGACCTCCCTCAAGACCACGGACGGCAAAAACTACCGCCTCGTCGAGACCGGCCCGATGAACCGCTGGCACGAGCACATCCTCGAGCGGCCGGCCATGAACCTCAAGGTGCCCGGCAAGCTCTTCCTCCGGGAATTGCTCGGCCTGACCGGCATGGAGGTCTCGCTCAACGAGATGGCGCCGGGCGGCGCGGTGCCGTTTCTCCACCGCCACGCGACCCACGAGGAGCTCTACCTTTTCCTGACCGGCACCGGCGAGATGAAGATCGACGGCGAGACCGTCCCGGTCGGCCCCGGCAGCGCGCTGCGCCTCGCCCCCGCGGCGGTCCGCGCGTGGCGCAACACCGGCTCGGCCCCGCTCACCTGCGTGGTCGTACAGGCGAACGTCGCGCCCGCCCTCGAGCCCGACGGCGAGATCCTCAAGAAGCCCGCCGGCTGGTGAGCCGGCCCGGCTGACCGCGTGCGGTGGCGGCGGCCGGGCGGATTTGAGCGCGGCTACTCGATCGCCTTGCCGGCCGCGAAGCCGATCGCCCGCTCGCGCTCCTCGTGTTCTTCCGGGGTGAGGCAGGCGACCACGGTCGAACGGAGGACCTCGGCGGCGACCAGCAGATCGCCCGGGTCGCTCTGGGCGCCGATCGCCGGGATGCGCGCCAGCGCCCGCCCGTCGGCCAGTGCGTCGGCGTCGGCGCGCAATTTGTTGTAGAGCTCGACCGTCAGCGGCCCGGGCGCCTTGCCGGACTGGAGGGTGAAGCGGAGCGCCTCGCCCAGCCCTTGCAATTGCAGCGCGAGGATCATCCGCCCGCTGGGCAGGCCCGCCGTTTCGGGCGGGGGATCTCCGGAGGTCGGGCCGGGGGAGAGCGGTTCGGGCATGCGGGAATTGTAGGGCCCCGAAGGTCGGAGCCGCGCCCGGCTCCGGCGGCCACGGTTCCGAACCCGAAAGCCGATCCGATTCAGACAATCAATCGGGTTCGGAATGTTACGGCTGCAGGCCCCGCGCCGGAGTTCTTGGCACCGGGGCCGGGTGATCACCCCGACTCCCGCATGGCACCGGAATTGCTGGGAGGCGGTCCCGGCTGCGATAATCGCGGGCGATGAGCGAACCGGTCCGTCACCTCAGCGCGAAGGGATTGCGCAAATCGTACCGCGGCCGCGAGGTGGTGCGCGGGCTCGACATCGCGGTGCAAAGCGGCGAGGTGGTGGGGCTCTTGGGGCCCAACGGCGCCGGCAAGACCACCACCTTCTACATGATCCTCGGGCTGGTCCGCCCCGATGACGGCCGGGTCTCGCTCGACGACCACGAGCTGACCGACGCGCCGATGTTCGAGCGGGCGCGGCGCGGGATCGGCTACCTGCCGCAGGAGCCGTCGATCTTCCGCAAGCTGAGCGTGCGCGACAACGTGCTGGCGGTGCTCGAATTCCACGACGAGGACCGCGGCCGGCGCGAGAACAAGGCCGACGAGGTGCTCGATGAACTGGGGCTGACCCGGCTCGCCGGCGCCCCCGCCTACACCCTCTCGGGTGGCGAGCGGCGGCGCTGCGAGATCGCCCGCTGCCTCGCGCTCGACCCCGCCTTCGTGCTCCTCGACGAGCCGTTCGCGGGGATCGACCCGAAAGCGATCGCCGACATCCAGGCCCTGATCGGCCACCTCAAGAAGCGCGGCATCGGCGTCATCATCACCGACCACAACGTGCGCGACACCCTGACCATCGTCGACCGCGCGGCGATCGTCAAGGACGGGAAGATCTTCCGCGAGGGGGACCCGGTCGCGCTGGCGAACGACCCCGAGGTGCGCGAGCACTACTTGGGGACCGGCTTCCGGATGTAGCGATGAGCCCCGACCTGCGGCTCGGCCTCAAGCTCCAGCAGAAAACCGTCCTCACGCCCGCGCTCAAGCAGGCGCTCAAATTGCTCACCCTGCCGCGGCTGGAATTGAAGGCGGAGATCGAGCAGGAATTGCTGGTCAACCCCTGCCTCGAGGAGAGCGAGCCGGCCGGCGAGGAGCCGGAGACGCGCGAAGAGGCGGGCGGGGAGGAGGCCGGCGACGACGGGCTCCACCGCGAGGAGCCGGGCGCGATCGGCGAGGCGGAGGGGCGCGAGGAGATCGACTGGGACAGCTACTTCCAGGACGACGAATACCGGGGGCCGGCGGGATCGGCCGGCGGCGACGAGGAGGAGGGGCCCGGTTTCGAGGCCGTGGCGACGCGCCCCGAGTCGCTCGCCGAGCACCTCGAATGGCAGCTCCACCTCAACGAGTCCGACCCCGAGTGCGTGGCGATCGGCGAGTTTCTGGTCGGCAACCTCCAGGAGAACGGCTACCTCTCCGCGCCGCCGGCCGAGCTCGCCGCCGCGGGCGGCTTCCCGCCCGAAGAATTGGAGATCGTGCGCGCCCGGCTGCAGGAGTACGATCCCGCCGGCTGCTTCTCGACCGATCTCAAGGATTGCCTGCTGGCGCAATTGCGCGCCGCGGGCGAGGAGCGCTCCGACGCGGCGCGGCTGTTGCGCGAGGCGCCCGACGCCCTGGCGGGCGGGCTCGACGACGGGGCGCTCGCCGCCCGGCTTTCGCTGCCGGCCGAGACGCTGTCCGCCGCCCGCGCCCGGTTGCGCCGCCTCGACCCCGAGCCGGGGCTGCGGGTGGGGCGCGAGGGGGCGGCGCCGCCCGAGCCCGATCTGCTGCTCGCGCTCGAGGGGCCGGAGGGCTTCACCCTCACCTACGTGGACGACGGGCTGCCGCGCCTGCGCATCAGCGGCCAGATGCGGAAACTGCTGCGCCGCAGCGAGGGGCTCGAGGGGGCCGAGCGCGGCTACCTGCGCGAGCGGATGCGCGCGGCGGTCTGGTTTTTGAAGAACATCGAGGAGCGGCGGCGCACGGTGCTGAAGGTGGCGGGCGAGACGGTCCGGCGGCAATTGCCTTTCTTCACGCAGGGCGAGCTGGCGCTGCGCCCGCTCACCCTGCGCGAGGTCGCGGAGGCGGCGGGCGTCCACGAGTCGACCGTCTCGCGGGTGGCGACCGGCAAGCACCTGCTGACCCCCAAGGGATTGCTGCCGCTGAAATATTTCTTCGTCAAGAAGGCGTCGTCAGACGGCGGCGGCGACCTCTCGGCGCTGCAAGTCAAGCAGCAGATCCGGGCGATTCTCGCCCGCGAGGCGGAGGGGTCGCGCCCGCTCTCGGATGAGAAGATCGCCCGACGCCTGAAGGACGACTATAATGTCATCTTGGCACGCCGAACGGTCCAAAAGTACCGCGAGGAGATGGGCGTACCGCCGGCCCACCAGCGCCGCGCCGCGCGCGCGGGCGGGAGCGAGCGCCCCGGGGAGATCCCATGAAAATCGATTACACCGGGCGGGGCACCGAGGTGACCCCCGCTTTGCGCGCCGCGCTCGAGAAGCGGCTGAAGAAGGCGGAAGAACGGGTGGGCGAGCTCGCCCACGTGCACGCGATCCTCTCCGTGCTGCCCAAGCGGGCGCGCCAGAAGATCGAGTTGGTCTGCAAGATCGGCCGCAAGCAGTACATCGCCGAGGGCGAGAGCGGCGACATGTACGCCTCGATCGAGGCGGCGTGCGACGCCCTCATCCTGCAATTGCGCAAGATCAACGAGACCCGCCGCGACAAGCGGCGCAAGTCGGAGAACCGCCGCCGCCCCGCCGCGGCCGCCGCCCCCGCGCCGGAGCCCGCCGACGGCGACTCGGCGCCCGCGGTCACCCGCGTCGCCCAGCCGGCGCTCAAACCGATGAGCCTCAAGATGGCGACCCTGCTGCTCGCCAGCCGCCCCGAGCCGGTGCTCGTCTACACCAGCAGCGAGACCGGCCGCCTCGCGGTGCTCTTCCGCCGCGACGGCGGCGGCTGCGGCCTGATCGAACCGTAGCGCCGCCCCGGGATTTATGCTTGCCGCGCTGAACACCCTCCCGCACCGGAGAAATTCATGTCCGACGCGCTCAACCAAGCCCTCACCCTGATGCAGCAGCGCCGCTACACCGAGGCGGCGCAGCAGGTCCGCACCCATCTCGCCGCGCAGCCCGACGACCCGGAGGCCCAGGGACTGCTGATGCAGGTGCAGGAAAAGATGATGCTGGAGATGCAGATCCAGCAGAAGTTGAAGAAGGCGCGCGAGCAGCTCTTCGACGGCAACCCCGGCGGCGCGCGCCAGTCCGCGCAGGAAATCCTCGAGCTCGACCCCGGCCACCCGGAGGCCGAGGAGATCCTCGCCAGCGCGGGCGGCGGAGCCGCGGCGCCGGTGATGGACGCGGGCGCCTTCGCGGTCGAAGGGACGCCCGGCGCGGACGCCCCGGTCCTGGAGATGGACGGTTTCGCGCCCGCCGCCGACTTCGGCGTCGCCGCCGAGCCGGTGCCGCTCATGGGCGCGGACGACATGGCCGAGGCGCCCACCAGCTTCGGCATTCCCGCCTTCAACGCCGACGCGCCGCCGCCCGCGCCCGCCGGCAACCTCTCGGGCGCGGAAGCCGCGAAGGTCGCCGACTTCATCGCCAAGGGCAAGAACTTCCTCGCCGCCGGCAATCCGCAGGACGCGATCGACATCCTGACCCG
>JACXTT010009360.1_pt1 | contig 13391 bp, 11 predicted proteins | sample 9270951 | NCBI WGS metagenome assembly JACXTT01 (sample SAMN15532306, study PRJNA645909) | rock metagenome | isolation source: weathered quartz diorite | place: Puerto Rico | collected 2017-06-21
GTTCGGGATGAAACCCGCGAGCGCGATCGAACCCGCGGTGGTCGGGATGTCCGTTGTGTTGTAGTTGTCCTTGACGATGACCGGAATGCCGTGAAGCGGCCCGCGCGGCCCTTTCTGCGCCCGCTCGCGGTCGAGCGCTTCGGCGTCGCGGATCGCGTTTTTGTTCGTCCAGATGATGGCGTTCAGTTTCGGTCCCTGGGCGTCGTAAGCGTGAATACGGGCCATGTACGCTTCAACCAATGCCCGGGAAGTCACTCTGCCCGACTGCATCGCGTCCTGAAGCGCCGGGATCGACGCTTCGGCAACTTCAAATGGAACCGGCTTCGTTTGCGGCGTCTTTTGTTGTGCGCTCGAACTGAAGCACACCGCCACAAAGGCGCCGGCGGTGAAGATGGCCGCGGCGCGGCGGATCACGGCTGTCGTCCTTTTTTCAGGTCGGCCCTGGAAGCTTCTTCATCCTTCAGCGGAACGATCTTGTCGGGATCCAGCCGAACCATAAGGTAACGGATGTGATCGTCGATTTGAGTGAACTGATGACCGGTCCCTGCAGGGATGACGATGACATCGCCGGCCTTGAGATGATGCGTCACGCCGTTTCGGATCGAAACGCCATCGCCACCCGGTCCGTTCAACAGACGAACGTTTTCGTTTGTCGCCGGGCGGCGCTTCCAATCGACAATGTCGGGTCCGGTGACGAGCGTGCCCGAACCCTCGATGATGTGATAGACCTCGCTCACATGATCGTGTTCGGCAACTGTCGGCGATCCGCCCGACAGCTTGCCGCGATAGACGATTCCGATATCGACGTTAGTCTTTCCGACATTCAACGCGCGCACCTGCTGATCGGCCACTCCTGTTTCGGGTGGGACTCGCTTCAAATATTCCTGAAGTTCTTCGTTGGGAATGTATGTCGCAGAACACCGGTTACATGTCGGTTTCGGCTTGTCCTGTGCGCCTTGCGCGAAAAAGATCACAGCACCCATCAAGATGTTTTGTGTGACTCGTCGATGCATGGTTCCCTCCCCTGTCGCGGTGCCGGACAGCTTATCTCAGTCCGGCCTATTCCCGAATCGCCATGAGAATGTCTCGAATTTTTCGTTTGACCTGAACGTCACGTCGCGATATCAATCCCGTTCGAAAGCGGGAAGGAGTTCTTCATGAATCGTAAACAAGTGATCTCGTTAATTGTTTCGGTCGTAATCACATTGAGTGTGGCCGGCGTCGCGATGGGTCAGGCGAAGAAAGGTGGGAAGGCCGCGCCCAAAAAAGCTCCGGCTCAATCTGCTCCCGCGGCGAAGGCGGCGGCCACGCCAACCGGTGAGAACAGCGACGCGCTGGATCTCAATTCCGCGCCTCTGGAGAAACTCATGACGTTGAATGGTGTCGATATGATTGTTGCCAAGAAAATCGTCGCCGGCAGGCCGTTCAAGAACAAGAACGAGGTCGTCTCGAAGAAGATCATGGCTCAGGAAGACTTCAACAGAATTGCCCGCAGCGTCACGGTAAAAAGCGGGAAGTAGCGCCTCCCGAGCGTTGGGTCGGGTAGTGACTACCCGACCTTTTCCACTTTAATGAAATTCGTGCTTCCCGCCACGTGAACCGGTGTGCCTCCGGTGATCACGACCTGCGCACCGTTCTCGAGAACGCCCGCGGTTCGCGACGCATCCATGACGCGGCGAATCATCTCTTCGCAATCCTCGAATGCGGGAATAAGAAGAGGAATGACTACCCACACCAGGGCAAGGAAGTCCAACGTCGACTCGTTGGGTGTGGGCGCAATGATCAACTGCTTTGGACGGAAGCGAGAAACGAGTGCCGGCGTTTTGCCTGACCAGGTCGGCGCAATGATGGCGGCCGCGTTGATTTCCTTGGCGACGAAATAGGTGGCGCGGGAGATCGCGTGTTCGGTAGCGGTGCCGGTGGGTGTCTTCTCGAACTTCAAAACGTCGAGTTCACATTCGGCGGCACGGGCAATGCGGTCCATCATCACGACGGCTTCCACCGGATACTTACCGACCGCAGTCTCATCCGACAGCATGACCGCATCGGTTCCGTCGAAAATGGCATTGGCCACATCGGTGGCCTCCGCGCGTGTCGGCCGGGGATTATCGACCATGCGTTGCAGCATCTGCGTCGCTGTTATGACCGGTTTGCCGAGAGCATTGCATTTGCGAATGATTTCCTTCTGCACGAGCGGCACGCGTTCGATATCGATCTCGACGCCAAGATCTCCGCGCGCAACCATGATGCCTTGCGCCACCTGAAGAATCGCGTCGATATTGTCGACGGCCTGCCTCTTCTCGATTTTGGCGATGATTGGAATGTCGCCGCCACTGTCCTGAATGGCGCGGCGAGCACCAACGACGTCCGCTGCGCCGCGGACGAAACTTAACGCGATGGCGTCGACGCCTTCTTCGAGGCCCACAGGAATATCGCGACGATCTTTCTCCGTGAGTGACGACACACGGATCTCTGCCGAGGGCAGGTTCATGCCCTTGTGGGAACTCAAGGGACCGCCAACGACGACGCGGCACCGGACCTCCGGGTCGTGAACGCTTTCGACGCGCAATTCGATGTTCCCGTCCGCCAGCAGAATGCAATGTCCGGGCTGCACTTCATGGGGAAGGTTCTTCAGGGAAACGGAAACGAGATGCTCGTTTCCCGGAACTTCCTCCGTCGTCAGAGTAAACATCTGGCCGGAAAGCAGCGTCACAAAACCGCTTCCGCCTCCGATCAAACCGACTCGAATCTTCGGTCCCTGAAGATCCTGAAGAATCGCTACCGGCCTATTCAGCCCGCGCCGAACCTGTTTGATGCGGCGGATGACCTCGCGATGGTTGTCATGAGTGCCGTGAGAAAAATTCACTCGTGCGACGTTCATGCCGGCGTTGATCAGCCGGACGAGCATTTCTTCCGAGTCCGTTGCCGGTCCGATGGTGCAAACGATTTTGGTGCGTCTCATAGAGAAGAGCGAAGGCGGTCGAGCAGTGCCTTCACTTCGGGATCGCTGGAGTGTATGCGTTGTGCCTCTTCGGCTGCGGCGATCGCTTCCTTGATGTGATTCGATTTCTCGTACGCCATTGCCAGCAGCATGTAAGCGTCGAAAGAGTGGGAGTCCACTTCGAGCGCCTGATTCAGGTCGTCGACGGCAGCCTCGCTGTCGCCGATCTCGACATGGATTCGCCCTTTTTCAACGGCGGCCATGGCGTAGCCGCCATTCAGTTCGAGCACGTGGTCGTATGTCTGCAATGCCTGCTTCCACTCGCGCTGCCGAACGTAGTGGTTGCCGAGATTGAAATAGCCCGCTTCGATTTCAGGCGCGACGCGGATCGCCCGCTTCAGTAAATCGGCGGCACGCTCGGACTGGCCGTTTTGCTCGTAGATCAACGCCAGATTGTTCATCGCTTCGAAACTCAGAGGACTGGCTTGAATCGCGCGCTCGTAAAGACTGATGGCTCGCGGGATGTCGCCCACCTGATCGAGCATCCAGCCAAGGTTGTAAAGGTTGCCAGGGTTTTTCGGCTCGAGTTGAACCGCCTTGACCATCAGTCGAAGCGTTTCATTCGGGTCGCGGCCCTCGATGGCAAGATTCGAAAGTCGCGACCATCCTTCGGCATTGTTCGGATAAAGCTGGGTGATCTGTTCGATGTACCTGCCGGCTTCTTTCATCTTATCGAGCCGATGATATGCGGTCGCCAGCGTCAACAGAGCGTCGAGATTTCGCGGATCGTCCTGGAGCACTTTCGACGCATGCTCCGCGGCCTTGTTGTAGAAATAGCTGTCATAGACGCCGGCATAGCGAAACGCGAATGCCCGATAAACCGGCGGATAAGACTGCAAAGGCGTCTCGAGCTTCGACAGAATGAAGTAGTCCTTGTCGATGTGTTCGGCGTTGTAAGCTTCGCGCCAATGCCTTATGTCGCTGGTGAGGATGGCCAACGCCACTTCGGCAGAAAGCTTGTGCACGCGGGAGGCGGAGGCACGCTCGAACGCCTGAATCGCCGCGTCGCGCCGGCCGAGCATCCAGTAAGCCTTGCCGGTTTCAAGGTCCATGGGGATGGGATCCGTGTTACCGGCCGTCCTGATGCCGGCATAACGCCGTGCGGCGTCGAGAGCCTCTTCGTATCGTTCGTCCTTAACAAGGTTGCGAATCAACGCTGGGTAAACGTCGGCGCGAGCCGGCTCGCGCTTCAGAGCGAGTTCGGTTTCGAGGATTGAACGCTGAACCGACGTCTTCTCAAACCTGTTCCGCGTCTCCAACGCCTTCAACCATTCACCTCGCCGAACGAAAAATCGAATCGCCAGATCCTGTGTTCCTTTGGAGGGGTTTTTGATGCGATGAAACGCGTTCTGGAATTTATCCGGCTGTTCCTGGTCGAAATAAATATGAAGCAGCAGTTCCTGCGTGACGGGAAGATCCGGTTCGAGCTCCTGAGCCTTCAAGGCGGCTTTTTCGGCTTCCACGAAATTCTGCATAAGCCACTGCGCTCGACCGAGCATGATCCACGCATCCACCGACTTCGCGTCGATTTTCGTGGCCCGCGACGCTTCATCCACCGCTTTCTGCCCGTCGCCCAATTCGATGTAAGTGGATGCCAGCCCGATCCATGGGTCGGCATGGCGAGATCCCTGTTTTTCTGCGCTCTCAAACTCCTTAATGGCAGCGAGATAAAGATGCAAGCGAAGGTAAGCCGTACCGATCAGTGTATGCGTGTCGGCTTTGCCGCGTTGCAGGTCGGGCAGCGATCGCAAAGCTTCCAGCGCTCCGAGATAGTTTTCGGAATTGAGGAGCGAGCGACCGCGGGCGATGGAGTAATCCTCGCGAGAAGGCGAGGACAACCACAAATAAAACCCGATGAGGGCCGTGATAACCAACAAGCCGGTCACGGCCCAGGAAAGAAGACGTTTCATTTCGGATACATTCTACCTCTCCGCCGGCAAAGTTCGCGGCGTCTGCGCAAAGTTCGAAACGCCAGCGCAAAGTTCGAAACGCCAGCGCAACGTTGTAAACGTCCGCACAAAGTTTGAAACGCGCGCGCAGAGTTCGAAACGTCCTCGCAACGTTCAAACACGCTCGCGCAAAATTCTCCTGGCGGCGGAAACGTTTTGCGCGCTCTGCGCGAACTTCTCCCGAACGAAACAAAGTTTGCGCAACCGCTGCGATTTTTAAAATTCCGGGATATCGAATTGTTCAGGGTCCGATCGAAATAGCTGGATCGCTGCGGATTTTTCACGGCTTTTTTCAGCTACAATAGATCGTTTGGGGGTACTCACCGAGTGAGCACTGTATTGGCTGACCGGGCCATTCGCTTCTACGACTCCACGATTGGCAAAAAAGCGATTATGGCGGTCACCGGGCTGGTTCTTTTTGTTTTCCTGATCGCCCACATGCTCGGAAATCTGCAAATATTCCTCGGCCGAAGCGTGATGGATCATTACGCCGAGACGCTGCACGGCAATCCGCCGCTCCTGTGGACGGTCCGCATCGGCCTCATCGTTTCGGTCGTGCTGCACATCTGGGCCTGGATCCAGCTCTCGGCGATCAAACGGGAGGCGCGTCCCACCAAATATGTGAAGCGGGCCAATGTTCAGGCGAGCGTTGCATCGCGAACGATGTCGCTGAGTGGACCTGTCATTGCGGCATTCGTGATCCTTCATTTGCTGCACTTCACAACCGGAACGATTCATCCCGGCGGATTCGTCGAACTGCACGCGTATGAAAATGTCGTCAGTGGCTTCACCCCGCCTTTCGCGTTCCTGTACATCGCCGTGATGCTTCTGGTGGGAACGCACTTGAGTCACGGGATCTGGAGCATGTTTCAATCACTCGGGTTCAGTCATCCCCGTTACACACCCATGATCAAGAGCTTTGCCGCGGTGTTTTCGTGGGTTCTCATCGGAGGCTTTATCGCGGTTCCCTTGTCCGTGCTGGTCGGGCTTGTTAAGTAGAGTGAGGAGATCTCTTCAATGGAATTGAAATCGAAGTGCCCGTCGGGACCGGTGGAGTCGCGATGGGACAGGCACCGCTTCGACTTGAAACTCGTCAACCCCGCCAACAAGCGTAAATACAATATTATCGTTGTCGGATCCGGGCTGGCCGGCGCATCGGCTTCCGCGTCGCTTGCGGAACTGGGTTACAACGTCAAGTGTTTCTGTTTTCAGGACAGTCCTCGAAGAGCTCACAGCATTGCGGCGCAAGGCGGCATCAATGCCGCGAAGAATTATCAGAATGACGGCGACAGCATTTACCGGCTCTTCTACGACACGGTGAAAGGCGGCGACTTCCGCGCCCGCGAAACGAACGTGTATCGTCTCGCCCAGATCAGCGTGAACATCATCGATCAGTGTGTCGCTCAAGGTGTGCCGTTCGCCAGAGAATACGGCGGACTTCTGGCGAACCGGTCGTTCGGTGGCGCGCAGGTATCCCGGACTTTTTACGCTCGCGGCCAGACAGGACAGCAGCTTTTGCTGGGTGCCTATCAGGCCCTCGAGCGTCAGGTGGGATTGGGCAACGTGCAGATGATTCCGCGAACGGAAATGCTCGACCTGATCCTGATCGACGGAAAAGCTCGCGGCATCGTGACGCGAAGCCTGACGAGCGGGAAGATCGAAACGCATCTCGCCGATGCCGTGGTTCTCGGGACGGGCGGCTACGGCAACGTGTTTTATTTGTCTACAAACGCAAAGGGATCCAACACAACTGCCATCTGGCGCGCCTACAAACGCGGGGCTCTTTTCGGAAATCCCTGCTACACCCAAATCCATCCGACATGCATTCCGGTCAGCGGTGAATATCAGTCCAAGCTGACCCTGATGAGCGAGTCGCTGCGCAACGACGGCCGCATCTGGGTTCCAAAGAAAAAAGGCGACACGCGCGTGCCCAATCAAATCCCTGAAAACGAGCGGGATTACTACCTGGAAAGGAAGTATCCGAGCTTCGGCAATCTCGTTCCGCGCGACGTGGCGTCGCGCAATGCCAAGCAGGTCTGCGATGAGGGCCGCGGCGTCGGGACCGGTCTTGGCGTCTACCTGGATTTTGCCGACGCGATCAAGCGACTCGGAAAAAACGGAGTCAAGGAACGTTACGGCAACTTGTTCGACATGTACGAACGCATTACGGGTGAGAACCCGTACGAAGTTCCGATGCGCATTTATCCGGCAATTCACTACACGATGGGCGGCCTGTGGGTGGATTTCAACCTCATGACCACCATTCCCGGTCTGTACGCGATCGGCGAAGCCAACTTCTCGGATCACGGCGCAAATCGTCTTGGCGCGAGCGCTCTGATGCAGGGTTTGGCGGACGGCTATTTCATTCTTCCGTATACGATCGGCGATTACCTGGCGCAATCGAAGCTCGAAAAGGCCGACAGCGGCAACGCCGAGGTGCGCAATGTGGAGCGCGGCGTCATGGAGCAAACGAACCGACTCCTGAATATCCGCGGTAAGCGCACGGTCGCCTCCTTTCATCGGGAATGCGGAAAGCTGATGTGGGACGAGTGCGGCATGGCGCGAAACAGCGCCGGGCTGAAGAGAGCGCTGCAGCGCTTACCGGAGTTGCGCGAGGAATTCTGGAAAAACGTCAACATCCTCGGGAGTGGCGAAGAGCTGAACCAGTCGCTTGAAAATGCGGGACGGGTCGCGGATTTCCTCGAACTGGGCGAACTGATGTGCCAGGACGCGCTGCATCGGAACGAATCCTGCGGCGGCCACTTTCGCGAGGAGTATCAAACACCCGAAGGTGAAGCGCAGCGCGACGACACGAACTTCAGCTACGTCGGCGCCTGGGAATATGCGGGGCCAAACAAGTCCGCGATCTTGAACAAGGAGCCGCTCGCCTTCGAATACGTTCATCCCACGCAACGGAGCTACAAATAGATGAGCGGAGCGAATGCAAGCCCGACGCGAAGCGCAAGCGCGATAGCGCGCAGCCTCAAGAGACGGCGCAGCCGGTAAAATCATGAAACTGGTCCTTCACGTTTGGCGTCAGAAGAGTCCCACGCAGGTCGGAGGGATCGTTCGATACGAACACAATCAAGTCAACCCTCACATGTCGTTTCTGGAAATGCTGGACGTAATGAACGAAGAGCTCGTCGCAAAGGGTGAAGAGCCGATCGCGTTCGATCATGACTGCCGTGAGGGCATCTGCGGATCCTGTGGTTTCATGATCAACGGCGTTGCGCACGGTCCCGAGCGTGGAACCACGGTCTGCCAGCTTCATATGCGGCATTTCAAGGATGGCGCCGAACTCTATCTGGAACCATGGCGGGCAAAGGCGTTTCCGGTCGTCAAAGATCTCGTTGTCGATCGCGGCGCGTTCGATCGGATTGTTGCGGCCGGTGGATTCGTCTCGGTGGCGACGGGATCTGCTCCGGACGGCAACGCGGTTCCCGTTCCAAAGAAGAACGCGGACCTCGCGATGGACGCGGCGGCCTGCATCGGTTGTGGCGCTTGCGTCGCTGCCTGCCCGAACGCGGCGGCCGCGCTTTTTACCGGCGCAAAGATTGCGCACCTTGGACTCTTGCCTCAGGGCCAGCCCGAGCGATACGATCGCGCGCTCAATATGGTCGGGCAGGTGAAAACGGAAGGATTCGGGAGTTGTACGAACATCGGCGAGTGCGAAGCCGTGTGCCCCAAGGAAATCAAGCTCGAGGTGATCGCTCGCATGAACCGCGACTACCTTAGAGCGAGCTGGACTCAACGCGGCGACAGGTTCCGCGACGACGGCGCTTAAGCCGTCTACCTGCCAGGAGGACTACGTGATTCAAAAAGGACAGAAGATCGAATTGCCCGAAGGCAAACTGGGCGTATTGATTCCCGGGCTCGGCGCCGTCAGCACCACGTTCATCGCCGGGGTCGAAGCGGTCAAGAAGAAGATCGCGAAGCCGATTGGGTCGCTCACGCAGCTGGGCACCATCCGGCTCGGGAAACGAACGCAGAAGCGGGTGCCCGCCATCAAGGATTTTGTTCCCCTGGCGAATCTGACCGATCTGGTGTTTGGCGGCTGGGACATATTCGAAGACAACTGTTACGAGAGCGCCATCAAAGCGGGCGTGCTCGAAAAGTCGCTTCTGGATCAGGTGCGCCCGGAAGTCGAAAAAATTCGCCCGTGGAAAGCCGTTTTCAGCCAGGACTACGTCAAAAGACTGCAGGGCCCGAACGTGAAGGCGAGTAAGAGCAAGATGGAGCTTGCACAGCAGGTCATGGAAGACATCGATAACTTCCGGAAACAGCACAATCTCACGAGAATGGTCATGGTTTGGTGCGGAAGCACCGAAGCCTACCTCAAGCCTTCCGCGCCGCATGCATCACTGAAATCGTTCGAAAAAGCACTTCACGACAACGATGCTTCGATCACACCGAGCATGATCTACGCGTACGCGGCAATATCGCGAAAGGTTCCTTTCGCCAACGGCGCTCCGAATCTGACGGTCGACATTCCGGCAATGATCGAGCTTGCACAGGAGAAGGGTGTGCCCGTTTGCGGCAAGGATTTCAAGACCGGCCAGACGTTGATGAAAACGATCCTCGCCCCCGGCTTCAAATCCCGCCTGCTCGGCCTGAACGGGTGGTTCTCGACCAACATTCTGGGCAACCGCGATGGGGAGGTTCTGGACGATCCGGAATCGTTCAAGACGAAGGAAGAGAGCAAACTCTCCGTTCTCGAGCAGATTCTGCAGCCCGATCTGTATCCGGACCTTTATAAGGATTTCACGCATAAGGTACGAATCCACTATTACCCCCCGCGTGGAGACAATAAAGAAGGGTGGGACAACATCGATATCTACGGATGGCTCGGTTATCCCATGCAGATCAAGATCAACTTCCTTTGCCGGGACAGTATCCTTGCAGCGCCGATCGTCCTGGACCTGGTCCTGTTCCTGGACCTCGCTCAACGCTGCGGGATGCGGGGAATTCAGGAATGGCTGAGCTTCTATTTCAAGAGCCCGATGTGCGCGCCGGGCCTATATCCGGAACACGACCTGTTTATTCAACTGATGAAGCTCAAGAACACGCTCCGGTACCTGCGCGGAGAGGATCTGATTACCCATCTCGGCAAGGAATATTACGACTAACTGTTGTGATTGCGTGCCGATGCGTCATTTGAGTAGAATCGGCGACGCGCCGGGAACCCTAGCGACGGGTTTATGATTTTTGGATTAGAATCGTTCAATTCGATCTCAAGTCCGGGACATGTTGGTTGGTTTTCCTGCGGATCCCTTGGATTTGTGAGGAAGGACTTTTTCAGATGAAAAGAACCGCTTTTTTGGGCAGCTCACTGTTATTCATGATGGTGCTGTTGATCCCTAAACACGCCTGGGCGCAGGCCGACGGCGATGCGTACCGTGAATACTACGCCGAAGAGGACCTGGGTAAACGACTTGTGCTGGGTGAACAGTTCCTCGCGAAATACAAAGACTCGCAATACACCGAGTCGGTGTATCGGCAGGTCGTGCAGGGTTACTACAAGCTCAACAACTTCCCGAAAGTCGTGAGCTGGGCTGAAAAACTCGACGAATACGCGAAGGAAGCGACGCCGGCCCAGAAGTTCCAGACGTACTCCATTGCTCTGGACGCAGCTCAAAAAGCGAATATTGCCAATCAAATTGTTGCATACGCCGAAAAGGTCCTGACGATCATGCCCGAGGACCTGAATGCCTTGATCACTCTTGCCGACAAGCTGTCGCAAGACAAGACCACGCAGGACAAGGCGTCCAACTTCGCCAAGAAGGGTTTGGAAGTTCTGGGGAAGACAAAAGCGAGCGATCTGAATTTCAGCGACGCGGAATGGGCCAAACAAAAGCCCGCGATCGCAGGCCAGATGCACACCACGATCGGGTCGGTCCTCTTTACGAAGGGCGATTACGATAAAGCGGTCGAACCCTTGACCGAAGCCACAAAGGCGACGCCGAAAGACGGCGGACCGTGGTACCTGCTTGGCCTCTCGTTCAATCAGCAGTATCAGGCCGCTGTCAAGAAGGCTGAAGCTTCGCGCGAGCAAACAAACACGCTGATCAAGAATCGGGCGGGAACGCTCGAGATCGAAGACTCGCGAGCAACGACGGAAGCCCTTCAGGAAGTGGCTCGCGGCAAGCGAGATCAGGCACTGGATGCGCTCGCATCGTCCGTGGCTCTCGGCGGCCCGACGGCAACGGACGCCAAAAAGCAGCTCGAACGTATCTACACGCAGTCAAAAGGTTCCACGGACGGGCTTGACCAACTGATCGCGCAGAAGCAAACATGGGCGAAGACCCTGCCGTAACCGTCGGCGATTGATCCAGCGCATTTGGGCGGCCATCCGGCCGCCCTTTCAATTTTGTCATTACGCTAAAATCCGTAGTGGGGAGGTCGATGTTGAAATGAGAAAAACCGCAAACTTAGTACTTTTGCTGATATTGATCCTGACTTTCGCTGTTGCCGCGCTTCCGCAACAGCCTCAGGCTCAGTTCAAGACCAAGGCAGAGTATGACGGCTACAACGGAGCATTCACCGAGAAGGATCCGGCGAAGAAAGCGGATTTAGCAGCGAAATTTCTGGCTGACTTCAAGGACACCGATCCGTCGTTCAAGATGAACGCGTACATCATGATGACGAAGGGATACCTCGATGCGAAAAACTTCGCCAAAGCCATGGATGCTTCAGCGAAGGTCACCGACGTCCTGCCGACGCTGGATGCACAGAAAAAGGTTCAGATTTACGGCTACGGAATGGCTGCCGCACAAGCTGCCGACGATGTTCCCAAAACCGTCGAGTTCGGAGAGAAGATCCTCGGCGCCAATCCCGCCGACGTCAACACGCTCATCACTCTGGCCGGGCTCATTCCCGAACGATTGCCGACGGATGATTCCGGCAAGAAAGCCGCTCTGGAGAAGGCGGAAGGCTACGCGAAGCGCGGCCTGGCGGAGCTCGCGAAGATTCAGAAGCCTGCGAACATTTCAGACGCGGACTGGGCAGCGATCGCGGCGGGCCTGCACGCGGATCTAGGGTTGATCAATCTGAATCGTCTCGATTACGACAAAACGATCGAGGAATACCAGATGGTGTTGAAGGCGACACCCAAAGACGGAGTTGGGCATTTCCGCATCGGTCTTGCTTACAGCGGACAGGCGGCGGCACTCTCCAAGGCATACGTTGCATCGGTTGATCAACAGAACGAGGCGATCAAGAACAATGCCGACAAAACCGTCATTGATGACCTCAAAGCGAAATCCAACGACGCGGAACAGAAACTTCGCGACAAACGCACACAGGCAACGGATGAGCTTGCGACGGCCGTTGCGATTGGCGGTCCGGTGCAACAGCCGGCGACCGATCAGTTGAAGAAACTCTGGACCGGCACGCCCGAAGAAATGAACCAGCTCATCCAGTCCAAGAAACCGCAATAACCAAACTCTCGAACGATCTCCCCAAAGCAGCGGTGGCCGGAGCGGGCCGCCGCTGCAATCTAAGCGTTACCGACTTCGAGTTTCTCGGTTTTCATTTCAAACGCCGGCATGACGGCGAATCCGATGCCCTGCCGATCGAACTCCTGTTTGATCCGCAGTCTCCACTCGCGCATGACTTCCCACTGTTTCATCGGAGGCGTTTTCGCGAGGCTGCGAATGGTGACTCCGGTCTGACCGAGCTGTTCTACGCCGAGGAGAATCGGCTTCTCTAAAATCCGGTCGCGCCAATCGCGGTACAATCCGTCACCGACGCCCTGCAGGATGCGAAAGACTTTCTGAAGATCCTCGCTGTAAGCGACGGTCACATCGACGACGGCTCGAGCCCATTCTTTGGTGAGTACGGTCACAGCCTGGATCGTGCCGTTCGGAATGACGTGCACCTGGCCCTCGAGGTTTCTCAGGACCGTCGCGCGAAGAGTCATTTGTTCGACGATGCCGGAGTACGCGCCGATCTTGACGACGTCTCCCATGCCATACTGATCTTCAAGAAGAATAAAGAAACCCGCGAGCACATCCTTCACCAGACTCTGCGCACCGAAGCCGATGGCAACGCCCGCGATCGAAGCGCCCGCGATCAGCGGAGCAATGTTGAAGCCTAAGTCGCTGCTGACCTTAAGCAGAACGAACATGACCAGCACGAAGCGAGTCACGCTGCGAATGATTTGACGAAGCGTTTCGGCCCGCTGCTCAGCACGGGTTACTCCCAGAACGTCGCCGTGCGGGATGAGCAGTTTCAAACGCTTCAACGCGTAGTCCACAAGCTTCATCACCAGAAACGCCGCGAAGAGTGTGGACACGATACGGAAGACAAGCATTAGAGCCGAAGCGTAGTCAGGACCGAAGGCTTGCTTGAGAAACTCAGGCATGAATACGTGTGTAGTGTATCATGGGAAAAAATTTCGAGAATCCGGAGCGCGGCGCGGGGCACACAGCGTAGCTGTCCGA
>JACXTT010009361.1_pt1 | contig 13390 bp, 8 predicted proteins | sample 9270951 | NCBI WGS metagenome assembly JACXTT01 (sample SAMN15532306, study PRJNA645909) | rock metagenome | isolation source: weathered quartz diorite | place: Puerto Rico | collected 2017-06-21
GCCAGTTTCAGCGGGGCGGAAAACGCAAAACTTCCCTGTTTGTATTTGCCCGACCTCACCGGCTCAATTGGAGCCGGCGCGACCGAGACGTACCCGGAATAGCCCGCATTGACGGCCGTGAAGGCCACTACCTGGACCGAATAGGTCCCGGAGGGGAGCTGGCCGAGGTTCGCCTCCTCAAATTCCGTATTCCCCTGCGTCGATGAATTGACCAGGGCGCCCGAGGCGTCATACACATAGAGATCGAAGTCGTTAACTGTACTCGTCCATGACAGGTGAGCCCGGACCTCGTAGGTGGGATTCGCCGCATAGAAGGCGGCCGGGACGCTCACCGTCAGCGCATAATTATCGCAGGTAAGCGGCGAGCAAAGAGCGAGATCTGCCGTGGCTCCAGTATACGGTCCTCCGGTCCATGAAACACGCGATGTTCCCCCGCTTGTGAGCGGAGCCGTGAGGGTCCCGCCCGCCGGGGTTGCCGGATAAACCATGACGACAGCGATAAACAGAGAACAGAAGATCGCAAACAGCCGCATAAAACCCTCCTTCCTGTAGGTGGTCCGTGTCAGGTGCAGCTTACAAGCTCTTCGATGTGATGGACGATGGCAGGCAGCTCCTCCGCGAGGGAGTCCCTCGAGAGCACCCTGTCTGCGCCGAGAAAATAGGCGAACGTCCTGTAGATGTCCCGTTCCAATTCAGAAATGAGAATTATTTGCATCTCGGGGAGAAGATTCTTCAGTGGTTCAAGGGACGCTATCCCCGGCATAGTCAGATCGGCGAGCACGAGCTCCGGGCGGAAAGAGAGGATCGCCGGGCGTGCCTCCTCCGCGTCGCAGGCCCCGGGAAGAATCTCTATGGAGTGCCTATCGGCAAGATCGTGCAGAACCCACGGCTCTTGATACTGCGACACGACGAGAACTCGCACTTGATGCAATGGGGTTTCCTCCTTCGACCCAGCTTAGAGCTTTTTCAATGAAAGCACAATAGGGCGCACCATGTAATTTGCTGTCTACGGCAAACTACGTAGAGAGATAGGGCGAAGTACCTAGTTTCACGAAAATCCCTCAACGCCGCAACAATGCGGAATCCTCCCCGCCGGTCGTATCGAGGTCCCGGTCAAACCCTTGAAAATACAGAGGAATCTCGCTATCTTTTTTCCCAAACCGCCCGGGAGCAGCGGATCGTCCTTCACCCTGAAAAGATTTAGATGAGAACACCGAAACATCCTCGTACTAACGACGCGCCGTTGACGGCTTTTACTGAAATTGCTCTGGTTGCCGGAATCGTAATCCTCACGGCGGTCGTTTTCTTCAATTCGCTCGGAAATTCTTTTCTCAGAAGCTGGGATGACAGCGTCTACGTCACGGACAACACCCTCATCACAAACATTTCCGCGGAGAATATTCTCAGAATATTCAGCAGCTTTCACGCTTCCGGCAATTACCATCCACTCACGCTCTTTTCGTACGCGCTCGACTACGCTTTCACGCAGCTTGACACTCGCGGGTATCACATCACAAATCTCCTTCTGCACTGCCTTAACGTCATCCTGGTTTACCGGTTCGTCAAGCTATTGACGGGGCGGTTCGAGACGGCGGCGATAACCGCCGCATTCTTTGGAATCCACCCGATGCATGTCGAATCCGTTTCGTGGATCTCCGAACGCAAAGATGTTCTCTACACATTCTTCCTCCTCGGCAGCCTGATCAGCTACCTGCTCTACAGACGACGGTCGGTCGGTCAAAGGGTCCGGGATCATCGGGTCTATTATGCTCTGGCGCTTCTGTTATTCCTTCTCTCGTTGCTCTCAAAATCGGCGGCAGCGCCTCTTCCCCTCCTTCTGCTCCTCGTCGACTTTTACGACCAGGGCGCCGTGCGTTCCCTTAAGGACAAGCTCCCCTTCTTTGCCCTGTCGATGATTTTCGGCGTCGTTGCCATTTTGTCGCAGAAAGCCGTCGGTGCGACGAGCGCCCCGGGGCTCACGGGATCTCCTGTCGAGAGGTTTTATTTCGCGAGCTACGGAATTATTTTCTATATCGTGAAGGCTTTCGTGCCCCTCAATCTTTCGGCCTTTTATCCCTATCCGGCAAAAATATCGGGGTGGTTTCCGTGGGAGTTTTATGCGGCCCCGGGCCTCGTCCTCGTCATCGCAATTCTGCTAAAACGTTTCCGCGACCGGGACATTCTTTTCGGTTCATTGTTCTTTTTCCTGAACATCGCGCTCGTGCTGCAGATTCTTCCGATCGGAAGCGCCGTCGTGGCGGAGCGTTATACCTACCTTTCCTACGCCGGTGTGTTTTTTATCGCCGGCCAGCTATTCTGCCGGCTTCCTAAGAACCCCGCTATTCTCGCCAGAAGTGTCGCGGCGGTCATCTGCGCTGTCGTGATTGCCTTCTCTGCCCTGACCTATTCAAGAAACCGGGTATGGAAGGACGGAATCACCCTTTTTTCTGACGTCATCACGAAGCATCCCGGGGCGGCGCTCGCTTATCTTGACCGGGGAATTTCCCTGGGAGAGGTTAACCGGGACGCGGAAGCGCTTGATGATTTTTCAACAGCAATAAAGACGAGTCCGGAGCTTGCCGCGGGATATTATAATCGCGGAAACACATACCAGAAGCTGAAAAAGTATGGCGACGCTTTGGCCGATTACACGAAGGCCGTAGAGCTTCAACCCGATTATGCCCACGCCTACAACAACCGCGGGGTCGTGCGGGCATTTCTCAGGGATTATCGAAACGCGATCGATGACTATTCAAGGGCCATCGAGATCAGGCCCGATTACGCGCATGCATTCAACAATCGGGGAATCGCCTTCACGAATCTCAGGAATTTTCGCAGCGCTGTCGACGATTATACGAAGGCGATCGAGCTGGAGGGGGATTACGCCGACGCCTATTTCAACCGCGGCGTCGCCCTTATCGCACTCCAGGAAGGCCAGGCGGCAAAACGTGATTTCAGCCGCGTGCTGATGCTGAGGCCCAGAAGCGCCGCCGTTTACACACAAATGGGCAACCCGTCATTTGCGCTCCGTGACTTTCAGGACGCTTTGAAAGACTATGGGTTCGCCATCTCTCTCGATCCGAAGTCAGCGGAAGCGTATTACGACCGGGGCGTCACGGAATGGACCATGAAAGACCCGCCTTCGGCAATCCGTGAGTTTTCAAGAGCCATCGAGATATTCCCGCGCTATGCGGCAGCGTATTACGGCAGGTTCATGGCGTTGCTTTCAGTGAAAAAATTTGAGGAGGCCAGGAACGATCTTATGCGTTTTTACGACATATCACCGAACGACACCGACATGTGCATCGACCTCAGTTCACTCTCTGCACACGAAGGGGATTTCCGCTCGGCCCTGAAATCACTGAAAGGCTGCATTGAGCATGATCCGACCAGGGCCCGTTCCTATGCGGATGAAGGGTGTTACTACGACGAGCTTGGGAATCGTGCGGAAGCAGTAAGGGCGTACAAGAAGTCATCGCAGTTGGACTCCCGGCTCTGGGCGCCGAAACTCGGGCTCTCGCTTATCTGTTTTGAAGAGAAAAATCTTGACTCGGCGCGGGCATTTCTCCGCGATGCCGAGGAAATCGAGCCACGGTTGAAGGAGGGAATGGGAGGAATTTCCAAACTCGAAACGGAGGGTTTTTACCGCTCGGAGAGTTTTAAAGAGAGAATGAAAAACCTCTTCGGCTCCGTTCACTAAGACCGCCGGAACCCGGCGACCGGAGCGGAGTCGCTCCCGCAGATGCAGGAAAACTCAGTTCTGGCTGCCCACCGCCCGGGCGTTATCCTCCCGGATCCTGCGCAAGACCACCGAGAGCTCTTTTTTGATGGATTTCTTGCTCACATAGCCGTAGACCTGGGCGGTCTCGGCAATGGAACGATACGTCGGGTCATCGTGAATAGTCACGAAGACCACCTTGGTCTCGGGAGAATCAATTTTTATTTTAAAGGCAGCTTCTACCCCGCCGATCTGGGGCATGTTGATATCGAGAAGGACGAGATCCGGATGCAGGAGGTGCGTCATCATAATCGCGTCGGTGCCGTTAGCAGCCTCACCGACAACCCTGAATCCCTCCTGTCGCCGGACAAACCCGGCAAGCGTTTCCCGGAACTCATCGTTGTCGTCGACGACCAGAACGGTGGAAACCGGGATTTTCGTCAAAACTTCATTCTCAGTCATGTGCACCTCCGATTCTGAATCAAATGAGATCGAGATTGTGAAACGTTGCTGAACGCGACATCTAACCCCCGCCCGTTGACCATCCTAGCCTCTCGTCCTACGGGTTAGAGATTCTTCGCAGAATCGCCGGAAGCTCCGATGCGAGGGTCCCCTTATTGACGAATCCCTCGACATTCAGCAGATGAGCGAAGGCCTGATAGAGCTTTTCCTCATGAATCGTGACAAAGACGATTTTTGATTCAGGGGACAGGTTTTTGATAGACTTTACGGCTTCGATGCCGTTCATTCCGGGCATACTGATATCCATCAGAATGAGATCGGGTCGGAGAGTGCCGGCGACGGCGGTCGCTTCAAGCCCGTTTTTGGCCTGCCGGACAATCCCTATCCCCTCCTGACCCTTCAGGAATTTGACCAGATTCTTTCGAAAATCCTCGTTATCATCGGCAACGAGCACCGTAAGTGGTGGCACGCTTCAGACTCCTTTGATATACAATAGAAACTTTTCCCCCGTCAATCAATCGGGAAAATGACGTAATTTCGTACTCACGGCAAGGAACGTAGATACCTACGGTCGTCAACGTAGGTATAAACTCGGCTCCTTGCGCAAGATGCAAGGTGGCCTGCCATTCAGGCTATTGCGTAAAATTGACGCTCACGATCCCTTTTTCGATGGCATATCGCACCAGACCTGCCCTGTCATGAATGTCGAGCTTCTGCATAAGATTCGTCCGGTGAGTGTTCACGGTCCGAACGCTGAGGAAAAGTTTTTCTGCGATCTGGCTGCTCTTGAGGCCTTGCGCTATCAGCCTCAAAATCTCGGTTTCCCGTTTGGTGAGCGGCGTATCTCCAACCACCCTCTTTTCCTCCTGCGCCCGCTCGATAAATTTTTCCATCATCATCTTAGAAACCCGGGGGCTGAAGAACCGATCGCCGGCGGCGACGGCACGGACTCCCGCCAGTAGCTCCTTCCTGCCCGCGTCTTTCAGAAGATAGCCGCTTGCGCCTGCCTGCACCATCTGATAAATATACTCTTCGCTCTCGTGGATCGTCAGAATGAGGATTTTGGTGCCGGGATGGTTCTTTCTGATAATCTTTGTTGCCTCGATTCCATTTGTTCCGGGCATCGAGATATCGAGCATCACGATATCCGGTTTATGCTTTTCGATCGCGGCGATGGCCTCCTCTCCGCTCGATGCCTCCGCCACGACCGAAAACTCGGGGGCGCTCTTCAACAGCCTTCTCAACCCGCTCAGGACGACGCTATGGTCGTCCGCAATGACCAATCGTATTTTTTTCATCGTGAGACCGGTATCGTGACATGAACCTTTGTCCCCTTGGACGGAGCAGACGTGACCTCATAGGAACCTCCGAGATTTTCCGACCGTTCCCTCATGCTGATCAGCCCGAGGCCCCGTGCCGATCCCTTCTTCGCATGAACTGAATTTACGTTAAATCCCTTGCCGTTATCCTCGATCGTGAGATGGATAGCCTCGTCGGCGGCCGCCAGCTGGAGCGAGATCCCGGTCGCCATCGCATGGCGGGCTGCGTTCGAGAGCGCTTCCTGGGCGATGCGAAAGAGGGCGATCTCCGTGGGAGGGGGGTATCGTTGCGTATCCAGGTTCTTGGCCTGGAATCTCACTTTGATGCGGTGACTCTTTTCGATTTCACGGCACAGGAGCTGAACGGCTATCGTGAGCCCGAAATCATCGAGCGCCGAGGGATGCAGAGCCGCCGAGGTCCTCCGGATCTCGTTGATCATCGTATCGATCTGCTTCTTGACGTGCGCGAGCTTCGAGAGAGTTTTACGGTCGCTGACGCTGTCTTCAAAGACCTCGATGTTGAGCTTGAGTCCGCTGAGCCGTTGCCCGAAATCATCATGGAGCTCCCTGGCGATCCGCCGCCGTTCCTCCTCCTGCGCGCTTTGGACCGAGGCGCCGAAGGCACGAAGATCTTCGGTGCGCTGGCGGGTCACCTCTTCCAGTTCATGCTGGAGCCGCTTCTCTTCGGTGATGTCCTGCGAAATGCCGACGAGCGCGACGGGAGTATTCTGCCTGTCGTAGAGGGCGGTGGTGCTGATCCTGATCGGGAATTCTTCGCCGTTTTTCCTCCTGTTCGTCAGTTCCCCCTGCCAGCCCCCGGCGAGGGTCGCCCGGATTATTTCCTGGTCCGTCAGTCCCGGACCACGCAGCCGTACTTTGGAGATGCTCTTGCCGATCAACTCCTCCCTTTCGTAACCGTAGGACTTCACGAAAGCCGTATTCACGAAAATGATGTTGTTCTCAAGATCGGTGATGCGGACGCTTTCGTTCATGTTGGTAATCGTATGGGCGAGCATCCGGATCCGCTCCTCGGCCTGATTTCTCTCTGTGATGTCGTGGATGATGCCGGCAAAAATCCGTTTTCCTTCCTTTATGAATTCCCCGAATGATATTTCCACGGGAATCTCCCGCCCGCTTTTGTGGAGGCCGGTGAGTTCGATCCCGTCCCATGAAATATGCTTCTTGCCGGTCGCAACATATCGTTCGATGCCGGCCTTATGAATCGACCTCAGAAATTCCGGCATAAGCATCGTGAGCTCGCGGCCGAGCATTTCCGCGGTATTATGGCCAAAAATCCTTTCGGCTGCGCTGTTGATGGCAAGAATCCTGCTCTGCTCATCGATCATCACGATCGCGTCTACGGCTGTCTCGACCACCGTCCTGTACCGTTCCTCGCTCTCCTTGATCACTTTTTCAGCCTGCTTCCTCTCGGTGATGTCACGGAATATGCCCAGCAGCAGGGCATCTCCGCGGTCGAGTTCGACGAAGGAGCTCGTCACATCGAGGATGCGTGACTTTCCGGATGGGAGCCTCAGCTCTTGCTCCACACGAGCTTCGATGCTCCGTTCGGCAAATTTTTTGCGGTACTTCCGAAGCATTTCCGGAGAATCCTCGCCCGCGGGAACCGTGATCGTCACAGGCTTTCCCATGAGTTGTTCGGAGTTCATGCCGACAATCCGGCAGAACGCCTGATTCACCCCGACGATCTTCCCGTTCGCATCTGTAAGCCTCATGCCGTCGGCGGAATTTTCCCATATCGAGCGGAAGCGTGTCTCCGATTCGCGGAGAGCCTCCTCGGCACGGACCCGTCGGGTGACATCGCGCGCGATCCCCAATAACCCGGTCACCCTTCCCTGATGAGTCTCCGCCGTCGTCAATAGCTCCATGATCAGGTATTCGCCGCTGCTGGCAAGAACCCGCCACTGATGTCTGGGAAGATACTCCCCCGAAACAATTCGCTCGAACCGGTCGATGGCCGACGGCACATCGTCAGGGTGGAGCATGGCAACAAAGGGCCTTCCCTGCCATTCCGAGCGGGGCCACCCCGTAATAGTTTCGAATGCCGGGTTCAGGGAGGTGATGACGCCATCCGGGGACATCGTGAGGATGATATCCTGCGCAGCCTCGAACAGCCTTCGGTATTGGACGTCCGATTCCCTGCGAGCCTCCTCGGCAATCCTCTGCTCGGTGACGTCCTGCCCAGTGCCGATCATTCTTAAGGGTTTACCGAGAGAGTCGAGCAGAACTTCCCCCCGCGCATGGATTATGCGGATATCGCCGTCCGGGCGAATGACCCTGTGATCGAGGGAGAAGGGCACATGGTGATCGCAGGCGGACTGCACCGCCCGGTGAACCATATCCCTGTCCTCGGGGTGAACCCGGTGAAGGAAACCCTCATAGGTGATGAGGATTTCCTGAGGCCGGAGGCCGTAGATCCGGTAGAGCTCATCGGACCAGGCCATCACGTTTTCCTTGATAGTCCACTGCCAGCTCCCAAGACGGGCGATCTGCTGAGCTTCGGCAAGGGCCGAGGTTCGTTCTGCAACCTTCGCTTCAAGCGAAATATTCAGAACGCGAAGCTCGGCAATTTGATTGCGTATCACATCCAGGATGACCTGGATGCCCGTGTATAGATAGAGGAAATCGTCTTCCTCGTCGGGGATGTCGATATTTTCGGAAAAATCCCCGACCGCGGCCTTCGCGAACAGGTCGGTCAGGGCGTCGAGTTTCCCATGGACATAGGCCCGGTACTGCTCAAGATCGTCGTGCATCACTGCCAGCTCATCGTATATTCGCTCTGATTTGCCGACCGGCGGGCAACGACCGTCCCCTGCAGCCCTGCAAAATTCATCCATTCCTGAAAAAGCCCTTTGAAATGGTCGAGGGGGTATTCGCTGTCGGCAACGGTGACGCGGACCGAGGAGGGAGAGAGCTCCTCCGATGTAAACTTCGCCCCATGGAACACGTGCCCCGCAATATTGTGGGACTGCATCATCATGAGCTTGAAGTTTTTCCGGAAGAGGGAGAAGATGATATGGGCCAGGGGAGTTGAGGAAAAATTCCGGAAATGGAGGCGGCCCGCTTCGAAGTCCTTCGAGGATTCAGGGACGGGCTGCTCGCTCAGAAGCAGAAGGGCGCAGTCGATGATTCGCACTTCGTCGGCCACGGGCACGTCTTCGGAGTTTTTGAATTTTAATGTTTTTCCAAAAAGCTCCTCGAGCCTGCTGACGCCCTCGTCGCCGAGTTTCTTGCGGACAGCGCGGATGTGGCTGTTCACAAAAATGCCCTTGATTGTTGTCCCGTTCATTTTCCGATCGGAGATCCCAAAAAAGCCGCGACAATTTGTGAAATGACCACCCCCGCGGGCTTTTTGAATTTACCACGCGCCCTCTACAAATTCAACTGATAGGCGATTACCGGCACAGGCCGGCGATTAAAAATATTGAGAAGGGGTGAAAAAAACAGTATCTTTTTGAGATTCATGGGACGACAGCCACAAAAAAAATCCGGAGGAGAGACGAGGGAGCGGCTCTTCCTCCTTGACGGGATGGCCCTCGCCTACCGGGCCTATTTTTCGTTCATCTCCCGTCCGCTCGTGAATTCCAAAGGAGAGAACACGAGCGCCATATTCGGGTTCGTGAACACCCTCATTAAAATACTTACCGAGGACAAGCCGGAGCATATAGCGGTTGTTTTCGACACCAAGCAGCCGACATTCCGGCACGTCATGTACGGTCCGTATAAGGCAACGCGCGAGAAAATGCCTGAAGATATGGCAGGTCAGCTCGATAAGCTGAAAGAAGTCGTGAGAGCATACAATGTACCCTCGATTGAGCTCCCCGGTTATGAAGCCGACGATATCATGGGCACTCTGGCCCGTAAAGCCGAAAAGGAGGGAATCGAGACATACCTTGTCACGGGCGACAAGGATTTCATGCAACTCATCTCGCCACTCATAAAGATTTACAGGCCGGGGAAGCGGGGGGATGAGTGGGAGATTCTCGACGAACGCGCCGTGAAGGAAAAATTCGGCGTCGGACCGGAGCATGTCGTGGATGTTCTTGGACTGATCGGGGATAAATCAGACAATGTCCCGGGCGTCTACGGAGTGGGGGAGAAGAGCGCCATTCCGCTCGTCCAGCAGTACGGCACCATCGAGAACATCATCCGGAATATCCCCAAAATATCACCGAAGGGGCTGCAGGAGAAACTGAAGGAGAATACCGAGAATGCAGTTTTGTCGAAAAAGCTCGTCACAATCGACACCGCCGTCCCGGTCGACGAGGATATACACCGCCTGAGCGCGAAGCCTAAGGATATCTCAAAGCTGATAAAACTTTTCGGGGAATTGGAATTCCGGACGCTGCTCAGCAAGCTCGGAGATTCTGGTGAAAAGCCCCAGCAAGAAGAGCAAAAGTCGATCGTCCGGGCGAAGCATGATTACATAACCGTAAAAACTGAGAAGGAGTTGAAAGACCTGGCTGAAATTCTCAGGAAATCCTCGGTCATCGTCTTTGACACCGAAACTACTTCAACAGATGCAATGTCAGCGGACCTAGTGGGGCTCTCCTTCTCCGTGCGAGCGGGGGAAGCATGGTATGTTCCCGTCAAACCCGGAATCTCCGGGGGGAACCGGAGGCGCGGCCAGGATGGGCAGAAGGAGGAGTTGCCGTTATCCGCGAAACCCCACACATCGCATGACGACGCGCTCCCTCTGGACGTGATACGCAAAATTCTGGCCCCACTGTTTGCCGACCCATCGATCAGGAAAGTCGGCCAAAACATCAAATTCGACATGCTTGTGGCGGCTGCCCACGGGATGGAAGTGGCCGGTGTACACTTTGACACAATGGTGGGAAATTATGTTTTGCGCGCCGATGGCCAGCACGGCATGGATGCGATGGCCGCAGAGCATCTGAATTACAGGACGATAACCTATGACGAGCTCACAGGTACAGGCCGCGACCGCAAGGAATTAAGGGAGATCGACGTTGCAAGCATCGCCGAATATTCTGCTGAGGATGCCGATATAACGTTTCAGCTTTTCGAGTCAGTCAAAGAGAAGCTCCGGCATGAAAAGCTCCTGAGTCTCTGCGAAGAAATCGAGTTTCCGCTCATCGAAGTTCTGGCGGATATGGAGAGAACGGGGGTCGCCCTTGATACCGCGTATCTCGCCGATCTCTCGAAAGAAATGGAACGAATGATTGAAAAGCTGACTTTCGACATTTGCGGCCTTGCGGGTGAGAGTTTTAACATAAATTCGACTAAGCAGCTCAGCAAAATCCTGTTCGAAAAACTGAAATTGCCCGTTGTGCGGAAGACAAAAACCGGGTTTTCGACGGACGTAGGCGTTCTGGAATCATTACAGCATGCGCATCCTATAATAGAACAGCTCCTGGACTACCGGCAGCTGCAAAAATTGAAGTCGACCTATGTCGATGCCCTCCCCGCACTGATCAACCCGGCCACGGGCCGGGTACACACATCGTTCAATCAAACGGTGACTGCGACAGGGAGGCTTTCAAGCAGTGATCCGAACCTTCAGAACATCCCGATCCGGACCGAGATGGGGCGGAACATAAGGAGAGCTTTTATACCGGGAGAAAAAAAGTCCCTCATAATGTCTGCCGACTATTCACAGATAGAGCTCAGGATCATGGCCCACATGAGCCGCGACCCGGGGCTCACCGCGGCGTTCCGCGACGGAGAAGATATACATGCGACGACCGCAGCGAAAGTATTCGGTGTCGGTCTGCGCGAAGTCTCTGCGGACATGCGTCGAAAGGCAAAAGAGGTCAATTTTGGAATCATGTATGGAATTGGCCCGTTCGGGCTTGCGACGCGTCTCGACATCTCGCAGGGAGAGGCAAAGGAAATTATAGCCAGATACTTTGAACGTTTCCCTAATGTGAAGCAGTATATAAATGACACCCTCGCCAGGGCCCGGGAGGATGGGTTTGTAACCACATTGCTCGGACGGAGGCGGTATCTGCCCGACATTTCGAGCAAGAATTTCAGCTTCCGGGGAAATGCGGAGCGTCAGGCGATCAATATGCCGATCCAGGGAACCGCGGCCGACATGATCAAACTTGCGATGATCAGGGTCCACAAGCGGCTGAAGAAAGAGGCCATACCGGCAAAAATGACTCTGCAGGTGCACGATGAGCTCGTTTTCGAGGTGCCGAAAAACTCTGAGAAGAGAACGGGGGAGCTTGTGTCCGAGGAGATGAAGAAGGCGCTGGAACTGGATGTTCCCATCGACGTTGAGGTAGGTGCGGGGAAGAATTGGCTCGAGGCGCACTGACTGCGGTTCGTTCTTAAGCCGTTAGACTCCCGACTTTCGCCAATCTTTGCGGCGGAAGCCACCTGCTCTTATTGACATTCCGTACTAAATTTCGTACCATGCGTCGAAGCACCGCGAGGTAAAGTTACTTAAGCGAGCGGAGCGCTCCCGGGCGCTCCAATGTAGCTCTTCCGCATATCGGGTGCCGTCCTCTTTCCCTCATGTCTAGAGTCCGGAATCGAAGAAAAAAATGATTTCCCGGCGTCCAGGAGGTTTCATGAAATCTAGAATACTTGTTCCCCTCGTGCTGCTCACGATGGCGGTAGTTTCGCTCGGCGTCGCAGGTAAGGCGCGGGGCGTGGCTCTTCCGTCGTCCGGGCTGCTTCGGGCTGCGGAACCGGGTAGCCTGCAACGCGGGACGACGGAACAGTCTGAGGCTGTCACTCAGACCCGGTCCGGCGCCTACGTCGAGATGAACGCAGACAATGCCCGACCTGTGGTGAGGAAAGAGGCCCCCAAGACCTCTCTCGGAATCACGTCGGGATTGTCCGGGTTGTATCACATCCCGGGTGACTTCTCGACAATAGGCGGCGCCGTTGCCGTGTTGAACTTCGCCGGCGCATCCGGTGCAGTCACGTTCCAGTTGGATGCCACCGCATACACCGAGAATACGGTGACATTCGGGAACTACGCCGGGGACACCACAAACACTGTGACCGTTACGCCCGCGGCGGGCACCGCAGTCACGATCACCTTCGTGACCGATGCCACGCACGGTAAGGGGTTTGCGTTCACAGGCGCAAGAAACGTCACGATCAACGGTAACAAGAACGGCGGTTCGAGCCTGACCCTTCAGTACTCGAGCTCCTTCCCGTTCCCGACGGGCGACGCCTATGCATCAACGATCTATATAACGGGCGGCTCGCAGAACATCACCGTGAAGAACGCCACGATCAAGGGAAACATCCTGGGCACGTTCGCAGCGCAGACAGCCGGGCGTTCCGCGGTGTTCCTCTACGGAAACGCAGCCGACCCATTAAATCAGAACATCAGGGTCGATAGCTGTACCGTCATCAACGCGACGTACGCCCTGAAGTGCCTCTCGAGCGCACTTGTGGTGACGGGGTCGCACGTGTGGTGGACACATAACCACGTCGGCGGTGCCTACGGCGGAAACGTCATCATGGGCGCCATGGTCGAAGCCCTCACCGACTTCCATTATGATTACAATATCATCGACGGGGTCGAGGTCAACGACTACTACTGGAACAATATCACGTCCGAGTACAACCTGGTCCGCACATTTTCCGCCTTTACCAATCCCGGCGGATTTTTCTACAACGCGGGACAGTACAGCGCAGGCCACTTCTATAACAACGATGCGGCCTCCACAGTCTCTTACAACCAGGTGAAGGACGTTCACAACAATAACGACGCCGAAGGCGGATTCCTGGTGTACGGCTTCGTCTGCCGTATCGGCGGCGCCGTGCTTGTGCACGACAACCGCATTACGGGTATCGCTAATCAGGATACTTCAACGGGCGGCCAGGTGATCGGTCTGCGTATTTCAACGCCGAAGGTGTATCAGAATTCTGTCCGCCTTACCGG
>JACXTT010009362.1_pt1 | contig 13389 bp, 9 predicted proteins | sample 9270951 | NCBI WGS metagenome assembly JACXTT01 (sample SAMN15532306, study PRJNA645909) | rock metagenome | isolation source: weathered quartz diorite | place: Puerto Rico | collected 2017-06-21
GTCGGAGCGGATCATGCGGGTCGCTTCGAAGCCGTCCAGCACCGGCATCTGCAAATCCATCAGCACGCAGTCGAAGCGCCGCCGCAGCATCTGGTCGATGGCTTCCTTGCCGTTGCCGGCCACCGCCACCTCCGCGCCGGCCTCCTGCAGCAGCTCCTGCGCCACCTGCTGGCTGAACAGATTGTCCTCGACCACCAGGATGGCGGCGCCGGCGATCTGCTCGAGCACCGCCGGCGCCGCCGGCTCGGCGCCGGCCTGGGCGAAATCGACGCCGGGGCGCAGGCGCGCGGTGAACCAGAAGGTGCTGCCCTCCCCCGGCGTGCTGCGCACCCCCACCGCGCCGTCCATCAGTTCGACCAGCTGCTTGCTGATCACCAGTCCCAGCCCGGTGCCGCCGTACTTGCGGGTGGTCGAGGGGTCGGCCTGGTGGAAGGATGAGAACAGCTCGGCGATCTCGGCGGCCGTCATGCCGATGCCCTGGTCGGACACTTCGAAGCGCAGCACCAGCTCCTCGCCCGCCGTGTCGGCGCACACGGCGCGGTCGTCGGGCGCCTGCGTGACCCGGATGCGCACTGTGCCCCGCTCGGAAAACTTGATGGCATTACCGGTAAAATTGAGCAGCACCTGCTCCAGCCGCACCGGGTCGCCGCGCAACTGGCGCGGCAGTTCCGGCGCCAGCTCGATCTCCAGGCCGATCGCCCGCGCCGCCGCCGCCGCTTCGAACTGGGCGTGCAGATTGTGCATCAGGGTCGGCAGCGAGAAATCGATGGTTTCCAGTTCCAGCTTGCCGGCCTCGATCTTGGAGAAATCGAGAATATCGTTGATGATGCCCAGCAGGTGCTGGCCTGCGTGGTGGATTTTTTCCAGGTAGTCGCGCTGGCGCGGATCCAGCGCGGTTTTCAGGGCCAGGTGCGACATGCCGATGATGCTGTTCATGGGCGTGCGGATTTCGTGGCTCATGTTCGACAAAAAATTGCTCTTGGCCTGGTTGGCGGCGTCGGCCTGCGCCTTCAGTTCGTGCAGTTCGGTGACGTCGGTGGACAGGCCGATCACGGCGTGGATGTCGGCCTGCGGGTCCTGGTTCGCGCGCACCGGCACCTTGACGGTCCAGAACTGGCGCACCGCGCCGTCGCGGCGCGTGAACTCGAACTGGCCGGCCTGCTGGCGGCCGCTTTCGAACACCTCGCAATCGCGCCGCCAGTATTCGTCCGCCAGCGCCGCCGGCAGCACTTCGTGGTCGAGACGCCCGATCACGTCGGCCGGGCGCAGCCCCATCGCCGCCGCGCACGGCGCATTGATATAGGTGTAGCGCCGCTCGCGGTCCTTCATGTAGACGTGGGCGTCGATATTTTGCAGCACCGTGTCGAGCAGCAGGCGCTGGTCGCTCTGCTGGCGGCCGGACCAGTACATGCGCACGAAAAAGCTGTAGACCAGCAGCGTGCCGAACAGGCCGACCAGCAGCGCGGCGACCGGCAGGGTGCGGTCGAAGCCATTGTAAAGGGCGGCGTCGGGCAGGCTGAAACGCAGCTTCCACGGCCGCTGGTGAAAATTCAGGGGCAACACGGTGTGAAAGCCGCCCTGTGGCGCTTGCGCGGCGCCATACAGCAGGCGCTCGCCGGCGCCGATCACGCTGGGCGCCGCCGCCGGTCCCTTGTCGGCGGCGCTGAACAGGGCCAGGTCCAGTCCCGGCAAGGCCACCTGCTCGTACAGCGATTCGACCAGCGCCGGCACCGAAAAGCCGATGCCGACCGCGCCCAGGTAGGCGGCGCGGCGCGCGTCCACACTATGTAGCACGGCGCCCTGGCGGTAGACGGGCAGGCTCAGGCCCATGCGGATGTGCGGGTAGAGTTTGGCGACGGGCCGTGGCGTGCCGGACGCCGCCACCCCGCCGTGGTCGCGCGAATGGGCCAGCACCGCATCGATGTCGGCGTGACTGGCGAGGTCGACGCCCATGCGCTCGGGCAGCGCCGCCGGCGGCTCCACGTAGGTCAGCACCTCATAGCGGGGACGCAGGCCGGGAGGGCTGATGTCGAAACCAGGGTAGCCGGCCGCCTCGAGGCTGCGGTCGCGCCGCACGCTGTCGATGAATTGCTCGCGCGCGGCGCCATCGACGGCGGTGGCGAAGGACACTATCTCGACTTCTGGGAAATGGCGGCCGATCTCGAGCGCCTCGACGTAGCGGTGGAATTTCGCGCGTGAGACCGGACCTTCGCTGGCCTGGAACAAGGCGGAAGCGCCGCGCGCCAGCTCGCCGAAAGTATCCAGCCGCGCCGTCAGGCGGGCCTGGGCGCCGCGCGCCAGGCCGTCGAAGCGCTGGCGGGCGTCGTCGTGCACGGTGCGCGCCGCCAGGGCATACAGTACCGCCCCGACAGACAGCCCCAGCACCAGCCCGGGCGCCCACAGCCACAGGCGCTGGCGGGCGGCTCCGGTCACCGTGGTGCGCATCCTGTGCGTGATCGCTGGCGTCATCGTGGCCCCTGCATGGATCGTACAGGCGCTTGCAACAGGCCCGCATCGTGCAGTCAAGCATACTATTAAATGGCGTCAGGAAACCATCTTCACGTGCAATATAGTCACGATTACAAAGATTCTCAGAACAAATTTCACCAGGAGGGGCGCGGCGGCGCTGCGACGCCCTCCCCCTGCCCTCGGACAGCACGCCTGCGGATTATGAAGCGAGGCGCTGATCGCGCTGATCGAACAGCGCGTGGTAGGTGGCGTCGACGTCGATGTACAGGGCGACCGCCTGTTCGATGCCGATCTGCACGGGCGGGCCCAGGCGCTCGATGGCGACGCCGGCACGCCGCACCAGGCGCTCGAGGGCGGTGGTGGTGACGGTGACGTAGCGGTCGATGCCGTGTTCGCGGCCGTACAGCACCATCTCGGTGAACGATTCCATGGTGATCTGCGAGAGCCCGAACGGCGAATCGCGGTCGGTCTCGATGGCGAAGCGCGACAGCTCCCAGATGTTGGCGTCGACCGGGGCATCGGCGCCGTGCAGCAGTTGCGAGAACGAGTCCTTGAGCATGTAGGGACCCTCGGTCGGCAGCAGCCGCCAGCAGCCGCGCAGGGTGTTCTTGCCCGGTTCGCGGATCATCATGTAGAAGGGATCGAGGGCGTCGTAGCCGTCGATCTCCATGCCGGACAACACCGGCACTTCCCAGCCAAGACGGTCCTTGAAAACTTTGGCGCGCAGTTTGTGCATTTCCCACAGGTCCAGCGATTTGAAATCCTTGCGAGCGGCGATCTGAATTTGCATGGCCATTTTGAAGCCCTCCCATCCGTTATAAAAGTTATGCAGCGCGCATTAAGAATCTTCCTAATATGGCCGCTGCATAACTAGCAGATGTGATAGCTGGAATGGATTTACCGCAGTGGAATACTGCCTGTTCGTAGCCAAACAGGGAGATGACATGGAACACGATATGAATATGCAGCGCTCGGTAACGCCGTCGGCAATGATCGCCGCCAATGACAGCATGGGCGCGCAGGCGCTTGCAACGCCGCCGGCGCGCGTGAGCGGGCCGGTGGCCCTACGCCAGTTCCGTATGAGCAAACGGGAGAGTCAGGCCACCTTCTGGGCCCGTTTCGGCGTCACCCAGTCCAGCGGCAGCCGCTTTGAAACGGGTCTGGGCGTGCCGCCGGCGGTGGCGCTGCTGGTGAAGCTGTACGCCAACGGCAAACTCAGCGATGGGGATCTTCTGGGCTGATGATGCCCAGGGCGATCGCCTTGACCAGCGCCTGCTGGCGTGTGCTGACGTTGAACTTTTGCCGGATATTCGAGATGTGAAAGTTCACCGTCGCCTCGGCGCAATCGGTGATGCGCGAGATTTCCCACGATGATTTCCCCGCCATCACCCACTTGAGCACCTCCAGCTCGCGCCGGGTCAGGTGCGGCACCGGCTCTGCGTGATTGTGCGCGCGCATGAAGGGCAGCGACGATTCGAAGGCGTAGTCGCGCACCAGCGACAGTTCCGCCATGTAGTGGGTCAGCTGGGCGTCGAAGGCCGGCCCCGGCTTCATTTCGCTGGCGAAGCTGATCAATCCCGCCTCGCCGTTGCAACCGTGCATGGGAAATGTGATGCCGGAGCGGATGCCGTGGCCGCTCGCCTCCTCGTACAAGGCCATCTGCTCGGACTGGCCGAAAGCGCCCGGCTGCCACACCAGCGGCAACACGCTCGACATGCAATGCTGGACGGTGGGATCGACGTAGTGCAGCTTCTCGGCCTCGTAGCGCTGTCGCCACGCCTGTGAATAATTACTGTGTAAAAACGATGTTTCGATATTGGCATGCTTGGACGGCAAAGCCGCATACATGACCGACGAGAAGCCGAGTGTCTCGGCGACGTCGAACAGCGCCGCGCTCCAGGCTGCCTCGGAGCGGCTGCCGATCATACCCAACAGCTGATTTAGCTCAACCATGTATTCACCTTGCGCAGGATCTTGGCGCGTTATGTGAACTATCACAAATCGTAGGGGAATATTTACTAAAAATCAAACAGTAACGGTGACCGAGTATGCAATTTCGATAGGGAATGATTTCGTTAAAAAACGTTAATTTCGATGCCAGGCCCAAGAAAGTATTGACGAAGGATGGCCAATGCCGGGCCATGACAGCGGATTCGCCCGTTTACAAAAGGAAATATTGTTATGCTACAAACCAATGCACCAAAGAATTTTTTACCGGCTCCGCATGCAAACGTTTGCTGTGGCTGACTAGCCACGGCACCCTCATGGCCGGCCCGCCGTCGGCCGTTCTGCAATGCGGTCGCGCCAGGCCTGCAAATGCGTCAAACCCTCGGCGCCCGGCTTGAATTTCATCAGCCCGCGGCCGAATTCCAACGCGCAGTAGGCGGTGATATCTGCAATCGTGAAACGCTCGCCCGCCACAAACGGGTGCAGCGCCAGTTGGCCGTCCAGCCAGCGCGCCGTCTCGCGCATTTTTTCTCCCTGCGAGGCGCCGAAGTCGGCGAATTGCGGCTGTTCAAGGTTGGCCAGTCCCGGATGGGTGTGGCGCACGCAGTTGGCGATGCCGGCAAACAGATGCAGCTCGACGCGGCGGTCGGCCATTTCGATGAACGCCCGTTCTTCGAAATTGTCACCCATCAGATTTGGCTGTGGATACAAGCCTTCAAGATAGGTGCAGATGGCGCGCGTCTCGCACAAGACCCGGCCGTCGTCGAGCTCCAGGGCCGGCACGCGGCCGAAGGGATTGACGGCCAGGTACTCGGGACTGCGGTTTTGCACCGTCCCCAGGTCGATCATGACGGTATCGATGCCGGCGATGCCCTTCTCGGCGATGAACATGGCGACCCGGCGCGGGTTGGGGGCGAAGCTGCTGGTGTAGAGTTTCATGCTGTCTCCAGGTGTTTTTTATATCAGACGCCGTCTTTGTTCGACTGCCCCATCTCCACCATGCCGCGCACGGCGGCCGCATATCTGGCGGCGGTGTCCGCACTGCCCTTGCTCAGGTCGCGCTCGGAAGGCGGCTGCAGCAGGCCCAGTTGCACGGCCGGGCGCTGGCGGATCGCCTCCACCCAGCGGCTCAAATGGGGCAGATCGTCGATCGCCACGCCCGACCAGTTATGCGTGCGCACCCAGGCCCAGTTGGCGATGTCGGCGATCGAATAGTCGCCGGCCAGGTAGTCGTGCTGCGCAAGGTGGCGGTCCAGCACGCGGAACAGGCGCCTGCTCTCGCCCTGGTAGCGGTCGATGGCGGGCTGGATTTTTTCGGGAAAATAGCGGAAGAAGACGTTCGCCTGGCCCATCATCGGGCCGATGCCGCCCATCTGGAACATCAGCCATTGCACCACCTGCGAGCGGCCCTTGGCATCCTGCGGCATCAGCAGGCCGGTCTTCTCGGCAAGATACAGCAAGATGGCGCCTGACTCGAACACGGCGAAATTGTCCGCGGCGCGGTCGACGATGGCGGGAATCCGGCCGTTCGGATTGATCGCCAGGAACCAGTCCTCCTTCTGCACATTGGTCTGCAAGTCCAGCGCGTGCAGGGTGTAGGGCAGTTTCAATTCTTCCAGGGCGATGGAAATTTTATGGCCGTTCGGCGTCGCGGCGGAATACAGATCGATCATCGTGCGCTTTCCTGAAGAGTCGAGATGCCTGCGATGATAGCCCGATTACGGCGCTTCCGTGGCGGCGCGCGCGTTGACAGGCGCGCCGAATCTCTTTAGATTGGTTCCCTTGCGCCCGCACGAAACCCCTTTGTAAACATATATGTACACATATGTATGCAGCGGTTTCGGCGGGCAGACCATCGCTTCACCTTCAAGGGAATTCAATGCAACGCAGCCTGATCTCCGCCGCCGTCCTCTCTCTCACCCTGGCGGCCACGCTGGCCCCGACAGCCATGGCGGCGCCGGCCGCCCGGCCAGGCGCCGCCGCGGAACAAACCACCCAGCTGCCGCGCGGCGTGCACCCCACCCACTACGATGTCGCCATCGTGCCGGACGCCGCGCACTCGGCGTTCAGCGCCACCGTCGCCATCGCCATCGTGGTCGACAAGGCCAGCGACACCATCACCCTCAACGCCACCGACCTCGCCTTCAGCAAGATCGTGCTGACCCCGAGCGGCGGCGGCGCGCCGCTGACTGGCACCGCCACCATCGATGCGCAAGCGCAAACGGCCAGCTTCAAATTCGCCAGGCCGGTCGCTGCCGGCGGTTACACCTTGACCCTCGACTACACCGGCGTGATCGGCCAGCAGGCGGTCGGCCTGTTCTCGCTCGATTACGACACCGGCGCTGGCAAGCAGCGGGCGCTCTACACCCAGTTCGAAAATTCGGATGCGCGCCGCGTGATCCCGTCGTGGGACGAGCCGTTCTACAAAGCCAGTTTTACCTTGCAGGCGACCATCCCGGCCGGCCAGATGGCCGTCAGTAACATGCCCGCCGCTTCCACCACCAAGCTGGGGGACGGCCGCCAGCTGGTGAAATTCGCCGCCACCCCGAAGATGTCGACCTATTTGCTGTTCTTCGGCCTGGGCGACTTCGAGCGCGCCACCGCCATGGCCGGCAAGACCGAAGTGGGCGTGGTCACCACCCGCGGCGGCAAGGACAAGGCCGGCTTCGCGCTGGATGCCTCGAAAGCCATCCTCGGCGAATACAACAGCTACTTCGGCGTGCCTTACCCGCTGCCGAAACTGGACAACGTCGCCGCGCCCGGCCGCAGCCAGTTCTTCAGCGCGATGGAAAACTGGGGCGCCATTTTCACCTTCGAATACGCCATGCTGCTCGACCCGGCCATCTCGACCCAGGCCGACAAGCAGAATATTTTTTCGACCACCGCCCATGAAATGGCGCACCAGTGGTTCGGCGACCTGGTCACCATGCGCTGGTGGGACGACCTGTGGCTCAACGAGGGTTTCGCGTCGTGGATGGAGGCCCGCATGACGGCCCAGCTGCACCCGGAATGGAACACCAAACTCGGCACTGTGCGCACCCGCGAAGCGGCCATGGCGCGCGACTCCATCGCCTCGACGCACCCGGTGGTGCAGCACGTCGAGACGGTCGAACAGGCCAGCCAGGCCTTCGACGAAATCACCTACCAAAAGGGCGAGTCGGTGATCGGCATGCTGGAAGACCACGTCGGCGCCGAAGCGTGGCGAAACGGCGTGCGCCTGTACATGCGTACTCACGCATACGGCAATACCGCATCGAGCGACCTGTGGGACGCCGTCGAAAAAGCCTCCGGCAAAAAAGTGCGCGACATCGCCCACGATTTCACCATGCAGCCGGGCGTGCCCTTGATCAGCGTGACGGCCGCCGCCTGCCGCGGCAGCAGCACCCGGGTCGAACTGAGCCAGGGTGAGTTCAGCCGCGACCAGCCCAACAAAACAGCGCTGCGCTGGCGCGTGCCGGTGACCATCCAGAGCCTGGGCACCAGCCGCACCGTGCGCACCGTGGTCAGCGGCGGCAAAGCCAGCGTCGACGTGCCCGGTTGCGCCCCGGTGCTGGTGAACGCCGGCCAGAACGGCTATTACCGCACCCTGTATGCGCCAGCCCAATTCACCGCGCTGGCCGGCGGCTTCGCCAAACTGTCGCCGATCGACCAGATCGGCCTGATGAGCGACAGCTGGGCGCTGGGCCTGGCCGGCCTGCAGCCAGCCTCGAACTTCCTCGACCTGGCCGACGCCGTCGCGCCGAACGCCGATCCGCAGGTGTGGGAAAACATCGCCGGGGTATTCAACAGCATTCACCACTACTACCAGGGCGACAGCGCCCGCCAGCAGCGTTTCGACGCCTACGCCGTGTCGCGCCTGGCGCCGGTGTTCAAGCAGCTGGGCTGGACCGCCGCGCCGAACGAGAACGGCACCGCCGCCAACCTGCGCGACCGCCTGCTGGTGACCCTGTCGAACCTGAACGACAAGGCAGTGATCGCCGAGGCGCGCCGCCGCTATGCCGCCGGTAGCGGCGAGCAGGGCATGCCGGCACCACTGCGCAAGGCCATCAGCGCGGTGGTGGCGCAGCACGCCGACGCCGCCACCTGGGACCAGTTGCGCAAGCAGGCCCAGGCGGAAAAATCGCCGATGATCAAGGACCGCATGTACGCCCTGCTCGCCGCCAGCGAAGACGATGCGCTGGCGCGCCGTGCGCTGGCGCTGGCGATGACGGACGAACCGGGCGTAACCAACAGCGCCGCCATGCTGGCCAACGTCGCCGACCAGCACCCGGAGATGGCCTTCGATTTCGCCCTGGCCAATATCGACAAGGTCAACCAGCGGGTCGACGCCACCTCGCGCAGCCGCTACTTCCCGCGCCTGGCCGGCGGTTCGGCCGACCCGGCCACCATCGACAAGCTCAATGCGTACGCCAGCGCCAACCTGGCAGCCGGCTCGCGCCGCGACGTCGACACCGCGGTGGCCGGCATCAGCTACCGCATCAAGGTGAAAAAAGAGCGCCTGCCGGCGATCGACCAGTGGCTGGCCGCCCACGCCAAGTGATGTCGAAGCGGCCGCTGGCCGCACTGCTGCTGGCGATCGGGCTGGCGGCGTGCGCGCCGCCGCTCAAACAGCCGCCGTCGCAGCCTGGCGGCGGCTATGTTTTGCCAGCGGCCAGCGCCGACTGGTACCGCCAGGAGAAGGCCGGCGGCGCCGCCGTGCTGCGCATCGATCCGGCCCGTTCGCTGATCGTGGTGACGGTGCGGCGCGGCGGTCCGCTGGCCAGATTCGGCCACGATCACGTGGTCGCCAGCCACCGCATCGACGGTTTGATTGCGCCTTCGCTCGGCCGCGCCGATTTCGGTTTCCGGCTCGATCAGCTGGCGGTCGACGAAACCGCCCTGCGCGCCGAAGCGCGGCTGGACACCCAGCCGTCGGCAGAGGCGATTGCCGGCACCCGCAGCAATATGCTGACCAGGGTGCTGGAAGCGGAACGCTTTCCGGAGGTGGCGTTGGGAGTGGAGCGGGTCGAAGGCCAGGCGCCCGGCAGCGTGCAGTTAAGCGTCACCCTGCACGGCGTCACCCGCCGCGTGCCGGCGCAGGTGCGGCTGAGCCAAGGCGCCGGGGGCGTTACCGCGAGCGGCACTCTGACGTTGCGCCAGAGCGACTTCGGCATCGTGCCGATGTCCATCATGAACGGCGCCATGACGGTGGCCGACGAGATGGAACTGCGCTACACCATCGTCGGCGCGCCGGAGTAAATCAAGCCGGTTGCAGCCGCTGCGCCGGCAAACCGGCCGCCCGCTCCGCGATCCACGCATCGACCAGCGCCTCGCTGCCGCGCGCCAGGTGCAGGCCCAGTTTGGTCCTGCGCCAAAGAATATCATCACCGCTCGCCGCCCACTCATGGCGCAGCAGATAATCGGCTTCGGCGGCAAACAGGCCGGGCACGATCTGCGGTCCCAGGTCGGCGCCGCTGCGGCAACCGTCGAGCAGCACGTGGATGCGGGTGCCGTAGGCGCGCGCGTAGCGGCGCACCAGCGCCGGCGACAAAAAGCCGTAGCGCTGCACCACGCCGGCGGCCCAGCTGTCGTATTCCAGCACGGCGCGCTTGCCCGGTATGGCGCCGAACAAATCGCCGCCCGGCAGGCAGGCGCCGGCCGTCCACGCGCCGTGGCGGTTGCCCAGCTGCGCCGCGATGGTGTCGACGGCCTGCTCGGCCAGGGTGCGGAAAGTGGTGATCTTGCCGCCCAGGACGGTCAGCATCGGCGCCCCGCCATCGGTGTGCCAGGCCAGCTTAAAATCGCGGCTGGCATCCTTGGCGCTTTCCTCGGCATCGGGCGCGGCCAGCGGACGCACGCCGGCGAACGACCAGACCACATCGGCCGGCGCGATGCGGGCGGCGAAATAGCGATTGGCCAGTTCGCAAAGGTAGCCGATTTCAGCAGCGTCGATGGCAACACCGTCCAGGTCGCCGTCGAATTCGAGGTCGGTGGTGCCGATCAGGGTGAAGTCTGCCTCGTACGGCAGGGCGAACACGATGCGCCCGTCCGGATGCTGGAAGATATAAGCGTAGGGATGCTCGAACAGGCGCGGCACCACGATGTGGCTGCCTTTGACCAGGCGCGGCAGCGCAGGCGCGCGGGCGCTCGCCCTGGCGCCGGACAGCCGGCCGGCCCACGGTCCGCCGGCGTCGACCAGGCAGCGCGCGTTGACTTGGCGCCGGCCGGAATGGCCGGCCAGTTGCGCGCTCCAGTGCAGCGCATGGCGCGTCACGCCCGTGCACAGGGTGCGGGTAAAAATGCTGGCGCCCCGTTCGCGCGCATCGACCGCGGCCAGCGCCACCAGGCGGGCATCGTCGACCCAGCCGTCGGCATATTCGAAGCCGCGCACGAACTGCGGCTGCAGCGGTGCGCCGGCCGGATGGCGGCGCAGGTCGACGGCGCGCGAGGCGGGCAAAAAGGCGCGCCGGGCCAGGCCGTCGTAGAGCAGCAGGCCGGCGCGGATCAGCCAGGCCGGGCGCTGGCCGCTGTCGTGCGGCATGACGAAGCGCAGCGGACGCATGATGTGGGGCGCCGACTGCAGCAGGCGTTCGCGCTCGATCAGGGCTTTACGGACCAGCGCGAATTCGTACTGCTCGAGGTAACGCAAGCCGCCGTGAATCAATTTGCTCGACGCCGACGAGGTGTGCGCCGCCAGGTCGTCTTTTTCGCACAACACCACCCGCAAACCACGCCCGGCGGCGTCGCGGGCGATGCCGGCGCCATTCACCCCGCCGCCCACCACCAGCACATCGCAATCGATACTTTCTACCATCGGCTTCTCCATGACGCCATTATCGGCGATAAAGCGCTTGCCGGCGGCCCCGGCTGGACTGAGAAACATCGGCCGCACACCTCGATGGTGAACAGGATTTCGCCCGCCGTCGCCGCGCTGGCGCAAAAGCGCGGCAAATTCCACCCGCCCGGCGATGTAACTGTGGCTTAAAATGTGTCATAAAATAAGCCGTGGCCGGCGGAGACGGCCACGCGACTGGCGCGCCAGCCATCAACCAGCGCCGGCGGGAGGTTATCCCGGCCGGCGACGAATAGGATTTCATGCGCGTACTTCTGCTGCTGGCCCTGGCCATGCATTTACTGGTGGGGCCGGCCCGGGCCGCGGCAGGCGCGGCCGCGCCCGCGGCAATGACGACGCCGGCTGCCGTGCCTGCCACCGTGGGTCTGGACGCCAAGGGCAGCTTCGACCTGCTGCCGCTGGCCACCATGCTGCGCGACGACGGCGGCACCTTCCCGCAGGATGCCGCCGAGCTGCCGGCCTGGCGCGCCGAACGCACGCCGGCCGCCGGCGTGGCCGCCACCGGCGGCGCTTATTGGGTCATCGCCACCATCCGCAACGACACCCCCGGCGCCAGCTGGGTGCTGTACCCGAACAACACCCTGGTCGACCTGTTCGAAGCGCAGCTGTACGGCGACGACGGCAGCCGCCAGCGCGTGTTCACGGGCTTCCGGGCCAGCCACGACTACATGCTCCATTACGGCGTCGACGTGCGCCTGCAGCCTGGCCATACCTATCAGCTGGTGATGCGCTTTTCCAGCCCCTACTTCGTGCGCGCGCCGCTGTTCGCGGTGCGCCCGCAGGCGGCGTTCCGGCGCATGGTGGCGCGCGAAAACATCGTCATCATCGGCTCGCTGGGGGCCCTGGCGGCGCTGGCCCTGTATAACTTTTTCATTTTCTCCTTCACCCGCCGCAGCGCCTACCTGTACTACTCGCTGTACGTGCTGTCGATGGCGGTCGGCTGGGCCCTGCCCTTCAACGTCTTCGCCGACCTGTACGACTGGCACCTGATCGAGGTGCACTACGTGCCCTTCTTCCTGCTGCCGGTGTTCTCGACCCTGTTCTACCTGCGCTTCCTGGAGCTGAAAACCCTGGCGCCGCGGCTGGCCAAGATCAGCCTGGTCAACATCGTGCTGCCCCTGCTGCTGTTGCCCAGCTCCTTTCTGGCGGTCGGCCTGGCGCACAAGCTGGCCACCATCGTGCTGACCTTTTACATGGTGCTGGCGCTGGTGTGCGGGGTGGTGGCCTGGCGCCGCGGCTTCCAGCCGGCGCGTTATTTCGTGCTGGCGTATATCGCCGTGATCGTGCCGGCGCTGGTGGTGATGGTGACCAACCTGGGCCTGGTGCCGGCCGGCGACGACAACATGCCGCTGCTGGTGCTGGTGGGCGGCACGGTGGACGCCCTGCTGCTGGCCTTCGCGCTGGCAGATCAGATTCGCCTGCTCAGCGACCAGATGGAACTGAAGGTGGCGGCGCGCACCGAGGAACTGCTCAAGACCAACGTCGCCCTGACCACCGCCAAGGAACATGCCGAGGTGGTCAGCCGCCACCGCATCGATTTTCTGTCGGCCATGAGCCACGACATCCGCACCCCGATGGCGGGCGTCATCGGCATGCTCAAGCTGGGCCTGCGCGACCCCGCCGTGCGCGGCCGCACCGCCGACTATTTGCGCATCGGCCTGCGCAGCGGCGAATCGCTGCTGGTGATCCTCAACGATATCCTTGACTACTCAAAGATCGACGCGGGCAAGCTGACCCTGGAAACCACCAGTTTCGATCTGGGCCGCCTGATCAACGACGCCACCGCCATCCTGCAGGGCCAGGCCGAAGCCAAGGGTTTGACCTTGCGCGCCGCGTTCGAGGACGCCCTGCCCCGCCACGTGATCGGCGACCCGACCCGGATCCGCCAGATCCTCGTCAATTTGCTGGGCAACGCCATCAAGTTCACCGAGCGGGGCGAAGTGCTGTTGACGGTGCGGGTCAACGGCCTCGACCCCGATGACGGCCATCCGACCCAGCTGATTTTCAGCGTTCACGACACCGGCCCCGGCATCGCGCCCGAGGTTCAGCAGCGCCTGTTCCAGAAATTCGAGCCGGGCGATTATTCGACCCCCCGCCGCTCGGGCGGCACGTGCCAGGGACTGCCCTTCTCCACAGACCCG
>JACXTT010009363.1_pt1 | contig 13387 bp, 17 predicted proteins | sample 9270951 | NCBI WGS metagenome assembly JACXTT01 (sample SAMN15532306, study PRJNA645909) | rock metagenome | isolation source: weathered quartz diorite | place: Puerto Rico | collected 2017-06-21
TAGTTGAGGACCCGCAAAAGGGGGACTGAGCATCGGAGGGGAGCGAGTGGAGGATGGAGTATTTCGTTATCAGTCTTGGCGGTATTATTGGATGTAACGCTCGGTATCTCGTTGGGCTTTGGGCAGCGCAGCGCTTCGGGGTCGCCTTTCCCTATGGAACCTTTATCATTAATATAAGCGGGAGCCTTTTCCTGGGCTTTTTCATGGCCTTGGCCCGTGATCGCGCGTTTCTCCATCCGAACTATCGATTGTTCTTCGCAACCGGTTTTGCGGGTGGTTATACCACGTTCTCTACGTTCATGTATGAGTCCTTGCAACTCTTCCAAGACGGCAGTGTCCTCTTAGGGATGATCAACCTGTTCGGAAGCTTGGGCGTTGGACTCTTGGGCGTATTCGTGGGATTCGTGCTCGGGGCGTTGGTTTAATACTACATCAATCAAACGCAGTGCACCTGCCGGCGACGGTCGTGATTCTCAGCAAGATCGTACTAACCCTGATGGCGTAGACATTCTTCCTGCCCACCCAAGAGGCTGCCGAAGGTCGATATGGCGTACCAAGATAGAGATCAGTAAGGATAAGCAGAAGATTCCTGGGCTACACTTACGGCAGCAACGAGGTCGTATAATCGCCGATCACCCTCAAAGAATCGGAGACGCTGAAGAAGTCTGCAATCTTTTCAGAAGAGGATGTCTTCTATCTACGCCTCTCACATGAAGTGCTCACGGATCAATTAGAAATACAGCCGCAGCTGCAGGTAGTAGACCTGCGAATACAAACCGAACTCGCTCTGCACGCGGGAGCCGACGAGCCCAGTACCTAGGGGGAAGTACGCCCCGACTCGTAGGTCGGCCTCGTTGCTCAGCGAGACCAGCAACAACGGCCCGATCAAGCCACTCTGGTCGAGCAGGTTCCAGAGGCCCGTAAGACTGGTAGTGACGAGGGAATGCGGTTCATACTGTAGAGTCGCGCCCAGGTAGTGACGTCCGAAGTTGTAAACCTCCCCGCGCGCCACACGCGCAGAGGTGAGAAGCTGCGAATAATCTTTCGGGTCCACTTCGCCAAACCCATTGTAATAGTATTCAAGTAACGCATAGAGGCCATTGACGAAACGGTAATCGACGCTGCTTACTCCCCGGATAAAAGTTCGGCGTCCATGCTGCGGATGCCCGGTATCGTGGGTAAAGGTAAACTCTCCTCGCACGCCCATGCCATTGATTTCTCCGTCAAAGAAAGGACCGAGCACGGCGTCACGAAAAAACTTCCCTCCCATGAAGCCCACGACAAAATCTCCGATGGTCCTTTGCATGCGCATGGCGACATCGTGCTTGCTGAAATCCTTGTCAAAAGCCGCGTAGACCACTTCGAGTTGCGAAAAGGCGCCAAGCGGCATCTTCAGACTGATCGCGTCTACCCCTGGCTTATACTCTCGATCGATTGCTACTGGTGAGAAGGCCACAAAAAGATCTGACGGGGTCCAGATCCGTCCCACGCCCCAGGAAATCGCCTGACGACCGATGGTCAAATCGGCTATAGCGAAAGAAAAGCGGACGTAGAGGCGGTCGAGCTCGTGTTGCCAGAGTAGGCTCCCACTCTTCTGAATAGTCCAATCAAGGGGCAACAAAGAGAAATGACCAGCGCCTGCGGATTGTTGTCCAGCAAAGAGTCCTGTTGTCGTTCCACGCGTAGGGTTGATTAAGGCAAAATGTTCATAGTGGACAGCCCAACTCACGTGCGCGCCAACATCGCCCTCCAACATCAGTCGGGCGCGGGTGAAATCTTCGGCGTTATCATCAGTTCCTGGAAGAGACGTATTTGTGCCCAAGGCAAGGGTTTTGATGTAACCAGAAAGGCGAACAGAAAAGGTATTATCAACGGATTGATAGAGCGTGCCAGCAAACGCAGGGCTGGGAAGAAAAATGACAAAGAGAAGAATAAAGAGGCGAATCATACAAAGGCGCCTATAGAACTCATTGTCAAACTCTGAGGAGGAACAGCAAAGGGAGAAAGAGACCGCTTTCTCATTCCCAGGCGGAGCCTGGGAATGAGGTCTCCCCCTTTTCTGTCTCTAGTCTCTGTCCCTATCTTCCTTCCGCTCATCACTCACTATCTGACCGTCCACCATACGCACAATGCGGCGGGCGTGCTCCATGACCCGCTGATCATGGGTGGAGAAGATAAATGTCACGTCTCGCTCGCGGTTGAGTTGTTCCATGAGGCGCAGAAGCTTCTCGGCAGTCTCGGAGTCTACATTGGCGGTCGGCTCGTCGGCCAGGACCACTGCGGGGTTGGCCGCGATGGCTCGCGCAATGGCCACACGCTGCTGCTGGCCCCCGGAGAGTTGGTCGGGCCGCCGATCCTCCAGCCCTTCAAGGCCCACTTCGGCGAGAAGCTTCATCACCCGGTCGCGGCGCTCGGACATCGAGGCGCCCTGCAGCGCCAGCACGGTCTCAGCGTTCTCGTACGCGGTGAGAACTGGCAACAAGTTGTAGGCCTGGAAGACGAAACCAATGCGATCACGCCGCAGCCGACTCAGCGCCCGGCGGCTCAGTGCGTTGAGGTCGTGACCTTCGAGCTTGACGCTGCCCGATGTCGCCTTATCGAGAGCGCCTATGAGATTCAGCGCAGTGGTCTTCCCTGATCCCGAAGGACCGCAGATGGCGAGGAATTCACCTTTATAGACAGCAAGATCGAGTCCACGCAGGGCGTGAACATCTACGACGCCCTGGCGATAATCCTTCGTCACCCCTTTGAGTTCAACCACAGGAGTTGTATTGGCTTCACTCATAACCTTACCTCATACAAGCCTGATCGATTCGACAGGCGCCACGTTACCCGCACGCCACGCCGGATACACGCCTGCAGCCAGCGTGGCGAGCACGATCGCAATCACAATGATCAGCAGATGGTCGGGAAAGATGCCAACCCGCAGGGTGGGATCGAATCCTACGCCGGCCACCTCGGTGGCGGCTCCCCCTGTCATGGCGCTGACATCGACTCCCGTGTGCGCCAGGTACAGATACGGGCCAATGATGACGATGACGCCGGCCACGATCCCTACGACTCCCAGCCACAGGCTCTCTAACATCACCATCCCGAACAGCTGAGTGGGAGAGTAGCCAATAGCCATCATGATCCCGAACTCTCGCATGCGTTCCATCACCGAGACGAACAGAGTGTTGAAGATGCCTGCGGCCACCAGAATCGCGATAATGATCTCCATGAACCGAGCGCCTCCAACCTTCATAGCAATGAAACTGGCCAGCTCAGGCTGCACCTCATCCCAGGTCAGCGCCGCGATATGAGAGCCCACCGCATTACCCAGGCGCAGCGCCACTTCCCTGCTCCGGCGCGAATCAGAGAGGAACACTGCCACATACGTGCTCTCATCGGGGGCGTAGCCCAATATGTCACGGACTGTGTCAATGGGTAACAGGCACAAACCGGCGTCCAAGCTTGGCGCTCCCGTACTGATGACGCCCGAGAGTCGTCGCGTACCGGTGACGATCTCGCCCCGCTTATCTATCATGGTGTACACAACCTTGGAGCCCAGCTTTACGCCAAGATTCTGAGCCAGCTTCTTACCAAGAATAATGCCGTTGTCTCGCGAGGTTTTATACATTGTCCCTTCGATGAGACTCTCTCCGAGCGACAACGTCGTGTTGTCCTCCAGTTTCGGGTCATAGGCCATGAAAAAAGCCCCGAAGCTGTCGCTGGCGGTGGCAAGCATGACTTGGCCGGTGATGCGGTCGACCACTCGCGCTACGTCTTTATCCTGAGAAGCCAAAGCGCGCAGTTCACCCGTGCCCTGGACCGTCCTCGTCAGGGTAGGAGTATCTAGGTATTCAGGGTGTTGTAGAGCTACATGCCCGCTACCGAGGCGGGCCGCCGTATCGATGAAGTCGGCAAAAGAGCGATCCTGTAAGGCGGTAAACAACACCGCCAGAAAGCCGCCGAATACAATGGATGACAGCGTCAACAAGGTGCGGCGCTTCTGACGCCACAAGTTGCGCCATGCCACCACTGCCAGTTTGGGACCTGTCATTGCTGGTTTCCTGTTACTGATGTCGCATGGCCTCGACGGGGCGGATCCACGCCGCCTTGCACGCCGGGTAGAGCACCGCGAGGAAGACGATGAGAATCAGCATCACCAAAGGGCCGCTAAGAGAGCGAGAGTTGTAAACGCCGTACCAGACAGGACGCATAGCCAAGCCCATGGCGGACGTTCCACCGAGCTTGCCCACATTGACGCCAACATTGGCGCTATACCACATGCCGGGTATAGCGAGGGTCACGCCGGCGACGACAGCAATGCCGGTCTGGATAGCGCTTTCGAGGAGAATCAGGTTCATAACGCGCAGAGGCCCCATGCCCAGAGCCTTAAGCACGCCGAACTCACGGATGCGTTCGAAGACCGCCATCAGCATGGCGTTGAGGATCAAGAGCCCGACCGCGACATAGACGATAAAGAACACAATCAGGATCAATCCCTGGGTCGACTCTAGCATTGAGGCAACGACTGGCATTAGCTCCTTCCAGGTCTTCACGGTGAGCTTGCCTACGCAGTCCTTTACTGTTGCAGTGGCCGCCTCCAACTCTACGTTTTTGGGACGCCGGACAATTATCTGGTGCGCCCCCTCGGGGAAGACCAGCAATTCCCGAAAGGCCTCAGCGTTCATGAAAATCGCAGTGCGGTCGGTCGCGTCCGCAACTCCCATCAGCACGCCGCGGACGGTGTACAAGTCGTTGGCGAGGCTCCCATCCGCGGCCTGGCCTAGGATCACCAACTCGGCGCCCGGTTTTATCTCCAAGGTCTTGGCCAGACGCCGACCGACCACCACCCCATGTAAATCAGTAGGATCGAGCCAGGTTCCTTCAGCGACCTTCTCACCGATCAGAGTGACTTTTGCGTCCTGCGCAACATCTACGCCCCGCAGGGCCACCCCGGCGGAGAATTCGCCGGCTGCAGCTAAGCCGCCTCCGAGCAAGCGGAGGCTGGCAGGGTAACCCTTCTCGTCGAGCCGGGCCAGCAGGGAGTCGGGGTCCTTAATCGCAGTGTAGATTGATGGTTTGTCCAGATAGTCCCCGGCGAAGACTTGTATGTCGCCGACTTCGAGATTGAGCACCTCGTCTTCCATGCCTTGCAAGTAACCCGTGACCAGGCCCGAGTAGAGGATTTCCACGCACAAGGCGAGGGTCATTGCCAAAATGGTGACAATGGAACGACGCCGGTTGCGCCATATGTTCCTCCAGGCCATCTTGAAAACGCTCATCGTTCCAGGTTCCGCAAGGAAAAGGTATCGTCACTAATTATGACGTCAAAGGTAAGGTCATCGTACGTGATCATGGTCTGCTCGCCAGGTTTGTCCATCGGTCGCATGATCATCCGTGTAGGGACGAGCCGCCCTCCCATTCTCTTGTAGTCAGACAAGATGAGCTCTCGGGCGAGTTTGCCCTCCTCATCATAGAACCGCTGCCAGGTGGGCATGAGATCGGCCTGGCGCACTTCCAGTACGACCTTTCCCCACACCACTGCAGCTTCTGGTCTGGGCGTTAAGGTGAATTCATACACCTGGGCGCCGTCGCGTTCTCCCTCAAAAGAGATGGCGATAAAGTAGTCATGAATGAGGCGACTGTCTTTTACCAAATCGTCGTTGGTGAAGTGACTTCCCATCCACGACGCCATCATCATCGAGGTAGGGATTTTAATCGTGCGATTCACTTTGGGTAAGTAGTGCCAGATGTTGTTCCCGACTTTGAGGGTGGCGGTCCCCGCTTCTTTCTCCGGTTTATTGATGCGAACCAGCGCATTTTCCGTCCCCCGCGACCAGATTTGCATTGACAGAGTGCGCCGCCAGTTGGCAGTGGAAATCTCCATGGTAACGGCGCCGATGCTGGACTCCCCGCGTAACAGGCGATCCACCTGATCTACGATCTCCTGCGCCCGTTGATCGTTCGTCGCCGCGAATCCGTAGCGCAACCCCAAGAGCACGACTCCAAGCAGCGCGATGACCTGCCATGTCTTCCGCCGCACGTTTAACCCTGTCTTTTGCTGACGGGCATAACGCGCTTGGTCTTGGACGTTCGGACCCCTGCCGTTCATCGGTTTACCTCTCTGTTGTTTCCGGGTCCCCTCGGCCTATGCTGTCGCCGGACCGCGGAGCCGGAGCAAGAAACAATTCCAACAGCTCCGGGTCAATGATTGAGAGGCTATGCTTGGGAATGCCCAAGAGACGTTCAAGAGCGCGCTCATAGCTGGCGACACGTTTACTGAGAAGAGCAATCGCATCTGGCTTGTTCGACGCCGCGAGCTTCAGGGCCGTCGCGAACGCCTCGTGCACGAGCGTGCCGAGGTTGAGCACGAGGCGCGCCGTCTCGATAGGGTCGTCAATGTCAAAGACGCCGGTCTTTGCGCCTTCTTCGAGCACGCTGCCGAGATGAGGCGCAATAAGTTCAATCATCTGTTCGGTCCCGCGTAGGCGTAGCCGCAGGTTTTCGTCACGAAAGAGCACTTCGATGAGCGGACGGAGTGTCGAGGCGTGTTCTTTTCTGAACCGCTGACCTTCGGTGAAGAAGCTCTTCAGTTTGTCGAGCGGTCCCAGATCCTCCCGTTTCATGACAGGGGACAGTGCAGCAAGACCTTGCTCAGCCATACGCCACACCAACGCCTGCAGCACCTCCTCCTTTGCCGCGAAGTGATGATAGAAAGCGCCTTTCGAAAGGCCAACGACGTTGAGGAGATCGTTCACGGTGGTGGCGTCGTAGCCTCGGCTGAGGAATAAATCCTGAGCAGCATCGAGGATCTCAGTGCGGCGTTCTGCGGCTTTCTTGACCACTCGCTTCATATAAAAAAATATAGACCGACCGTCGGTCTGTTGTCAAGAGATGGAACCCATTGGGAAATTTTTTGAAAGAGGTCGCTCGGCTAACCTTCGTGGCGGGTGCCCTTGGACGATGTTAATCCGAACCTGCCCTCACACTGTCGCGGTGAAAGTACTGCGGAAAGCATCACGCCTTTGGACCGCGCCCTGTCCGCACCAGAGCCTGCACAAGCTCACGGGCAAACTCGGCGGGGTAGGCCGCATAACCGGTATGACCACCGGGCAGTTCGATCAACTCCCGACCGAGTTTCCTAGCCAGTTCCTCGTTCACCTCATAGGTTGGATACCCACGCGATTCCCGCCCGGCCGCCGGCACGATCCGATTGGCGTATGCTTGAAGCGCGTCAAGGTTGAGGTCGACCGCTGGATACTGACGCAGCTCACGCTCGAACCAGTAGGCGGCGTTGGCGCGAATCTCGCCGTTTGTGAGGTCTATCGCACGAGCCATGACTTGGTGGTCTGACTCTGCGAAGGTTTGCCCGCGGAATTTCTGTAGCGCTGGCTCCATCCCAGATTGACGATAGAGGTCGTAAATTCCAAAGAAGAAATCCACCCACTTCTGTCCATCGGGCAATTGCCTCACGGCCGCCGACTCGTAGGGAACGAGCGTGCGAACCACGGAAGGGTAGCGAGTGAGGACTTCCAAAATAATGACTCCTCCGGAGCTGCTGCCGAAGATGGTTGCGGGCTCGTCGCTCAAGTGCTCGATCAAGCGCCGGACATCATCAGCGTCAGTTTCGAGGCGATGCTCGTAGTCCTGGGGTCCTTCGAGGCAGCTGCGGGAAAAGCCGCGCCGATCGTAGGTGACAACGGTGTAATACGTTGTCAGATGTTGTGTCACCCCTGTAAAGATGTGGGCTGTGCCATTAGCCCCGGGGACCATGAGCAAAAGCGGACCGCTGCCGTGAGTCTCATAGGAGAGCCGAGCGCCAGGAACTTCGAGGATACTCATGAGCTTTCCTTTCTTACGTGTGAGCGTTTACGGGGACTACCGCCAAGTTCACACCACCTGGATCCAAGCTGCACTGGGTCGCACAATGATTACCCATTTGGCGTCCCGCCACTGATCTCTTGAGCCGCCCGCTCAAGGATCTTCTGTACACGTTTAATTTCCGACGCGCTCCAACCAGCACGATGGAATCTCAGCGCCGCCTTCAGCGTATGCATGGCCTGATAGATGACATCGGGTGCGGCGTGGCCGGTCATGGCCCGAGCCGCCAGGCCCATTCTGTCCATCACCCCATCGACCGTAGCCTGGTTTTCGGCCAGGAACGCGCGACCTTCGTCAGTGATCTCGAACAGCCGTTTGGAACCCTCGGAGGCAGTCGCCCGTACGTACCCCAGGTCCTCCAGCCACGTGAGGGTAGGATACACTGAGCCTGGGCTAGGCGCATAGGCGCCGCCGAATCTCTGCTCAATTTCCTTGATAAGTTCGTAGCCATGCCGCGGCTGCTCAGCGATCAGAGCAAGCAGCACAAGCCGCAGATCGCCCGGCCCAAACACCCTTCCACCACTGCCGCCCCAACGGCCGAAGCCGCCGTGACCGTAGCCGCCATGACGGGGGCCGTGGCCAGGCCCGCCGCCCCGAGCGGCGCACATTGGGTAATGCCAGATTCCCCAATAATGAGTCGTGTAAATCATATTCAACTCCTATATCGTAAGATTGACTCTAACAATATATCGTTAAGACTAATCTGTCAAGAGAAATTATTGGGTAGGGGTGAGCGCGGTCGTGGGCGGTATGAGTTTCGCCTGAGGTGCAGAGACAAAACAGATTGCGATAGCTCCAGATCTCTCGACCCTTTTCATGCACGGCCTCTTCCACCGCTTTTCTTGTGAGTCATGCCGCACGGTGGTGGATCACTCAACGGAATATTGCCGTGGATGGAGGGATCATCAGTCGCTGACTTTTTCACATCTCACCGAGTGTGGGGTCTTATTCTGAGAACCAACTTTTACGGAGGACTCAGAAGTATGCCATTACTTGCGGGGAAGGTCGCAATTGTTACTGGCGCCAGCGCCGGGATTGGCTATGCTACAGCGAAACTCTTTGCTCGCGAAGGCGCAAGAGTTGTAGTTGCTGCACGCCGCCAACCAGAGTTAAATACGCTCGTTGCTGAGATCGCCAATGAGGGTGGTAGTGCTGTTGCACTGGCGGGTGATGTCAAGGAGGAAGCGTACGCCAAAGCATTAGTTGACATAGCAACAAGGAAGTTTGGCGGGCTGGATATTGCACTCAACAATGCAAGTACGCTTGGCGACTTGGCCGTATTAGTGTCGGATCTGCCCTTGTCTTCATGGGACGAGACCCTGGCTACAAATTTAACCAGCGCGTTTCTTGGAGCGAAATATCAGATTCCCGCGATGCTGAAACGTGGCGGGGGATCGCTGATTTTTACCTCGTCGTTCGTGGGATATACAGCCGCCTTTCCACCGATGACAGCGTATGCAACGAGTAAGGCCGGCCTGATCGGTCTCGCGAAGGTGCTTGCTGTTGCGTATGGTCCGCAGAACATTCGCGTCAATGCCTTACTGCCAGGCGGCACGGACACTCCGATGGGTCAGACTTTCGCCAATACTCCAGAAGCTGTCGCGTTTGTGGAAAATCTACACGCCCTCAAACGTATTGCGCGACCAGAAGAAATTGCCAAATCTGCATTGTATCTCGCTTCAGATTTATCAAGTTTCACCACTGGTACAGCGCTCCTTGCCGATGGTGGCGTGTCTATCAATCGGACATGACAGCAGACCGCATTTAAATCTTTTGCAAAAAGGGAGGAACGACAATGACGAAAGTGACCTATAGTACAGTATTCGAACAAACAGCAGACCGAGTGTGGGCGGTCATCCGTGACTTCAATAGCTATCCGGTGTGGGTGGAGAGTGTCACTGAGAGTCATATTGAAGGTGGACAATCCGGAGACTCTGTTGGCGCCATTCGTGATTTTGTCGAACATGGCGCACATATTCGCCAGCGGCTGGTTGCGCACTCCGACGTTGATCGCTTCTACACCTATGAATCCTGTGAACCGCTTGGAGCAATCACGTATTACCAGGGAACGGGCCGTGTCACGCCGATCGTTGATGGAGATAGGGCGTTCATGGAGTGGACAATCAATTTTGAATGTCTGGAAATAGAACGGGAAAATTCCGTAAAATCGCTCAAAGAAGCGATGCCGCAATGGTTCAAGTCATTGCAAGCTGTACTCGAAAGGCGGTAACAGCTATGTCCTTACCTTGTTGAGCAAGCGGGGCGCGTCGTAAAGGGTAATCACTGAGGATCTCCAATCCGAGAAGATATGCGTATGAAAATCATCCTACACTTCTGCTTCCTAATACCGAAATAGGAGCCTGAGAAGCATGTAGTTTTTCGGTCTTCTCACAGCTTGTGCTTATCTATAAGGTGGGGCGGCGATCGCGAACGGGGCTTGCCGCTTCAATAGCATAGCCGTCTTTCTCTTGAGATGAAGGATGATGCTTTCCTGCCGCCTCTGTTGCCGAACGTTCTTTGCCATCACTCACAATCACGCGCGCACGCCGTGCGCCGTTACGTGCACGATTGCAGCAGAGATTGGTGACGGCCTACAACCACGGACGCGCATCACTCTCAGGCTGCAGCCGTGGGTAGGCGTGATACGCGCGTAACCACGTTTCCTGAAACAAGTCAGCCGTGTCTTCACGATTGCCCGACACGCGCAGCAGGTAGCGCATGATCTCCCGCTCGTGATGTTGCAGTAGTTCCTCGAAGGGAAGCGGGACCGAGAGCCTCTCGTGCGCCATGTATCGTAATATCCCTCAGACAATCGAATGTGAAAACGCCTCACATTTTCTTTAAGGTCGATGCGCATGCCCAGTACAATTTCACAAACAGAAGCCGTCGGGGTTTTAACCAGCAGAGATTGCGAAAAGAGAGTGTACCTCATCCGAGGCGTGCGTAAACCTTATAGACGAAATATCAACGATAGGGAGGTGATGGCAATGATTACTCCAGCGTTGGGGATTTTTCTCCTGGGGCTTAGTGTCTTGGGACTCGCCGTTGCGACCGCGATTCACGATACTTGGCGGCTTCGGCGGGAAACAAAGAAAACAGCGGATCATCAGGAGTCCTTACGCGAAGCCGCCTAAGAAAATTTTTTACCGGTCACCACACAAAGGAGAAGCCATTCATGCCAGATACAGAGTGTTCTTTATACAAACGTTTGGGCGGATATGACGCCATCGCCGCGGTTATCGATGATCTCCAGGTCCGACTGGAAAGCGACCCATTGTTGGGGCGGTACTGGTCCGCCCGCCGCAGCGTGGAAACGGACCGGCGAGTACGCCAACTCACGATCGATTACATTGCGGCGGCAGCCGGAGGGCCAACCTTTTATCTCGGACGCGACATGCGACTCGCACACGCAGGCATGGGCCTCACCAAGAACGACTACGCAGCATTCACCCGTCATGTGCTGACCACACTGGAAAAGTTTAAGGTGCCGGAATCCGAGCGTGGCGAAGTGATGGCCTTTATCGGGAGCTTGGAATCTCAGATCGTTGAGAAGTAGGAAATAAGAAGAGACGATTAAGGAGAATAAGATGAACTTTCACTATATTCCGATGGACACTGCGGTGGCGGATCGTTTCCGACGGACCGGCGTGGACGACGGCGGAAACCCCTTCCGGCGGGTGACCGCAGAACAGCCCAAGTATCCCTGTCGCCATTGCTTGCACAGGGCTAAACCGGGCGAACAACTCCTGCTTGGCTCTTATCACCTCATCCTCCCGCAAGGCACCTATTGGACACCAAGCCCGGTCTTCGTCCACGCAGATCCGTGCGAACAGTTTCACACGGAGCATGAGCCGCCAGAGATTCTCTTCGGCCCGCTACTCTCGGTCCGCGCCTACGATGCCGATCATCAGATGATCTACCCCCTTTCAGATATAGCGCACGGAAAGGAAGCGCACGGGCTTTTGGAAAGAGCCTTCACAGACACGAAGACAAGTTATGTCAACATCCATACCGCCCAGTTCGGCTGTTTTCTGTGTCGGATCGAGCGAGACTAGGATTTTTCTGGACCCCAGCGCGCCTGCCTGTAAAGCGGGTGCGCGGTATGGTGGCCTCGTTACGATCAAGCGTTTCTCCTGAGGTGTTACAATGCATGATATCGGCTTGGCGCCCATCGCCCTTCCGGCGCGTAATCTTGACGTTAGCGTCGCCTTCTATAATAAGTATGTCCCGCCGCTCTTGCTCGAACACCGCGACTTCATTTACCGACAGTATCTAGAATTACCGATTGTGTTCTAGAGCAAACAGGTAAACACATTGTAAACCTATATCTCATGACGTGACTTTCTCCTCCTCATGTCGCGCTCTGGTCATGGACTGGTCGCAGATGTCACAACATGTCCCATCCGCCGCCGAGCGCCTTGTAGAGCGCTACGAGATTAATCGACACCGCCGCGACGCTGTCAGCGAGCGCGAGCTCAGTCTGCTGCAGATTCCGCTCTGCATCGAGCACATCAAGAAAGTTGGTGATCCCGCTTGCATAACGCTCGCGCGCCAGGACTAGGGCGTCACGACTCTGGTCAACTGCTGTTTCAAGCGAGACGCGGCGGTTCTGTTCAGTGCTATAGGCGATAAGCGCGTTCTCGACTTCATGCAGCGCGGCTAACACTGTGCGGGCGTAGTTAATCGCCGCTTCCTGCTCCCGCACGTCCGCGAGGCGGAGGGTGGCTTTGCGCCGGCCCCCGTCAAGAATTGGCAAATCAAGATTTGGTCCGACCGAAACGAAACGGCTCGCCCAGTTCGTGAGGTCAGGGAACCGTAATGCCTGGAAACCAACCTGGGCGTCCAGGGTCAGTCGAGGAAAGAGAGCAGCGACCGCCACGCCGACTCGCGCGGTCGCCGCATGTAATTGCGCTTCCGCGCCGCGAATATCCGGCCGGCGACGGACGAGATCTGCCGGGAGCCCAATTGGGACCTCAGGTGGGACCGGCGGAACTGGCTGCGTGAGTTGCAGCTCGTTCCACAGTGCGCCAGGTTCACGGGCAAGGAGCAAGCTCAACTTATTGATCCGTTGCGTGAGTTGATTTTCGAGAGCGGGAAGCTGCGCCTCGGTGGTCGCGACTTGGGCCGCAGCGTTCGACACGTCGAGGTCATTGCCGACACCGCTCCGCTGACGGTCCCGAGTGAAATCGAGGACATCACGTTGCGATCGGAGATTTTCGCTGGTAATGACCTGCTGAAGCTGCGCGCTCCGCAGTTCTATGTAGTTGCGCGCCACATCGCCGAGGAGCGTGACCAGCACGGCGCTTCTGTCCTCGACCGAGGCTTGTGTGTCGGCATTGGCCGCTTCGACAGACCGTCGGACGCGGCCAAAGAGGTCGAGCTCCCAGGAAGCATCGAACCCGGGTCGTGTTCTCAAATTGTTGATAGGGTGAAATTAAATCGGGGTTCCGAATTCGTAGCGATTCACAAAGAGTCCGATGACGGTGTCATGCATAAAGACTGATTTCGAGAAACAAAT
>JACXTT010009364.1_pt1 | contig 13387 bp, 3 predicted proteins | sample 9270951 | NCBI WGS metagenome assembly JACXTT01 (sample SAMN15532306, study PRJNA645909) | rock metagenome | isolation source: weathered quartz diorite | place: Puerto Rico | collected 2017-06-21
CCTCCGTGAACACGATGTTGTTCCCCTGGCACTCGTGTCCCGGCTGCCCGTCGTGCACGTCGCCCAGCACGTAGTTCAGCGTGCCCCCCGTCACGTTCGATACCGCCGACACGTTGCCGCAGACGTCTGTCGCGAACGCCGCGTAGTAGTACTCGTCGCGCACCCCCACCTCGTCCGTCTGCCCGCTCGCCGTCACTCCCGTCAGCGTCCAGCGGCTGGCATTCGGCGGGTAGCTCGGAACCGGCGGCACCGAGCCGGCGTTCGGCGGATCGTCGTATTCCGGATAGTTGCCGAACTGGGCCCGGTAGACCTCGACCGCCGTCGCACCGACCGGCGTCGTGAACGTCACCCGGATCTGCCGCGTGCCGTCGCCGTTCGAATCCACGGCCAGCCGTTGCGCCGCCAGATCCGCGATCGCCGCGGGCGGCGTGGTGTTCATGCAGCAGGTCAGGCTGACGTCGCGCAGCACGGGGGTCTGCGTCGGCGCCGAGGTCGCGAGCTGCGCCTGGTACTGGATATAGCGCGTGTGCACTCCCACCGACCCGCCCGATACCGCGACCGGAGTGAACGCCGTCCAGCTTCCGTCCGGCACGGCGGTGTTCCCCGCCCGATAGGCCATCGCCACGCTCGTGCCCGCCGGCGTGTCGGCGTCCCACTGCATCGAGCTCCACTGCTTCGCGGCCCCGGCGTCGTATACCCGCGAGTCGAACGTGCCGCTCGGCGCGTACGGCGTCGCGCGGATCCAGTCCACCTGCACGCCTCCGCCACCCGCCGCCGCGTCCGAGATCGCGGGGCGCATCGGGTCCGCGATCGCCACCGCCTCCGTGTGCACCAGCGCCCCGTCCACGGAGAAGGCCACGCTCGTGCTTCCCCAGTCGATCCGATACCGATGCGGCGTCCCCACCAGCGCCTGCGGGATCGCGGCGTCCACGAACCCCCCTACCGATGTCCACACCCGGGTGATCACGCTCCCCCCGGAGCTGCCCGTGCTGAACGCCGCCATCGGCGGCGTGTTGTAGATCTCGTTCGGCGCGACGTCGTTCCCGCCTCCGAACCCGATGTGCTGGTACGCGCTGCCACCGAACGTCGCCACGAACTCCAACGACGTCCCCGGCCCGTACGTCGTTCCCGCCGGCTCGGTGTTGTAGCGCGCTCCATCCACGGTCAGCTGACCGTTCGACACGCTCGACGTGCCCCCAGCCTCCCAGGGGAAGCTGTCCCACTCGCCCGCCGGCGGCAGCGTCGTGAACTCCGCCCCCGCCGCCGGCCGCAGGATCACCTCACCATTCCCCATCGTCACCACCGCCGTGCTCGCTCCCGGCGTCCCCGCCGCGAAATCGGCCGTCACCTCGTCCACGAAGCACGCCGGGTCCGGCATCGTGAAGGTGAGCGGTGCCGCCGGGGGAACCGGCGACGTCGCGCTGTTCGCCGATCCATCCGCCGAGGTGACGCGGTATTCGTACGTGGTGCTCGGCGACAGACCGGACAGCGTGAGGCTGTGACTCATGACGAGCGCGGGATCGCTCGCGCTCGACGTCAGCGCCCCCGCCGACGTCCCGTAGTCCACCCGCGACGTCGCCGCCTCGCCCGTCGTCCAGGCGATCGTCGCCGTGCCGTCCAGGTGCGGAGTCGCCGTCACCCCGCTGATCACCGGCGGCGTCGTGTCCGGCTGATACGTCGCCGAGTAGGCGCCCGGGTCCGCGGGGAAGAACGCGTACGCCACGCCCTTGATCGTCTGGGTCGTGTACGCCACCGGCGCGCCGTTCCGCGTCAGCGCCGCGAGCACGCCTGCGGCCGACTGGAGGGGCAGCATTCCCTGGAGATTGCGCGCGCCGGCGGCGACCGCGATCGTGAAGCTCAGCGCGCCGCTGCTCCAGGCGAGGTTGCCGAACGACGAGCCGTTGCGCCCGTCGAGCCAGGTCAGCATCTGCCGCGCCGACACCACCGGCACACCCCGCGCCAGCGCCGACTGCACGATCGCGTTCGACCCCGCGTGATTCACGTGGTCGAAGTGCATGTTCGTGGTGAAGACGCCGAAGTAGCCTTCGGGCCCCAGCGCCCGGTCGAGCAGCGCGTCGCAGAACTGCGGGAATTCTTCTCCCGATTCGTCCGGCATCTGCGTCACGGCCTGGTAGCAATCGATGATCGAGCCGTCGAGCCGCGCGAACCGCATCGGCATGCCCGAGCCGGTGAACATCCCGGGCCTGTTCTGCACCCACGTGTCCGGCCAGTAATAGTAGTTCGTGTCGAGGCGTATGCCGTGCGCCAGCTCCACCTCGGGCTCGCTGCTCCAATCGCTCCAGGGGATGCAATGCGTCCGATTCGTGTTCGGCGTCGGGATGCTCGGGAACGCCGAGCCGAACGTCGCGAGCTGGTCCGTGACGGCGGCATCGAGCGACGCTGGAGTCCAGTCGGCGCAGTTCGTGAGGACGTGCAGCGCGACCTCGAACCCGAGGCTGCTGTAGAACTGCGCCTGGGCGTCCGTGAACGTCGAGCCTACGTACTCGTAGCCGGTCGCGCGCACGCACTCCCAGTCGTCCACCGAGCAGTTCGCCGGGCTCTCCTGCCGGTAGATGTCGAACCGCGGCTGCATCCCGTAGTCGCCGTGGTTGTCCCCCGTCATCACCACCACAGCCTTCTTGCCCTTGGGGAAGTACCAGAACCGCGGCAGCGGCTTCCGGTGCAGGTTGCCTCGCAAGATCAGGTTCGCCAGCAGCCGCTGCTGCTCGTCCGCCTGCGGGATCGCCACCTTGTTCAAGTCCACCCAGTCCGGCTGCGGATCTCCCGAGGCGTTGCCGTAGTACAGGTCGTCCGAGCGCTTCGGCGAGATCCCGTCCCGCTCCTGCCCGGCCCACGCCGGATTCCCCTGCCGCGTGTACACCACCGACCGCGCCAGGTCGTACGTGAACGCGATCGCCTGCCCGCCGTTCGTCCCCACCCCGCGCTGCGTCACCGCCGGATTCGACGTCCCCGTGCTCGCGTCCGCGTACAGCGTCGCCACGCTCGTCGCCCCGCTCAGCGTGTACCGGTCCGCCACCCCGTGGTACTGGATCGTCTGCCCCACGATCCCCACTCCTGCTCCCGACCCCGTGTTCACCGACACGTACCCGTTCGCCAGCGTCCCTCCCGCCGCCGTCAGCCCCAGCAGCCCCGCCAGCTGCGCGTCCGGCCGCATCGCGATCAGCGCCCCACCCGCGTTCACCCAGTCCCCCAGCATCGTCGCCTGCGCCGCCGTCAGCGCCATCTCGCCCACGATCGCCACGTCGTAGCCGGCGAGCACCGTCGCGTCCACCTGCGTCACGTCCATCGCCGTGAACTCGTTCAGCCCCTCCGCCCGCAGGATTTCCACGTAGTACCGGCTGAACGGGTTCGCCGCCGCACTGATCACCAGGATTGGTCCCCCGGGCCCGTCCGTCGCCGGCACCGGCACGACCACGGTGCCCGAGACGGCATTCGGCGCCGGAGCGGACCCGGCCGCCTCCATGTTGCCCGTGTCGTCGTAGGAACGGGCCTTGAGGGTCACCGGGCCGGGGGCGGTAGGCGTCCACGCGAACGTCCACGTGGTGGTCCCCGCCGCGCGCTGCCAGGTCGCGCCCCCGTCTACCGACACCTCGACGCCTCCGACCACTCCGCCGGCGTCGGAAGCCGTGCCCGAGATCGACAGCACCGCGCCCACGGGAATCAGGGCGCCCTGGGTCGGCGAGGTGATCACGCTCGTGGGCGGCGCGACGTCGTTCGACGGCGTCGCCGCGACCAGGCCCGGCTGCAGCGAGCCCGGCTGACTGCTCATGTCGGCGAGCAAGTTGACGGTCGCTTGCTGCATGTCGAGGCTCGGCACGCTGCCGCCGCGGTCGTGGTGGGCATCGAGGCCCCACGACCACTGCACCGTGCCCGCTCCGAATACCAGCGCACCGCTCGAGTGGCGATACAAGGACAACTGGTGAGTCTTGCCGTCGAGCCTCGTGCTGGACAGCGGGATTCGGCCCGTCGGATACGCCTGCGGGTATTGCTCCCAGTCCCATTCGAATCCGAGGGTGTTGGCGGACAGCGTCGCGGTGTCCCCAGCATTCAGCCCGGCGATGCTGGTGTTCCGCCAGAAGCGCACGTTCTTGTACGTGTCCGGCACCTGGATCGCGCCGAAGGTGCCGTCCCAGCTGATCTGCCCGGACAACGCGTTCTCGGGGTTGCAACCGTCGGCGGGAGGCGTGAAGGCGCAGCCGTCGCGCCACAATCCGGTCCAGGTGTTCGCGAGCGGGTCGCATTTGCCGCCGCACGCGTTCTCGCCCAGTGTGCCTTCCTTGTAGCAGACGAGCGTGCGATACGGAGTGCTCGTCCCGTCCGTGCTCGATTCGTAGCGCGTCTTCCAGTAGATCGAGTTGCCGCTGAAGAACGCGAGGTGCACTCCCGCGTCCCGCGCCGCCGTCACGTTCGCCCGCTGGGCCGCCGACCAGTACTCGTCGTGGCCCACGGACATGTAGACCCGGTGCTGCAGGATCAGATTGCCGCGCCGGTCGCCGTCCAGGTCCGTCGTGTACGTCACGTCGTAGCCGTTCGCCTCGAGCCAGCGCACCATCGGATACTCGGCGCTGAACGGACCATCCTCCGCGACTCCGCCCCCGCCGCCGCCGGCGCGCGTCCAGAACGGTCGGTTGTAGCTCACCTTCGCGGCGTGACCGTTGGGGAACGACGTGCTGCCCACGTACAGGCTGTTCCCGCCGTAGACGTTGTACGCCTGCCAGGTGGCGTCCGAGGTCTGGAACATCAAGTCCGAGTGACTCGAGTCGTCGCGCACGACGAACCAGATGTGGCTCGCGCCATGATTGTCGTCGCGCGACAGCCTGGCGATGTAGATCCCGGACACCGCGCCGGCCGGCACGTCCCAACGCGCCGACTCGGCCCAGTTGCCGCAATCGATGAGCCCGGTCGTGGCGTCCGTCAACGGGCTCGGCTGGATCTGGGGCAGCGTCGCGGTGACGACGCCCGCGTCGACGAGACGCGCGCCCTTCCCGGCGTAGTATCCGAGGCGGTAGATGTCGACGTGATAGGACGATGCGTCGGCGCTGATCTTGAAACGGATCGTCTCGCCGCGGTTGACGCTGATGTCGGTGGCGAAGCCCTGGATCGTGGGATCGCCGTACCCCGAGATGTCCCACACCGAAGAGTCGGCGCCGGCCAGCTGATTCTCGGCGACGATCGCGTTTTGCGACCACGCGGGGCCGGCGGCGGCCAGCAGAAGCGTAAAGGCCAGCAACATCCCCCGCCGCACGACGGACCCCTGGGATGCGGGTCGCGAGGCGTGGCGTTCCGGTGCACGGCTCATCAGCGGCACTCCCTTGGCAGTGATGGGCTCGACCCCTCGATCGCGCGCGAACGGGGCCCGAGTGTCATGGATCGCAAACGCTTGCGATGGCGGCGGCCGTATGGGGGTGTGGCCGCAGCCTGGGCTGCGAGCGCTTTCTCCTCCATGGCGCTCCAGCTTCGAGACTGCGCCCGCCGTCGAGCGATGGCTTCAAGAACGACCGAGTTGAGGCGGGCAACTTCGGGCAGATGCAAGGAACGCACCTCGACCGCAGCACAGGGCTACTCGAGCGATGGGAAACTGTAGGGAAAGGTCTTTGCGGCCCATTCCGCAAGACGCGTTCCGCAGTTGCGGTCCCGCAGCCTGCCCTACGCGTGGGATCTGCCATTCGTATCTACAAGCTGGCTTCGAGCCGCCCTCCCGATCAAGGCGGATGCCGTAATCGGTTGTGCGGATTCAGAGTACGGGTGATGCTCTAGGATTCGTCGTCCGCCATGGAAGCGGCGACGGCGCGTGGAGCGGATGCCGAGGTTAGGCTATACCGGCGGAGCCACCGCAGAAAATGTGGGTGGTCTCACTCACCCGATGGGCGAGCCCAGCCGCTCGTGCCGGAGTGAGCGCGCTCCGCGCCGGACCGCGACCCTCCCCTCTCGAGGCTATCGGGTCGGCTTCGCCGCAGCGCGGCCCGCGAGCGTCGCGTACGCCGCGTCTTGGGGGGCGTCGCCGTTCGGCCAGTCCTTCTCCTTGCCCGGAGTGTCGGGCCGCGGGTGCGACAGGACGAACGCCGCCACGTCGTAGGCCTGCTGATCGGTCAGCGTTCCCGGCGCGTCGCGCGGCATGTTCCAGCGAATGAACGCGGCGGCGGTATGGATCCGCGCCATGCCGGCGCCGATCGCGAACGACAACGGTCCCCAAACCGGCGGCCCCGTGGAAGTGCCCGCACCCGTGGGCCCGTGGCAGCGAGCGCACTGGTCGGCGAAGATCCGCCGACCTTCCACTTCGTGGCCCTGCCGAGCCTCGAGTCGTTTGTATCCCAGCCACGGCGCGCGCGGTCCAGCGGGTATCCCGCGCGACAGGAAAGCCAGATAGGCGACGATGTCGTTCATGTCGCGGCCTTCCGATGGCAGCGGCGTGCCGTTGAGGCTGCGGCGCAAGCACTCGTTCACGCGATCCTCGATCCGGAACACGCGACCGGCACGCGCGTTGTACTGGGGGAAGCTCGCGAACGATCCGACCCATGGGCCCGATGCCTCGCGGGTCCCGGCATCGAGGTGGCAATGGGTGCACGCGAGCCGATTGCCGACGTGGCCGGGTAGCGAATCGCGGGTGGCGAGCAGGATGGCGCGTCCGCGGCGAATCGATTCACCCAGCGCCCCGGTCGGGATGAGTGAGTCCGCGGGCACGGCGTAGCTCGCGCGGGTGGCGAGCGAGTCGGCGGAGCCCGCGGTGGCCGGGGCACGAGCCGATCGCAGGCCACAGCCGGTCGTCACGAGAATCAGGCTCGCGACCATCCCGCTTACGAGGACTCGGTGCGATTCGGGAACCATCGTCGTGCGGATCATCCGAGGTGAAGTGACGCGCGGCGGCCTCGCGCCCCGGAACGGCCGCGGCGCTGCCGGTGCCCGGGCAGCGCCGCAGCAGCCACGTTGCAGAGATCTACGGCCTGAGCGTCTGCCAGCCCGCCTGGTACTTCTGGTTGATGTACCACATCGCGCCCTTGACGGGGGTCACGCTGGACTGCAGATCCGCGTCCTTTACCCCGAAGAGGTCCATCGCGTGGTGACATACGTGGAATACCACCCCACGCTTGGAGAACCCCTCGATGTCGGAGGCGAACTTGGCCGAAGGCCCTTTGGTCACGGCGAGCGTGGCGGGACCGTAAGCGATCACTTCGAGCTGCACGTTGTCCGGCCCCAGGTCGTCCAGCAGGTTGCCGACGTGCTTCGTCATGATCCACTGGCCCAGCGAATCGCCCTCGGTCCACTGCAGCAGCACGCGCTGCTTCTTCACAGGGGCGGACTGTGCTGCCGAAACCAGCGTAACCGAGGCCAGCAGCACGACGAACAGGCAGAATGCGCGACGCACGACGAAATCCTCCACGATAAGAGGTCCGCGGGACGACGCGGAGCGAGCCCGCGCCGAGGGATGAACCGGGCGAATGCTAGCCGCGAGCCCGCGGCGAGGCAACCGCGTTCGTCGGCCCTCCGTCGGGATGCCGGTTGCGACGCCGAGCCGACCCGCTCATCGCGGGCGGTGGATCCGGCGGCTCTGGTGCACGTCCTCGGCCTCGAGCTTCAGCAGGTACACCCCGGCCGGAGCGGTGCGCCCGCGACCGTCTCGGCCGTCCCACACCACCCAGCGCACCCCCGCGGACTGCGGGCCGTCGAGCAGCGTGCTCACGACGCGACCGGATAGGTCGAAGACCCGCATCCGCGCACGCTGCGCGTGCGCCACCGTCAGCTGAACGGCGAGCCGCGTCCGGAACGGATTCGGCGCCGCGAACACGATTCCGGTACGCGCCGGCGACGCCGTCGGCGCGGCCAACGGCGTGCCCAGGGGGACGGTGTGATTCGCTCCGTCGCGGCCGAACGATGAGCCGATGCGCATCGCGGGGTCGCCCGACGCCCGCGCCCGGAACCTCACTTCCGCCACCACACCCGTGCCCGTGAAACCCGCGCCGAGTCGAACGGCGTCCACGTTCCCGGGGCGCGCGCTCAGCACCACAGCGTTCTCGTCCGCCGCCAGCTCCCCGACGCTCACGGCGACCGGCTGCGCCACCGCCGCATCCCACTGGAGCTGCGCCGACACGCCGTGGAGCGCGCCCGTACCGCTCAACCTGAGGCTCGCCGTGAACTCGTCACCCGCCGAGACCGCGCTCGGCGCGTCGAGCCACAGCGCATCTTGTGTCGCCGACTGCTGCCGCGCGCGGGGCATCGAGGGCGGAGACGTCGAGGCTTGCGCACTCGAGCCGAAGTTCAATGCGAAGATGATCAGATCCTCCATGTTCAGCACGTTGTCGGTGAGCGGCCGCGAGGCGACCCCACCCGTGACCGTCGGGCCAACGTCCAGGCACGCCAGAGGATCTCCCGGTGCCAGCGAGGCGCCGTAGTGGGACCCCAGGTAGCTCAGATCCTCGATGGACACGACGTTGTTGCCCTGACACTCGTGGCCCGGCTGACCGTCGTGCACGTCGCCCAGCACGTAGTTGAGCGTTCCCCCCGCGACGTTCGAGACGGACGACACGTTGCCGCAGCCGTCCTTCGTGAATGCCGCGTAGTAGTACTCGTCGCGCTCCGCGACCTCGTCGGTCTGCCCGCTCGCGGTGATGCTCGTCAGCGTCCAACGGCTCGGGGCGGGCGGATAGCTCGGCGTCGGCGGCACGGAGCCGGCGTTCGGTGGATCGTCGTACTCGGGATAGTTGCCGAAGCCCGCCCGATACACCTCGAGCGACGTTGCGCCGACCGGGAGCGTCAGGGTCAGACGGATCTGCTGGGTGCCGTCGCCGTCCGAGTCCACCGCCTGCCGCTGCGCAGCCAAGTCGAAAACCGCCGGCGGCGCGACGTTCGTGCAACACGTCAAACTGACGTCCTGGAGCGCCGGGGTCGTGTCGGGGTCGCCCGTGGCCAGCTGGGCGCGATATTGGATGTAGCGCGCCGTGGCGCCGAGGGCTCCGCCTGATACCGGCACCGCCTTGAACCCGGTCCAGTCGCCGTTCGGCACCGGCGAGGGACCGCTGCGGTAAGACATCGTCAGGCTGGTGCCCGCCGGCTTGTTCGCTGTCCAGCTTATGGTGTTCCAGTGGGTGACCACCCCTGCGTCGTACACGCGAGAGCGAAACATGCCGCTTGCCGCGTAGGGGGTCATGCGAACCCAGTCGAGCCGCAGCGCCGCGCCTCCCGACGCAAAGTCGGTGGCCCCGACGCGCATCGGCGCCGACAGCGTGGCCGCGCGCCGGTTCACGCTGGCACCATCCACCAGGAACACGACGCTGTCCGCGCGCCACACGATGCGATACGTGTGGGGGGCTCCCAGGTAGCCCGACCCGAGGCTCACGTCGGCGCCCGGGTTCACTCGTGCGTAGAGATTCGGGCCGTTCGTCGAGCCGGTGCTGAAGATCGCCCAGTTCTGCCCGATACTGCCGAACATGCCGCCTGCGCCGATCGAGTTGTCACCGGTGCCGAACCCGACGTGCTGATTCGCCGCGGAGGCGAACGTGGCCACGAACTCAACGGCTCGGCCGGGCGCGAAGCCCGTGAGGCTGGTCGGCGTGAGTCGTCCGCCGTCCACGTTGACGGCGCCGCCGGAGACCGTCGAGCCGCCCGGACTGCCGTCGCTCCACAGCACGCTCGTCCAACTCGCCGGCAGGGTGCTGCCCGAGAATTCGGCGCCCACCGTCGGCGCGAGAATGACCTCGCCGTCCGACGTAGTCGAAACGTAGGTGTTGGTCGCGGTCCCTTGGCCGAAGTCGGCGTCCGTCCGATCCGTGAAGCACGCCGGCGTAGGCATCGTGAAGCTGAGCGGCGAAGAGGCGAGCGGCGGCTGGGTCGCGCCGTTCCCGGCGGGGTCCACCGACGTCACCCGATAGTAGTACGTGGTGCCGGGCGACAGCCCGGAGAGAACCAACGTATGGCTCGTGACGCGCGGGACGTCGCTCGCGTTCAGAGTCAGGGCGCTCGACAGGAGGCCGTAGTCGACGCGTGAGTCGGACGGCTCGTCCGTGACCCACTGGATCGTCGCGGTGCCGTCGGCATGCGGAGTCGCGATCACCCCGCCGATCACCGGCGGCGAGACGTCGACCTGGTAGGTCGCAACGTAGTTGCCCGGATCCGCGGGGAAGAAGGCATAGGTGATCCCCTTGATGATCTGGGTCGTGTAGGCCACCGGCGCACCGTCGCGGGCGAGGCCACTCAACGAGCCGACCCCCGACTCGGCCGGCAGCATGGCGGTCAGATTGCGCGCGCCCACCCCGACGACGACGGCGAAGCTCAGGGCGCTACCGGTCCAGCTCAGCCCGCTGAACGACGAGCCGTTCCGCCCGTCGAGCCAGGTCAGCATCTGCTTCGCCGACACCACCGGCACGCCCCGCGCCAGCGCCGAGCCCACGATCGCGTTCGACCCGGGGTGATTCGGGTTGTCGAAGTGCATGTTCGCGCAGAACGCCCCGTAGTAGCCGCGCGCGTCCAGCGCCCGCGCGAGCAGCGAGTCCGACGTCATCGGGTAGGTCTGCCCCGACTCGTCGGTCATCTGCGTCACGACCTGGTAGCAGTCGATGATCGAGCCGTCGAGCCGCGCGAACCGCATGGGAATCCCCGAGCCGGTGAACATCCCGGGCCGATCCTGCACCCATGACGCCGGGTAATCGTAGTAATTGGCGTCGAGGCGGATGCCGTGCGCCTGCTCCACCTCGGGCTCGGTGCTCCAGTCGCTCCAGGGGACGCAGTGGGTCCGATTCGTCGTCGGCAGCGGGATGCTCGGGAACGCCGAGCCGAACGTCGCGAGCTGCGTGGTGATGCTGGACGCGAGCGAAGCGGGGGTCCAGTCGGCGCAGTTCGTGAGGATGTGCACCGCGACCTCGAACCCTTGGCTGTCGTAGAACTGGGCCTGGGCGTCGGTGAACGTCGAGCCCACGTACTCGTAGCCCGTCGCACGCACGCACTCCCAGTCATCTACCGAGCAGTTCGCAGGGCTCTCCTGCCGGTAGATGTCGAACCGCGGCTGCATGCCCGCGTCACCGTGATCGTCCCCCGTCATGATGACCGCCGCCTTGAGCCGCTTCGGCAGGTACCAGAACCGCGGCAGAGGTTTCTTGTGCAGGTTCCCCTGCAAGATCAGGTTCGCCAGCAGCCGCTGCTGCTCGTCAGCCTGCGGGATCGCCACCTTGTTCAAGTCCACCCAATCTGGCTGCGGGTCGGCCGTCGCGTTGCCGAAGAACAGATCGTCCGAGCGTCTCGGGACCACGCCGTCCCGCTCCTGCCCCGCCCACGCCGGGTTCCCCTGCCGCGTATAGACGACCGACCGCGCCAGGTCGTACGTGAACGCGATCGCCTGCCCGCCGTTCGTCCCCACGCTCCGAGACGTCACCGCGGGGTTCGCGGTCGCGGTCGTCGCGTCGGAATACAACGTCGCCAGGATCGTGGCGCCGCTCAAGCCGTAGAGGTCCGCGACGCCGTGAAACTGCATGGTCTCGGCGACGATGCCGGCGCCGGCCAGGGTGGCGGTGTTCACGCGCAGGTAGGCGTTCGCGAGCGTGCCGCCGGTGGGAACGATTCCCAGCAACACCGCCAGCTGCGGGTCCGGCCGTAACGCGATCAGCGTTCCCCCGGCGTTGACCCACGCCGTCAGCATCGCAACCTGCGCCGCGGACAGGCTCGACTGCCCGAGAATGGCCACGTCGTAGTTGGCGAGCATCTGTGGGGTCAGGGCGAGGAGGTCCGTCGCCGTGAACTCGTTGAGGCCTTCGGCGCGCAGGATCTCAACGGGATAGCGACTGAACGGATTGGACGCCGCGCTCAGGACCAGAATGGGTCCGCCGGGCCCCTCGTCGGGCGGCGGTGGGGGCGGCCCCCCCGTCGAGAACGTCCAGACGGAGTCGGAGGCCAGTGCGTTGCCGGCCAAGTCCTTGATCCGCGGATCCGTGACGCCGCCCCGGAGCGTCACGGTGAACTGCGTCGAGTACGCCAGGGGCGCGACAGGTACGAGTGACGCGGTTCGCGTGGTCGTACTGTACGAAACGGAGGCCGCGATCAAGCCGTGGCTCGGATCCCGCAGCTGAAACGTGTCGCCGGACACCGTCGCCGGATCGAGGGACTCGCTGAACACGGCGCCGATCGGTGAACCGGTGGCCACTCCGGTCGCACCGTCGCCGGGAGACGTCGAGACCACGGTCGGCGGCGTCGTGTCCGGCGGCACCGTGGTGTTGAACACCACGTCCACCCAGTAGTTCGTCTGCTGAAACGACCCGGTCGGAAAGCTCCCTTCACCGTACGCGAAGACGCCGTTGGGGCCATCCTCGCCGTCGGCGAGCCCGCGCAACGGAGCGTTGACCACCGCCGAAGTGAAGTACCCCGCCGTCGCGGAGTAAGAGCTTGGGCTGTGATAGGAGGCGATATAGGTCGTATTCGCCGTGATCGGGACCGGATTCGAGAACGTCACCTCCTGCCAGCCGCTTGCGGTCTCGCTCGTGAACGTCGCCTCGGCGAGCAGCGTGCAGGCCGTGGACCAGAGATGGCCGACGTGAACACCGGTGTTCTGAGGGTCCTTGTAGAAGCGAACCCCTAGTGCGAAGCCGTTCGCCAGCGAGCGGAACTTGACGCCCAGCTCGATGGGAAGGTTGTCGTTGAACACCGGCCCCGACGGTGCGTCGGTGGGCTGGAAGATCGTGCACGGGCAGGCCTGGGGCGCGGCCACGGTCGCTGAGACCACGCTGGGTGTCAGGGCGGATCGGGTGACGCTCGACAGGCAGACCAGCGCGAGGAGCACCGAGCGCAACGCAGTCCGATTGGGGATCGGACGACTCTGCCCCCACTCGATGCTGTGCCCCGATCCGCGTCTCATGGACCGCCCCTGGCGCGGCGCTACGATGCGGCCGGCCAGACATGAACCGAGCTCGAAGATGCGCGCGCACCCTCGAGCTCTGGCGGTGACGAACCGGGCATTTGAGCGCGTGCCACGCTCCGCGGGCTGGACCCGATCGCTCGAAGTCTGGTGAGATCGGGTGTTCTCGCGCCCATCCACCGGCGACGATCCGTCGCGCCAGCTTTGCAAGCGATTTGATGCTGCGCCGCGCGAGCGCGCGGGTCAATGGCAAACTGGGTGTTCGTCAGCGATCCGTGTTCATCGCAGCATCTGGATACGGCGGCTCTGGCGTACTTCGCCCGCTTCGAGTTTGAGTATATAGACGCCCGCCGCCACCGACCGCCCGCGATCGTCGGCGCCGTTCCACACGACGACTCGGCTGCCGGGCGACTCAGGCCCGTCGAGCAGCGTGCTGACCACGCGCCCCAGCAGGTCGTACACCCGCAGCCGCACCCGCTCGGCGTGCGCCACCGCCAGCTGCACCGCCAGCCGCCCCTGGAACGGGTTCGGCGC
>JACXTT010009365.1_pt1 | contig 13386 bp, 9 predicted proteins | sample 9270951 | NCBI WGS metagenome assembly JACXTT01 (sample SAMN15532306, study PRJNA645909) | rock metagenome | isolation source: weathered quartz diorite | place: Puerto Rico | collected 2017-06-21
AAGGTGAGTTGTTCGCCGCGGCGCAGCAGTCGGCCGGAGCCGGAGGGAAAGGCGGCCGGCTCGGTGCCGGGCACATAGCCGGAAAAGAATCCGTCCAGCCCCATCAATTGGCTGCTCGACCCGTTAAACACCAGGGAATGATGAACCACCTTGACGTTTCCTGGACGCACCACGGCAGCGCGCAGCCAGACATCGTTCGCGAAGGGACTGGTGATGCTGAGGTAGCGATAATCGACATCGCCCGTGGTCGGAATGGTCTGCACCGGAATGCTGGCAACGGCGTCCGGCTGACCCAACTCCGCCGGCCACGCGAACGGGTAGTTCGTGGCAACCGAAGCGCCGTCCAGTGGATCCGGCCCGGTGCCGCGCGGCGCGCCGTCGTTGATCCACTGCACGAGCATCGCGGCCTGGGCCGGCGTTAACGAAGCGTCGTTCGTAAACGAGCCGTAGAACGGGTCGGCGTGCCAGGGCGGCATTTCTCCGGCGAGCACTTTCTGTTTGGCCGACTGCGCGTGGGACTGCACGATGGTGTAATTCGTCATCGCCCAGGGCGCGATGTTTCCCGGGCTATGACACCGGACGCACTTGGCTTGCAGCAGCGGCGCGACGTCGGTGGAATAAGAGATGGACTGGGGCGGATTGAGTACGATCGGGCAGCCATTCGGTTTCGTGCGGCTGACCGTCACCGTCCGGCCGGACAAAAAGGCCGCAAGCGCATTGGCCAGGTAAAATTGTGTGTGGCCCGAGGGCGTGGGCCCGAGCCGATCATCCACAGCCCCCCGGTAGAAAACAACCCAGTTCGTGCTCCAGGTCTCGACGTCCTTCTTCAAAGCAAACGCCTCGAGCGTGCTCGCGGCGCCGTATTCACGAGCCACAACCTGCGCCGGGTCGTGCAAGATCGGAAGGTCAATCCCCTGGGTCGTGGCTTCGACGACGATATTGGATCGATTGTCCGTCGCATTGGCATCGATCAACCAGAACAACACCCCTTGCAAGCTGAACTGGTCCCTCAGTGACTTGATGGCCGGGATCATCTCGTCCACTTTGGGGCAGCCGTTGCCGGTGAAGCTCAGCACGCTCGACTGCACCGTCGGGTCGGAAAGGTGGTAGTCCAGCTCGCGGGACGTTCCCAGATGATCGATCAAGCGGAAATTGGCCGCGGCGGCCGGAAAAGCGGGGTCCGTCAGTTTCAGCGCCCGATAAAACCGATGGGGCAACACGGCCGAATCCGCGTCGAACCATCCGAAGGTGGCGTTGGTCAGGGTCGCCGCGAGGAGGAGTTCCCAACTGTTCGGATCGAGGTTGTCGGACGCGGCTTGAAGAATATAATCCCGCCCCGGTTCGCCTGTGATCCCGAGCCGTGCCGCGCCGGAACCGCGGTCGATGCCCAACTGCGTCGGCTGGGCCTGAGCGGCGGCGCAGAACCCCAACGCCAAAAGAGCGGCCAGCCCGTATCGTGTCGCATTCATCCGGGCGACACACTAGTGTGGCGTCCCCGAAATGGCAACCCAGAGGGCGGCATGTCTTTTGGGGACACCCCACTAGCAGACGAACTGTCGTGCGGCAACGGACCCTTGCGGATTGGTTGAAACGAGGTGATTTGCCTTTCTCTTGGGACTGGTCTAAATCTCCTCTTTATGGGTTCCGAAAGTGTCGTCGTGATTCGCGGCCTGTCGAAAATCTATCAGCAGGGCGAGATCAACGTGACGGCGTTGAACAATATTTCCCTCGACATCCGCGCGGGCGAATTTCTGGCGCTGATGGGCCCCTCGGGCTCGGGCAAATCCACACTCTTGCACATCATCGCGGGCATCGACCGCCCCACCGACGGGCAGTGCGTTGTGCAGGGCATCGACGTGACCCAACTCAATGAATCGGAGCTCGCGGACTGGCGGAACCAGAACGTCGGCTTTGTTTTTCAAACCTTCAACCTGATTCCCGTGCTGACCGCGTACGAGAACGTGGAACTGCCGCTCCTGCTGACCCGACTCGGCCGCCACGAGCGGCGGAGACGGGTGTTGACGGCACTGGAGCTGGTGGGCCTGGCCGACCGCGCGCACCATTTGCCCAAGCAACTCTCCGGCGGCCAGGAACAGCGCGCGGCCATTGCCCGCGCGCTGGTGACGGACCCCAGACTGCTGGTTGCAGACGAGCCGACTGGCAACCTGGATTCCCAATCGGCGCAGGACGTTCTTACGATTCTTCAGGGGCTGAGCCGGAGCGCGGGCAAGACGGTGATCATGGTCACGCACGATCCCAAGGCCGCGGCGTTTGGGTCGCGGTCGATTCATCTCGAAAAGGGCGAACTGGTGGACGGAGAGGCAAGATTGCCCGCCTCGCAGTTGCAGACCGCGAAGAGGTTATGAATGGCTCAAAGTCCTGCGGTCCTCCGGGCAATCGGCTCAAGCCAACGGGCAGAGATTCGCCTGGCGCGTCGCAACGGTTTCGTTCCCCTCACCTTGACCCTCTCCCTCGGGGGCCCCTCGGGCAAAGACTGCTCGGAAAAATTTCGCGCTTTGCGCCCCTGAACTCGGTAGGGACGGCGCGCTGCGCCGTCCGCGCCGCGTGCAGCGGCGCAACAACTCCGCTCGCTACTTCGCGGGCGGGGACATCGCGGCACGATGTCCCTACCCAAGTCAGGTTCATGGGCAGGGAACAGCGTGCAAGGCGCAGTGGAGAGAGGATGGTGTGACAAGTGCTCCGGACAGAGAAGGGTTCACCTTCTCCCCAAGGAACTGGGTTGGGGTGAGGGAAAACGGCGCGAATCACGGCCCGCGTGTTGGACCAATCCCAGACTTGTCGAACTGAAGGAGTCCTCCGCCCGAGCCGGAGGGTTCCCAAATGACAATGACCGTCGCGACGTTCATCCTGAAGAATGCGCTGCGCAACAAACGCCGCGCAGGGCTGACCATTCTCAGCGTGGCTATCAGCTGCGCGCTGTTGGTGACGCTGTTGACCCTGCAGCGCGAGCTGACGATACCGCCGGAAGCCGAGGCCGCTTCGTTGCGCGTCATCGTGCGCAACAAGGTCTCCTTGGCCCAGCCGCTTCCAGCCAAACAACTGCCAACCCTCGAACACATCCCCGGCATCGTGGCCGTTTCGCCCTTCAGTTTTTTCGGCGGGAACTTCCGGGACGAGACCGTGACCAGCTTCGCGCAATTTGCCGTTGACCCGGTCCGGTTCCAGGGACTCATCGTCGAGGGCAGAATCGTGGACGGTTCCTACGAGGATTTCGCGAAGGACCGGAACTGCTGCCTGGTGGGCGCGGACACAATGAAGCGATACGGCCTGAAGATCGGGGACCGGATGCGGTTCACCGGCACGTTCTTTCCGGTCAATCTGGATTTGAAGATCGCAGCGGTGTTTCAGGGGACGGTGGATGATCGGGGCGTGTTCTTTCACCACAAACTGCTCGACGAGCTGATGGGCGACCCGGGCACCGTTGGCACGTGGTACATCCGCGTCGCTTCGGCTGAGGTCGCCAACGATGTGATCGCGCGCGTCAACAAGGCGTTTGCGAACACGGCCGCCGAGGTGCGCGCCGAGACCGAGCGCGCATTTCAGATGAGCTTCATCAGCATGTTGGGCAATGTGAAGCTGCTGATCGGCTCGATCAGTTCCGTGGTGGTGTTCACCCTCGTGCTCGTAACGGTCAGCACCATGAGCATGGCCATCCGCGAGCGGTTTCGTGAACTTGCCATTCTCAAGGCGTTGGGCTACCGCCGGCGAGAGCTCTTCAGTTTCATCCTGGCGGAGAGCTTCGGGCTCGCGATCCTCGGCGCGACCATCGGGATTGGCGGCGCCTGGGCGTTCTGGACCTTCGCGGACCTGCAGAAGCTCACGCGAGGTTTCCTGATTTATTTCGAGGTCACTCCCCGCATTATTGCCACCGGCGGCGTGGTGGCGATCCTGCTCGCCATCATCGCCGCCATCGCCCCGTCCATCGCCGTCGCGCGAATGAGTGTGGCGCAGGGATTGAAAACGCTCGACTAGCCAAACCATGGCGCTGCCCTTGAAATACAATCTGCGCAATGTGCGGGTTCGCTGGCGCGCGACGCTGGCGACCGTGCTCGGCATCGCGCTGGTGGTGACCGTGGTGGTTCTGCTCTTCGCTCTGGCTCGGGGCATCGAAGCCACCAATGCCAACACCGGTGATGCCCGCAATATTCTCGTCGTGCGCAAGGGTTCCCAGGCGGAATCCGGCAGTTTGGTCAGCCGGGAACAGTTTCGGACCCTGCGTTATTTCGAGGAGATTGCCCGCAACGAGCAGGGCGAACCGTTGATTTCCGCCGAGCTGGTGCTCATCGTGAGCGCTCCTCGCCGCAACGGATCGGGCGAGGCGAACACCCTGATCCGCGGCGTCACCCCGCGCGGCATGGAACTGCGTCCGCAGGTGAAACGCGTCGATGGTCGCTGGTTCACCCCTGGCAGGCGCGAGGTGGTCACGTCGCAGCGCATGGCCGCGCGCTTCGCCGGGTTCGAGACGGGCGGGACGATCAAGGCGGGAGCGGACCGGTTGACCGTCGTCGGCCATTTCGACGCTCAGGCCAGCGCCTTCGACAACGAGGCATGGATGGACGCCGATGAAACCCGCTCGATCTTTGACCGGGACCAATACTCGAGCATCCTGCTCCGCCCGCGCGACCCCGCGGCCGCGGCCGCACTGCTCAAACGCATTGAAGCGGACAAACGGCTCGCGCTGCGCGCCGAACCGGAGGTGAACTATTACACCAAGCAAACCATGACGGCGCTGCCGTTCAAATTCCTCGGCTTCATTCTCGGCATTGCCATGTCCGTCGGCGCCGTGTTCGCCGCGATGAACACCATGTACGCGAGCGTCGCGGCGCGCACGCGCGAAGTGGGCACATTGCGGGTGCTCGGTTATTCGCGGCGCGCGATCGTGCTGAGTTTCATGATCGAAGGCGCGCTGCTTGCGGCCACGGGCGGCGTCCTCGGCGCGTTGCTCTCCCTGGCGGTTTATGCCTACGTCGTGGTCGGCAAAATCCAGTTTGGCACCATGGACTTCCAGTCCTTCGCAGAAACCGTGTTCCAATTCCGTATCACACCCGATCTGATGCTCGCGGGCGTGCTCTTCTCCGTCGTCGTCGGTTTGGCCGGCAGTCTTTTGCCGTCCTTGCGGGCCGCCCGCCTGCCCGTCATTGCGGCGCTCAAATCGATATGAACGAAGAAAAATTGCGCCAGCTTCGCATCGCCGCGGATCAAAAGCGCCGTTCGTCGACGCCCGTCTGGATGATCACCCTCGGTGTTGCCGTCGTGGCCGGCGTCGTGATTTTCTTTGCCGTTCCGCGCGCTTCAGACTCCGACCGCAGCGGGCTGAAGTCCAATCGCGACCGTGCCTCCGCATCAACGGGCGGCAAAGGCGGTCCGGGAGGAATGTCGGGAGGTTTGGGAGGTTCCAATGCCTTGGCCTCGCCTGCGCCGCCGACGGCCAAAGCCGACGGTTCGGTGTTGACGGTCAGTGGTTACATTGTGAACCGGGAACGCATCGAGTTGAGCCCGCGCTTTCTCGGCGTGGTGAAGTGGATCGGAGTGAAGAAGGGCGACGCGGTGACCAACGGCCAGGTGGTGGTCCTGCTCGACGACGCCGAATACAAGGCGCGCCTGCACGAGACCGAAGGGCGTCTGGCCAATGCCCAGGTGGCGGTCGAAAAGGCTGAACTGGACTACAAACGCGCCCGCGAGCTGGTCCGCCAAAGCGTCGAGATGCAGAAAATGGAGGATGACGCGCGATTGCAATTGGCCTCCGCGCGCGCCAGCCTCCGTGAAATCGAAGGGCAACTCGAGTTGGCGAAGACCTACCTCGGCTGGACGGTCATCAAGTCACCGATCAATGGCGTGGTGCTGGAGAAGCTGGTGGATCCGGATGAACTGGTGGTGCCGCAAAGCTTCGGCGGCACTCGCGGGCCCAGCACGGCGTTGATCTCGGTGGCGGACCCGAAGGATTTGCAGGTCGAGATCGAGTTGAACGAGTCGGACGTGGCCAAAGCGTTTCTGGGCCAGAAATGCCGCGTGACTCCGGAGGCGTATTCGGACAAGGCGTACGAAGGTTACGTGGTGGAGATGGCGCCGGAAGCCAACCGCCAGAAAGGAACGCTGCAGCTGAAGGTGCAGATCAAAAACCCCGACCGCTTTCTCACCCCGGAATTGAGCGCGCGAGTGGACTTTCTTGCCCGCGATAAAGCGGCCGGTGAAGTGTCGGGAAAGTGATGGGGTTTGGGTGTCGCACGGTTCGCCGGCAAATGGAACGTCAGCGTCGCTCGGTTTATTGCCTTGAGCCCAATAACAGGGAGGGCAAGGGAGGGCAAACGCTCGGCGCGAAACAGCAACCGGTTTGTTCGCCCTTGCGGTCGCGCAACGATTCGCCTAGCTTTTTGCGCTGATCCAGTGCGCGCGTAGCTCAATTGGATAGAGCGTCGGCCTCCGGAGCCGAAGGTTGTGGGTTCAACCCCCGCCGCGCGTACCAATCGACTTTTCGCTTCCCACCTTCTTCTTACTCCCACTCTTACTCTTTGCTCTCCCCCGAACCTTCAGCCGCTTCGAGTGACCCGGAATCAGCCGTTGGAGGTATCGGGCTTGACGGTCGGATATTCGTCCCGTAAGGACACTACGGGATTGGCCCTCGATCGGGGATCCACGCTCGACGTGCATTCGTCGAACGCTCTTGCACCGTGTAGCGTCTCATTGATATGGCTCTGCCGAAACAACTCAAGTCGGCTTTCCCGTGGCTTTGTGTCGTTGCCATCGCCGCCGGGATGTTCATCCTTCGCTCGCGTGGCAAGGAAACAGAGGCGGAATTGGCCGCGCTCCGGCAGACGAACGAGGAGTTGAAAAAAAGCCGCCTGGACAACGAGGATTTGAAGAAAATCCAAGCGCAGGTTGAGGAACTGGGCCGCTTGCGCAAGGAGAACGAGGAGCTTCACCGGTTGCGCAACGAAGTTCGCCAGTTGCGAGAAGAAAAACAGACCGCCGCGCGAACGGGCCAATCTGGCCAAGCCCCGTCTGGGCAAGCGAAAATCGACCCGGCAGCCTCGCCGCAATTGCAGCAGCAGCTCCGACAACTGATGGCCGAGAACGAACGGCTGCGGGCCGAGAACCAGCAGTTCCAGCAGGTACAAGCCGTCGCCTCCGCCAATAGCTGCATCAACAACCTGCGCAACATCGAAGGCGCCAAAGACCAATGGGCGTTGGAGAACAAGAAAGGCACCGGCGACGTTGTGAGGGCGCAGGACCTCCAGCCTTACCTTAGGAACACTACCATTCCGGCATGTCCTCAGGGCGGCGTTTACACGCTGAACGTCATTGGAGCGCCGCCGACTTGCAGCATTCCTGGCCATGTTTATCCGCAGGAATGAACCCTTGGGCTACTCCATGCTGACGCGGCGTTGACGCAGCCGCCGAGGTAACGAGGCGGAAGAGTCTTCGGGTCAGAATCCGCCTCCTCACGTCGGCGGCTACCTTTTTTCTTCTGGCTCTCCGGCAGCGGGGGATTCCGGCGGTTTCACCACGGCCACAACGAGGGCGTCGGGTCTCAGGTATTTTTGGGCGGCGGCCTGGATTTGCTCGCGCGTGACGGCTTCGAATTTGGCGTCTTCCGCGTCCGTATTGGCGTAGCCAAGACCGTACAATTCGTCGAGCGCGGTGGCGACAGCGAAATGACCGAGGTCCTGACGGGCGATTTTTTTCTGGCCGATCACTTTGGCCTTGGCGCGTCGGAGCTCTTCTTCCGTCAACCCTTCGGCACGCAGCAGTTCGGCTTCCTTCAACAGTTCCTGCTCCACCGCCTCCACTTTGTCCGGGGCGGTGCCGCAGTAAAAGGCGAAGTACCCCGGCGCGAGCCCTAGGAAATTCTGGGCGCCGACGTAATAGGCCAGACCGAGTTTTTCGCGCACGCGCAGGAACAGGCGCGACCCAAGATCGCTGCACGCCTCCTGAAGGAGCTCAAGTGCGTAACGGTTCTCGTCGCGCAAGGTCGTGCCCGGAAAACCCAAGACCAGCACCGCCTGCTTTTTCTCGCGGGCCTTCACCGCCCGCGAGGAGCGGTTGCGGTGAGCGGTCTGCGCACTGGCGGCCGGGTCGAGCGAGCCGAGCGCTTCGTTTGGAGTCCAGCGAACGAACGCCTTCCTTACCGCAGCGACCGCTTGTTTCGTCTGGATGTCGCCGTAAATCGCCAGCACGCAGTTGTTCGGCACGGCGAATTTCCGGTGAAAGGATTTGAGCCCCGCGACGTGCAATTTGGCGACGCTGTCCTCGGAACCGAGAACGTCGAGGCCATAACCGGTTTCGCCAAACATGGCGCGGCGCATCGCGCGAAAGCAGCTTTGCAGCAGTTGATCTTTCTGGGCCTTGATGGCGGCCAACTGCACGTCGCGCTCACGCTTGAGCGCGGTCGCTGGAAAGATCGGATTTAACACCACGTCGGCGACCAGGCTCAGTCCGTCGCCGAAATCGCCGGCGAGCACCTCGGCGTTCACGCCGTAGCTGTTGTTCCCGCTGAAGCTGTCGATGCTCCCGCCCAATGATTCGATTTCGCGGGCGATTTGTTCCGCGCTGCGTCGGCGCGTTCCCTGCAGCAGCATTTTCGACATCAACTGGGTCAAACCGCCGGTCGCGGGCGTCTCCGCCAGGACGCCGCCTCTAAACACGGCGCGAAACTCGACGAACGGCAAGCGATGGTCCTCCTTGAGGAGCAGACGCAGCCCGTTTGGCAGCTCAAATTTCTGAATGGCATTTTCGCCGGACTGGATGCTCGCCGCCAGCGGTCTGGGTCCTGTGCCGGCGGGCAGAAGGGCGTACAACGTCCTGTTTGTTTCAGTGAAGTATTTGCGGGCGACGCGTTGAAGGTCAGCCGGCCTCACCTGTTTGACGGCGTCCAGGTAGCGTTCGGAAAAATTGAGATCGTTGACGGCGATCCAATTGGCGCCCAGGTCCTGCGCCTGGCCTTGCATGGTTTTGCGCGTCGCCAGCGTGGCCGAGACGAATTGCTTGACGGCCTTGTTCAATTCCGCGGGGCTGACCGGTCTGGCTTGCATCGCTTCGACCTCGGCGAGCATGGCTTCGCGGGCCGCCGCGAATTTGTCCGCGTCCACCACCGCGCTCATACCGAGCAACCCGGCATTGCCAGGGCTGTAGGTCCAGGCATCCACGCTGTTCACCAACCCCTTCTTTTCGCGCACTTCGCGGTACAGACGCGAACTGCGACCGCCACCCAACAGCGTCGCCAGCACCTCGAGCACCGGCACGTCGGGATGGCGCACTTCCGGAATGTGCCAACTGAAATGCAGATGTCCGAGCTCGATGGGGGCTTCCTCGATGACCTCGCGAGGCGCGGTCTGTTCCGGTTCCTCCGGCAACACGACGGGCGGCAAGGGTTTGGCCCGCGTCTTGGCGTAAGCGTCGCGAATTTGAGCCACCGTCTCCTCCAGCTTCAGATCACCCACGACGACGAAAAAGACGTTATTGGGAACGTATTTCTCGCGATAGTAGCCGTGAATGTCCTCCGGCTTCAGTTCGTTGAAGATATCGGGATAACCGATGACCGTGAAGCGATACGGACTGCGCGTGTAGGCGGTCTCGAACAAACGGCGGCCCGACCGCCGCGCTGGATCGTCCTGGCCCATGTCCATCTCGCGGCGGATGACGTCGAGTTCCTTGGCGAGTTCATCGGGCGGCAGGACCGCGTGTTGCATGATATCGCACAGAATGTCGACGGCGACGCGCGCGCCCGTGTTCGGCGCATTAATCCAATAGACCGTCCGGTCGAAGGACGTGTAGGCGTTCATGTAACCGCCGGCTTCCTGCACTTCCTGGTCGATGCGGGCCCCTGGGCGGGTGGTCGTGCCTTTGAACAGCATGTGTTCGAGCACATGCGAGAGGCCGGCGCCGAGCCACCGGCCTTCGTGGATGCTGCCGCTCATGCACCAGGCTTGGGCGGAGACGACCGGCGCGCTGTGGTCTTCGCGCACGATGACAGTCAGGCCGTTTTCCAAAGCAATCAGGCGCGTGCCGGGCGGACAGGCGGGAATGCGGGTGGCGGGGCGTTTGAAGGCCGCTCGATGACGGGAGACAACGGATGCGGGCATAAAAAACAAGCACCCAAGGTGCGGCGTTCAAACTGAATGCTGGCGGAGACCGCCTTAGCTCTGCTTACGATTCCGCGACTGGCACCGAGGCACGGGTCGACGGCAAGAACGGCTTGCGAAAGGCCTCGTGAAAACCATAACCGTTCCGGAAATCCTCGCGGCTGTCCTGCTCGGTTTTCGCCAGCAGTTTGGTTTCAATCATGTTGAAAACGATTTCGCCGAAGTCCATACAGCACCGGATGCCCCACTCTTCGAGCACGGTCAACGTCATCGGGCCGAATTGCTCCAAGGCGTATTCGCGGATGCCCTCGAGCAGTTCCTGGCTGGTGACGTGGCGGATCTCGTTTTTCTTCGGCAGCTTGCCGGTCATTTTCTGCGTATGGTCGAGCGCCTCGCGCAGGAAGAAATAAGCTTCCCGGTGATAACGTCGGTCTTGGCTGGCAATCTGTTCGATGGTTTCCTCGAAACTCGCGGCTTGCATGTTATTTCAGATTCACCGGTCCATCGGCGTGGGCTGGCGGATGCGCCGTTCGCCAGGCCTTGACTGCCCAGCCGACCAGCAGGAGCGACAGGACAACGCACAACACCACTTGTTCCTGCTTGGTCAAATGCAGCACGGGCGGGAATATAGCGTGAACTCCCGGCCTTAACAATGGCGGATTTTCCAGGCTTTCCAGGCTCCTGGCTGCTGCCACCCGCACGCGGAGGAGGATGTCGATTCCTTCCTCCCTCGCAAAGAGCCCGATCTTTTTGAATGCCCGTGAACCCGACTTTGGTCCGGACAGCGTCCTCCGATGTCCCCGCCCCGCGAAGTAGGGGGCGGAGGTGTTGCGCCGTTGTACGCGGCACGGACGGCGCAGCGCGCCGTCCTACGGGGTGAACTCGGCTGTTGGCGCGAATTGGAGAGGGGTGTAACTTAGCCGGGTGCTGCAGACCGCGCCAAATGTGAACGCCGGATTGGAAAGGCGCTTGCCATGCCCGTCAAAAAGCTAAAAGAGCATCTCGACAGCCAGAAGATCAAATACGTTACGATCTCCCATTCACCCGCCTTCACCGCGATGGAGGTCGCCGAATCCGCTCACGTCCCCGGCCGCGCGCTGGCCAAGACCGTGATGGTCAAACTCGACGGCCGCATGGCGATGGCCGTGTTGCCGTCCACGCGCAAAGTCGACCTGGAACTTTTGCGCGAATCGGTAGGTGTGGGGGATGCACAATTGGCGACGGAGACGGAATTTAGAAGCCTGTTTCCGGATTGCGAAACGGGGGCAATGCCGCCCTTCGGCAATTTGTACGGCCTGGATGTTTATGTGTCCCCCAACCTGGCCGAGGACAACCAGATTGCATTCAACGCCGGCTCGCACACGGAGGTGATGTGGCTATCCTACCGGGATTTCGAGCGGCTCGTGTGCCCAAAGGCAGCGCGGATGTCGGAGTGAGGCAGAGCCATTCACAAAGGCGTTGGCTCCTGCGAAACTGCCGGCCCGCGGTCCAGCGGCGGACAATCGACCTTGCAGCACGCTCCCGGCCGGGTACCGGCCCTGGCCCAACGAAGTCGTAGCTGACAGATGCCGCGGTCGTGGTGTAGCCTCAGAAAAAGCCGATGAAATGTGACTTGTCGTTTTGCCTCTTTGCCCTCTCCGCCTTCGTGCTGCTGGTCGCTCCCGGGTGTTCAAAACAGGCGGCGGCAGGGTCGAACCGCGCAGCGGCAGGAACGGCACCGGCACGCGCCATCACGGTCGCGGCGGTCACGGACCAGACGATGGAACGAGCCGTGGCAGTGATTGGTTCATTGGCCGCGCATGACGAAGCCACCTTGAGCGTCAAGGTGCCGGGGCGGCTGCAGACACTCGCCGTCGATCTGGGCAGCAGCGTGCGCCAAGGCGAACTCATCGCGCAAGTGGAACCAAAGGACTACGAGCTTCAACTCACGCATGCGGAGGCCTTGTTGAGCCAGACGCGCGCGCGCCTCGGTCTCACCTTGTCCGGCGACGATGAGAAGGTCGACGCGACCCAGACCAGCACAGTGAAGGAAGCCAAAGCGCGCCTTGAGGAGGCACGTAAGAACCGGGATCGGATCGTTGAACTCAATGAGAAGGGGATCCTTTCCCAATCCGAACGGGAGACGGCGGATGCGGCCTATGAGATTGCGGCCAATCGCTTTCGCGACGCGCTGGAAGAGGTAAACAACCGTCTGGCCCAGCTCGCTCAACGCCGCGCCGAGGTGGAAATCGCGCGCCAGCAACTCGCCGATACCGTGATTCGCGCGCCGTTCGATGGCGCGATTCAGGAACGGCGCACGAGCCCCGGCGAGTACCTGATTGCTGGCCGGCCGGTCGTCACCATCGTGCAAACCGACCCGCTGCGCTTGCGCGTTGAGGCCCCGGAACGCGAGTCGGCCGCTGTCCGTCCCGGCCAACCCGTGCGGGTCTGGGTCGAAGGAAACGCGAGCGCCCTACTGGGCGCCATCAGCCGCGTCAGCCCGGCCATCGATCGGCAGTCGCGGATGCTCATTGTCGAGGCGGATATCCCCAATGACGGTTCGCTGCGGGCGGGTTCCTTTGTCCGCGCCGAGATCATCACCCGCGACGATCAACGCGCGTTGAGCGTGCCGGCCGACGCGCTGGTCACTTTTGCCGGGATCGAAAAGGTGTTCGTGGTGGAGAAGAACAAAGCAGTTGAGAAGCCGGTGAGCATCGGGCGGCGCGGCACAAATTGGGTGGAAGTCGTCAACGGCGTCAAGGCGGGCGAGGTCGTCGTGCGCAATCCGGGCAACCTTCAGAGCGGCGAGGCGGTCACCGTGCAACCGCCCGCAACCGCCACCGCCAAGGCCAACGATCACTCCTAGATTAGTAAGAGAATGCCCACGCGCGGGAATCTGTTCGCTGTGGTGGCAGGCGTCCCGCCTGCCGTAGAGCCGGGCATCCTGCCCGGCGGGACAGGCGCCCGATCATCCAGAACGTCACGGGTTTTTCCGGCCCACATCCGGGCGGCAAGATGCCGCCCTCCACGGCAGGCGAGACGCCTGCCACCACGTCGCTGGCTTGCCGCCGCGTGGCCGTGGGCGAGAGGGGGAGGATCGAAAAGTGAGACGCAACTTGTGTTCCGGTTTTAAGGAATAGGACCTCATCCTCCACCAACGCGATGCAAAAACTGGCTGAAATCTCCATCCGCCGCCCCGTCTTCGCCACGATGATCGTCATGGCCCTGGTGGTGGTCGGTTCGGCCGGTTACTTCAAGCTCGGCGTGGACCGCACGCCGCCGGTGGATCTCCCGTCGGTGTTCGTCT
>JACXTT010009366.1_pt1 | contig 13386 bp, 8 predicted proteins | sample 9270951 | NCBI WGS metagenome assembly JACXTT01 (sample SAMN15532306, study PRJNA645909) | rock metagenome | isolation source: weathered quartz diorite | place: Puerto Rico | collected 2017-06-21
CTGTCGAACCTCTGCTACAAGGCATCGGGCGGCATCGTCGGAGTCGCGACGCCCGGAGTCTTCTTCTACTGGACGCGGGTAACGGCGCCGAGCGCCAGCTTCTGCGTCGACGTCGTGCAGACAAAGGCCTGCAGCGGGTTCTTGTTCGCGCGCATCCACCAGGGCAACCAGATTTACATCTTCAATAATGGCTGCACGGTTCTGCGCCAGGGCAACGAGCCGACGCCGGGTCAGGGGCATGTCTGCATCACCGGCGCGACGCCCGGAGCGACGTATATCGTCTCGGTGAAGTATAACGTGAAGTCGATCCAGGGCGGAACGTACAGCGGTCCTCCGCCATCCTGCCAGTACAACTTTGTGAGCATCGTCGGCGGGACGAAGGACGGCAAGACGGCAGACAGCGTTTCCGCTTTGCCGAACTGCGGAGGGACCATCGCCGCTAACGAAGCGCGATTCGGAGAAGGGCTGGAAGCGAGCACGGTCGTCCCGTCCGTGTATGCTCTCCAGGCCAACTATCCGAATCCGTTCAACCCGACGACGCAGATCAAGTACGATCTCCCCGAGGCGAGCAACGTGCGGCTGAGCGTGTTCAACATCCTCGGCCAGGAAGTCGCGACGCTTGTCGACGGTGCGGTCGAGGCGGGATATCAGTCCGTCGAGTGGAACACTTCCAACATCTCGGGCGCCGCGCTGCCCTCCGGGATCTACATGTACCGGATGCAGGCGACCGGCCTCGTGAGCGGGAAGGAATTCCACGACGTGCGGAAGATGATCCTGATGAAGTAAGCAGTTCGCTGTAATGTTCTCGAATGGGGTGAGTCCGGCGACTCACCCCATTTTTGTATAAAGGGGAACGGTTCGCCGTCCATAGGCGTTTTCCCTGTAGCATTCATCGAAGGAATCAACCATGCGAATGATTACGATCTGCATCGCACTCTGTCTCCTCTCCTTCTCCACCCTTTTCGGCCAGCTCAACACCTGGGACCCCCAGATCACCGGGACGGATCAATGGCTCCACGGCGTTTACTTTGTGAGCGCGTCCACCGGCTGGGCGGTCGGGGATGCGGGAACCATTCTGAAATCCACGTCGAGCGGGGTCAATTGGAGCGCGCAGACCAGCGGGTCGTCGGAGCCGCTTGCGGGGGTCTACTTCGTCGACGCTCTGCACGGATGGGTAGTGGGGGGTTGCGACGGCTGCGTCGGCGGAGTGATTCTGAAAACTACCGACGGCGGCGCGACGTGGGCAGTGAAGGATTCCGGGAGGATTCTCAAGTCGGTGCAGTTCGTCTCCCCGACAACCGGGTGGGCGGTGGGGGGCAACGGCCTGATTCTGAATTCTACCGACGCCGGCGAGACTTGGAATCAGCAAACCTCAAACGTTATTTCATGCCTTGAGTCCGTACAGTTCATCGATGACACGACCGGCTGGACGGGAGGAATTCTTCCCGGTGTGCTCCTCAGGACCTCCAACGCGGGAGCGACGTGGACCTCCGAGACAAGCGGAGTCGATCCCGGCGAGGATGTGGATGGGGTCCGCTTCGCCGACCGCCAAACCGGGTGGTACGTGGGGTACGGGTTTCCGGATACCGCGGGGGTAGGTGTGATTAAAAAGTCGACCGACGGCGGCGTATCATGGACGGCGCAAATGAGCGGCGTGCAGCAGGCGCTCCTTACCGCCGGATTCATCAGCCCCACGACGGGCTGGGTGGCGGGATCAAGCGGGATACTTCTCAAGACGACGAACGGCGGCAACGTGTGGGCCCCTGAGTCGTCCGGCACCCAGCTGGAGCTCGACAACATTGCGGTCCGGCCCGGCGAGGGCGCGTGGATCTCTGGCATCAGCGGAAACTTGATCAGGAATAACTTCGGCGGCCTCCTCCTCAAGAGCTCGGTCAACCTCAACAATCAGTGGAATATCGTGGCCGTTCCGCTGATCGGGGTGGACGGGAAACGAAGGTCCATGTTCCCCTCGGCTCAAAGCCCCGCGTTCCTGTACAATTCAGGGATCGGTTATCAGCCGGCCGACAGCCTCGTCCTCGGCCGCGGCTACTGGGTACGATTCACGGGCGCCCAGACGGTGAACTTCGCAGGCACGGCTCTCGACAGCCTGTCGGTGAACCTCACACCCGGATGGAACCTGGTGGGGGGGATCGGTAAGGACATTGCCGCAGGCAACATCATGCAGACTCCGCCCGGTTCGATTCGTTCCATCTTCGGCTATAATGCATCGTATTTTGCAGCAACCGTGATCACCCACGGGCAGGGCTACTGGATGTACGCGAACCAGGCCTGCACGATCAAGTACCTTTCAAGCCTCGACGGCATCACCTCCCGCGCGGGCCTGACAAATGTAGCGCTCCTCAAGACCGATGAGCTGCCGCCCCCCGCGCCCGGAGAACCGGTTTCGTCTCATCGCAGTACACGAACGTCAGGCATTCCACCTGCGTTCGCCCTGCAGCAGAACTATCCCAATCCGTTCAACCCTACGACGACGATCGGCTTCGATCTGCCCGAGGAAAGCCGGGTCGAGATGGTCGTTACAAATACGATCGGCCAGATCGTCTCGGTGGTGGTCGACGGAGTGGTCGCGGCGGGTTACCGGTCGGTCAACTGGAAAGCGATTGCTTATGACGGCTCGGCGCTTCCTTCCGGAATCTACTTCTGCCGGATGCGCGCGACGTCGCTCCAGACGGGAAGAGAATTCTCCCGGCTCCGGAAATTGGTGATAATGCGGTAGAATCGCGCGCCGCGGCCCCGGCGGCGCTGTGTGATGGGAGCCTTCCGCAAATTGACTGGCGGCATCCTCTTTTGTATCTTCCCCAACCATGTACAGAGGGAAAAAGGTTGTCGTCGTCATGCCGGCCTACAATGCAGCGCGCACGCTCCGGAAGACGTACGATGAAGTGATGGAGCAGGGCATCGTCGACCTGGTGATCGTCGTCGACGACGGCAGCAAGGACGATACGATCTCGATCGCGAAGGGCCTCGATCACGTCCGCGTCCACGTTCACGCCGTGAATCTGGGATACGGGGGGAACCAGAAATCGTGCTACCGGTTGGCGCTCGAAGAGGGGGGCGAGATCGTCATCATGGTACACCCCGACTACCAGTACACCCCGAAGCTCATCCCCGCCATGGTCTCCATCATCGGCAACGATCTCTACCCCTGCGTCCTCGGCTCCAGAATCCTCGGGGGATACGCGCTGAAGGGAAAGATGCCTCTCTGGAAATACATTGCGAACCGGTTCCTGACCCTCGCCGAAAACGTGCTCACCGGCGCAAAGCTCTCCGAGTATCACACGGGATACCGGGCGTTTTCACGGAAACTCCTCCAGCAGCTTCCGCTCGACGCGAACTCGAACGATTTTGTCTTCGACAACCAGATGCTGGCGCAGATCCTCTGGTTCGGGCACACGATCGCGGAGGTCACCTGCCCGACGAAATATTTCATGGAGGCCTCGTCGATCAACCTGACCCGCAGCATCAGGTACGGCTTCGGATGCCTCTCGACCGGGTTGAAGTACCGCCTGGCGAAGATGAACATGCTTCGCTCAAGCCTCTTTCCCGCCAGAAGTGAATAAGGGCCCCGGCTCACAGAATTTCCTCCTCGTCTGCGCTCTCCTGATTGTCTCCACCTTCGCCGTCTACCGGCAGGCCGGCACTCACGAGTTTATCAACTACGACGACAATCTCTACATCACCGAAAACCCTCACGTCCAGCAGGGACTGACGGGCGCCTCGATCGGCTGGGCGTTCACCACCACCGAAACAGGCAACTGGCATCCGCTGACCTGGCTGTCGCTCATGACCGACGTACGGCTCTTCGGCCTCGACCCGGGAAGTCACCATCTGGTGAGCGTCGGGTTTCACATCCTGAACTCCCTCCTGTTGTTCGTGCTCTTCCGGAAGATGACCGCAAGCGTCTGGCCGGGAGCATGCGTCGCCGCGCTCTTTGCGCTCCATCCGCTCCACGTCGAGTCCGTGGCGTGGGCCGCGGAGAGAAAGGACGTTCTCAGCACGCTCTTCTGGATCGGCGCCATGCTCGCATATATGAAGTATGCGGAACGCCCCGGTCTCGGGCCATACGGGCTCGCGCTCCTGCTCTTTGCCCTCGGCCTGCTGAGTAAGCCGATGGTCGTGACGCTTCCGTTCATCCTCCTGATGATCGATTACTGGCCTCTGGGCCGGATTCGCGCGCAGAATGAGGCGGGCGGGGCCGCGGAGCAGGCTCGAAAACAGAGTCAGAGCCGTTTCGGAAAAAAGCCCCTCGGAAGCCTCCTGATTGAGAAAGCGCCGTTCCTCGCTCTGGCGCTGATCTCTGGACTGGTAACGATGGCGGCCCAGGGGAGCGGCGGAGCAGTGACCCCGTTCGGCGCGCTTCCGCTCGGATCCCGGATCGCGAACGCGGCCAACTCGTACCTTGAATACGTCCTGAAGATGTTCTGGCCCGCGAATCTGGCCATCCTCTATCCGTACTCGGCCGGAGAGATCCCCCCCTGGCGCATCGTCGCGGCAGGCGTTTTCCTCGCCGGCGTCTCGGCCCTCGCATTCCTCGCCTTCAGGAAGCGCCGCTACGTCATGGTCGGATGGCTCTGGTATGTCGTCACGCTTCTCCCCGTGATCGGGTTGATTCAGGTCGGGACGCAGTCGATGGCCGACCGGTATACGTACCTCCCGCTGATCGGCCTCTTCGTGATCATCGCCTGGGGGGTCCGGGACCTGACGGCGGGCGTGCAGTCGCGCAGGGTCATCCTTGCTACGGCCGCCTCCCTCGCCCTGGCGGCCCTCTCGTATCTCAGCTGGGCCCAGCTTGCGACGTGGCAGAACAGCGTTACCGTGTTCACCCGTGCGATCGAGGTAACCTCGAACAACTGGCTTGCGCACGCGAACCTCGGGGTCGCGCTCGGCAAAGAGGGGAAACTGAATGAGGCCCTCGCGCAGTTTTCGGATGCCGTCGCCATCAGGCCCGACTACGCCGACGCCTACAATAACATGGGGATCGTCCTCGCGATGCAGGGAAAGACCTCCGACGCTCACGCCCGGTTCTCGGAAGCGATCCGCTACAACCCCGATCACGTGAACGCCCGTTACAACCTCGGATTGATCCTCACGCAGGAGGGGCGGCTCGACGACGCGGCGGCCCAGTACGCCGAGGTCCTCCGGCTGAAGCCGGACAACGTCGAAGCGCGCAGGGCGCTCGAGGACGCCAATCGCACTCTTCGAGGGCGCCCCGGAGGCGGGAACCGGTGAGCAAGCGCACGGAAAAGGCGGCGGGCTCCCCCGGGTCCGGAAAGCCGGCGCGAAAGAGGTCCGCGTCCCGCACCGTAGCCATGCTTCAGGCCGGCGTGCTCATCGGACTTGCGTTTCTTCTCTATGGCAACACGATCGGCGGCGCCTACGTGATGGACGACGGGATTGTCGTCATGAAGAACAAGTTCACCCAGCAGGGGTTGAAAGGGATTCCCGACATCATGACGAACGACGCGTTCGCGGGATTCTTCGGGGAACGGAAGGACCTTGTCGCAGGCGGGAGGTACCGCCCCCTTTCGATCGTCACGTTTGCCGTCGAGCAGGAGATCTTCGGCGGGAATCCCGCCGTCAGCCACGCATTCAACATACTCCTCTACGGATTGACGGGGGTGGCCCTTCTCTTCGTTCTCCGCCGGTGGCTCGGGGGATCAGTCGGCCCGGGGGGCCCGTGGTGGTCCGCCGTCCCTTTCATCGCGGCAGCCCTGTTCATCGCTCACCCGGTCCATACCGAAGCCGTCGCGAACATCAAGGGAAGAGACGAGATTCTGTGCCTCCTCCTCTGCCTCGCCGCGGTCGCGCTAATCCAGAAATACCTCGCGGAGGGAAACGTCCGGTATGCGGTCCTCTACCCCGTTGTCTTTTTCCTCGCGCTGTTGTCGAAGGAGAACGCCGCCACCTTCCTCGCCGTCATTCCGCTCGCGCTCTGGTTCTTCACGAACGCAGGCGCCGGGAAAATCATCACGATCGCGGCGCCGCTCGCCCTCGCGACGGCCCTGTTTCTCTTCATGAGATCGCATTTTGCGGGCGGCGCTTCGACGTCGGACATCACCGAGGTCCTTAATAATGCGTTCGTCTATGCCACCCCTTCGCAGAAGTACGCGACCATCTGCTCCACGCTGGGAAAATACTTTGGCCTCCTCCTTCTTCCCCTCACGCTGACTTCCGACTATTACTACAACCAGGTCCCCCTCGTTCAGTGGGACGACCCCGCGGCGGTCATTCCCCTCCTCGTCACTCTCGCGCTCTTTGTGATCGCGGTGGCGGGGATCCGGAGCAAGCGCGCGGTCTCCTTCAGCATTCTCTATTATTTTCTCACGCTCTCGGTGGTGACGAACATCTTCTTCCCGGTCGGAACGACGATGTCGGAGAGATTCCTCTACATGCCTTCCGTCGGCTTTGTGATCGTGCTTGCGCTCCTCATCGCCCGGGCCGCCCGGATGGCATCGCCCTCAGCCCTCCGGGAACCGGCCGCCGTCACTGCGGTTCTGCTTGTTGCGGTGGCCGGCTCCTATTCGTACAGGACGGTCATCAGAAATCCTGCCTGGAAATCCAATCTGGCTCTCTTCTCGGCCGACGTCGTCAATTCTCCCAACAGCGCGAAGGTGCATAACGCCCTTGGGAGCGAGCTTATCGAATTGTCCAAAAACGAGAAGGATCCTTCGAAGAAAAAGGCGATGCTGGAAGAGGCCCGCCCGAACCTGAGCCGGGCCGTGGAAATCTATCCGGGCTACGCGGAACCCTGGTTCAGCCTCGGAAACATCTACTACGAGCAGGACAGGAACTACGCACGGGCGATCGAATGCTACCGGAAGGCCGTAGCGGCGAGGCCGGGGTACACCGATGCCTATAAGAACATCGGCATTACGTACATGAACGAACAGAAGTATGACGACGCGATCGCCGCGTTCCGCCGGCTCATCGCCGTCGATCCCCGCAATGAGGACGCGTACTATCATATCGGAGTCATTCACCTTGCCGCCAACCGCGTAGATTCCGCCATCGCGTACCTCCGGGAATCAATCGCACTGAATCCCTCGTATGCCCCCGCGCTCAACAGCCTCGGGATGGTTTACGGCAAGGGCAGGAACGACCTCGATGCCGCCATCACGTACCTCAGGAGAGCGGTCGCCGCGGATCCGTCGAATATCGACGGGTACAACAACCTCGGAACCGCGTACGGGCTCAAGGGGGACGTCGACGGCGCGATCGGGGTCTTCACGAAGGCGCTCGAAGTGGACCCGGGCAACGCGCAGGTGTACATGAACCTCGGCTTCGCGTACAGGTCGAAGGGAGATGAAACCAGGGCCGGGCAGTATTTCCGCAGGGCGCACGAGTTGAATCCCGCCATCGACGCGAAATGACCGCCCAACCTAACCGGGAAAACTCTGTAGGCGCGGGCTTTAGCCCGCGCGTCGATGAGGTGAGCGCCCTTGTCGCATAAATCCAAAAAGGAGCCGAAGAAGCCGCTCGCCGCTCCGGTCTGGAGCTCCCGCAACCTCATGCTCCTGGGCTGCGCTTTGATTGTCACCTTCATCGCCTTCTATCCCTCGCTCCGCAACGGCTTCACGAACTGGGACGATCCGGGATACGTTCTGGAAGCCTACAGCATCAGGGATCTCTCCGCGAAAGGCCTCGCCAATATCTTCACAAGCTACGTCGAAGGAAACTACCACCCGCTCACCATGCTTTCCTACGCGGTGGAGTACCACTTCGTGCAGCTCAACCCCGCGGTGTATCATGCCACAAACCTTCTGCTTCACCTTATCAACACCGCCCTGGTCTTCTGGCTCGTGCATCTGCTGACCGGCCGCGCCGGCACAGCCGTGATCGCCTCTGCATTGTTCGGAATCCATCCGCTCCATGTGGAGTCGGTCGCCTGGATCTCCGAGCGGAAGGACGTTCTCTTCTCCCTCTTCTTCCTCGGGGCGCTGATCTCCTATGTCCTTTCCGTCAAAATCCAGCGGCGGCGAATCCTCTGCCTCGGCATCTCGCTGATCCTCTATCTTCTCTCGATCCTTGCGAAGGGGATGGCCGTCACCCTGCCGTTGCTTTTTCTGCTGGTCGACTATTACCTCGGCCGGCCGTTCACTGCGAAAACGTTCGCGGAGAAGATTCCTTTCTTTCTCCTCTCCGTCGCATTCGGGATCGTCGCGATCATGGCGCAGCGGTCGAAAGGCGCAATCCAGGACATCGCGCTTTTCCCCTTCTACGAGAGGGTGCTTTTTGCGTTCTACGGAGCGGGGGCGTACGTCTACAAGCTCTTCCTCCCCCTCCCGCTTTCGGCGTTTTATCCCTATCCCCCGACCGGACTGACCGCGCTTCCGCTGATATTCTACGTCGCGCCGGTCCTTGTCACGCTTGCCGCCCTTGCGGTATGGAGATCGGCGCGTGTCACGAAGGACGTTCTGTTCGGAACGCTCTTCTTCGCCGTCACAGTCGCCCTGGTCCTTCAACTCCTGCCGGTCGGGAGCGCGATCATCGCCGACCGTTATGCCTACCTGCCGTCGATCGGCATTTTCTTTCTGATCGGTCAGGCGTACTCATATGTCGGTCGCGACCTTTCCGGGAGATCCCGGCAGATGAAGGGCCTGTTCACCCTCTTTCTCGGCGGATTCGGACTCTGGCTGGGCTATCTGACCTGGACACGGTGCGAAGTGTGGAAGGACAACGTTACGCTCTGGACGGACGTCATCTCAAAGTATCCGATGGTTCCGGTGGCGTATAATAACAGGGCTCTCACCTACAAGGGCGAGGGGAACTATGAGCTCGCGATGGCGGATTATAATAGAGCGCTGCAGGTCAAGCCGACCGACACCGAAGCCCTGAGCAACAGGGGAAACATCTATTTTGCCACGGGAAGATACGACCTCGCCCTTGCCGACATGAACAAGGCCCTGGAGATCGATCCGGGCCTCCCGGTGACGCTGAACGCGAGGGGGGCGGTGTATTTCAATCAGGCCCGCTATGATGCTGCGCTGGCAGACATGGATAAGGCCATCGGGCTGAAACCGGATTTTCCGGAAGCATACATGAATCGCGGCAATGTCTACAGCGTGAAGAAGGAGTTCGCTTCCGCGATTCGGGATTACGACCGCTGCCTCGGATTCGACCCGAACCAATCAAACGTCCTGTACTGGAGGGGCCTCGCGAAATCGAATACCGGCGACATCGGCGGCGCTCTCAACGATTATGACGCCTCGCTTGCCCTGAATCCCCGTTTCTCCGCCGCGTACTATGGGAGATCTCGGGCGTTGTTCTCGCAGCATGATTTCAGGCACGCGCTCGAGGACGCCCTGAGGGCGAAATCGCTGGGCTTCAGCGTGGAGGACTCCTACCTCGCGGAGCTCCGGTCGGCGCACCCGGCTCAATGACGTATCACTCCCTCATGTCCCGATGAAGAAGAAGCCGGCCCGGGGTTCCGGGCCCAAGAGCATCTCCGGAAAACGCCTCACGTCGGCCGTCTGTGTTCTGCTCGCGCTCTGCACGCTCGCGGTCTTCTGGCAGGTCCGGACGCACGACTTCATCAGCTACGACGATCCCGATTACGTCACGAAGAATCCCCACATCAGGGACGGCGTGACTCTCAGGGGGATCGAATGGGCGTTCGGGAGCGTTTACGCCGCAAACTGGCATCCGCTCACGTGGGTATCGCACATGATGGATGTTCAAATGTACGGCCTCGACCCTGCGGGGCACCATCTTACGAACTTGTGGATTCATGTCGCCAACACCCTCCTCCTCTTCGTCACCCTCAAACGAATGACGAATCGGCTGTGGCCGAGTGCATTCGTGGCGGCCCTTTTTGCGCTCCACCCTCTTCATACTGAGTCGGTCGCCTGGGTAGCCGAACGGAAGGATGTGCTTTCGGCGTTTTTCTGGATTCTCACGATGTGGCTCTATGTCCGTTACACCGAGACAAGGAGCGCCGGTTTCTACGCCGGCGGCCTCGTCTCGCTGGGCCTCGGCCTCCTGGCGAAGCAGATGCTGGTAACGCTCCCGTTCGTCCTCCTTCTTCTCGATTACTGGCCCCTTGGGCGTTTGAAATGGGGCCCGGCGGCGAGAGCCGGAGAGAAAGGGAAGACCGCCAATCCCGCCGGCGGCCCATCGTGGTCGTTTGTGGTGAAGGAGAAACTACCTTTCGTCGCTCTTGCGGCGGCCGCGAGCGTGACGATCTTCATCGTTCAGCAGAGCGCGGGCGTGATGAGCTCTCGCGACCTCCTCCCGCTCGGCGCCCGCATCTCCAATGCCGTCGTATCATATGCGGTGTACGCCGGGAAAACGATCTGGCCCTCCAACCTCGCCGTGTTCTACCCGCATCCGGGAAACACGCTCTCTCCGCTGACGGTAGGCGCAGCCGCGCTCTTCCTCCTCCTGGTGACGGCACTGGCAGTGTGGAACGCAAAGCGCTTTCCCTTCCTTCTGGTTGGTTGGTTCTGGTATCTCGGAACCCTCGTACCGGTGATCGGCCTCGTGCAGGTCGGCATACAGGCCCGGGCGGATCGCTACACCTATCTCCCCATCATCGGTCTCTTCATCATTATCGCGTGGGGGTGCACGGAGCTTTTTTCAAACGCGCGCAACCGGACGACGGCGCTGGGCGCCGGGGGGGCGGTTGTTCTCGGCGTGTGCATGATACTGACGTTTGCGCAGGCCGACACCTGGAAGAGCAATACGGCCCTGTTCTCTCATGCGGTGGAGGTGATCGAGAATAACTATCTCGCCCATAACGACCTCGGAAGCGCTCTGGAGAAGGAGGGGAAGGCGGATCTGGCAATCTCGCACTACCGCGAGGCGATACGCCTTAAGCCCGACTTCGTCCTGGCGCATAGCAATCTGGGGGCGGCCCTTGGAAAGCAGGGAAAGTACGATGAGGCGATCGCACATCTCTCCGAAGCGATCCGCCTCAAGCCGGACCACGCCGATGCCCACAACAACCTCGGCATCATTTACGCCATTCAGGGCAAATCGACGGATGCGGAGAGGGAGTTTTCCGAGGCCGTGCGCATCGAACCGGATCACGCAGACGCGCATTACAACCTCGGGTTCCTCCTTGCGGGTCAGGGAAAGCTTGAAGAAGCGATCATACAGTACGAGCGGACCCTCGAGATCAACCCGGGTCAGGAAAACGCGCGGGTTGCCCTTGCGGACGTACGAAGAGCGCTGGAGAAAAGGGGCCCCGGCGGCAGGTAGCCTCGCCAATCACGCGCCCTGGCTATCAGCGGGCAGGGCAGAGAGAAAAGGGAAAATCGTGCGTGATGGGAATCAACTTCCGCCGACCCTGCGCCAAAATCCGTTGCCCAAATCTTGACAATTTCGTATCTTAGGCTCATGCGGTCCCTCATATCCAGATCACTCTTCCTTCTCCTTATCAACGCCCTCTCGTTCGGCCAGCCCAGAATTGAAATCGCTCACGGCGGCGCCATAGATTTCGGCACCTACTACAGCGGGCTGAAAAAGGTCTACCATGCCGTGACCGTACGTAATATTGGGACTGATACGCTGATCATTTCTAAAGTCATCGCAAACTGCGGTTGTACAGCTGCACTTTCGTCGGCATTGGTAGTTCCTCCGGGCGATTCCACAAATATCAAGATCACATTTACGATCGGCTCTTATAGAGGGGATGTCGGCAAGCAGGTTCGGGTGCTGTCTAACGATACTTCTCGACCGACGTCGTACATCAATTTTGCGGTGCACATTCTGGACGTCCTCGCCCCGACGCCCGACTACATGTACTTTTATGACGTCAAGCTCAATGCGCCCGTAAAAAAGTCGTTTGAGCTCAAAAACGTAACGAAAGTGCCGATCACTATCCTGAAGGCCACGTCAAAGGAATCCATGCTTGCGATCGTTACTCCCCCGAAAAAGACGCTGAAACCTGGGGAAGTGACGAAAATGGTCGTATCCCTCACACCGCGCCAACTGAACTACATGCAGGGGGAAATCGAACTCGTCACGAATTTCAAGCCCTCACCCGTCGTCACTCTCGGATACAACGCCGTCGGCAAGGACTGAGTCCTAGCCGTTTGATCTCCTCGCTCCTGTCTAAATCTCCCGGTTTCCTGTAAGTTGTGGCCGCGGCCGGTAGGCGCCGGCTTTAGCCGGCGTCGCCTCTCGCGTTATTCGCCCTCCGCAGTTCAGAATCGGTCCCTCATTCTCACCCTACCCATTTCTCCTCCGGAATTATGGGAAAATTGGAAAAGTGCAGTATTCACCATCACACCGCTTGATGCCCGGCACGTCGGGTGTGTTGAAGTAATCCTAGATTTGAAGGCGCAAAGTTCCGAGGGGGGCATGCGACAGTCTCATCTCTCGCCAGGCCGGGCAGTATGATCGTCTCCAGCCGCGCTCTATCCAAAATTTGGCCTTCTAGGTAGTTTTTTTAGGGGACTCCTTAGGATTTCCCTAGATGCCCCCTATTTTCGGAGGCTCAATTAGTCCCTATATTTACTGTGTAATTCATCACACACGAGCCGAACTAGAGTCAGCCGAAATGAGTGAAGTCGCGACATTAATTGCACCGTCAAAAACAGCCCCGAATGAGGCGATACACGCAAGAGCGAATAGCATCATCGAGAATTCGCACAAACCGGTCCGAATATTCGTGGTGGATGACAATGCCCAATTTGTGCTTGCAGCTACCAGATTCCTCTCCTCGAACCCCCGGTTCAAGGTTGTGGGATCGGCCAGTTCGGGAGGAAATGCGCTTGAACAGATCGGCGCCCTCATGCCCGATCTTGTGATCATGGACCTCATTATGCCCGTCATGAGCGGCATCGACGCGGTACGGCTCATTAAGGCACTATCCCCCGCCACGCGCGTGCTCTTAATCAGTTTCCAGGACGGCGCGGAATACCATTCCAGCGCCCGGACGGCGGGAGCGGAAGGGTTCCTGGAAAAATCTGGATTTGGAGAGCAAGTTGGACCTTTTATTGAAAAGATTGACTGGGATGGCGCACTTTAATCGCGTACATACTATGAGAAGGGAAATCCTATGAGATGGTTATGTTTGTCAATCGTGCTTACGCTTCTTCTCTGCCGAACAAATGCCAGTGCCCAAAATCCGTCATTGTCGGCGGTTGACTACGTAAATCCCTCGACCGCTGTTGCCGTAGGATCCGGGGGCACCGCGGTCCGATCCAACGATGGCGGTGTTACCTGGTATTCCCAGCCAACAGGAAGTTCCAAGTGGTTATTCAGCGTCAAATTCACAGATGCGAACACAGGGATTGCTGTCGGTGGCGATAATCTTGGCGGAACAGAATCTATTGTTCACACGGCCAATGGGGGCTCAAATTGGTCCATCCAGTCCAGCACAGCCAATCAGGTGTTGCTCGGTGTTTCTTTCATCGATGC
>JACXTT010009367.1_pt1 | contig 13383 bp, 16 predicted proteins | sample 9270951 | NCBI WGS metagenome assembly JACXTT01 (sample SAMN15532306, study PRJNA645909) | rock metagenome | isolation source: weathered quartz diorite | place: Puerto Rico | collected 2017-06-21
CAGCGCGCGCGCGAGCTTGGCGTGCGCAGCCCGCAGCGACGACACCGGCCGGCGGGCCGCCGGCACGTCCGTCTCCAACGTCGTGGCGGCCTCGGCCAGGCGCGCGTAGTCGCGGCGGCTGCGTTCGCGAAACGCGGCGCGCAGCCAGGCCTCGTCCTCGGCCGCCCTGAAGCGGGCTTCGCAAATGAAGGCCTCGCCCCCGCCGCGCCGGATCTCGTCCGCCACCTGCTGCAGCCGGTCCTGCGCCCCGGCAGCGAGCGGCAAGGCGTACACCGCCTTCTTGAGCGGCTCCGCCCCCGCGGCGGCGAGCAGGTTCCGGATCCGCGCCCGCAAATAGAGCGGACGGGCCGGAATGCGGTGGATCAGCAGCAGCCACGGGCGCGGCTCGGGCGAGTCGGGAGACATGGCGAGCAATATAGCTATTGCTATTCAAATCTGTCAACTGCTATATTCATGCCTCTCGCCTGGAGGTGTCCCGTGAAATGGATCACTCGTGAGAACGCGGCTGTCGATCGCATTGCCTGCCCCTGGCTCATCCGACGCTTCATCGACCCCGACGCGGAGTTCCTCTTCGTTCCGCCCGAGCGCGTGACCGAGATCGCCGCGCGCGAAGGTGCGACGCCCTTCGACGTCGAGGGCGTCGAGCTCGGCCACGTCGACGGCCGCTGCTCGTTCGAGAGCATCGTGCTCAAGTACAGCCTGGACGGCGACGCCGCGCTGGCGCGGGTCGCCGCGATCATCCACGGCGCCGACGTCACGGCCGACGCCGACCGCACACCGGAGAGCCGCGGGCTCAAGGCCATCGCCTCCGGTTTCCGATTGCTGCACGGCCGCGACGACCACAAGAAGCTGGCGCTCGAGACGCCGCTCTACGACGCGCTCTACGCATGGGCCGCGGCTCAGCCTGCGCCTGGTCGCGAGACGCGGCCCGAGGCATCTCATGCGTGATCCGCGCAACGTCCGCCTCGCCCATACGATCGTGCGCCACTCGACGCGCTTGCAGCGCGACGAGGTGGTGCTGATCGAGGCCTTCGACTTGCACGATGGCCTGGTGGCCGATCTGATCGACGAGGTGCTCGCGGTGGGCGCGATCCCGCTCCCCTACCTGCGCCGCCATGCGCTCATCCGCCAGCTGCTGCTCGCCGGGCGCCAGGAGCAGATCGCGCTCCAGGCCGAGATCGAGATGTTCCAGATGCAGAAGGCCCACGCCTACGTCGGGCTGCGCGCCGCCGACAACGTCTCGGAATTGGCCGACGTCCCGTCCGAGCATGCGGCCTTGCACGCCCGGCTGTTGCAGAAGCCGGTCCACTCCGACTATCGCGTCAACCACACCAAGTGGGTGGTGCTGCGCTATCCCACGGCGTCGATGGCGCAGCTCGCCGGCATGAGCTGCGCCGAGTTCGAGGGCTTCTTCTACGACGTGTGCACGCTCGACTATGCGCGCATGGCCGACGCGATCGCGCCGCTGGCCGAACGGATGCGGCGCACCGACCAGGTGCGGCTAACAGGGCCCGGCACCGATCTGCGCTTCAGCATCCGCGGCATCGGCGCCGTGCCGTGCGAAGGCCGCCGCAACCTTCCCGACGGCGAGTGCTTCACCGCGCCGGTGCGCGACTCGGTCGAGGGCCACATCGTCTACAACGCGCCCTCGCTCTACCAGGGCACGACCTATCGCGACGTGGCCTTCACCTTCGAGGGCGGCCGCATCGTGCGCGCCAGCGGGCGGCCGCAGGAGCGGCTGGACACGTTGCTCGGCTCGGACGAGGGGGCGCGTCACGTCGGCGAGTTCTCGCTCGGCTTCAACCCCTACGTGCGGCGGCCGATGCTCGACACGCTGTTCGACGAGAAGATCGCGGGCTCGCTCCACTTCACGCCCGGCCAGGCCTACGCGCTGGCCGACAACGGCAACCGCTCGCAGATCCATTGGGACCTGGTGCTGATTCAGCGGCCCGAGTACGGTGGCGGCGAGGTGTGGTTCGACGGCGAGCTCGTGCGCAAGGACGGACGTTTCCTGCCGCCCGAGCTCGCAGGCCTCAACCCCGAGCACCTGATCCCGCGTTGAGCGCGGCGCTCAGGCCGGTGTGGTGGGGCGGCTCAGCTCCTTGAACTCGGCCGCCAGGTCCTCGACGTCGACCAGATCGGGCACGAGCCCCTTCGCCCCCTTGGCGAGGGCGTAGCGCGCGCCTTCGATCAGCGGCACGGCGCCACCGGCGCGCAGCTCCTTGGCCAGCACCGCGATCTCGGTGCGCGCCAGCTCGGCCTCCACCGCCTGCGGCGTGGGCTTCATCATCAAACCGCGCGGGTTGACCGGGCCGACCACGAAGTCGGGTCGCACGCCCCACTCCCCGAGCGCCGCCAGCAGATGCCCGAGGTTGTGGGTCTGGAACGCGACGCTGGAGCGGAAGCGGCGGTGCACGAAGCGCACGGTCTGCTCGAAGAAGGCGCGGTGCTTGCCGGCCAGCGCCAGATCGGTGATCGGCGCCGCCAGCACCACGCCGCGCAGCTCGCGCGGCTCGAACCGCGCCGACTCGAGCTCGAGCAGCAGCGGCACCAGCGCCGCGAAGTCGCTGCGCAGCACCCCACGCGCGCGCGTGAGCCCGGTCCAGGTCAGACGCAGGCGGGCGCCCAGTCCGGCGCGCGCCACGCGCTTCATCGCGGTGCCGGCCAGGCCGTGCTCGGATGAGTCGCGCACGTACTCCGGAACGTTGGGCAGCAGCGCGTAGAGCGGCACCGAATGGCGCAGCTCGGACAGCGCCTCGCTCAGCACCCGCGATGGACTGGCCAGCACGCCGTCGGCGCCGAGCTGGATCGCCTTCGAGAAGGTGACCGCGAGCGACTCGGGCTCGGCGAAGCGCGCGGTGACCTGGAGCAGCCGGTCGCGCGGCGCGCGCGTGAACCCGAGCAACGACTCCGCGCCCAGCAGCAGTCGCGGCGTCTCGAGCGGCGCCGGCTTCACGATCCCACCGCGACCGCCGCGCCCTGGTCGCGGGCCGAGCGATAGACCGCCTCCATGATGCGCTGCACGCGCAGCCCGGCCGCCAGGTCGTTGGGCGGCGCGGCGCCGCCGGTGGCCCAGTGCAGGAACGCGGCGTCCTGGAGGTAGTAGCTCTCGCCATTCACGTCGAAGCGCGCCGGCTGCGGCAGATCGGCCTCGCGCACGTGCGAGGCGCCGGCCGGCCACTCGCCACGGGCGCTCAGCAGCTCCAGCTCGAGGCCGTCGTTCGAGACCAGCAGCTTGCCGTAGTCGCCTTCGACCTCGATCACCACCGCGGAATAGGGATAGCCGGGCACGCTCCACGACGATTCGAAGCCGACCTCGGCGCCGCTCGCCAGCTTCATCATGGCGTGCACCTCGTCCTCGGCGGCGCCGAAGAATTTCGACCACGTCGCGCGCGCCTCGACCGGCGGTCCCAGCATCCACTGCAGCAGGAACAGCAGGTGCGAGGAGACGTTGCTGAGCACGCCGCCGCCCGAGCGCGCCGGGTCGTACATCCAGCCCTTGCGTGGACCGAACGTCTGCGACAGGTACATCGAGGCGCGCGCCTGGCGCACCGTGCCCAACACCTGCGCGCTCAAGGCGTGCTGCGCCGCGGCGAAGATCGGCACGAACGCCAGGTTGTAGCCGCACGCCAGCGGCTTGCCGTGGCGCGCGGCCGCCGCGGCCAGGCCCTCGGCTTCTTCCAGCGACTGCGCCAGCGGCTTCTCCACGAACACCGCGGCTTCGGCCTCGAGCGCCATCTCGGCGAGCGCGCGATGCGCGTCGGGCTGGGTGCACACGAACACCGCCTCGGGGCGCGCGCGTTCGAACAGCTTGGCGGGATGCTCGAAGAACGGCGCGCGGTGGCCGAGTCCGCGGACGCTGCGCCCGAGCGGCGCGTGATGATCACAGAGCCCCACCAGCTCGACGTCCGGGATCGACGCCAGCAGCGCGGTGTGGGCCACGCCCATCTTGCCGAGCCCAATCACCGCCACCTTGACCGGGCGCAAAGGCCGCGGCGCCTCCAACAAGGTCGTGCGCGCGGCCGCGGAGAGCATGGCGGTCAGGCCGCGATCCCGAGCCGGCCGAGGCCGGCGTCGAGCGGGGTCCAGGTGATGGGAAAATCGCGGCGCGCCGCCGTGCCGTCGACGCGCGCCTTGGAGATCATGCCCAGCACGTTGTCCTCGGAGAGCGGCGGGCGCTCGAGCGCGAAGCCCAGCACGCGCGCCATCGCCAACGCCAGTCCGGGCGGCAAGCGCACCAGCCGGGGCGCGGCGCCGCTGGCGCGCGCCAGTCGCTGCAGCAGCTCGGCGAAGGTGAGACGGTCCGGGCCGAGCAAGTCGTAGGTCTTCGACAATACGTCGCTGCGCTCCAGGCATTGCTCGATCACCGCGCACACGTCGTCGACGTGGATCGGATCCAATTCGATCGAGCCGTCGCCGATCAGCGGGAAGAGGGGGCCGCGCAGCGAGCGCGCGAGCCGCGCGAACAGGCCGGCGGCGCCCGGGCCGTAGACCAACGAAGGCCGCAGGATCACCCAATCGAGGCCCGAGGACGCGACCAGCGCCTCGCCTTCCTTCTTGGTGCGGCCGTAGGGGCCCATGCGCTCGCGCGCGGCCGAGATCGAGGACACGAACACGAAGCGCCGGCCGCCGTTCACGCGCAGCGCGTCGATCACGCGCCGCGTGCCCTCGACGTTGACCTCGCGCGCCACCCGCTCGCGCGCGACACCGGTGGCGCAGGCCAGGTGGACCACGGCGTCCATGCCGCGCGTGGCGCGGTCGACGGCGCCCGCGTCACGGACGTCGCCGATTTCCGCCGCGGTGCCCAGCGCGGAGGCTTCGTCGACGCGCCGCACCAGACCGCGCACGGAATGGCCACGCGCCACCAGTCTCGTGACCAGCGGCCGGCCGATGAAGCCCGCAGCTCCCGTGACCAACACCTTCATGGTGATCGAAATGGGCCGCTCTCGTGGGAAGGGATGCGCGCTCCAGCTCGGGAGTCCTTCCCGAACGCGGAGCGCGCGCGAGTCTACACGTCGAGACGAGATCGCGTCCATGCGCTCGCAGCCGGCTCGATCACGCCGCCGCGAACTTGATCTCGACGTCCTGACGATCCGCGGCTTCGACCTGGAACAGCTCGGCCGGAACGCAGTTGAGCGTGCTGGCCACGTAGCGATCGGGAATCTGCTGGATGCGCGTGTTGTAGGTGGTCACGGTGTCGTTGTAGTACTCGCGCCGATCGGCGATCTGGTTCTCGAGGTCGCTGATGCGATTCTGGAGCTGGATGAAGGACTGGTTGGCCTTGAGGTCGGGATAGGCTTCGGCCACGGCGAAGACCGCGCCCAGCGCCTTGTTGAGCATGCCCTCGGCCCCCGCCCGCTCGCCGACCGAGCGCGCCTGCGCCAGCGCGGCGCGCGCCTCGCTCAGCTTGTCGAACACGCCGCTCTCGTGCCGCATGTAGCCCTCGCACGTGCTGACCAGCTTGGGCAGCTCGTCGTGGCGTTGCTTGAGCAGCACGTCGATGTTGGACCAGGAGCGCGCGATGTTGTTCTTGAGCGCCACCAGGCCGTTGTAGATGGAGAGGACGTAGCCCACCGTCCCGACCACGGCGAAGACGATCACCGCCGTCCAGAAGATCTCGCCCGCGAACATCGTGCCCTCCGTTTTCAGTCCGTCTTGAGGACGGGTCGTTCGCCGCTAGCGCAGGACGTGGCGGGACGCGAGCGCGTACAGCCCGTAGGCCAACCCCAGCAGCGTCAACAGCGGCCCGCCCCAGATCATGGCGACGGCCTTGAGCTTCAGCTCGAAGGCGAGCTCGCGCTCGGACTCCTGGCTGATGATGAACGTCTTCTCGTTCTCTCCCTGGCGAATCACGCCCGCGGTATCGTGGTCGAGCTGCGCGCGGTGCTGATCGCCGAGGCCCTCCGTGCCGGTCGCAGCCAGCGCGTCGTCGTCCGAGACCGCGATCGCGCGGCTCTTGGGCATGGCCGTGCCGAGCACGTATACCGTCATGCCGTCTTCCAGGATCCGCTCGCGGAAGCGCAGCGTGCTCATGCGCTGAATCGCGTTGACGGCGCCCGGGTTCTCGCGCAGGTAGTCGGCGTAGACCTCGGGCAGCGCGAGCCCCGAGCACTCCTCGTCGGTCGCGTAGCGGATCTTGCACTCCGAGCCCTGGGGATAGACCAGGGCCACTCCGGTGTCGTCTTCGAGATAGAAGGGATTGCCGGAATGGTTGCGGTGGACGATCGACCACTCGCCCTCGCGCCGTCCGCGCACGGCGATGTCGACCTGCCAATGGCAGCACGCGCTCCCCGAGAACGGCGCGATCACGACGCTGCGCGCTTCGACTTTGCCATTCAGCTCGACCAGCCCCATCGCCATCGAGCGAATGCGCGCGGGGGGCGTGTCCTCGACCAGGCGACACGTGCGGAGGTAGCCGAAGCCGCGCCAGAACAGCCACGGCCCGACGCCCAAGGCCATCGCGCCCGCGATGTACAGGTCGACGCCCATCACGGCACGAACCTCGTCAGCGCGCGTAGCGCATCGGCCGCCGCGGCCAGATAGAGCATGCCGGCCATGCCGAGGAGGGGCCCCACCACGACGCCCAACATCCGCCACGGCGACACCGTCAGGCTCGCCGCGCTCGGGGCGCGATCGCTGACGTGCAGGTAATCGAGGTGGCCGCCACCGTCGATCCAGCGCTCGGGCGTGCCGCTGCGCGCGCGCGGCGCGGCCGCGATCGCGTCGTCGGTGCCGGTGCGCTCGAGCTCGGCCTCGGCGTCCAGCTCGTAGGGCTCCGCCGGCCGCACCGAGCCGATCACGTAGGCGTCGTCGCCCGCCAGCAACGCGCGCTCGACCAGGGTGATCTTCAGGCCGCAGCGCCGCACCCACTGCGCCTCGGCCGAGCGCGCCAGCAGCGCGGTGAGGTTCTCGCTCATCGGGTCGCGGGGGCCGACCTCGCGCTCCGCGATCGCCGACAACTCCCAAGTTCCTTCGCTCGCGGCCACGTGCGCGTCGCCGCTCTCGGTGACGAGCTTGAACGGACGAAAGTCCTCGAGCGTGGCGACCCGCAGCGCGCCGCGGCTCAGCACCTCGAGCCGATAGCCGGCGCACGGCCGCCCCGACAGCGGACCGACCAACGGGCTCTCGAGCGTCACGCGCCCGCGCACCAAACCAAAGCCGACCTCGGCATGGGTGCGGGTGCGGTCGGCGAGCGCGCGCAGGTGCCGCCGCAGCCTCAGGCTGCGCAGCCCGGCGCTGAACATCGGCGCCCCCGCCACGACCAAAGCCGCGGCGATGGCGCTCCCCATCGGAGTGGTTTGAAGGATCGCACCCATGGCCCCGGGGTTATCGGCCGGGGCCGCGCGCTTCGTGAGTGCGCCGCTACAGGTCGCGCGCCATGCGCACCACCGGCACGCCCACGCCGTCCGGCGTCGGGGCCACGAACGGCTCGTGCTCGACGAAGCCGCAGGCACGATAGAGCGGAATCCCCGGCAGCGTCGCCGCCAGCTCGATACGGCGAAAGCCGGCCGCGCGCGCCGCTTCGATACAGGCCTCTACGATGCGCCTCCCCAATCCCTGACGCGCGTAGCCCGGGTGCACGTAGAAGGCGCGGATGCGCGCCGGCTCGCGCGCCGGATCGAGCAGGCGATCGGCGGCACGCTGCGCCTGGTCACCGCCGTACAGCGTGTCGCGCTGGCTCCAACCGCCCGCCGCCGCCAGGCCCGAGGCGGCGTCGACCACGAAGTAAGTGCCATCGTCGATCAGCGTGGTGTCGGGGCCGAAGACGTAGCGCAGCCCGCTCTCGATCTGCTGCTCGCTGTACTGCGCGCGGCTCAGCTCGCGCACCGAGAGCGGAATCAGCTCGCGCAAGGCCGGCAGATCGTCGCGGGTGGCCAGCCGCAGATGGAGCGCGGTGTCCGGCACGATCGCCTCAGTCGAAGGGGTTGGGGCGGCCCTTGCGCTCGTCGGAGCGGCCCATGCGGTAGCCCCAGGCGAAGACCAGCGCGACCGCGAGCAGGTGGATCGCCCACCAGCCGATGGTGAAGAAACGCAGACCTTCGGGCAGCGCCATGCCGGCGGCGTCGATGATCATGCGCGCATTCTACTCACAGGCCCGCGACCTTACGAGCCCGGCCCGCGCGCGGCGCGCTTCAGCTCGGTCAGGAAGCGGCGATCGCCTTCCAGCACCAGCGACGGATCGAGCTGGTCGAGATCCCACCAGCGGATGTCGTGGACCCCCTCGCCCGCGGTCAGCTCGCTCGAGTCCAGCTCGCAGGCGATGAAGTGGATCTCGACCTCGAGCCCGTGGTCGTAGCGATGCGTGTCGACGTCGATCACTTGGCCGGCGCGGGCGCCGACCTGCAGCTCTTCGCCGATCTCGCGGACCAGCGCTTGTTGCGGCGACTCGCCGGGCTCGATCTTGCCCCCAGGAAATTCCCATTGGAGCCCGAGCGGCCCCTCTGGCGGTCGCTGAGTGAGCAAGAGGCGGCCGTCGCGCCACACCACCGCTGCGGCGACCTGGAGGCGGAGGTTCTCGTGTTTGGGATCCATCGGGTCGTTTCTACAACCTGAGATGAGAAGCTGTCTCGGCTCCCGCACTCACGGAGCGACACCTCGGAGATCTTCGATCCCAGCTCTCAGCGCTCGATCGACCGCGAGATCGCGACCCTGATCGTTCCCGAGCTCACTCGGCAGGGCATCGTCCAGCGCCGGGTGTGAGGTTGGCGGTCGAGGCAGCTCGACCGCGCCCTCGCTACATGTCCTCGAGCGGCCGGACCTCGCATTCTCCCTCGAACTCCGGCCAGTGCACGCGGTGCAGCTCCATGAACTCCCGCGCCACTTTCAGAGCCTCGTCTCGCGACGGCACGTCGACGAGTGCGTAGCCGCCGACGATCTCCTTGCACTCGGTGAACGGCCCATCACTGACATGGAGCTTGCCATGGCTCGAGCGGACGCGGAATCCATCTGCGGTCGCCTTGAGCCCCGCGGTGTCCTTGAGGATGCCGCTCTTGAACCCCTGGCCGACGAACTGACCCATCGCATCGCCCAACGCCTTCGGGAGCGTGTGCGAACGATAGCTCTCGTCGTGCTTGATCAACATCATGTACTTCATCGCGGTCTCCTGGCCCCGTATGGGCGGGCGGTGAGAGTGAATCGACTGATCCGGGCCTTCTCCTGGATGGCCTTCACTCTCACGACGAACGAGGACTCTCGAAATCGACCCCACGCTCCAACGGGCCGCGATTGCTTCGACTTGGCCTCAATCCTCAGCCCGCTATCCCGGCGGCGCCATCTTCACCAGCCGGGGCTCGAACGTCGCCACCGGCTCGACGAGATCCGCCTGTGCCGCCATCACGCGATCGATGTCCTTGTAGACCATCGGCACTTCGTCGAGGCCGGCCGAGATCAGCGTGACGCCGCGCTCCTCGAGCACCTTTCGCACGTCGGGCCAGGCGAAGCGCTTCTTGGCCTCGGTGCGGCTCATCACGCGGCCGGCGCCGTGCGCGGCGGAGTTCAGCGAGGCCGTGCTGCCGCGGCCGCGCGCGACGTAGGTGGTGCTGGCCATCGAGCCGGGGATGATGCCGAGCACGCCCTGGCCCGCCGGCGTGGCGCCTTTGCGGTGCACGATAAGGTCCTCGCCGTCGTGGCGCTCCTTCCAGGCGAAGTTGTGGTGGTTCTCGAGATCGAGCAGCACGGTCGCGCCGAGGTGCCGCGCGAGATGCCGGTGGATGCAGGCGTGGTTGGCGCCGGCGTACTGGCCCATCAACTCCATCGCCTGCCAGTACTCTTGCCCCTCGTGCGAATCGAGATCGAGCCAAGCGAGATTCTTGAGCCGCGGCGGCAGCTCGGGATGGCGCGCCTTGGCGAGCCGGCTGTAATGGCCGGCGACCTCGGCGCCGGTGCCGCGGCTGCCGCTGTGGCTGAGCAGCGCGAGGTATTCGCCGTCGGGGAGCTTCAGCTCGCCGTGCGCGACGCGAAAGACGCCGAACTCGACGAAGTGGTTCCCGCTCCCGCTGGTGCCGAGCTGCGCCCAGGCCTTGTCGCGCAGCTTCCTGGTGATCGGCGACACGCTCCAGTCGCGCTCGAGCACGGGATGGTCGCGGCGCGACTCGAACTCGGAGCCGACGCCGAAGCGGGTCTCCTTGCGGATCGCTTCGCGCAATCGCTCGGCGCCTGCGCCGAGCATCGCGAGCGGCAGGTCGAGCACCGTCATCTTCACGCGGCAGGCGATGTCGACGCCGACCGCATACGGAATCACCGCGTTGCGCGTGGCCAGCACGCCGCCGATCGGGAGGCCGTAGCCGGGATGGGCGTCGGGCATGAGCGCGCCGCGCACCGCGACCGGCAACGTGCAGGCGTCGACCAACTGCTGCACCGCGCTCGGCTCGAGGTCGTCGCCCCATTGCTGATAAGGAGCGGCCGAGGCTTCGTGCTTGCGGCGGACCATGCCCGCGAGGCTACGCGCGGACCGCGGCCAGGTCCATTGTCAGGGCGTGGCCGCGCTCGCGCCAGCGCGCCGCCAGCTCGCGCTCGAACCACTTGAGGTATTGGCGATCGCCGCCGGCGCGAGCCTCCAGCGCGGCGCGGGCGATCTCGTGCAGCAGCTTGCCCTGGGCCGGATCGAGCTGGCGCAGGCGTCGCATCCCGAGCGGCACCTTGAGGTAGCCGGGTGGCTGATCGACCAACAGCGGCGAGCGCGCGAGCGCGAACAAGTCGCAGGCGCGCTCGCCCAGCGGCACCAGCCCGCGCGCCTGGAGCAGGTGCGTGAACTCGTGCGCGACGGTGAAGCGATCGGCGCGGCGCGGCCGCACCCACACGCCCGGGTCCTTGGGGTCGAGCGAGCCCCAGCCCAGCACGCCCCGCTTCTTCACCAGGCCGACGCGGATCGAGAGCGCCGCGATCTCGGGAAAGAAGCCGCGCACGAACTCGAGGCGTTCGCGGATGCGGGCAAAGCTCGGAGAGGCGAGCACCAGCCGCGAGAATCTCCACGGCGGTCGCTCGGGGCCGAAGTCCATGGCCAGTTGCTCGAAGGGTCGAGCGCGGCGTCGGCGTCGTGCCATGCCGAGCGCGTTTCTAGCACGCCGCAGGGTCGCGGCTCAAACAAGAGCGCGGGCGCCCCACTCGGTTCTCTCGGCGCGCTCGCTGCGGCATCCTGCCTCCGCTCGCTCCTCTCGCCGCCTAAACGCACGTCCTGAGGTCCGGCGGCTCGAGACGCCTCGGAACCGAGTGGGGCGCCCGCGCTCTTGTTTGAGCCGCGACCCGCGCCGGTGGACAAGGTCGGAGCCCGCGAGGCACACTCCCGCCCCGCCATGAGCATCGACCGCCCCGATCTCTCCGCCGTGGTGCCCGCCTACGACGAGCGCGACAACCTCCCGATCCTGATCGAGGAGCTGCGCACCGCGCTCGACGCCACCGGCAAGCGCTGGGAGATCGTTCTGGTCGACGACGGCAGCCGCGATGGCAGCGGCGAATGGATGCTGTCCGCCGCGGCGCTCGACCCGCGCCTGGTGCCGGTGCTGCTCGAGCAGAACGTCGGCCAGAGCGGCGCGCTCGCGGTCGGGATCGGTCGCGCGCGCGGCGCGATCGTGGTCACGCTCGACGCCGACCTCCAGAACGACCCGGCCGACCTGGGCCGGCTGCTGCTGGCGCTCGAGCGCGCCGACGTGGTCTCGGGCGTGCGCCAGAACCGCCAGGACGGCTGGCTGCGTCTGGTCTCGTCGCGCATCGCCAACGGGACGCGCCGCGCGGTGCTCGGCGATCCGGTCACCGACATCGGCTGCTCGTTCAAGGCCTACCGGCGCGAGGCGCTGGAAGGCTTGCCGTTCTTCGTCGGCGCGCACCGCTTCCTGCCGGCCTTGTGCGTGTTCCGCGGCGCCCGCTACGCCGAGGTGCCGCTCTCCCATCGTCCGCGCCGCCACGGCCAGTCGAAGTACGGCGTGTCGAATCGGCTGTGGCGCGGACTGTACGACTTGATCGGCGTGCGCTGGCTCAAGTCGCGCCTGCTGCGCTACCGGGTTCGCGAGGTGACGCGATGAAGGATTGGTTCCTCTCTTCAACCGGCTGGTACGCGATTGGCTTCGCCGGGCAGATCTTGTTCGGCTCGCGCTTCTTCGTGCAGTGGATCGCTTCCGAACGCCTCGGGCGCGTGGTGATTCCGGGCTTGTTCTGGTGGCTGAGTTTGCTCGGCGGTGCCGCGCTGCTGGTCTACGCGATCCACCGCAAGGATCCCGTGTTCGCGATCGGCCAGGGCGCGGGGCTGTTGATCTACGCGCGCAACCTCATCCTGATGCGGCGCGAGTCTCCGGCTTGAGCGACGCAGAGCATGCGGCGCGCGGCGGCGTGCTCGAGCGCCCGCTGGTCGCCGCGGCGCTGCTCGGGATCCTGCTGCTCGCGAGCGCGGGCTGGATCGGACTGATCGAGCCGACCGAGACGCGCTACGCCGAGATCGGGCGCGAGATGCTGAAGAGCGGCGACTGGCTCACGCCGCGGCTCGATGGCATCCAACACTTCCACAAGCCGCCGATCGCCTACTGGGCGGCGGCCAAGGGAATGGCCCTGCTCGGCGTCAACGCCTGGGGCGCGCGCCTCTTCGTGATGCTCGCCGACATCGTGACCCTGGCGCTGGCGCCGTGGATCGCGGCACGGCGCTTCAGGGCGCTCGACGTCCACCCCGGCCGCACGGTGTGGGTGCTGGGCTCGATGCTGCTGTTCGCGGTGATCGGCCGCGGCATCGCCAGCGATCCGTTCCTGGCCGCGAGCGTGGCGCTCTACTGGGCGCTCGCTCCCTCCGCGCTCGCCCTCGCCGCCATGGGCGTCGGCTTCCTCACCAAGGGCCCGGTGGTTTTCCTCCATACCGTGCTGCCGGTGCTGGTGGCCGCGCTGTGGGCGCGCGATCGCCGCTTCCTCGGCCTGCTCGGTCCGCCGCGCGGGTGGATCGCCTTCGCCCTCGTGGCGCTGCCCTGGTACCTGATCCTGGTCGCGCGCACGCCGGGGCTCAGCGGCTATCTGCTCGGCAACCAGGTCGTGGCGCGCGTCACCACCACGACCCACGGCCGCGGCGGGCCGCCGTGGTACTTCGTGCTCGTGCTGCTGGCGGGAGCGGCGCCGTGGACGGTGGCGATGCTGGTCGGGATCGCGCGCACCTGGCGCGATCGCGCCGATCCCGAGGCCCGGCTGCTGTTGTCCTGGCTGCTGGCGCCGACGGTCTTCTTCTCCTTCTCGGGCTCCAAGCTCCCTTCTTATCTGCTGCCCTGCATCCCGGCGGCCGCGCTGCTGGCAGTGCGCGGCCTCGAGTCGGGCCTGTCGCGCTGGGGCGCGATGGTGACGCTCGGCGGGCTGGCGCTCTACGGGTGGTTCGAGCTGACCGCGGGCTCGGTCTGGACCCACGGGGCCACGCCGCCG
>JACXTT010009368.1_pt1 | contig 13382 bp, 13 predicted proteins | sample 9270951 | NCBI WGS metagenome assembly JACXTT01 (sample SAMN15532306, study PRJNA645909) | rock metagenome | isolation source: weathered quartz diorite | place: Puerto Rico | collected 2017-06-21
GAGCGGATCGGCGAGGGCATGACCCCCGAGCAACGCGCGTTGTATGGGAAAACCTTTGATACCTTTGCCGCCACTCTCAACAAGATGCAGGACAGCGGGCTCGACTCAGTCGCGGCGGCCAGGCGCGTGATCGAACTCGCCGAAGAAGTGCCCGCGCCGAGCCGCGGACCCGTCGGCGCTGACGCCGAAGAGATTCTCCGGTTCGTTCACGAGAAATCAGATGCCGAGCAGGATGCTATGCGCCTCCAGATGGTCGGCCTGACATAGCGAGCCCAACTTTAATCAAAGAGGAGTTAACAATGATCGAGATAGTGGACACCAAGGATAGCCGCGCTGTTCGCAACAAGAACAACGTCCTCGAACTTTATGAGCTGATGATCAACCAGAAGAAGTCGGAGGATGCCGCGGCCAAGTTCGTCAGTCCTGGGTATATTCAACACAACCCTATTATTCCGGACGGCTCCGTCGCACTCGGGCAGTTTTTTGGTAAGGTTACCCGCGAACGTGCCCGCGCCCGCGCTGTCATTCACCGCATCATTGCCGTCGGCGACTACGTGTGGGCTCACGTGAATTTTCTGAATCTGTTCAACGATGACCCGAACGACACGGGGATCGCCGGTGTTGATATCTACAGAATGGACGCCGACGGAAAGGCTGTAGAGCATTGGGACACCTTGCAACTCGTCGGTGACCCGAAAAACTCCGCTCCTTTGATCGCGCCGAACATCCCCCGCGCCAATCCAAACGGCATGTTCTGAACGCGCGAGAAGGAGAGTCATGAGCTACTCAATCATCGGCTCCGGCGCAATCGGCAGCGCCCTGGCAGGTCATCTCGCGAGCAAAGGCATCGACGTCTTATTGGCCAACAATCGCGGCCCGGCTTCGCTCAAAGATGTGGTTCGCAACCTGGGCTCGAAGGTAAAGGCAGTCACCGTCAAGGAAGCTGCTGGCGCCGACATGGTGATCCTGGCGATTCCGTTCTCAGCGGTGCCTGACGCAGTCAGCGTCGTATCCGACTGGACGGGGCGTATCGTCGTGGATGCCACGAACGCGGTTGATCTTCCCTCCTTCACGCCAACCGACCTTGGGGGTCGGTTGTCCAGCGAGATCGTGACCCAGGCCGTTCCCGGTGCGCGTGTTGTTAAAGCGTTCAACACGCTCATGGCGTCGATCCTGGCAAGCAATCCCGCCGAGGCCGGCGGCCGCCGCGTCATTTTCACGTCCTCCGACGACGTGGATGCGAGTGCAGCCGTGAGCGCCCTGTGCGAGAGATTGGGCTTTTATCCGATGAATCTCGGCCGGATATCGGAAGGCGGTCGCCTCCAACAGTTTGGTGGACCCTTGTCTGCGCAAAATCTGGTGAGGATGGACTAAAGCGAGAAGGGTTGCGGGGACCCGCAACCGCAAAGGGAAGGAGATCAAAATGTCCGTGAAGGGAAAACTGAGTCGAAGCAGCCTGGGGCAAATGATGCCGGTTCACGCGGAGCCCCTCGGGTTCACGAATGCGTCGTTCAGGGCGGTGAATCAGGTCACGTTTAGCTACCTGACGAATACGGAAGCGGCGGCGGCACTTCTGCCCACGGAAGTAGAGATCGACGAGAATCCCAAGATATCCGTGATGTTCTTGTCTTACGGGTTCAGCAGCGTCGGCCCCTTCCGCGAGTACATTCACATAATTCACGCGCGATTCCGGGGCGAGGAAGTTGGCTTTGTTCCGCACATCTTCATCTCGAACGAGCGCGGCATGCTCGCCGGACGGGAACGAGAGGGGTATCCGAAGCTGCTGGGAGATATTGATTTCGACATGAATAGGCCGAACGTGTACGGGCTGATCACGGCGCGGCTTTCCCGTCCGGCGGGTGTCGTCCTTGCACAGGGGCTTTTTCGCCCGAGTGAGTTCCTGGGCGAGATCACTGCTGACAAGCCCACAGTAATTAAGGCCCTCGGGCTTAGGGTAATTGGATCCGCGGTGCCTGGAGGTCCGCTGGCCGTATGCGAGTTCGTGCCGTCGGCGCTGGAGTTCAATGCCGGTGAAATCTGGTCCGGAGACGGCTCCCTGACGTTCTCTGGCGCTTCGGAGTTCAGCGCCTTGCACCGGTTGCCGATTGTCGGAGCTGTGGAAGCTACTGCCTTCTACAACTCTTCGTTTCGGCTGCATCGTCCGACGAGAACTTATCCGTTCGACAAAGGGGCTTCATGACGTCGGGAATTGAGGAGAACAAAGCTCTGGTTCGGAGCTTCTTTGATCCCATCGAATTTAGCAGCCGCGCGGAACCGCTAACTTGCAAAACCGTAAGCCGGTAGTATTCGCCGCCATGACGCCTCTCTTTGCGTTCTTGCAACTGTACGAGTCTTTTGTCTTGGACGAATGAGCCACCAACAGGTCACGGAAGTGGGCCACAGTACCTGGCTGATCCATAGCGCAATAGGAATACGAACTAATGATAGCGACTGAGCCTGACAATCGAGCTATCTTTTCGTCGAATGCGATATTTCCCTTGATCATTTGATCGAGGCACATTAAGTTAATTGAGAGAGTCATAGTGCGAGGTGAAACCATGGCCTTCTGTGCAAACCGCCATACCCAGAGCGCAATTGTTGCAAATTGCCTACTGCTCGCCGTTGCGCTTGTTTCTGATGGACAGATTCCAACAACGAAGAAAGCTCCAATACGGACCCTCACTTTCGATAACGATGTTCAGACGGCCAAGACTTGGCAATATTATCCTCGCTGGGAAGGTGGCCGGCTGGTCGGTTACGAAAACAACTTTACCGCCGGGCCGATCTTGTACACCGTCGACCGGACGGGCCGGCATGAAGACACCCAGTTCGTGTTGGAAGGGGCCGCATCCATCATCGTCCTCCAGGTTGCGGCGTCCGCAAAAAACGAGATCGCGGTCGTAGGGGATGCGGTGACAAGCGATCTACGCGGGTCCACATTTCTCGCTCGTCTTCAGCCAGGAGGGAGGAGTCAGATCGTCACGCGAACGTTTCCTTATGCTCCCAAAGCTGTGGTGTTCGCGCCTGACGATACGATTTGGACGATAGGCAATCAGTTCACGGAGGATAAAAGCCGAGACGTGGCCTATCACGTCCTTCGGAGGTTTGACTGTAACGGCAAAGAGCTTTCATCTCGCATACTTAACCTTCCCCCGGGCGGCACGACTGACAACGTCTCGTATCTTGGCGCCGCACATGACCGAATTGGATGGTTTACAACCTCTGGGCTGTACATCGAGTTCGCTTTGGACGGAAAGGAATTGGCTAGGTACGACGGACCGGGCGGAGTAGATCAATCCGGCGATTCCAGCAATTGGGGGAACCGGAGCATGGCCCTCAGCGAAGATGGGCTGGTTCTTGTTGCGGTTACGCGCGACAAGCACACAGCTTTGTATACCTTGATCCGTGAAACCCGAAGTTGGGTAAAAGTGGAGCGCGAGTCGCGTTCTCAGGCACCGACTATGCTGCTCGGCTTTGACGGTCCCAATCTAGTGACCACCGCTGCCCGCAACCAGGACTTTCGACGCCTTAAGGTCCAATGAAAGTTAAGAGTAGTACACCATTGTTGAACACTCGGGTTCACTGCCCACACCACGCCTTCTAGCATTCGGCACAATCTCCCCGAAACAGCCATTCACAACTGGCCGAAATATCTTGTAAACGTTTCTCGCCATTGGACTTACGCACTGGCTATTCGGGCGCCGGGCCCCGGAAAGCTTGACTTCGACTGGTACAACTAAATCAGGAGAGGCCGACCGGCACAATTCCGGGGTGGACCTGCAAAGGCCCCCGCCCCACGGATATTTGACATCCTGAATATCATCGCGCCACCCCAAAAGCATTTGCGCCCGGACCTCCCCAAGGAGAGGAGATCCGGGCGCAATGTGTTTAACAGAGAGAAGCGGTTCCGCAAAAATGAATTTGCGAAACGAACCCGGGAAACGAGCCTAAGCCGTACGGTTCGTGTCCGACTTCCCGCCGTTGGCCGACAACGCCGCCTGCGCCGACGCCAGACGTGCGATCGGCACGCGGTACGGCGAACAGGAAACGTAGTTCATCCCGATCTGGTAGCAGAACTCCACCGAGCTCGGCTCGCCGCCGTGCTCCCCGCAGATTCCGATTTCCAGGTCCGCACGAGTCGAACGGCCCAATTTGATCGCTTCCTTGATCACTCGACCCACGCCGTCGCGATCCAGCACCGCGAACGGATCCGCCTTGAACACCTTGATGTCCTCATAGTGCTTCGAGAACTTCGTATAGTCGTCGCGGCTCAATCCCATCGTGGTCTGCGTCAGATCGTTGGTGCCGAAGCTAAAGAATTCGGCGTGCTCGGCGACCTGCTCCGCCGTCATCGCGGCGCGCGGAATCTCGATCATCGTGCCCACCAGATACTTCACATGCAGCATGTCGGCCTTGCCCAAAACTTCCGTGGCCACATCCACAACGATCTTCTTCTGGTGCTCCAACTCCTTCGCCGAACCGATCAGCGGGATCATGACTTCCGCAATCACCTTCTTGCCCTTCTTCGTCACCTGAACCACGGCTTCGAAGATCGCGCGGGCCTGCATTTCGGTGATTTCCGGATACGTGATGCCGAGACGGCAGCCACGGTGTCCGAGCATCGGGTTGAACTCATGCAGCTCTTCCACGCGATGCAGCAGCGCCGGCAGCGCCTTCTTCAACTCGCCCACCGGAATGTTGTATTCCGCCGACATGCGCTTCTTTTCCTTGATGTCGACGTACGGCAGCTTCGCCAGATCCACCATCAGGTTCTCGCGCTTCGGCAGGAACTCGTGCAGCGGCGGATCGAGCGTACGGATCACCACCGGGAAGCCTTCCATCGCTTCAAACAGGCCGGCGAAATCCTTGCGCTGCATCGGCAGCAGCTTGGCGAGGCTCTTGCGGCGGGTCTTTTCGTCCTTCGCCAGAATCATCGCCTGCACGTGCGGAATGCGGTCTTCCGCAAAGAACATGTGTTCGGTGCGGCAGAGTCCGATGCCTTCCGCGCTGCGCGTGGCAACACCATCGGCGAAAACCCCATCGACGGTCACAAGCCGGAACCGTTTGGCTGGCCACGGAGAACATCTCGATTCTTGGGCGTGGAATAGTTTTCTGGTGAATATTTCGTGCAATCGACAGGCGTTGCCGAAACGAGGAAACCACGAAACGCACTCATGAGATACTGAGGAAATTCCAGGATTTTCCATGAGATCTTCGCTGCCGCATCGCTTCAGGCCACTCGCCTTGCTGATTCCGTTTGCCGCCGTTGCCCAACAGCAACAACAGCCGGCGCCCTGCCTGGCACGCCCGGTCGCCGACCGACCGTATACCCGAGTCCGGCTCTTCGAAGTAGTCCGGTATGAGGCTCCGGTCCGGGCCGAGTATCTGATCCGGACCTGTGGCATCCGAATGCCATTTACCAACGAACTCGAGTCAGATTTGCGGGAGGCGGGAACGGAAGAGAACGTCATGTCCGCGGTGCGCGACGTCGCACCCAAACCCACCGCGACTCCACCGGTCAAGCAGCCGGAACCGGTGAACCCTCCTCCACCCCCGGGACCCAAAGTCGGCGACTTCCGCACCAATCCCAAAGACGGACTCCGCTACGCCTACATCCCGCCGGGAACCTTTCGCATGGGCTGCGCCTCCAGCGATGACGGACCCTGCGACGCCGATGAAAAGCCAGCGCACGACGTTCGAATCACCAAAGGTTTCTGGATGGGGCAAACGGAAGTCACCACGGAAGCCTACAAACGCTTCGTCAACGCCACCGGCGGATCCATGCCTGACAAGGAGCCGGAATCCGTGGGTCGCAAGCTCAATCCGAATTGGTCGGGCGATTCGCTTCCCATGACGATGGTGACGTGGCACAATGCCAGAGACTATTGTCAGTGGGCAGGCATGGGCCTGCCGACCGAAGCCGAATGGGAATACGCCGCTCGAGCTGGAACCACAGGCGCCCATTACGCCGATCTCGATCAGGTTGCCTGGTACGGCAACAATTCCGGCGACAAAATCATCGACACACAAAACATCTGGACGAGCGACCAACGCAACTACGCCAAGCGAATTGGCGAAAACGGCAACCGTCCTCGCCCGGTGGGCCAGAAAAAAGCGAACGCGTTCAAGTTGTACGATATGCTCGGCAACGTCTGGGAATGGACTGCCGACTGGTACAAAGACAAGTACAACAGCGATAGCCTCGAGGTCGATCCCGATGGTCCTCCCGGTGGGGAATCGCGCGTGTTGCGGGGCGGTTCTTGGGTCATTAATCCGGCGTACGTGCGCGCTTCTAACCGCAACGGGTATCTACCAACCAACCGGAACAGCGACTTCGGGTTCCGGTGTCGAGGGGAAATACGCGTCCCTTGATTCTTTTTCCTTTTCCCTTGACTCTGTAGCACCGGACCCGCTTCTGAAAGAGCGAGTCCGGGCCAATGGCAGGCGTAAGCCTGACACGGCGGCGAAGCCGCGGACGAAATTTTTCCGTCACCCAACCGGCGGCCGACGAATCGGAAATGCGTATTGCTCGAACATCTGCTGTCGCAATCGCCATGTATCGCCCCATTGCGCGTGTCCAACCCAGGAATTGATGCGCTGCTGCACCTCGTCCCACTCAATCTCTCCCGCGGCCCACTGGCGCTGCATCTTGCGAAATCGCCGCCTCATCCGCACAACGCTGTCGCGCTTCATCCAAACGCCTTCCGGCGTGATTCGCCAGCCCAGAAACGTTATGCCATCCCGCGTCCGGTGTATGCGGCTCTTGCCAGGGTGCAGCGTTAACCGAAGCGAGTCGAGATGTCCGGTGATGGCGTCCTTCATCTCGCAGAGGCGCTCTTTGCTGTCCGCGAACAAAATGAAATCGTCCACATATCTCGCGTACTCGGCGGGCTGCAATTGCCGCAATACAAAATGGTCCAGCGAGTTGAGGTAGACATTCGCGAAGAACTGAGACGTCTGGTTCCCGAGCGGCAGCCCCCGCCTTCGCTCATGGGGCGTAAATAGCGTGTCGCCTGCATAGTAGCGGATCACATCTTCCTGCGCGTTCGATCCATCGATGATCGCGTCGATCAAGGACAGCGTCGGCTTGCACTTCAGCACGCGGCGCAGTTTTACCTTCAGAATGGAGTGATCAATTGAAGGAAAGTACTTACTGATGTCGCATTGCAGAGCGTACGGATAACGGCGCGCGGCGCCGACTGCCAGCGTGACGCCGCGATGCGTCCCATATCCAGTTCTCGAGGCGAAACTGCGGGTCGTGAACCGCTTTTCAAAAATGGGTTCGATCACTTGCGTCAACGCATGATGCACCACCCGGTCGCGGAACGGCGCCGCGGAGATCGTCCGCTCCTTCGGCTCCCGGATGCGAAACGTTCGGTAGCCTCCAGGCGCGTACGAACAATCGAGGAGCCTTTCGCGTAGTTGGGCGACTTCATTCTCCAGGTCCAGCAAAAAGGAAGCGACGTCGGGTCGGCCGCGCTTGCCGGCGGCCGCTTTCTGCGCGGCGGCAAACAAATTTTCCCAGCCTGTGAGCCGTTGCCAGAGACCACCAATGCGCTTCATGCCTTCTCTGCCTTCCTCCATCCGCCCAGCATGCGGCCGGTTTCTTCGAGCAGTCCGGCCGCATGCCCGTAACTATCCGCCGAAAGCAAATGCAGATCGCGCGCGAGCCGGAGCACATACCGCAACCCGTTGAGCCGCTGGTTCGCGCGTTCGAGCAAACTGTTTCGTGGGACGCCTTGGCGCGCATAGGCGGCAGCGGCGAGTATTTCAACCAAGTCAATGGAATGATGGACCAGCCGGTCACCCACGGTGAAACGGTAGGTCCGGTCGAACTTGCCGGCCTTCGGGACGATCCAGAGCATGATCTCGTAAGCCTTTTGCACCACTGTGGGCGCGGATTCGGGAGCGGTATTGGAATACATGCATCAGCTACAGTAACGCCGCGTCTGTTGTGCTACGTTCGGAGCGAGGAGCGCGGTCGAACGTGTTGCGGGGCGGTTCTTGGAACAATAATCCAACGAACGTGCGCGCTTCTAACCGCAACAGGAATCAACCAACCAACCGGAACAACAACATCGGGTTCCGGTGTCGAGGGGATGCGGAATGGCGAGAGCCGCGGGCAGGAGCCGGAAGGCTTGGCTGGCGGGAGAGCAATCCGCTTCCGGACTGCGTTCCGCGCGTGCGGGTATTGACTACCGCGCGCGAAATAACAACGATGCCGCCGGTCCCGTGGTAGCGTACGAGCGCGAAGCCTGACCGGCGGCGAAGGTTACTGCGGACCCCTGGCGCGCTCGATTTTGACCCGCAGCCGTTGCAGCCGCTGCGAATCCGGGAACTCCCGCAGCCAACCGTCCACCAGTCGAAGGCCCTCGGCGAATTGGCGGCGGTCGATCAAGTCGGATGCGTATTCGTCCGTGTTTCCTTCCACCGCACGCTGCACCACGGCTATCTTTTGCAAGTCGCCCGCTTGCCGGTAATGCTGCAGGGCGCCTTTTAAATCCCCTACGTTTCGCGCCTCGTCGCCAAGGGCAATGTGGTTGATCTTCGGCGCCGCCGTGGGCGAAGGGGTTTGTTTCGGGGGGACGGCGCCGGGTCGATTCTTGCCTGAAACCGCTAGGGCAGCCAGCCGCTCCGTTACTGGCGGGGGCTCCGGCTTCAATACGGGCGTGGTCGGATCGTTCGCTGACTCCTTCTTCGGCTGCTCTTTTGTTTCCACTTCCGGACGTGTTTCCGGAAGCGGATCGGCTTTCTTGGCCGGAAGCATGTAGAAAACCACACCTCCGACGGTGAGCGCCCCCGCCAAGACGGCTCCACGGCCTGCCCATAACGCCGTACTGGACTTTCTGTTGCTGGGAACTCCCCGTCGATCGGCTTCCGGTAGATTCGGTTGCAGCACATCTGTTGTCTTCCGGGGGGTGTCGAGCCGGACCGTTTGCGGGTGGACCTGTGGCGCTGCCGCCGCTGCGGCTGCACGCTCTAGGCCGCTCGTGGAAATCAGCTCCTGCAATCGCGCCGCAACGATCGCGGCGCTCGCAGGACGGTCCTCGGGCCTTGCCGCCAGAAGCTCCTGAATCAGATCAGACAATCGCGTCGGGCAATCCTGCCGTAGGCTTAACGCACGAGGCGGCGGACCCTGTCTGACACGATCGATCCACGCGCCAATATCGCCGCCAACTTCCGGGAACGGCATCCGCCCGCAGACCATCAGATAAAGTGTCGCGCCCAAAGCATAAAGATCTGTGCGGCCATCCAAATCCTTGCCCGCGCTCATCCACTGTTCCGGCGCTGCAAACCCGATCGAACCGGGGCGCATCACGCTGGTCTTGCGGTTGCGGTCCTCATGATCGGCGGCGATCCCAAAATCGATGAGCTTGAGCAGCGGTTTTCCGGTGGAATCCTGGCTCATCAAAACATTCGGTGGCTTGATATCCCGGTGGATGAGTCCCTTGTCGTGCGCCACCTGAAGTCCCAAGGCGATCTGGCGGCCATACTCCATGGCCTCCTGAATGCCGATTGGGCGGGTTTGGATGAGTCCCGCAAGGTCACCGCCCGAAACATGCTCCATCACCATGATCAAATAGCCATCCTCGCTATGCGTCATGTGCTCGACTTCGACGATATAAGGGCAACCCTTCAAACGGCGGATCGCGCGAGCCTCGTCGAAGAATTTGCGGACATATTCCGGATCCGAAGCATAGTGATCGTGCAAACGTTTGATCACGTGGATGGTGTTGAGATAACGATGCCGCGCGAGATAAACGGTGCCAAAGCCTCCAGCGCCGAGTTTCCCCTCGATCGTAAAGTCGCCTTTGATCACCGTACTTGGAGGCCAAACCTCTCGGATACGAAGCAGTTCGTTGGCGCCGTCGCCACCATCGTCTCCTACCGGATGCATCCTGTCCAGGATACTCCAAAGGCCCGGTCAATGTTGCCTTGATGCGGTGCCTTAGCCCACCTGTTTCCGAAAGGCCCGGCTCCTCGTTCCCGTGTCTTCAAAATATTCTGCAAGCTCATCTTCCTCTTGAACTTAAGCCGTGTCACGACACGGCGCGAACCCCTGAAAACTTGCCGGCCACTGGTACAACTGAATTAGGAGAAGGCTTCGACACTTTCACCGCCGAGCGACCGGCAACAACAAAAAAGTGTGAAAACGAACCCAATTTCGGGGTGGACCTGCAAAGGCCGCCACGCCACGGATATTTGACATCCTGAATATCATCGCCCCACCCGCCAAAAGCATTTGCGCCCGGACCTCCCCAAGGAGAGGAGATCCGGGCGCAAGGTGTTTTACAGAAAAGGGAGTCCGCAAAAAGTGAATTTGCGAAACGAACCCGAGAATCGAGACTAAGCGGTACGATTCGTGTCGGACTTGCCGCCCTTGGCTGACAACGCCGCCTGCGCCGCCGCCAGGCGTGCGATCGGCACGCGGTACGGGGAACAGGACACGTAGTTCATCCCCACCTGATAGCAGAACTCCACCGAACTCGGCTCGCCACCGATTCCGATTTCCAGGTCCGCACGCGTCGAACGGCCCAGTTTGATCGCTTCCTTGATCACGCGGCCCACGCCGTCGCGATCCAGAACCGCGAACGGATCCGCCTTGAACACCTTGATATCCTCATAGTGCTTCGAGAACTTCGTATAGTCGTCGCGGCTCAGACCCATCGTCGTCTGCGTCAAATCATTGGTGCCGAAGCTGAAGAATTCGGCGTGCTCCGCGACCTGTTCCGCGGTCATCGCTGCGCGCGAAATCTCGATCATCGTGCCCACCAAGTACTGCACATGCAGGGCAGGAACTCGTGGAGCGTAAATCGCCGCCGTGTACCAAAATATGCCATCTCTGCTCGCCGGTGGGAAAGGCTTGCACATAGACTTACGACGGCCCGACCCATTCGAGGTGTGCGATACCCGTCTCCCGGCCGGCGAGAACCGCGCGTTGAATTGGGTTACGGATGCTTGAGATAAGGGATCGAAATGCCGTTTCCGGGATTGTTTGGCCTACGGCCCAGCCAAAAGCAGGTTCGACTGGCCTTCCGCATCAGACTCTTCGTACAAGCAGATAGCGGCCGTCCCGCGACCAGTCAGTAGCAAAGCCCTAGCTTTTGAGTTTACCAGGAATTCACCTTAAGCAAACGCAGGTCCGCTAGGTTCCAAAGGCGTTGACATGGTGATCAGACCACGACAACTTGTTCAGACAGTCGTCGGCTCCTGAACGGAATACAAAACGCCCACGAGCACGGCCAGGACGATCGCGCAGGCGAGTTTCCAAACCTTCAGGCGATCGTGCCGAACGACAGACCCAAATGTCCGGTCCCAGTCCGTCCTGCCGTTAAACGTGAGTCTGTGGTAGCTGATCCATTGGGCGTAGTAGGAGGCAGGTGGGAGACCACAGCCAAGACCATAACACAACACATGATACGCGCGGCCCAACGCCTCGTTCAGAGTCAGAAGAGAGCCGGTTGCAGACGTGACCCGGATGTCCAAAATCCACTTTCCGGGCGTGCTGCCGAACTTCGAGAGCAAAGCGGCTTCAATCGGTAACCACACGATGCCCGCCAACAACCCTTGCAGCATATTTGAGCTCGTGGAAGCGGGCAGTCCCCAAAAGAACGGCGATACGACCATCAGACTAAGGGCGATGTCGAAGTTTCGGGCAATAAATCGTCTCCACGGACGCGGTGAAAACGAACCTGTTGATGTGGGTGGGTCAGGCGTCACAACTAACGAAGGTTAGCACGGCCGCTGAATGCTCTGGAGCGACGCATCAGCGTGGCGAATCAGGCTTCAAATTGTCCTGCCAGTTCATGATTACCGTCAGATTTACCGGCCCGTCGCTCCCCGTTCACAACTCTGCGAAATATTTTGTAAACGCAACTGATCTTTCGACTTAGACAACCCGCGGGTGAGCGCTGCAGCCTGGAAAACTTGCCTTCGACTGGTACAACTAAATCAGGAGAGGCTTCACGCTTTCGTCGGTGGGAGCGCCTACTTCAACAAAAAAAGTGTGAAAAACGAACCCAATTCCGGGGTGGACCTGCAAAGGCCCCCGCCCCACGGATATTTGACATCCTGAATATCATCGCGCCCACCCGCCAAAAGCATTTGCGCCCGGACCTCCCCAGGAAGAGGAGATCCGGGCGCAATGTGTTTACAGATAGAAGCGGTTCCGCAAAAGTGAATTTGCGAAACGAACCCGAGAAACTAGCCGCCTAAGCCGTGCGGTTCGTGTCGGACTTGCCGCCGTTGGCCGACAACGCCGCCTGCGCCGACGCCAGGCGTGCGATCGGCACGCGGTACGGCGAACAGGAAACGTAGTTCATCCCGATCTGGTAACAGAACTCCACCGAGCTCGGCTCGCCGCCGTGCTCGCCGCAGATTCCGATTTCCAGGTCCGCACGAGTCGAACGGCCCAATTTGATCGCTTCCTTGATCACTCGGCCCACGCCGTCGCGATCCAGAACCGCGAACGGATCCGCCTTGAACACCTTGATGTCCTCATAGTGCTTCGAGAACTTCGTATAGTCGTCGCGGCTCAATCCCATCGTGGTCTGCGTCAGATCGTTGGTGCCGAAGCTGAAGAACTCGGCGTGCTCGGCGACCTGTTCCGCCGTCATCGCCGCGCGCGGAATCTCGATCATCGTGCCCACCAGATACTTCACGTGCAGCATGTTGGCCTTGCCCAAAACTTCCGTGGCCACCTCCACAACGATCTTCTTCTGGTGCTCCAACTCCTTGGCCGAACCGATCAGCGGGATCATGACTTCCGCAATCACCTTCTTGCCCTTCTTCGTCACCTGAACCACGGCTTCAAAGATCGCGCGGGCCTGCATTTCGGTGATTTCCGGATACGTGATGCCGAGACGGCAGCCGCGGTGGCCGAGCATCGGGTTGAACTCATGCAGCTCTTCCACGCGATGCAAGAGCGCCGGCAGCGCCTTCTTCAGTTCGCCGACCGGAATGTTGTATTCCGCCGACATGCGCTTCTTCTCTTTGATGTCGACGTACGGCAGCTTCGCCAGATCCACCATCAGGTTCTCGCGCTTCGGCAGGAACTCGTGGAGCGGCGGATCGAGCGTACGGATCACCACCGGGAAGCCTTCCATCGCTTCAAACAGGCCGGAGAAATCCTTGCGCTGCATCGGCAGCAACTTGGCGAGGCACTTGCGGCGGGTCTTTTCGTCCTTCGCCAGAATCATCGCCTGCACGTGCGGGATGGGGTCTTCCGCAAAGAACATGTGTTCGGTTCGGCAGAGTCCGATGACTTCCGCGCCGTAGTAACGGGCGACCTTCGCATCCCGCGGGATATCCGCCTTGGCGCGAACGCCCAACTGGCCGCGCAACCCTTCCTCCCCCTGCATCCGCTTTGCCACAAGGCCCCC
>JACXTT010009369.1_pt1 | contig 13381 bp, 13 predicted proteins | sample 9270951 | NCBI WGS metagenome assembly JACXTT01 (sample SAMN15532306, study PRJNA645909) | rock metagenome | isolation source: weathered quartz diorite | place: Puerto Rico | collected 2017-06-21
GAAGCCGGTGGGCGCGCTCCGCGAGGTCGGGCTCGCCCCGGCGCTCACGGTGCCCGAGCCGAACACGTGGCGCGACGTGCTTGCGGAGCTGGACCGGCGCCTGCCGGTGCAGGGCCGGCCGGTGGCGGTCCAGGAATACGGGGCGCGCAACGAGGAGCTGGTCAACGGCCTCAAGCAGCGCGGCGCGCACGTCAGCACGGTCGCGCTCTACAGCTGGGCCTTGCCCGAGGATCCCGGCCCGCTGCGGGACGCGATCGAGCGGGTCGCCGGCGGCGGAGTCGACGTCGTCCTGTTCACGAGCGCGACCCAGGTCGTGAACCTGTTCCACGTCGCGGCCGAGATGGGACGGGCCGAGGCGGTCGCCCACGCGCTCGGCTCGAGTGTGGTGGTCGCGTCGATCGGGCCGGTCACTACCGCCGCGCTGGAAGAGCACGGCGTCGAGCCGGACATCCACCCGCAGCGGGCCAAGATGGGCTATCTCGTGGCCGACGCCGCGCGGCAGGCCCCCGAGGTGCTGCGGCGGAAGCGCGCGCGAGCCGACTGACGCGCACGCCTAGTGGATGCGCTGGCCCACCCGGCTCCAGCGGGTGTGGCCGTCCGGATCCGAGGACCAGTAGATCCACATCGCCCGCCCGATGATCCGGTCCCGGGCCACCGGGCCCCAGTGACGACTGTCCTCGCCCGCGTTGCGGTTGTCGGCCATCACGAAGACGGCGCCCGACGGGATCTCGACCGGTCCCGCGTCCTTGGTCCCTCGGTCCTCGTCGGAGAAGTCCGCGTAGGGCTCGGCCATCGGGCGGCAGCCGTCCGTTCGCGGCTCGCAATTGATGTAGACGTCGTGGCCCTGGACGGTGAGCTCCTCCCCGTCGAGCCCGACGATGCGCTTGACGAGGAACGCCCCAGCCTCGGTCGGATCGGTGAAGACGACGAGATCACCGCGCCCGGGCCAGTGGGCCGCCTTGTCGACCAGGACGTAGTCGCCGACCATCAGGGTGGGCGACATCGAGGCCGACGGGATCCACACGCCCTCGTAGCGGCTGCGCACCGCCAGGGGGAGCGCGATCATCGCCGCGATCAGCGCCAGCAGGACGAGGCCCCAGAGGATCCGGCCAGAGGTACCCACCACGCACTACGGTAAGGCACCCGCCCCGAGGCCTCACCGAATTTCGCTGAGGCGATCAGGCCGCTGCATGCACGGGATCGAGCGTATGCATTGGACACGGCGGGCGGACCGTCCGGACACTGACAGGCATGGACGACGTGCTCCCCTATCTACCGGGCATCGCGCTGGCGTACCTCACCTGTGTCGTGGGCCTCATGAGCCCGGGCCCCAACATTCTCTCCGTGATCGGGACTTCCATGAGCGGCGGACGACGGCCCGGCATCGCGGTAGCGCTCGGAGTCGCGTTCGGCACGTTCTGCTGGGGCGCGCTGACCCTGGCCGGGCTGTCCGCGCTCATCGCAGCGTACGCCTCGGCGATGCGCGCCATCAAGACGATCGGCGGGCTCTACTTGCTATGGCTCGCCGTCAAGGCCCTTCGTTCCGCGGCAGCTCCCGCGGGCATCAGAACGTGCGCCCTTCCCGCGGAGCGGAGCCGGCTCGCGTACTTCATCCGGGGCCTGTCGATTCAGATGACCAACCCCAAGGCCGCGCTGACCTGGATCGCGATCATCTCGCTCGGGGTCCAGAGTAACGCGCCAGCCTGGGTCGGCCTCGCGATCGTCCTTGGCAACGGGACTTTGTCAATTGCCGGCCACGTAGGGTACGCCGTCGCGTTCTCGACGCGCTCCATGGTGGCCTTCTACGGCCGAGCTCGACGGTGGATCGAGACGCTCCTCGGCGTCTTCTTCGCTCTGGCTGGCATCAAGCTCCTGACCGCGCGATCGTAGCCTCTCACCAGGGCTCAGTGGCTGACCATCAAGGCCTCGCGCAGCACGTCGGCCTCGAGCATCAGCTCGTCGAGCCGGTACTTCACCACGTCGCCGATGCTCACGATGCCGATGAGCCGGCCCCCGTCCACCACCGGCAGGTGACGCACGCGATGGCGCGTCATGCGCGCCATGACCTCGGTGATGCGATCACCGGGCGCGCAGGTCACCACCGGCGTGGTCATGACCCGCGAGACCGGCAGCGCGAGCAGCGGCGCCCCGTGCTCGATCAGCGCGCGCACGAAGTCACGCTCCGAGATCATGCCGACGATTCGGGTCCCGGACTCGTCCACCACCACCAGTGCGCCGATGTTCCTGGTCTTGAGCTGCCACGCAACCGTGTACAGTGTCGTGTCCGGATGCGTGGTCTCGACGTGCCCGCCCTTGTCCTTGAGGATCGCGGCGACCGTCATGTGAGGAGGGACCTCCTTTCCGAATCCGGCGGTAGCCCGCCGGATCTTCCTGCCCTCTCGTTATACACCCCGGCCCCTCGAGTCACCAGGGATCGCCGCCCGCGGCGACGGTCCGTGGCGCCGCAAGGGGTCAGTATTCCGAGAGCAGGCGATCGACCACGGCCTTGGCGGCGCCCCAATCGTAGGAGCGGAACATGCGCCGGTTCACCACCGGCTGCGCCGCCGAGTAGAACATCTCGTACTGGAGCTGGCGGCCTCCGAACTCGGTGCCGATGAAGTCCCAGATCAGCTTGAGGAGCTTGACCCGCTCGCGCGCGCCCGCCGCGGTCGAGCGATAGTAGCGCTCGGTGTGGGCCGCGGTGTCGGGCGAGAGGAAGCTCGCCTCCGAGGAGGGCAAGTTCTGGAAGGCGCCGCCGGCCAGCTCGCGGATTGTGCGGTAGAGGTCGCCCACCACACGGCGCTGGAGCCCCATCCCGGCGTAGATGTACTGCGGGTGCGGCCGCGCGTAGGCCTCGCTGATCAGCGGGAAGCGCTCCGCCGCCTTCACGAGCGCGTCGAAGGTGGCGCAGAGCGTCGCGACCTCGCCGCCGAGGGTGGCCTGCGTGTTGGCGTCGGACTCGCCGCGTCCGACCTCGACCAGCTTCATGGCGAGCCCGGCCAGGAGCTCGAGCTTGACCCCGAAGCGCACCAGCGACTGGAAGTTCGCGGTCACGTGCGCGGGGGATTCGTGGAACTGGGCGGTGACCAGCTCAACGTTCTTGTAGACGAAGACGTGCTCCCACGGCACGTGCACGTCATCGAACACCACGGTGGTGTCGACCTCGTCGAACCGCGCGGAGAGTGGGTAGTCGTAGACGCTCGTCGCCATCGTCGCGTAGGGACGCCGCGGGAGGAGCCGCAGCCCCGCCGCGTTCACCGGCACCACCAGCGAGATCGCGTAGTCCACGTCGCCGGGCGTGAGCGGGGTGATGTAGCTCACGTAGAGCCAGTCCGCCATGGTCACCGACGTGGCGATCGAGTGGGCCCCGCGGATCACGATGCCCGCGTCGGTCTCCTTCACCACGCCCGGATGCAGGAACGGCTCCGGGTGCCGGTGGGCCGGCGTCGCGCGATCGATCTGCGGCGGCACGATCGCGTAGACCACGTAGAGGTCCTCGGCCCGCGCCTTCTGGTGGAAGCGCACCACGTTGTCGCCGAACCGCCGCCCCGCGCGATCGAAGAGCTGGCGCCAGCCCGCGAATCCGGTGAGCACCGAGGCCACGTGATCCGGCGTGCGGCCCATGAGCCCATAGCTGCCCTCGGCCCAGAACCGATGGACGGCCCGCCGCCGCCCGAGGTCCTCCGCGGAGCGCGGGATCAGCCACATCGCGCCGATCCGCTCTCCGGTCGCGGGATCGACGCAGGTGGTCACGTCGGGTGCCTCGCGGGCCGCCTCGTAGCGCTCCGCGATCCGGCGGACCGACTCCGCGAACGCGGGGTGTTTGGTCACGTCGTCGACCGGCTCGCCGTCGAGGAAGACGGCGCGCCCGTCGCGCAGGCTCGCCAGGTAGTCGGCCCCTCGTCGCACGGCGCAACGGTCGCACACGCCCCGGCGCCATGCAACCGGCCCGCCCGCGGTTTCCCCTTGACCAGCTCTCGGGCGGCGCTGTAGCATCCCCGAACCGCAGCCCGGTCATCGGGCGGGACGGGCAGCATCCGACGGGCCGATCGAGCACTCGCCGTGCGGGGAGTCCGATGCGGAAAGGTCCGCTCTGATGACCTCCCTCTCCCTGCATGAGCTCACGCTCAACTTCGGAGGTTTGCGCGCGGTCGACGGCGTGACCTTCGCGATCCAGGCCGGCCAGATCCACGGGCTGATCGGTCCCAACGGCGCCGGCAAGACCTCGATCTTCAACTGCATCACCGGCTTCTACCGGCCGTCCAGCGGCGCCATCCGCTTCCGCGACCGCGACCTGACCCACCTGCGTCCCGATCAGATCGCCCGTCTCGGCATCGCGCGCACGTTCCAGAACGTGCTGCTGTTCCGGAGCATGACCGCGCTCGACAACGTGCTGGTGGCCCGCCACGGCCACATGCGTACCGGCGTCCTGGCCGAGGGTCTCGCGCTTCCCTTCGTGCGCCGGCATGAGCACGCGGTCCGCGTGAAGGCCGAGGAGCTCATGGACTTCCTCGGGCTCACCGCCATCCAACGCCAGGCCGCCGGCAACCTGCCGCTCGGCTCGCAGAAGCGCCTCGAGCTGGCGCGCGCCCTCGCGCTCGAGCCCGAGCTCCTGCTCCTCGACGAGCCGGCGTCGGGCTTGAACGTGTCGGAGACCCAGGCGTTCGCCCGCGTGCTCCTCGAGGTCCGGGACCGGTTCAAGCTAACCATCCTGCTCGTCGAGCACGACATGGGCCTGGTGATGAACATCTCGGACACCATCACGGTGGTCAACTTCGGGCGCAAGATCGCCGAGGGCCCGCCGCGCGAGGTCCAGAGCGACCCGGAAGTGGTCAAGGCCTACCTGGGGGAGAGCGCCGGTGTCGACACGCGCTGAGCGGGGCAACGGCGCGGCCGCGGCCCCCCTGCTCGTGGTCGACGGCATCGAGACGTTTTACGGCAGCATCCAGGCGCTCAGGGGCGTCTCCTTCGAGGTGCGCGAAGGCTCGATCGTGACGCTGCTCGGCGCCAACGGCGCCGGGAAGTCGACGACCCTCAAATCCATCTCCGGCCTGGTGCCCCCCGCCCGGGGCACGGTCGCGTTCACCGGCCACCGCATCGACGGCCTCGCCTCGGAGAAGATCGTCCGGCTCGGCATCTCCCACGTCCCCGAGGGGCGCGAGCTCTTCCCCGAGCTGACCGTCCTCGAGAACCTCAAGATGGGCGCCTACACCCGGGCGGATCGGCGGGCGATCGAGCGGGGCCTCGAGCGGGTCGAGGCGCACTTCCCCATCCTGGCCGAGCGGCGCTCGCAGCTCGCGGGCACGTTGAGCGGCGGCGAGCAGCAGATGCTGGCGATCGGGCGCGCGCTGATGGCCGAGCCGCGCCTGATGCTGCTGGACGAGCCGTCCCTCGGCCTCGCGCCCATGCTGGTGGAGGAGATCTTCCGCATCATTCGCGAGATCCACGACAACGGCACCACCGTGCTGCTCGTCGAGCAGAACGCCAACAAGGCGCTCTCCATCGCTGACTACGCGTATGTGCTGGAGACCGGCAAGGTCTCACTGGCAGGAGACAGTCGGCAGCTCCTGCAGGACGACCACGTTCGCCGATCGTATCTCGGGCATCGGTAGCGCACCCGGGCATCGGGCGCGCAATTGAAAGGAGGGGCCCAATGAACAGGATCCTCGGCCGATTCGGCCTGCTGTTCGCGCTCGTCGGCCTCCTCGTCCTGAGCGGCGCGCCCGCGTGGGGAGAAGACGGCGTCACCGACAAGGAAGTGGTGCTCGGCGCCGGGCTCGATCTGACCGGCGCGGTGGCCAACTGGGGCGTCAACATCAAGGCCGGGATGGAGGCGGTCTTCAACCGGGTGAACGACGGCGGCGGCGTCCACGGCCGCAAGATCCGCCTGATCGCCTACGACCACGTGTACCAGCCGCCCAAGGCGGTGACCAACGCCAAGCGGCTCGTGGAGCGCGACAAGGTGTTCGCGATGATGGGCCACCTGGGCACCCCGACCACGAAGGCGATCAAGGACTACCTCGAGGAGAAGCAGGTTCCCGACATCTTCCCGGCCACCCTCGCCAGCATCTGGACCACGTCCGGGAAGTGGCACGTCGGCGACCTGGCCACCTACGTGGACCAGACCTGGCTGATCATCGACTACCTGGTGAAGGACCGAAAGATCCGGAGGATCGCGAGCTTCTACCAGGACGACGAGTACGGCCTCGACGGCCATCAGGGCGGCAAGTCCCGCCTCAAGCACCACGACCTCACCTACGTCGCGGAGGTCGACTACAAGCGCGCCGACATCGACTTCAGCTCGCAGGCGGCAAAGCTCAAGGAGTCCGGGGCGGAGGCGGTGATCCTGCAGGCCGTCTATCGCGAGCCTCCGCGGCTGGCCGAGCAGTGCCACGCGATCGGCTACTATCCGCTCTTCATCGGCCCCTCGCCGATCGTGCTGGACAAGACGATCGAGCTGGGCGGCAAGCACGTCGAGGGCGTGATCGGGGTAGAGGTGTACCCGCTGCCCACCGAGTCGGGCCCGTTCCTGGACCTCTACCGAGCCGACATGAAGAAGTACTTCCCGAACCTCGCGCTCGACACCACGAACCTCTACGGCTATCAGAAGGCCGCACTGTTCGTGGAAGCCCTGCAGCGCACCGGTCGCAACCTGACGCGCGAGACGCTCCTCAAGTCGATCGAGTCCATCAAGGACTGGGATCCGGGCTGGGGCCTCAAGTACAGCTACGGCGGTGAGAACCGGCGGGGCATGAGCCGCTCCGCGCGGCTCGTGGTCGTGAAGGACGGCAAGTGGACCAAGATCAGCGACTGGATGGAGCTGCAGGAGGGCGGCCGGAAGTAGCCGGGGCGTCGCGCATGGTCGAGATCCTGGCGAGCCAGGTGGTCAGCGGCTTGGCGACGGGGTGCGTCTACGCGCTGATCGCCCTCGGGTTCGTGTTGATCTTCAAGGCCACCGACGTGGTGAACTTCGCCCAGGGCGAGTTCGTGATGGCCAGCGGCTTCATCAGCTATACGCTCCTGATCTGGTTCGGCCTCCCCTACTGGCTCGTCTTCCTCGCGACGATCGCCCTATCCGGGGTCATGGGGGTCGGGCTGGAGCGGCTGGTCGTGCGTCCGATCATGGACGCGCCCATCTTCAGCATCGTGATCGCGACCATCGGCGCCTCCACCGTGCTGCGCTCCCTCGCCGGCATCGTCTACGGCTACGACGTGCTGCCTCTGCCCACCATCTTCTCCAAGGACCCGATCCGCCTCGGCGTCCTGACCTTCACCGCGATGGACGTCGGGGTGATCGGGTCCTCCCTGGTCATCATGCTGGCCCTCTACCTCTTCTTCAAGCGCACCAAGACCGGGACCGCGATGCGCGCCACCGCGCAGAGCCAGACCGCGGCCCGGCTGATGGGGGTGAGCGTCGCGCGCATCTTCTCACTGACCTGGGCGATCAGCGCCGCGGTCGGCGGCGTGGCCGGCGTGCTCATCGCCCCGATCATCTACCTCGATCCGAACCTGGGCCTCATCGGCGTGAAAGCCTTCGCCGGCGCCATCCTCGGCGGCTTCGGCAGCATCCCGGGCGCGATCGTCGGGGGCATGCTGCTCGGCGTGCTCGAGAACCTGTCCGGCTACTTCTTCAACGCGGGCATCAAGCAAGTCTCCACGTACATCCTGCTGATCCTCGTCCTGGTCGTGCGCCCGAGCGGCCTGTTCGGCGCCGCCCCGGTGCGGAAGGTGTAACCGCGATGGCCCGCGTGGGGCTGGAGCGCTTCGGGATCCCCTTCTTCGTCGCGCTGGGCGCAGGCCTGCTGCTGCTGCCGAGCGTCGTGGACAATTACATCCTCCACGTGATGGCCCGACTCTTCGTCTACGTGCTGGTGGCACTCGGCCTCAACCTCCTGACCGGCTACGCGGGTCAGGTCTCCCTCGGTCACGCCGCCTTCTTCGCCATCGGCGCCTACACCGCGGCCGTCCTCGCCGAGTGGTGGAGGTGGTCGTTCGTGCCCTGCCTGGTGGCCGCCGCGGTGGTCAGCGCCATGGTCGGCTACCTGCTCGGACTGCCCTGCCTGCGCCTGAGCGGCCTGTACCTCGCGATGGCCACCTTGGGCTTCACCCTGATCGTCCAGGAGATGCTGCTGCAGCTGGCCGTGATCACCCACGGCTCGGAGGGCATGTCGGTCAAGCCCGCCTCGATCCTCGGGCTCACGTTCAACACCGACTATCGCAAGTACTACCTCTTGCTGGTCGTCACCGTCGGCATGCTCCTGTTCGCCCGCAACGTGGTCCGCGGGCGCACCGGGCGGGCCTTTCTCGCCATCCGGGAGAACGAGCGGGCCGCCGAGGCGATGGGGGTGAATCTGGCCCAGTACAAGACCATCGCGTTCGCGCTCAGCGCGCTCTACACGGGGCTCGCCGGCGCCCTGAGCGCCTTCGTCGTGGGCTTCCTGGATCCCCAGGAGTTCAGCTTCTTCCTCTCAATCCAGTTCATCACGATCATCATCCTCGGCGGTCTCGCGTCGCTTCTCGGCTCGGTGCTGGGCGCGGGCTTCCTGATCATCCTGCCCGAGCTGCTGGCGGGCCTCGACGTCTGGCAGGCGCTCGTCTATGGGGTCATCATGGTCCTCACGATCATCTTCATGCCCTTCGGGCTGAGCGGCGCGATCCGGCGCTACGGCTATCGCTGGTTCGGCGTCGGCGTCGAGCCGATCATTCCCCGACGCCTGGGCCACTGACGTCACGCCCGGACCGTGACGCCACGTAGCGTCACGCGAGGGCGCCCGGGAAGGCCGACGCGGGTACCATCGCACCTCGTGAACTCTCTGGCGAGGCGCGCGCTGGTCGGGCTCGTCAACTTCCTGCTCGTGCTCGTCCTGCTCTTGCTCGTGCCCGCGTGGTCGCTCCACTACTGGGAGGCCTGGCTCTACTGGGCCGTGTTCTCGGGCTGCACACTGGCGATCACGATCCAGCTTCTTCGGCGGGATCCGGCGCTGGTCGCGCGGCGCCTGCGCGCCGGGCCGGGCGCGGAGCACGAGAAGACGCAGAAGATCATCCAGGCGCTCGCGAGCGTGCTGGTGGTCGTGCTCTTCGTCGTGCCCGGTCTCGATCGCCGGTTCGGCTGGAGCCCGAGCATCGGAGTGGCCTGGGAGATCGGCGCGGACGTCCTGGTCGCGGTCGGATTCCTCGTGATGTTCCTCGCGTTCCGCGAGAACACCCACGCGGCCTCGATCATCGCGGTCGAGGCGGATCAGCGCGTGGTGAGCTCGGGGGTGTATGCGCTCGTCAGGCACCCGCTGTATACGGGCGGGTTGTTGAGCTTCCTCGCGACGCCGATCGCGCTCGGCTCGGTGATTGCCGTGATTCCAGCCGTGGCGCTGTCGGTCGTGATCGGGGTCCGGCTGCTGGCCGAGGAGCGGTTCCTGCTCGAGCACCTCGGCGGCTATCGAGCCTACTGCCAGACCGTCAGGTTTCGCCTGGTTCCCGGCGTCTGGTAGCCTCGCGGCGTGTCGCCCCCCCGACCACGCGCCCAGCGTCTGCCGGCCCGGCTCTGCCGCCGGCCCCGCATCCTCTTCGTCGGGATCAACCCGTCGCTGCGCTCGGCGGAAGTCGGCCATCACTTCGCGGGGCCGGGCAACCCGTTCTGGCGACTGCTCCATGCGGCCCGGCTGATACCGACCGCCTACACCTACGAGGACGACGTGCGGCTGCCGTCCCGGGGGTTGGCCTTGACCAACATCGTCCCGCGCGCGACCCGCGCGGCCTCCGAGCTCAGGCGCGCCGAGTTCACGGCCGGACGCGCGCGGCTGGCGCGTCTGATCGCGCGGGCGAAGCCCCGGACCGTGGCCTTCGTCGGCGTCACGGTCTATCGCGCCTTCTTCGGCCCTCGCGTCAGCACCGGGCCGAGTCCGAAGCCCGAGCGGATCGGTAAGGCGCGCGTGTTCGTGCTGCCGAATCCGAGCGGGCTCAACGCGGCCTATCCGGGCTTCCGCGACAAGCTGGTCTGGTTCGAGCGGCTCAGGCGCTTCGCCGAGCTCCGATGAGTGGCCGCACCCGATTTGACCGATCCGGCGCATTCGGGCAGGATCGACGGGCCATGATCTCGACCTCCCTCACCCAGGTGATCGCTCGCGGCGCGCGGCTCGGGCGGTTGACCCTCGTCATGATCCTGCTGGCCCTCGTCCTCGGGCCGCTCCCCGGCGCGTGGGCCCAGCCCAAGCTCTACGAGGGTACCAACGAAGGCGCCGACTTCCTGATCGGCATGCCGGAGAAGTGGAACGGCGGGCTCGTCCTGTTCGCCCACGGGTACGAGGGCGAAGGCGACGGTCGCGGAAGCGTGCGCGCCTCGCCCCTCAGCGGCCACCTCGAGGCGCGGGGGTATGCCTGGGCCGCCTCCGGCTATCGCAGCCGGGGCTACCGCCCGGACTGGTTCCTGGCCGACATGCTGGCGCTGCGCGCGCGCTTCATCGCCCAGTTCGGCGCGCCGCGCTGGACCATCCTCCACGGGCAGTCGATGGGCGGGCACGTCACGATCGCCTCGCTCGAGCTACAGCCCGAGGTCTATCAGGGGGCGCTGATCGAATGCGGCGTCGTGGACGGCGTCGGCCTGGTCGACTGGCTCTACGCCTACACCGCGGCGGCGGAGTACCTGTCCGGGGTGCGTCTCCTCGACGCGCCGAACCGCCAGGCGCTCGGCGCGCTGGTGAACGGGCCGTGGCTCGACGCGGTCGGCTCGCCGGGCAGCTACACGGAGCGCGGCCTCCGCTTCGACAGCGTGGTGAAGCACCTCATGGGCGGCGAGCTGCCCCTTCGGCTGGAGGGGATGAAGCAGCGGTACATCATGAATCTCAACACGCGAGACCCGGGACCCGACCGCGCGCGGGAGTTCGCGCGCCACGCGAGCACCGCGCACATCCGCTACCACATCGACCCCGGTCTCGGCGTGACCGACGAGGAGCTGAACCGCGACATCCGCCGCATCACGCCCCCGCCCGGCGGGCGCTCGCGCGAGGGCAATCCGGTCTTCGCGGAGCTCACCGGGAAGATCCGCGTTCCCGTGATGACCATCCACGAGACCGCCGATTTCCGCGTCCCGTTCCGCATGGAGCAGGACTACCGGCGCCGGACGGTGGCCGCCGGCACTTCGCAGCTCCTCGTGCAGCGCGCGGTGCGCTGGGCCGGTCACTGCGCGTTCGATGGCACGGTGCGCGAGCGGGCCTTCGACGATCTGGTGGCGTGGATCGAGCAGGGCACAGTGCCGGCGGGTGACGACGTGCTGGCTCCCGACGTCTCGAAGCTCGGCCTCCGCTGGACGCCGGCGCTGCACCCGGCGGATCCGCTGGCCCCGCGTTGACGTGAACCACCGCTGACGGGAGGACTCGCCATGCGACTCGCCGGAAAGATCGGGATCGTGACCGCCGCCGCCTCGGGCATGGGCCGGGCCGGAGCGCTTCGCTTCGCGCGCGAGGGCGCCCAGGTCGCGGTGGTGGACGTGGACAAGGCCGGGGTGGAGGCCGTGGTCAAGGAGATCGCCGCCGCGGGCGGCACCGCGCACGGCATCGTCGCCGACCTCACGAAGGACGACGACTCGCGGCGCATCGTGTGGGACACCGTGAGCCGGTTCAAGGGGCTCGACTTCGTGTGGAACCACGTGGGCCACCCCGGGCCGGCCGCGGTCGAGGGCGTCGACATGGCCACCTTCGATCTCGCCATCGACCTGAATCTCCGGACGGTCCTGCTCACGACCGAGGCGGCCATCCCCGAGATGCGGCGCCGCGGGGCCGGTAGCCTGCTCTTCACCGCGTCGACCGCCGGGCTCCAAGGCTCCGCCTACAGCCCGGTCTACTCGATGTGCAAGTTCGGCGTGGTCGGCTTCGTGAAGAGCCTGTCGGTGCGGCTGGCGCCCGAGAAGATCCGCGTCAACGCGGTGTGCCCGGGGCCGATCGACACCCCGATGCTGCGGGTCTTCGTGGCGCGTCCCGATCAGAAGTCCACCGCCGGCATGGATCCGGAAGATCTGGTGCGCCGGCGCGCCGCCGGCTCGGTGCCGCTCGGGCGTACCGGCCGGCCCGAAGAGGTCGCCAACGCGGCGCTCTTCCTGCTCTCCGACGAGGCGTCGTTCATCACCGGCGCGGCCCTCGCGGTGGACGGGGGCGTGACCGCGGCCTGATCGCGAGCCCGATGGCCGAGACGCCCTTCGGAGTCCTGCTCGGCGAGCGCGCGCGGTCGAATCCCGATCGTCCCGCCGTCACCTGCGAGGAGGTGACCCTCTCGCGCGCGGAGCTCGAGGCCCGCACCAACCGGCTCGCGCGCATGTACCAGGCTCTCGGCGTCGCGCCGGGCTCGCTCGTCACCATCGGGCTGCCGAACGGGATCGGCTTCTTCGAGGCCACCGTCGCGGCGTGGAAGCTCGGCGCGACCCCGCAGCCCATCTCCTCGCGGCTTCCCGCGGCGGAGCGCCGCGCGATCGTCGAGCTCGCGGATCCCGCGCTGGTCGTGGGAGTCGATCTCGCCGAGACGCCCGGACGGGCGACGCTCCCGGTCGGCTTCGAGCCCGATCGTTCGCTGTCCGCCGATCCGCTTCCCCCCGCGGTCGCGCCTTCGTTCAAGGCGCCGACCTCCGGCGGCAGCACCGGCAGGCCGAAGCTCATCGTGGCGACCCAGCCCGCGGTCTGGGAGGCGCTGGCCGACTACACCACGCTGCTGCGGATGGCGACCGACGGCGTGCATCTCGTCACCGGCCCGCTCTACCACAACGGCCCGTTCAGCAGCGCCACCCTCGCCCTGCTCAAGGGCAACCACCTGGTGGTGATGCCGCGCTTCGACGCCGAGCGCGCGCTTCTTCTGATCGAGCGGCATCGGGTGGACTGGATGTACGCGGTGCCCACGATGATGCACCGGATCTGGCGCCTGCCCGAGAGCCTACGTACCGGCTATGATCTCTCGAGCCTGCGCGTGGTCTTCCACATGGCGGCCCCGTGTCCTCCGTGGCTGAAGGAGGCGTGGATCGGCTGGCTCGGCGGCGAGCGCATCCTCGAGCTCTACGGCGGCACCGAGGCCCAGGCCATCACGTTCATCACCGGTGACGAGTGGCTCGCGCATCGCGGCTCGGTCGGCCGCCCCCTGGTCGGCGAGATGCGCGTGCTGGATGCGGACGGCAACGAGCTGCCCGCCGGCCAGGTCGGGGAGATCTGGATGCGGCGCGGTCCCGACGCCGCGCCCACGTATCGCTACGTCGGCGCGCGCGCCAAGACGCGGCCCGAGAACTGGGAGTCGCTCGGCGACATGGGCTGGAAGGACGAGGAGGGCTATCTCTATCTGAGCGACCGAGAGACCGACATGATCCTGGTCGGCGGCAGCAACGTGTACCCTGCCGAGGTGGAAGCCGCGATCG
>JACXTT010009370.1_pt1 | contig 13381 bp, 11 predicted proteins | sample 9270951 | NCBI WGS metagenome assembly JACXTT01 (sample SAMN15532306, study PRJNA645909) | rock metagenome | isolation source: weathered quartz diorite | place: Puerto Rico | collected 2017-06-21
ACCGTTTTGGTTTATCCCGCGTTGCCCGAGGATGAAGCCTCGTTGCCCTGTTCGTATATCGTTCTCGGGCAGGCCTTTGACGCGTCCATTTTCGACTAGTAGTGATGTTACGAACCACTCGTCGTATCGGCGAATATTCTCATACTTGAGAGTAGTCTGGAACAATGTGTGTAGTAGATGGAATCCGATTTTGTCCGTCGCGAAGAGTGTTCTTTTGACGCTCATTCCCCCGAATGCACGGGCACTTATGTGTCCGTCTGGGTCTCGGCTGAACGGGCACCCCCAGTGTTCTAGCTGAATTGCCTCTCGAGGTGCCTCTTTGACGAAGAATTCGACAGAGTCTTGATCAGCTAGGAAGTCGCTTCCTTTGATTGTATCGTATGCGTGTTGATCGAAGCTATCGTATTCACGTGTGACCGCTGCCATTCCACCCTCAGCGGAGACCGTGTGGCTGCGCATCGGGTAGACTTTCGAGACGACCGCAACGTCGAGTTTGGGTTCTCGCTCGACCGCGGCTATTGCGGCTCGGAGGCCTGCTGCTCCTCCTCCTACAATGACAATATCGTGAGTGTGATGCTCCAAGCCTGTGTCGGTCCGGGTGTAAACTGTTCTGTTAATCCGTTTGACCGTACTTTAATTAAAGTTAGTAGAATTGTCGCCGGAAACGGGATCTTCGAGCCTAGGGCGAGGGGCTCGTTGCACGTTTCCTCGTGGGTACCTTTACAGCTCTGAGTCCGGAGCTGTCCATTTTGATTTGTACCGCGAAAAGCCCACGTAGAGCACCGATGAAACGCGGCTCCATTGTATCCACGTTCGCTAGAAAGACCGCGGTTGCATTCGGTACGGTCAAGAGATCGATTAGCTGTCTTACTCCAGCGTAGACTTGCTCCCACCGTTCTCCTCTGATCAGGTCCATCAAGCTGTCGAACACGAAGCTCGCTCCCGAGTTCTTGCTGTTGTCGAGAAAGTCAGAGACCATTGCGGCCACCAGTCCCAGCTCCTTGTCCGGGATCTGCATTTCTCCATCGGGCAACTCGTCCGGTGCGGAGATAAGCGAGGATGCCGCGATTATTTTGATCATTCTATTGCCCTTTATTGCTCTATAGAGCTTGCTCGATTTTGTTGTGAAAAGGACGCACAGCTCTGCGTTTCCAGATGCTTCTGAGAAGAACTTCTCGACCGCAGCCTCGTATCCTGAGCTATTGTCATATTCGAAAAGAATCGCGGATCCCCGTAGTTGTTGATGGTCGAGGTTGAACAGTGCAGAAAATGTGTCCGTTGACTCTGAGAGGTTGAGAAGCTCGATGCCGGTGTCTCTTCGGAGAAACGCAGTAAGCTGAGGACGTGGAGCCTTGCTGCTCTCGAGGAGCAATAGCTCTCCCGACTTGTGCTGTCTGTCTGTTGTCTCCGTTTCGACTTCCGCGGGGGCTCGAAGATCTTCCTTGTCGATTTCCCTGAGGTAGACTTTGTTTAGGGGCCCGAAACTGAGCCTTTCGGATATTCCTTCGCGTTGTGCTGTTGACTCAGACTCTGCGTCTGATACGATTATTCTCCCGCTCTTCTTCCATTCATCGAATCGTGGCTCTTTTTGAGAAATGCTTGCGAGAAGCCATCCGCTGATAGGTGGGGTTATGATGACTCTTGACCCTGAGTCTATGAGGTCGCGCATTGTTGACGTGAGGAATGTGACTGCTCTCCTTCCAGAGTCGTGGAGAATGAGGTATCTGTGCCCGGGTTTGACTACTGTGTCTGGGATTAGTTGGCCTGTCGGGAATTTTACTGATCCGAGAGGATTTGCTTCGGTGAAGCTCATGAGAAAGAATAGGATGGAGCCTGTTACGAATGCTATTTCCCAGGCGTAGGGTATGGAGACAGGGAGTGCGGGGGGTTGTGAGCCTAGGGCGAAGAGGAGTGTGCTGAGTGTGATGAAGAGGAACCAAGTGATTGATATTGTGGCGAGGGCGTTTTTGACGTGTGTGGGTTTGGCTCGTGCGCGGGCCGCGCGGAAGAGGACGGTGGGGTAGATGGCGACGGCTAACAGCATGATTACGGTGTATTCAATGTATGGGGATGGGAGGAAAATGTTGAGGGCTACCCAGACTACGACCATAACTTCATAGATCATTAACGACAGGCGAGACTTGAGTATCATCCATGTTTCTTTGATGCTGTTTGATTCGGGGCAGAAGTAGAGGTTTGCAGCGATGAGTCCGATTAGTGCGAAGATGAACCCTGAGCTGATCTGTAGGCCGTAAGATGCCCATGCGTAGCCGAGGTTGCGCAAAATGTCGAAGGTTGCCGCCGAGAGAAAGTAGAGGTTGAGCCGGGCAAGGTTTCCCGCTCGTACTCCCCAAATCTGGGCTCTACCCTTCAAAAGTTTCCGGAGTGCAATTGTGGGCAGCACTAGCGCCGTGGCGTCCAGTAAGACTTCGACGTACGTTGTCTCATACTCTCCGTTAGCTTTGGACGGATATTGGGGAGGACAGTAGCGGGTTTCAAGCCTGCGTAACTTTGAGGACGAGTCCGACGGAACGGGTCATCTTGCCTAAATGTGGTCCTCGAACTGGCAGTCTGTGTCGCGAGGATCAACTGCTTTTTGCAGTTTTTCGAATCAGGGTCTTCTACCACCACCCGATTTCCGGCTTGACCTGCTGGGTCAGGGCTTAGAATGGGCGATTTCACGGATTAGCAACCTACAAGGAAACGAACAGTTTACCAGAGGCAATCGAACGCCCTAGGACAGATCTAGATTCAGGGCTTACTCTGGGGCTTATTTTTTCGAAGCGTATCTTTGATCTTGCCAACCATCTCACTGGACTCTTCGCGCGTGATCCTTCTTTGCCGACGAGAGCCTGACCAAATAGGCCGGCCCCAGAAAGGATCAGTAAGATACCTTGGAACCAGGTGCCAATGCAGATGTGGCATTCCATTACCTAACAGTTCATAGTTCATCTTGTCCGGATGAAAAACATCTGACAGTGCTCGGGCTATCTGAGACATGTCTTCGACGAAATTCTTCCGATCCTTGTCCGCCAGATCGTAGAGCTCCTCGTTGTGCCATTTGAGAGTAACAAACGAGTAGCCTTTGAAGAACTGGTCAGGGTTGAGTTTGCCGATTGATGTTCGTGATTCGAAGAAAATTAGATGCTCTGGCTCGTGAAGACCAGTGCACATCCAACAATCTGGTTTCAGAGTTTTCGGCAACTTATGCGCCATTGGAAATAGTCAGACGGAATTATTTTGTTGCAGCCTCTTTTGATAGTCCCATGTGAAACCGATCGTTGCCGATCTGCCAATCCTCTCCGAGCGCAACGCTTGGCTTCTTCTGGTCCGGTGTCTGCAGAACCAATTCTCTGGCTCGAACTTCCTCCATGATAGTCTCCTTCTCTTCTCCGAGCCAGTCCAGCTTCTCGGGACTGGATGAGGAGATGAATCCATCAACGAACGCGTCAACCGGTAGGTCCAATCGTTTTCTCATTTCCTGAAGACGGCGGATCACCTCCCGGACGAAACCCTCTCGGACTAGATCTGTGGGTATTGTTAGATCAACGTAGACGCGGCCCTCGTCGAAAGCTCCCGCAGCATAGTTGTCCGGCATTTCCTCTTTGAGGGTCACCATCGCGCTCGTCACGTTGTAGTTTTTCTCGCCGATCTTTAGTGGGAAGTTCGTCTCGTTCTTGAAGGCGGCGAGTAACTGCCTGCCATCTAGGGTCCGCAGCATTTGCGCCACTTGATTTGCTTCTCCTCTGAAGGCGGGGCCGAGGGTCTTGAAATTAGGCTCGACGATCAATTTCTTCAATTGTTCAGCTTCCGAAATAGTGACGATTCTGACTCTCTTCGCGTTGGTCTGGTGAAGAAGAAGCTCACTCTGAGCCTTTACTGCACGCTTGACAGTCGATGTGTCTGATACGACAAGGACCTCTGTCACAGGCTGACGGAGCTTCATCTTCTTCGACTGGCGTGCCGCTGCAGAGGCTTCCGAAATGTTCTGTGCGACTCGCATCTCTTCTTCCAGTTGCATGTTGATCCGAGTCTTGTCTGTCTTGGGCCAACTCGTCATGTGGACGGTTTCGAGCGTTTTCGGCTGCGTGTTCCGAAACGACTGTCGATAGATTGTCTCCGTTAGAAATGGAATCATTGGTGCAGCAAGGCAAAGCCAAGTGTCGAGAGCGTGACTCAGAACATTGTAGGCTGCAAGCTTGTCGGGGCTGTGCTTTTCTTGCCAGAAACGTCTTCGCACCAACCGGATGTACCAGTGACTGAGATCTTCGATCAGGAAATCTCTTAGAGCTCTAGCGGATAGGTGAAACTCCATCCGCTCGTTGCGTTCCGTAACCGCCTCGATGAGCCTTTCAGTCCGCGACCAGAGCCATTTGTCTTCAGCGCGAGATGACCGCAATGTTCGTTTTTGGGCCGCTCTATTTGGAGCGAACCTGTCGAGGTTCATGTAAAGTGTTGCGAACGCAAACACGTTCCAAATGATCTGCAGGTCTCTAGCGACTGATTCGATTGAGCTCCAGGAGAATCTGAAATCCTCCCAGACAGTTGACTGCAAGGTATAGAGTCGCAACGCGTCACGCCCATATTTCGCTATAACTTCCGCTGGGCTGACGAAGTTTCCTTTGGACTTGCTCATCCTCTCACCCTGCGGATCAAAAGTGTGCCCATGCATCAAGACAGAGCGGTAGGGCGACTTGTTGAAGACGAGGACGCTGGAGCCGAGCTGGTTGTAGAACCATCCACGGGTCTGATCATGCGCTTCGATGATCGCATCAGCGGGCCACCACGCTCGTAGTTCTTTCGAGTTGGGCGGATACCCGAGACTTGCCCATGAGGCAACTCCAGAGTCCAGCCACACATCTAGAACATCGGGCTCTCGTTTCGCAGTTCCTCCACACTTGCATCTGACCTTGATCTGATCCACGCCGTTACGGTGAAGGTCGAACTCTTTGGGCGGACTGACAGCCACTTTCACAAGCTCAGCTCGGGACGCCACCACTGTTCGCTGGCCACAGTTCTGACAAGTCCACACAGGCAGAGGTGTGTTCCAGTATCGCTGGCGAGAGATCAGCCAGTCTCGCGCACCAGAAAGCCAATCGTTGAAGCGTTTAGATCCGGCCCATTCAGGGGTCCACTTGACTTTCCGGTTTTCATTGATCATTTGTTTCTTGAACGCTGTGACTTTGATGAACCACTGATCGGTCGCGCGGAGAATCAGAGGAGTCTTACAACGCCAGCAGTGAGGATAAGAGTGCTCGAATTCTTCTTCCTTGAACAGTAGATGTTTTGCTTCCAGATCTCTGATGATTATCGGGTTAGCCTCTCTAACGGCCATACCCGTATACTTTCCCGCCTCGGAAGTGAAACGTCCAGATTGATCAACTGGTGAAAATACAGGGAGTCCATATTTTTGACCGACCTCATAGTCTTCCTCACCATGTCCCGGTGCGGTGTGGACAAGGCCGGTTCCTTCACCCATGCTAACGTATTCTGAACTTAGAATCACGCGGTGGAGTTTCCCGCCAGTCTTTGCGTTTGTTTCCTCGAGAAGGGGTGGCTTGTACGCGAGTCCCTCTAGGGTCTTACCGAGGAATTCGTCTACAACCAAATACTCTTTTGTTCCGAGTACCTGGGAGACCCTCTCCTTTGCAATGATGAGATGCTCACCATCAGTCTCAACTCGGACGTATGTTTTGTCAGGATGAACCATCACGCCAAGGTTTGCAGGCAGAGTCCATGGTGTGGTTGTCCAGATTACAAGAAATTCTTTCTGTTTGTCAACTAGTGGGAGTTTGACGTAGATGGAGTAGTCTTTGATTGTTCGGTACTCGTCCGTAACTTCGTAGCCTGCGAGTGCTGTCTCGTCGTGGGGACACCAGTGGACCACCTTGACTCCTTTGAAGAGCAAGCCTTTCTTTTCTGCCTGTTTTACCGTCCACCATACTGCTTCGATATAGCCGTCCTCGTAAGTTATGTACGGATGGTCGCAGTCCATCCAGATTCCTAGATCCTCGAAAACTTGTGTTTGTACCTGAACGAACTCAGCCGCGTATTTTTTGCACTCGGCTATGAAGCGGTCTATCCCGAAGACGTGCTCAATATCTTTCTTTGAAGAAAGGTTTAGTTTCTTTTCAACCTGGACTTCGATGGGAAGACCATGACAGTCGTAACCCGGCTGATCGTGAACATTGTAGCCTCTCATCCTCCAGAATCTTACCAAGACGTCCTTGAGCGTCTTATTCCATGCCGTGCCCACATGGGGGGCGTTGGTGACATACGGTGGTCCGTCTAGAAAATAGAATTTCGGTTTCTTCAGTAAACGCTTCTTTGTCTTCTCGTAGGCTTTGCTAGTCTTCCACCATTGGAGAACTTGCTCCTCGGACTCTACAGGCTTGTAGTCCCGGCCGAGCTTGCCTACAGTTCTCCTGTTCAAGCGCGATCCTGCTCCTGAGAGCTAGATGTTGAATCGAAGATCTCCTGCCTCGTGCCTGAAGCTAAGTTTCTGGTCTTAAAAAGCTACGGAACCTTGCGGATTTCAACTGGAGGACTCTGCGCCACGGCTTTGATGCTCATACTTGGACTTCGAACTGGTCTGAGGAATACGATAAGCCACCACACGATAGCTTGGCCCGCTATCGTTAGGGATGTGAGAAGAAGCCCATTTGTGGCGAAGAGCGGGACAAAGTAGGTCAGAATCGCTGCGGTTGGTAGGCTTGTTGATCTTCGGGGGACCTGAGAGTTCTTGTTCAAGACCGTTGGAAGTGTGAAGAGGACAAGCCCAGCGCTTCCGATTGAGATCAATAGGTCTGCGAGAGCCATTCTGAGGTCTGTCTCTTGCTATGTTATTGAAGGGATTCTTCGGGTCTACTGATATTTTTGTAACCGTGACCAGTTTGAAGTAGGAAAGGGTCTTCGGTTCGAATTCGTCACTTGACGGATTAGGCATCGGTAACGACCTGTAAATTGATAGAGTGCCCATGATGAGAACTTAGGGCGTAGCTGTCAGTGGCAGTCTGGGACGAGCCTAAGGAACTGGACACTGACAACGAATCCGTCATCAGTCTCTACGATGGAATAAAGCGGATTCTAGAGAACCAGAATAAACCGAAGATCAAGGCGAAGAAAGAGTCTGGGCCGATTGTCCCACGAGATCAGAAGCATCTCTTGAAGTGTGCAAGGATTCTACGGGTGGATGTTGAGCGGCGGCTTGTTGTGATAACTGTGACAAAGGCTGATGGTGAGCTGCACCAGCTTCGCATAGAAGCGAGCGAAGACTAGGTCTTATTCGACCTACATATTCGCGCCGACGACCATACACAATAAGGCAACGAACAAGAAGAGTGCTTGAAGGCCTGCGCCCATCATCAGCCTCTTCTGAACCATCCCCATCTCAGCAGGAGGAGGTCCTGAGCCTGCTTGGTTCATCATGTTCATCAGCTTTCGATTGCTCCTCATGACGACAGCAATCCCGATAATGTAAGCGACAATTCCAGACAAGATTCCGATGAGAATCCAGGGCATTCCCGAATTTGAAGGTGCGAGAGTTGTTGCAACCTGTGTTATGTAACCGTAGAGGATTAGCCCGGCTGCAATAGCAATTGTAGCATTCCGGAGAATGTAGCCCTCGTATCTTTTGCCGATAGCTTTCATCAAATCGGCCCGGGTTGATGGTGCGAGTGTTGCAATCGATGGTCCGAGCACCGAAACGTAGAGTATGGAGGCTCCCATCCAGAGGACTACTGTCCCGATGTGGGCGAACAGTAGAACCAGAAATATGATGTCGGTCAATTCTCAGTCACGCGTGTTCGTGATAGTATTTTACCTTAACTCATCTTGAATCAGTTGTACTGGTTAATCTTTCTCTGGAAGTAGGCCCGCTGTAATACATCCGAGGTTTCGATCCAGCTCCGCTTGGGAATCTCGAAAATAGTTGTTACATAGTTGAGGGCCGAGTCCATCGTGTCGAACGATTCATATTTCGTCTTCAATAGAGCCCGAAGACTCTCTCTGACATTCCACACGCCGACCGGCATAATGTAGCCTGGGTGGATTTCTCTCAACATTATCGCCCCGGCTTGCTTTCCGATCGAATCAAGATATTCTGACACCGCAAGACGGGCCGAGTAGTAGCAACCTCCCGGCTTAGCGTACGTTTTGCGTCCACGGAATCCTTCCGAGTCGCCGAGCATAACCGGATGGTACCCTCCGGGTGAGACGTAATCGATAGTGTCCACATCCGTTAACATGTTAACATCTGGGAAGCTTGTGGCCAGTAGGTCTGGTTCGAACCAGGCCTCGATCCATTCGAACCTCCAACTTTCAGGAGTTAGTATTCCGATGTAGATGTTGTCAAGATAATTGTACTTGTAAACTCGATATTTGTCGATTATGGGATGATGCCGGACCCTGGACATTAATTGTATGCTGAGGTTGCTGTCGACTGCAGTGATGCTCCATCGTGTTGGGACGAGTCTTCTCTTTTTTCCTTCCCCGAACATCCCGATACTGAATGCTCTCTGAATCCTAGTCACCAGGACTTTATTACGATACAAGTTCAGAACTGCATCATTCGCTTTCAAATCACGATCGTAGAACGCCTTCTCGATCCGATCATCAACCGAAGAATTCCCAGTCTCAAATGACGCTAGTGGTGCGATTGGTCCAAAGGGCTGCGAATCTTCACGCATATCCAAGATTTTTCTCGCAGGTCTCGTCAAAAGAAGTTCGGTTTCTACTGGCTTAGTCATCATCGCGACTTCTTGCAGAGTGTCGATGAGCTTGCTTCCCGTCCTCGCGTCTTCAATGTTGGCTTTGCTGTAGCCGCGCAGTAGACTGTAGCGATAGTCTACGATCTCATCGAACCCTTTGCCCATCCACCATTCAGGCGTGTCAAGGACAGTGGTGTCGCCAGAAACTGGAGGGACCATGGGTCCAACCTGGACCTTAGGATAGCCGAACCGGCCAACGAAAACTCCCGGAGGACTGGACCCAGTAATCCTCTTCTTGTCGAATTCAGGGTGATGGGCTTCAAGTGTTGCAGCTTTGAGATGTATTGCACAGCGCGGTTCGCCAGAGAGACGCCTGACCCTTCGACACATTGGGCAGGCAGACTCAGGAGTCGAAACGATATGTTCCGGGTTCGACGCTGACCCTCCTAATCCACTGAACATGCTCACGAATTGGGACCCGGGAATCTGCGATTAGATGCGACTCAATCGTATCAGGTGATTACTACACCTTTGTCCTGTCAGAAAGTAATTCTAGAAAGCCGACAGGGTTGACAAGAAGCGGTTAGATCAGATTGGGAATGGAAAGCGCGATGCTCGCCTTCGGGCGGCAACCCATATGGCAGTACTTAAGGCGATCATAGATATGATCGCGATCTGGACTGGGCTCGCGAAAGCAGAACTCACGGTTGTTACATGGACGAGACTCGTCCAAGAGCTTGGTGAGAAAATGTTCCTTCCGGAACTGTATAGCCAGACCATGATTATTCCAGCGATGCCCACTAGCGCCGTCACGTAGTGAGGAGACTTCCTGTCAGAGTAGCGTCTGATTTGGCTAACTGTTGTCATGACCGGCTCGGCAGAAAGTGTTGGCTCTTCATCTTCCATCAGAAAGTCAAGCCGTTGGGTCTGGTCTTTGCCCAACGTTATCTGACTGCCTGCCTGGCGGGTTAGACTGTCCAAAATTTCGTCGGAAGAAACTCTTTCAGAAGGAATTTCTCGCCTGCGTTTTCCATTAAATCCAAAACGGAGCCGGGACTTCGGGGCCACGTTCTGTTCAGATTCCAGCGTACATCCCCGATAGATGTAGCGCGTTGCCGTAATTTGGGAATGAACGTACTTGGATCGACAAGCGGTCAGACTAGTGTGGCTTACGATTCCATACGACGAACAAGTGGCTAATCGGCCAATGTCTCAAATTATTCGGGATGCTCGTCCGCGTATTTGGTCATCGAGTTATACAAGTCGTCGTTTTGGGCCCTTGGTTTTCTCCGGCGTGGCCGACTGCTGGTTCTTCTGGATCTTTGAATTGCCGGGATAGTTTCAAGGCTCGGCATTGCAGGGATCTCCATTTCCTTTTCGGTTGCTTCTGAGAGTGTGCTCCACTTTTTGAGCTTCTTTGTCGAGTACATCGATCCGAGAAGAGTAAAGGTGCCGATGGCAAATACTGAGACGGTTACCATTGACAATATCGCGTCCGCGACAATATTTGTTCGGAAGAGATCGATAACGTACAATTGCAGGTAGAGGTTGCTGACATATTCCTGGTACATTGCGACAGTAAACGATAGGATTACCGCGGCTTGAGCCAGAATCACAGTCTTGACAAGACGCGGAAGATGACCGTGATCCTTACTGTTTACTGAAACCATACCCTAGAAAGCACTCCTTGAGTACCTTGAGCATCTAGTTGGTCGGAATCATAGGCAGGATGGAACCGAATCTTGAATCTCCAAGTACTCACACGGACGCCGTAGACGGGCCGTTTTGTCAGAGAACTTTAGTGAGCAGGAACGCCAAACCGAATCCGGCTAGTGGCGATAGGACCCAGCTGGATACTATGAGGAAGATGTTTCGAACGTTCAGGACTCTCATTCTTCTTGCAAGTCCCGATCCGATGATACCGGATGATACCGTCTCCGTAATCGAAAGTGGGACAGCGAACTGATTGGCTAGTTCAATTGTAGCGGCTCCGACTAATTGTGCGAAAAAAGCGTTTGGATATCGGAGGCTGAAGATGCCTTGTGTCAGTCGCTCGAGTGCGCCTTTTCCAAGGAAGAAAGCTCCTGCGATACACCCTAGAGCCACAACTATGGTCGGTGAAGCGAAGGTTTGGTTGGATGGTACCCCTGCAATGAGACCAAGGGTGTTGACGCCGAGAACATACGCCGAGAGAAAGCTTAGAACAAGCAGGCCGGTCTTGAATATTGTGAGCTTCAGCCAGAGATCATTTGGGCTCAATCGATCATCTAGCTCGATGAGCAAGACTCCTAATGCGGTTGCGACTACTGGGACCAGAAACCAGAACGCGAGAATCAGAGTCAAGTATCCGGTTTCTGCAAAAACTCCTAGAGCGAGACTCACGCCGAGGATGCTTCCCGTGAGAGCTTTCGACAGAGATAATGGCACTTTGAACTGATTTCCGACAAAGAATATGATCAGAGAGGAAAGCAGGATTGAGAAAGCGTCGGTTGTTGTCTTGTTTGGGAGGAAGACTTCTGTTACTCTGAAAAGTTTCGGCCCCTCCACTGCCAGCCCAGACAGGTAGCCTGCGATCGCGAGTAGAACACCTGTGCGCCTGCGGACCATTCCGCTACCTATGATCGTTCCAGCGCATGCCGAGAGATTGTTGCCTGCGACAACCATGGCCAATAATCCTGCGAGTGCAAGGGAGGCGATGTCTAACGGTGAGGTCATTCCGCTCGACTATGCACCTAGGGCCTTGGTTATCGCCATGACAATGTCGGAAGCGTCCTCGCAAAGGTCGAGAATATCATCGGCTTCAATCGTTGTTTCAAGATAATTGTTGAATGATGCGAAGTCAAGTTTCTCCCAGCTGCCATAGATCTCGTCTATCATTGCATCTTTAACATCGTCTCCTTGCTCCTCCAAGTTTTCAATCTCTCGATCTAGGTCAATAGCCTCCGCTCTGTTTGAACCGGCCGCGTTCAACAGTTTACGGAACAAACGTAACTGGGCTAGCCCAATCTCTAGTAGACTGATCTGTTCCTTTCGAATGTCGGAATCGAATTCTTTCGCTTCCCGTAAGGGGCGGCGCGCGACTCGTCTGATCTGCCTTGAGAGTCCGTGAGCCCTGTCTAGTATGCTGTCAACGTTGTCAGCTAGTCTGCCGAAGTCATAATCGAGACTAGCAGTCATCGACCCACGCCCAATCATTTCCTCTATTGATTGAGTGATCCTGTCCCCCTCTTTTTCAAGGACGTTGATACGCTCGGTATAGCTCTCGATGTCTTTGAGACCGCTTCCAGGACTGGCTAGGATTTTGACCATTAGCTGCAGAGCCTCCTCAGCGAGACCGGCCAAATCTTGGATGCGCATGAACGCGTCCTTTTCGCCTGGAACAAAGAAGCCTTTGACACGCCGCAATAGTTCGCTCAAATTCTTGTAGAGTTCCGAATGGGTTAGATTTAGCGCGATACCGACATTCTTGCGTAGAAAAGACGGTTCTGTTAAGTCTTAGGTTGTTGTTTTGGGAATAGTTTCATTCTAGTCATGGTAAATAGATGGATGATTGTACACGTTTCTGGGCTTGCGAGCAGTCAAGTCTGTCTGGCAACACTACACTCCGTCAGTCGAGGTTTTTCGACTGCTCGAATTGTTCAGAACCGTAGTCAACGATTCCATACGAATAGGTTTACTCAACAATGCGTCGTCACTGAAGAGACTCTCTGTTCTAGCCTACAACCAGCTCTCAGAATACAATATTCCCAGTTATTACAAGCTCTGTGCAATATCTCGCGCAAGTGGAATACTCGCCGCTAGGAAAAAGTCTCTCCGGAGAGGCTATCCAACTAGACAACCCTACAACCTTAGACCAGTGCTCGTATCATGTTACGGCTTCAAGATCAAGAACAACGCATTGGATATTCCCGTGTCGAGAGGTAAACGGTACAACATACCGTTAACACGGCATATGCTGGAGGTTATTTCTCAGCCAGGCGTGACAGTACGCTCCTTCACCCTTACCGAGAACAAGTTATGCCTCTGCATCGCCCGAGAAGCGCCCACGATCAAATGTGTGTCGACGGTAGGTGTTGACCGTAATCTTCGCAACCTCACCGTGGGTAATGACGAGCGGATTGTCCAGTACAATCTTTCCAGAACAGTCAAGATCGCTGAGACGTCTTCCAGGATAATCAGCTCGTTCAAACGCAACGACTACCGGATTCGCCAGCGACTCTCTATCAAGTATGGGCGTAGAAGACGTGATCGTACACTGAACATGCTTCACAAGACCACGAGACAGATAGTAACGGATGCTTTTGAACGGAAACAGGGAATAGTTCTAGAGAATATTGGGGGAATAAGACGACTCTACCGTAGAGGCATGGGTCAAGGAGGCAAGTATAGGCGGAGAATGAACAGTTGGAGCTTCAGTGAAGCTCAGCGTCAATTAGAGTACAAAGCAAGATGGATAGGCCTGCCTGTCATCCGATTAGGCAGAAAAGAGACTCGAGGAACGAGCACCATGTGTCCTCAATGCGGGGAGAGACTCCAAGAGGATAAGCAACTAGCAAGAAAGCTCTGGTGTGGAAAATGTCGTATGATGATGGACCGGGATGTGGTTGCGGCAGTCAACCTGTCTCGGCGTGGACGGTTGAGGTTCGACCGTTCACGGACCCTGATAGGGTCGC
>JACXTT010009371.1_pt1 | contig 13380 bp, 10 predicted proteins | sample 9270951 | NCBI WGS metagenome assembly JACXTT01 (sample SAMN15532306, study PRJNA645909) | rock metagenome | isolation source: weathered quartz diorite | place: Puerto Rico | collected 2017-06-21
GGCGAGGCCGCGCGCCGGCGCGGCGGGAAGACGACCCCGTACCGCTCGAGGACGCCTGCGGACTCGTACTCGGGCAGCGCCCCGTCGCCGACGATCAGGTCCGAGACGTCGACGGGCGCAGGAGCGGGCGTGGACGCGGCCCGAGCCCGCCGGCGGGGAGGGCGGACGACGCGCGCGAGCGCGCGGAGCGCGGCTCCCGACCCGCGCAGAAGCGGTAGGTCGAGCTCCCGCGCGAGCGCCGAGAGCTCCGGCTGCGGGTCGGACGTCTGCACGGTGGTCACGACCGGGAACACCTCCGTGCCGTCGACGGCAGCGGCGAGGGACTGCACGATCAGCCGTAGCCAGCTCTGCTCCCACTCGCCGCGGTACTGCGAGTGGTCGACCTGGGCGAGCAGGATGTCGAAGGCTCCTGAGCGCGCCATCAACTCGAGCGAGCGCGGGAATACCTTCTCGACGGCATCTACGGCCCAGGCGTCGAGCGGGTTCTCTGACACGCGAAAGTTGGGGAACTCGTCGCACAGCTGCCGTGCGAGCCCTGGCGGCAGCGGCGTGAACGGCAACCCGGCCGCCTCGCCGTGATCGGCGAGCAGCGCCGCCTCGCCACCGGACTCGGAGATCGCGGCGATCCGCGGCCCGCCCGGCCGCCTGCTTCGCCCGAGCAGCTCGAGCGTCTCGACGAACTCCGGAAAGTCGTCGACTTCGATCGCGCCTGCCTGGCGCAGGACGGCCGAGAAGGCCCGGTCGGAGCCGGCGATCGCGCCGGTGTGAGCAAGCGTCGCCCGCGCGCCCGCGGGCGAGCGCCCCACCTTCAGGCAGACGACCGGCTTCTCCGCTGCTGCCAGCAGTTCGAGTGCGCGCTCGAAGGCCGCCGGCCGCCGCACGGTCTCGAGGAAGAGCCCGATGGCATGCGTCTGCTCATCGGTGGTGAGCAGCGCGCAGAGGTCGGCCGCGTCGCGCACCGTCTCAGCCCCGCTCGAGATGACGCAGCGGAAGCCGACGCGAGGCCCCAGCGCGAGCAGCGCCTCCCCGATCGAGCCGGACTGGCTGACGACGGCGACGCGGCCCGGCAGGAACGTCTCGGGCACGGTGCCGATCCAGCACGAGACACCGTCGGGAACGGCGACACCCATGCAGTTGGGTCCGACGACGGCGACGCCGGCCTCGGCGGCGCGACGTGCGATCGCCTCCGCGACCGCCGGCCCCTCCTGCCCGGCCTCGTTGCCCAGGCCGGGAAGCACGAACGTGCGGCAGCCGGCGCCGACCGCTTCGGCGAATGCCTCCTCCACGCGACGGTGTCCGACGGCGAGGAGCACGAGGTCCGGCACGACGGGCAGCTCTCCGACCGCCGGGTAGCAGCGCAGGCCGAACACCTCGTCGCGCGTCGGATTGACCGGAAACACGGGGACGCCGCCCCGGCGCGCATTCTCGACAATCGTCCTGTGCGGCCCCTGCCGTTCGGAGGCGCCGACGATAGCGATCGAACCCGGCTCGAGCAGCGGCGCCAGCGTCCCGCGGAGCTCGTCCGAGGTTGCCGTCGCTGCAGGTGCTGACACCGACGCGAGCTTATAGCTGCGACCCGCGAGTCGGAAAGCGTCTCGACGCGGAGCCTGGCGGCCGCTTGTGCCGTTCGTGACCATGGAAAAGGATACGGAGACACCCTCACCCGTGAACAGCGTCTCCGTCCTCCGTATTCCTCGCGGACAGTTGCCTCTGATCCGCTCGCCGCGCACACGCGCGATCGCGCGGCAGCTCGCGAGCGGGATCGCCACCCTGCTCGTCATCTCGATTGTGGTGTTCGGGTTCATGAGCCTGCGGACGGCGAGCGAGATCGCCCACCAGAAGTTCGGCAACCAGATCACCAACGAGCAGATCACGGCCTTCGCGCAGTCAGTGGGGCTCGACAAGCCCGTCTGGGAGCGCTACGGCATCTGGCTCTCCCACTTCGCCCGGGGAGACATGGGCACGTCGTTCGTGACGAACTCGTCGGTATCCGAGAACGTCATCCCGCGTTTCGAGAAGACGCTCCTCCTTGCCGGGCTCTCGATCCTGATCTCGTTCCCCATCTCCGTTGCGATCGGCGTCTTCCAGGCACGGCGGATCGGCTCGGCGATGGATCTCTCGCTGCTCATGGGATCCGTCGTCGTGGCAGCGCTCCCCGAGTTCGTGGTCGGCATCGTGCTCCTCTTTCTGTTCTCCCGCGAGCTCGGCTGGCTCCCGACCGACAGCACCGCGCTCGTCTTCCCGACCTCGTTCAAGAGCGAGGTGGAGGCGTACGCGTTACCGACGGCGACGCTGGTGCTGGCGATCGTGCCCTACATCGCCCGTATCGCCCGCGGGTCGCTCCGCGAGGCGCTCGCCGCTCCGTATACGCAGGCTGCCGTGTTGCGCGGGCTTCCGCGGCGCACCGTGGTCTGGGATCACGCCATGCGAAACGCCGGCGTCCCGCTGATCAACGCGGTCGCCATCAACATCGTTTATCTCCTGAGCGGCGTCATCGTCGTCGAGAACGTGTTCGCCTTCCCAGGCATCGGCCAGGGGCTCGTCCAGTCGATTCAGACAACGGATGTGTACAACGTGCTCGCGATCGCGATGTTGATGGGTGCGCTGTTCGTGATCGTCAGCGTCGTCGCCGACGTCGTCGCGGCCTACTTGAACCCGCGTCTGAAGGCTGCCAGGTGACGACCACGTCGGCGGTCGACCTGATCCCGGCCGAGCTCGTCGAGGAAGAGGAGCGGCCGCCGTCGGCGATCCGCGCGGTCCTGCAGTCGACCGAGGGCCGCATCGGGCTCGTGCTGGGCCTGATCGTCCTGTTCGTGATCGTGTTCGGCCGCTTCTTCACGCCGTACGCGCCAAACGCCATCCAGGTCGGCCCCTCCGCGAGCGGCCCCACCTGGTCCCATCTGCTCGGCACCGACTCACTAGGCCGAGACGTCTTGAGCCGGCTGCTCGTCGGCGGCGGCGCGATCATCCTCATCCCGCTCGTCGCCGTCACCATCGCCTGGGTGCTCGGCCTGACCTTCGGCATGCTCGGCGTCTACAAGGGAGGCGTCGTCGACGCCCTCATCACCCGCTTTCTCGACTTGTTGCTGACGCTGCCGCCGCTGCTCATCGTCCTGACCCTGATCGGCGGCGCCGGCACCTCGAACGTCGTTCTGGTCGGCTCGCTCGTACTCGTCTACACGCCGCGGATGGGCCGGATCGCGCGCGGCGCGACGCAGGCGGTGATCACGAGCGAGTACGTGCAAGCGGCGCAAGCCCGAGGCGAGCGGACGTTCGCGATCCTCTTCCGTGAGGTACTGCCGAACATCATCTCGCCGAGTATCGCGGACTACGCGCTTCGCATCACCTACGGCGTCATCTTCATCGCGACGCTGAACTTCCTCGGCCTCGGCGTACAGCCGCCGAAGGCCGACTGGGGCGTGATGATCCACGACCACTACGGGTTCTTCACAGTGGCCCCCGTCGCCACACTCGCGCCGGCGGCGGCGGTCGCCCTGCTCTCGATCTCGCTCAACCTGGTCGCCGACGCCCTCACGCGGCACGTGACGCAGGCACACCGAGAGGTCGTGCTTTGACGGAAGAGATCGTTCTCGACGTACAGGGCCTGAGCGTCGGCTTCATTCGCCGCGACGGCTCGATCAACCGCGTCGTGCACGAGGTCTCGCTGGCGCTCGAGCGCGGGACGATCCTCGGCCTCGCCGGCGAGTCCGGCTGCGGCAAGTCGACGACCGCGCTGGCCGCGCTCGGCTACAGACCCCCGGGAAGCCGCATCCTCGGCGGAGCGTCGAAGGTCGACGGTGTTAACCTGCTCGAGCTCACGTCTGCTCGCCTGCGGGCCATCTGGGGGAAGAAGGTCGCGTACGTCGCCCAGAGCGCCGCGCTCGCCCTCAACCCTGCACTGACGATCGGGAGGCAACTCGCGCAGCCGCTCGGTATCCATCTCGGCTTGCGCGGCGAGCAGTCGCGTGCGCGCCAGCTCGAGCTGCTCGGGGCGATGGGACTCCCGGATCCCGCCGGCGCGCTCCGCCGCTATCCGTTTCAGTTCTCGGGCGGCCAGCAGCAGCGGATTGCGCTCGCGATCGCGCTGGCGTGCAGGCCTGACGTGCTGATCCTCGATGAGCCCACGACTGGCCTCGACGTCACCACCCAGGCCCGGATCACGGCGCTCCTGCGGTCGCTCGTCTCGGACAGCCGCATCGGCTGCCTCTACGTCAGCCACGACCTGGCGCTGCTCGGCTCGTTCGTCGACCGTCTCGCCGTCATGTACGGCGGCGAGCTCGTCGAGCAGGGCTCGGCCGAGGCGGTGGCGCGCCGCTCGCGCCACCCGTACACGCACGCCCTCCTCGGAGCGGTGCCGAGCGTGCGCAGACCACGGTACGTCGTCGGCATCCCGGGCCGGCCTCCTACGAGCGCCGTTCTCGGCTCGTGCGGGTACGCGCCGCGTTGCCCCTACGTCCTGGAGGAATGCCGCGCCGCCCACGTCGAGCTGCACGATCCCGGCGACGGCCACGTTGCACGCTGCATCCGCCTCGAGGTGATCGAGAAGGAGCCGTTGGCAGGGCGGGAGCTGGCGTCAGCGCCCGGTGGTTCGGCGCTCCTGCTCGAGGTCTCGGACGTCAGCTGCGAGTACAGGGGGGCGACGTCTCGCGCCGTCAAGGGCGTCAGCCTCGCGGTACGGGCCGCGGAGCGTGTGGGCATCGTCGGCGAGAGCGGCAGCGGCAAGTCCACCTTCCTGCGGGCCGTCGCAGGCTTGCACAGACCGACGTCGGGATCGATCCGGCTCCGGGGCACCGAGCTCGCCCCGCTCGCTGTCAAGCGGCCGCGCTCCGTGCGCCGTGACATTCAGCTGGTCTTCCAGAACCCCGACTCGTCGCTCAACCCACGGCACACCATCTTCGACATCGTTGCTCGCCCGATCCGGCTGTTCCGTGACGACATCACGTCGAATCACACGCGGGCGGCGGTGCAGGAGCTGCTCGACGCCGTGAAGCTTCCGTCTGGGCTCCTCTACCGCTACCCGGCGGAGCTGTCGGGCGGGCAGCGCCAGCGGGTGGCACTCGCGCGTGCCTTCGCGGCAAAGCCAGCGCTCCTGCTCTGCGACGAGGTCACCTCGGCACTCGACGTCTCCGTGCAGGCGACCATCCTCGAGCTGATCGCCGAGTTGACGGAGCAGACCGGTACGGCGGTCATCTGGGTGAGTCACGATCTCGCCGTTGTCCGGACAGTCGCCCACCGTGCGCTCGTCATGCGGGAGGGTGAGGTCTGCGAGGAAGGCGACACTGACGACCTGTTCACCGCGGCGCAGCACGCCTATACGAGGGAGCTCCTCGCCGCGATCCCCGAGCTCCTGCCCGCGACTGTGTGAGGGATCGTCCCGCACCGAGAAAGGGAGACAACCCGCGTGCCGCGTGACCCTCGTTACGACGTCTTGTTCGAGCCCGTCCGCATCGGACCCAAAGTGCTCCGCAACCGCTTCTACCAGGTGCCGCACTGCACGGGCTTCGGCACCGACCGGCCGGGAGCACAGGCACGCTTCCGTGCCATCAAGGCGGAGGGCGGCTGGGCCGCCGTCTGTACGGAGCTCTGCTCGATCCACCCCGAATCGGACCGTGCGCCGCGACCTCTGGCGCGACTCTGGGACGACGACGACGCACTGAATCTCTCGCTGATGTGCGACGAAGCGCACGAGCACGGATCGCTCGCCGGCGTCGAGCTCTGGCACGGCGGCCCGAGCTCAGAGGGCTCCGGGAGCCGTGAGATCCCGGGCGCGCCCACGCAGATCCCCTCGGATCACAACCCGCTGAGCTACCCGCGCGAGCTCGATCGCAAAGGCGTCCGCGAGCTCGAGAGCCTTTATGCGGCTGCTGCTCGCCGTGCCCGCAACGCCGGCTTCGACATCGTGTACGTCTACGGCGCCCATAGCTTCTTGCCGCTGCAGTTCCTCTCGCCGTACTACAACAAGCGGACAGACGAGTACGGGGGATCCTTCGAGAACCGGGCCCGCTTCTGGTTGGAGACGCTCGAGGTCGTTCGCGACGTGGTCGCCGACGAGTGCGCGGTCGCCGCCCGGCTCGCCGTCGACGCGCTGGGGCCGAACGGGATCGGGGTGGACGAGGCGCTCGAGTTCGTCCGCCTCGCCGATCACCTGGTCGACCTGTGGGACGTGAACATCGGCTCGATGGCCAACCATGCCGCCGATATCGCGCCCTCGCGCTACCAGGACGAGGGCTGGCAGCTGCCCTGGACGGGACGCGTACGCGAGGCGACGGCGAAGCCGATCGTCGGCGTTGGTCGCCTGACGAGCCCGGAGCGGATGCTCGAGATCATCTCGAGCGGCGTGTGGGACCTGATCGGCGCCGCGAGACCTTCGATTTCCGATCCGTTCCTGCCGAGGAAGCTCGAGGAAGGCCGGCTCGACGAGATCCGGGAATGCATCGGCTGCAACATCTGCCTCGCCCGTGCGCTCGAGAACCATCAGATCGCTTGCACGCAGAACCCGACCGCCGGCGAGGAGTTCCGGCGCGGCTGGCACCCCGAGCGCTTCGAGCCGGCCGCCAACGCGGACCGAAGCGTCCTCGTCGTCGGCGCCGGGGCCGCAGGCTTGGAATGCGCGATCGTGCTCGGCAAGCGCCGATTACGGCGCGTGCAGCTCGTCGAGGCTGCGCACGACGTCGGCGGCTACGGCTCCCTAGTCTCGCGTCTGCCCGGCCTCGGCCTCTGGGCGCGTGTCGTCGACTGGCGGAAGATCCAGCTCGCAAAGCTCGAGAACGTCGAGCTGACCACGGGCGTCGCTCTCGACGCAGATGCGATCCGCGAGCAGCGCGCGGAGATCGTCATCCTCGCGACCGGGTCGCAGTGGGCCGTCGACGGACTGAACCACCTGACGCACGGACCGATCCCGGGCGCGGACGGCGCCCACGTGTTGACGCCGGAGCGCGTGCTCGCGGGCGAGGAGCCTCCCGGGGAGTCCGTGCTCGTGTACGACTGCGAGGGCTACTTCATGGGGGTGGGGATGGCGGAGCTGCTCGCCGCGGCCGGGCGAACGGTCCGCTACGTGACACCGCTCCAGGTGGTCGGTCCCTTCCTCGACCAGACCGACGAGGGAGGTGTCGTTCGGCAAAGGCTCTCGGATCTCGAGGTCGAGACGACGGTCGAAACGGAGCTCGTCTCGATCGGCAGGAGCGAATGCAGGCTCCGCCGGCTCCGCCGCGAGCACGCGGTCGACGCAGACGCGGTCGTTCTGGTCACAGCCCGCGTCTCGAACGATGCGCTGTATCGCGAGCTCACGTCCGACGCGGCTGCGTTGAAGGCCGCCGGGATCGAGGCGGTGTACGCGATCGGCGACTGCGTCGCGCCCCGGCTGATCGCCGACTGCGTCTTCGACGGACACCGGCTCGCCCGCGAGATCGACTCACCGGACCCTCGCCGTCCCCTGCCCTACCTTCGCGAGCGGCGTCTCGTCTCGGTCGAGGCGAGAGTCGCCGTACCGCGTTGACTCGCGAACCACAAAGAAACTATCGTTACATGCCGCGTTGGCCGGTGGCTGTCACCGTTCAGGAGCCAAATGAGACAAGACGTCCTGGCGCGCGTCCTAGAGGGAGGAGGAGATGGAAGCGGAGAGCACACAGCATGATCTGACCCGCGAGCAGTTCTTGCGCGGGACGGCAGGTCTGATTGCCGCGGGCACCGGGATGGGCTTGCTCGTCCCGAGCGCGCTCGCGAAGAGCGACATCAAGAGGGGCGGGACCCTCGTCTACGCGTACACCGACACGTCAGCCGCGGAGACGACGGATCCGACGGTGCAGACCGGCATCGCTGTCTCGCAGCCGCCACTGCAGAACACCTACGAGCGGCTGACGTACGTCGTGCCGAACATCTGGAAGGTCCTTCCCCAGCTGGCCGTGAGCTGGCATGCGACTCCGGACGCGAAGACATGGACGTTCAAGCTGCGTCCCGGTGTCAAGTTCCACAACGGCAAGCCGCTCGACTCGAAGGATGTCAAGTGGAGCTACAGCCACATCCTCGACAAGAAGAACGGCTCATCGGCATATGCACGCCTGGCCGACGAGCTCGACCCGTCGGGCATCAAGACCCCGACGGCGGACACGGTGGTCTTCCACCTCAGAAAGCCCGACGCACAGTTCCCGATCTTCGCCGGGCAGTACCAGGCGGGGATCTACCCGGCAGGGGTCGACCCGAAGAAAGACCCGATCGGGACAGGCCCGTTCATGATCAAGTCCTGGAAGCCGACGCAGGGCTGGCAGATCGTCCGCAACCCGAGCTACTGGCGGAGCGGCATCCCCTACCTCGACGGCGTTCGCGGGATCTACATCGCCGACCCGAACACGAAGGTGCAAGCGGTGGTGGGCGGCAGCGCCAGCCTGTCCGACAGCATCCCCGGCACGCAGATCGCATCCCTCAAGAAGAACCCGAAGGTGAGGCTGTACGTCCTTCCGGGCGGCGTCTCGCCCGACTACTCATTCGACTCCACCCAGGAGCCGTTCACCGACCCACGCGTCGCGCAGGCGATCAAGATCGCCGTCAATCGCCAGACGCTCCTGCAGGCCGGCTTCCAGGGGTACGGCTCGCTGGTCGGAGACGTGCCCGAGCTGACCATCGACCCGTTCTATCCGCCTGGTCGAGGCGTCCCGGCGCAAAACATCGCGAAGGCAAAGGCGCTCTTGCAGGCGGCAGGGAAGACGGACGTGTCGTTCACGCTGACGACCGCCGACGTCTTCGCCGGTGAGGTCGACATGGCGACGGCGCTGGCACAGGTGGTGGCACCGGCCGGTATCCACATCACGATCGAGAAGTTCCCGACCGACACGTTCTGGAGCGACGCCTGGCTGAAGAAGCCGGCGTTCACGTCGTGGTGGAACCACCGCCACCCGCGCGAGATCCTGTCGCTCCTGTATCGCAGCCATGCGGCCTGGAACGAGGGGAAGTTCAACAGCCCGAAGGTGGACGGGTTGATGGACGCCGGCGCCGCGACGCTTAACCCGGCGAAGCAACGGGCGATCTTCCGTCAGGCGCTCAACGAGGTGGCGCTCAACTCGGGCGTTGGCATCGCCTACTTCGTCAACAAGACGCACGTGGCGAAGAAGAACGTCAACGGCGTCGCCGTCGACCCCGTGTACCACCTGGTTCTAGACAAGGCCTGGCTGGGGTAGACACCGCGGGGGAACGGTCGGTTCCCCCCGCGACTCTTTCTGACGAGCGACGCCAGGAGGCGATGCATGGCTGAAAAGACCGTCGTCCGGACCGAGGGGGCACCCGCTCCTTTCAAGGATGCTCCGTACTCGCAGGCCGTCCGTGCCGGCGACTTCGTCTTCGTCGCGGGCCAGGTCGGCTTCCGTCCCGAGGACTCGAGTCTTGTCGGCGCCACGATCGAGGAGCAGACGGAGCAGACGATCGCGAACCTGCGCGCGATCCTGGAGGCGGCGGGCTCGAACCTCGACAGGATCGTGAAAACGACCGTCTACCTCGCGACACTCGACGACTTCCAGGGAATGAACGAGGTCTATCGGCGCCACGTCGGCGACACGCCGCCCGCGCGTGCGACCGTCGCGGCTGGGCTTCCTACCGGGGTCCTCGTCGAGATCGAGGCGATCGCGCTGGCCTAGGAGTCTGGAAACAAGGTGTCCTAGCTGCGGACGTTTTGTGGCTCGCCACGGGCGAAGGCGACCAGATTCTCGAGCGAGACCCGGATCAGCTCCCCTGTCGACTCTGCGGTCCGGAAGCCGACATGAGGGGTGAGGACGACGCGCGGCGCCGAGAGCAGCGGGTGGTCCGCCGGGGGCGGCTCGCTGCCGAGGACGTCCAGGCCGGCGCCTCCGATCGAGCCTGCCTCGAGGAGCTCGACCAGGGCGGTCTCGTCGACGAGCGCTCCCCGCGCGGTGTTGACGACGATGGCGTGCGGCTGAAGCATCGAGAGCAGGCGCCGGTCGACGATCCCCTCGGTCTCCGGCGTGTGGGCGAGATGGAGCGAGACGACGTCCGCCGTGGCGAAGAGGTCGTCGAGCTCGACGAACGGCGCTCCCAGCTCGCGCTCCCGGCCCGGCGTCGGCCGTCGCGTCCAGCAGACGACGGTCATTCCCAGAGCACGGCCGAGCTCGATCATCCGTGCCCCGATCGGGCCGGCGCCGACGACCCCGAGTCGCCGACCATGTAGCTCGACCCCCTCGGTCTGCATCCAGGAGCCGGCGCGGACGGCCCGGTCGCCCTCCGGGATGCGGCGAGCGACCGCCATTGCCAATGCCACGGCGTGCTCGGCGATCGCGTTCGCACCGTAGCGAGGAACGTTGCAGATGATCACGCCGCCCGCGCGCGCCTCGTCCATCTCGACGTACGACTCGACTCCGGTGCCGACGAAGCTGACCACGCGCACACCGGGGCAGGCGCGCAGAACGCCCGCCGGCATGCGCCAGAGCAGGAGCACGCCTTGGGCGCCGCGCAGACGATCGATCCAGCCCTCGACCGACTCCGGCGCCCGGTCGAACCATTCGAGCTCGTTCCCGTCCGCCTCCAGACGTGCGAGCTGCTCCGGTTGCAGGAGGTCGTAGTACTCGGGCTCGCCGTCCGGGCAGACGAGCTTCACGCTCTCACGGCTGCCGGCGCTGCGACACACGCGCGTGCTGCTGCCGCCGCTGCCGCTGCCGTGAGCGCAGCCGACTCCATGTGCGTACACTCGCCGACGTAGTCGCCGGCGAAGAAGACCGTCCCGCCGACACTGCCGCCGGGCTCGTGCGCGTCGAGGTCACGGAGCAGCCACGCGGCCGTCAGCCCGGCGATGCACGCGCCGACGACCGCGACATCCTTCACGTGGCAGTCGGCTTCTTGAGCGGGACGAGCCCGGCGGGGGCGAAGCCCGCGAGCAGAAGAGTTGCGCGGCCGGCGCGACGGCCGACATCCTCCGCCGCCTCCTTGCGCTCGACGGCGCCACGAACGAGCACGCCTCCGAGGTATCGCACGGGCTCCGGGGGAAAGCTGCCGACCGGCTCGCGCACGAGCCCCGCCCGACTCCATTCGTCGTCGAGCCCGAGAGCGAGCGAAGCGAGCATCCGGCCGCCGAGGAACGACGGGCCGACACCGTTGCCCGAGTACCCGGCACCGAAGAGGACGTCGTCGCGGCCGCCCAGTCGCGAGAAGAACGGAAGCCCGACCTCGGTTCGGTCGATCGGCCCCATCCAGGAGTTCGTGACCGGGACGTCGCGCAGCGACGGGTAGAACGAGCGCATGCTGGCAGCGACCTCGTCCCCGCGCGGTGTAGCTCCGTCGAAGCTGGAGCCGATCCGGCCTCCGAACGCCAGCTTCCCGCCGCCCTTGCCGAAGACGACGCGTCCGTCCAGCGTGGTGCGGTAGTAGTTGACGAGCATGCGCGAGTCGGAGATGCACGAGCCGTCGTTCCAGCCGATCGCGGCCAGCCTGTCGGGGACGGGCGCGGTGGCGACGATGTCGCTCGCGATCACGACCAGGGTCCGCCGGAGCTCGCGCAGCGCCGCCGCCCAGGCGTTCAGGGCGAGCACGATCTTGGTCGCACGGACGGCCCCCCGGGTGGTGACGACGCGCGGCGGACGCGACCGCTCGAGCCTCGTCATCGGCGAATGCTCGAAGACGCGGACGCCGGCTGCGATCGCAACGCCCCTGAGGCCACGTGCGAGCAGAGCCGGTTGGACCGTCGCCGCCGTCGGCTCGAAGACACCGCCGAGATGCGTGTCCGAGCCCGCCCGACTCGCCGTCTCGCGGGCGTCGAGGCGCACGAACGGCGACTGACCGTATTGCTCGACGGTTTCGAGCGTTTCCTCCCACGCGCCGAGCTGCGCGCGGCTCGTCGCCGCCCAGAGCCATCCGTCGCGCCGGTAGTGCGCATCCACACCGTGCTCGCGGCAGAAGGCGCCGATGCCGTCGACCGCCTCGACCGACGCGAGCGCGAGCCGTACCGCCTCCTCGGCCCCACAGACCTTCTTCAGCGTCCCGAACTTCGCCCACCAGCTGAGGACGAAACCGCCGTTGCGGCCGCTCGCCCCTCCGCCGCAGACGTCCGCCTCGACGAGGACGACGTCCAGCGCGGGGTCGTGCTCCTTCAGTCGGATCGCCGTCCAGAGGCCCGTGTAGCCGCCGCCGACGATGCAGACGTCGGCGCGCTCCTCGCCCTCGAGCCGGGGCGCGTCCTCGGCCCCGGCGAGCGCCTCCTCGAGCCAGAGGCTCCGCACGAGGCGACTGTAGTCGATTGCCCGATGTAGGAGAATCGCGTGGTCGATGGAGGCAGTGAGGGACGCGGATCGCGTCGCGCGCACAGAACAGCTGAACGCTCGCCTGGCAGCGGGAGAGGTTGTCGTCATCGACGGCGCCACCGGAACCGAGCTCGAGGCGCGCGGGGTCCCGATGGACGAGGCGGCGTGGTGCGGCGTCGCGAATCTCGACTACCAGGATGTCGTTCGCGACGTTCACGCCAACTACATCCGCGCCGGAGCGGCGGTCGTGATAGCCAACACGTTCTCGACCGACCGGTTACGGCTCGGCGACGCCGGCATCGCCGATCGCGTCGACGAAGTGAACCGGAAGGCCGTTGCGGCGGCGCTCGAGGCGCGGGCGGTCGTCGGTCGGCCAGACGTCGTCGTCGCCGGGTCGATCTCGCGCGCCGCGGCATTCGGAATCGACGGCGGCGCACGGCGAGTCGACCGCGCGACGTTGCTCGACGTCTACGCACAGCAGGCGAGGATCCTGGCCGACACGGGCGTCGATCTCATCGCTCTCGAGATGATCACGGCGCCCGACCACGGCGAGGCCGCCCTCGAGGCTGCGCGGTCGGTGGGCCTGCCGGTCTGGCTCGGGCTAAGCGCCGAACGGACGGCGGACGGTCGCATCGTGACCTGGCGCGACCTCGACCCGCTCGACGAGCTCGTCCGGGCGCTTGCCGGTCCCGACCTCGCCGCGATCCTCGTCATGCACACGGACGTCGCCGACGTCGACGGTGCGCTCGAATCGGTCTTTCCGCATTGGGCGGGACCAGTCGGTGTCTATCCGCACGTCGGCGGCTGGACGCCGCCGAGCTGGCAGTTCGACTCGAGCTTCACGCCGGCCGATCTCGTTGCACACACGCGACGATGGGTCGAGCGTGGCGTGCGCATCGTCGGCGGTTGCTGCGGGCTCGGGCCGGCCTTCATCGAGGCCCTGAGCGCCGAGTTCGCTCCACGCTAGTCGCTCAACGCCGCGCAGGCGCTCGGTCTGCCATGAGCGACTGGCTTGCGGCGCAAGGCAGCTAGTGGTCTCTCCGGGAAATACGGGCGCGATTCGCCGGCGAAAAACGAGCAGGGCAAGGACGCAGGGAGCCCGCGTACTGGACAAGTACGCGGGCGACCGAGGACACAGCCCTGCGAC
>JACXTT010009373.1_pt1 | contig 13378 bp, 4 predicted proteins | sample 9270951 | NCBI WGS metagenome assembly JACXTT01 (sample SAMN15532306, study PRJNA645909) | rock metagenome | isolation source: weathered quartz diorite | place: Puerto Rico | collected 2017-06-21
CCCAGACGATTGCGCCAACAAATGCCCGCGGCCGAATTGTAGTGAAGACTTTCCCGAAAAATTGACGCAAGTCCTTATTCGATGGGCATTCTTGGTTCGAATAGCGTAACTTGGGCTAGCCCCAGATGCCGCCACAGTCTTCGGGTGGGCAGGCTTGTTTTCCGGCACGGCAAATCGGGTATTTCTTGCCCGGCTCCGTCTCCGAACAGTCCTCGACCAGAACCTCGTGATACCAGGAGTCGCCGAAATCGTATTCGTACATGAACCGGAATTTCTTGCCGGCACCAGAGATGATGTCGCTCAGGTTCGTGGTCGTGGAATCCTCGTATTCCAGTTCCTCGAAATTCTCTTGCATCAGCATGGGATCGCCAAATAGCTGCTCGCTGATGTGAAAATGGTGCAGGTACGAGTTGGTCCATCCCATCGCTGTCTGGATGTGTTCGTGGAGCTTGTCACCCATCTCCACGACGTAGGGTTCTCACCTTCGCTCATTCTCTCGCTGAAGTCTTTGGCAGGACTTGAGCAGGGAGAGCGTAATGCGCGACGTGTTCCGTCCCCACGCCCCGCGTTCACGACCTCCTTCCTCCCGATACTGGTTCTTGATGAGCCAATCTATGCTAGAACTCAGCAGCGGCAGGGATGCTTCCGGCGCACCAACCAGGGCCTCGATGGTAAGACAGGTGGTGGTGAAATCCAAGCTATAGTCGCTCTGCTGAAGGATTCGAGTTACCGCCCGCATTTGCTCTCGACTGGCGTTGACCGGTTGCGTCCCCGCAGAGCCAGCCTCCGTTTCACCCGGCGACGGCAAGGTAACCATGAAGCCAGAAGCGAAACAAGTGCAACCCCGAAAGAGCGTCAATCAACCCGTGTACCCCTGAACCCCGGTGGGCCCGTTTTGCATGCCGAGGTGGGTCCCTTTTGGATGCCGATTACCAGGCGCAGCGACGACAAAGACAACTGAGCCGCCAGACGAGGCTTTTGGTCGCTGACGTTGCCTCCGTGAGGCTAGCCTCGAAGATTAAGTAGGCCATCCCTCTGATACCTCAATAGCTCTTCGTGCGAAATGACCCAAGAAAAAAACGCGCCACGCCCCGAGGGCCGCTTCTGTGCGTTAATCCTTGCGTGCCGGCACCACTCGCGGCAAGTGAACTCAGACCGGCCGACGACCTTCGCGAATTGCTTGACCGTGTAATACTCTTGCACGCGCTGCTTGTCTGCAATGGACACGTGCGAGCCGTATCGTGTTTCTCAAAGAAAGAGGCGAAGAGCCGGATGGTTGCACCGGTAACGATCGAAGTCATACCGTCGTGTTGATTGGTTGGTTATTTGTCCGCGTTGTTCGACGAAGCGTCGGATTGCGCTCGTCCCGTTTGCTTTTTGACAAGTTGAAGATTGTGTTTGGCATCCTTGTTTTTCGGTTCGATCTCCAAGATGTCTCGTAGCGCCTTTTCGGCTGCTGACCAATTCTTCCCCTCCTGAATGAGGGCCTGACTCAACAGCACGCGCGGCCCAATGGCGCCGGGATCTTGGGGAATGACTTCAGCCAGGGTCTTTTGCGCCGCGGCGAATTCGCGGCGTTGAATCTCGCCGCGCGCTTTGAGCCAGCCGACCTTCGGCGGCGCGATGTGACCATCTTCGAGTTTCTCCAGTAACTCGGTGAGGTCCGTCCAGCGTGAGGTTCGCAGGTACCGATCTGCCAGCCCCATCCACGCCGGTTCGAAGTCAAGCCGTTCTTCCAGGGCACCTCGCCATTGAATCTCCGCTTCGGTCCAGCGTTCCTGCCGCACGTAGATCTCGGCGAGAAGCTGACGCGTGCGGAAACCACGCAGGCCGACATCTTCGCTGGAGAAGTACTTTCCTTGTCTGGGCTCGAAGAGACGTGACCAGCTCAACTCGGCGCCCCCAATGTCGCCACGATCCCGCAGCATCAGGCCTTCTTCGAGAAGCAACTCCGCGTCATCCGGAAACTGCTTCAACCCGTCGCGGCAAGACTTCAGCGCGGCTTCCATGTTGCCGAGCTGGCGCTGAGCGACGGCGAGCAAGTGGTAGAGCTTTCGAAGAATCGAAGAATCAGGTTTAGCAGTCTCCAGGCTGCGTTGCAAGCGTGGCAACGCTTCGGCCGTCTTGCCTAGATCGAGCATGGTCCACCCGTGGTTGAAGAGGGTGAAGGAATCGTCGGGTCGGTCGGCGGCGTCCAATTGCAGAAGGCGCAAATTGCGTTCGAGTTTTCGCAGCCGCAAGGATGCGTCCTGATAGCCTACGTGATCGACGATGACGTCGGTCCAGCGAACCGTCCCGCCTGCCTTGTTGACGGACGGCAGGATCTGTTCATGGATGCGATAGTCCCAACGAATCTCCGGCAGATTGCGGAAAATGCGAACCTGGTCGAGCAGCCGAAAAGTCGAGCGCTCAGCGTCCAGCACGGAGCGGACGGTAATCGCGTAAGCGTCTCGTTCGTCACCTAAACTCGCAAGCACTTTGCGAAGCCGGTCTTTGTTCTCGGCGTCGAACCGATCGTCCGCGTCGAGCCACATGATCCACTTGCATGTTGCATGGCGCAGACTCTCATTGCGAGCCGCGCCAAAGCTGTCGATCCAGGGAAACTCGAATACTCTGGCGCCGAAGCGTCGGGCTTCCTCGCGCGTGTTATCGTTCGAGCCGGTGTCCGCAATGATGATCTCATCAAAGACGCCTTCAACGGTACGGAGGCATTCTGGGAGGTTCGCCTCTTCGTTCTTGACAATCATACAAAGGGATACACCCCGTCGGTCAATGGTTTCCGGTTCGTCCTTCGCGATGGGCGTGAACGTCGTAAGCGTCGTCGGGGACGCATCTGTTTTCGGCTCATCAGGCCTTGCGGGCTCATATTCGGCGCTCAGTTGATCGCCCCATTTTTCGCGTAGGGCATGGGCATCATTTCCCGATTCAAGCTGTGGCTTGAGCTGGGCGTCGTGATGAACGAATACGTCCTTCGCCATCAAGAGCCGCAGGCCTGATTCGCGAGTGCGCATGCACAAATCGGCGACCGCGAATGCAGCGCCTTCGAAACGCTGATCGAATTGTCCGAGCCAATCGAGATGCTAGCGACGTGCAAGCAGACAGAAGTAGGCCAATCGATTCACTTGAGACATCTGGCCGGCCGATGCCCGTCGGCGCCTCGCCGCGAAGCCGTCCACCTCCGCAACTCCTTGAAAATCAATTGAGACTTCTTGGGGCGCCGGCACAGAATTAGAGACGGGACCGACCAGACCGGCGCTCGGCCATTCGTGCAGGGATAAGGCGACGAGACTGTCAAGCCAACCCGGGGTTACCAAAGTGGCGCTATCAAGAAATGCAACGAATCGACCGCGCGACTTTGCGAGAGCAAGCGTGCACCTCTGAGGAAACGCCAAGTTCATGGCTGCATGAACGTTTTCAACCCGTGCGAGCGCGCACTTCCTCCGCATCTCATCAAGATGCGCGCGGACAAGGGCGTCCGAGCCGTCATCGACAAGGATCAGTTCGAATGGTGCACGCGAATGGCGCAGGAGCCGATCGACGCACTGGCGCAGGCGATCGAGTGGGCCAGCACATTGAACGATGATCGATGCGAGTTCGTTGCCCTTGGGGCGAGTGTCGGTGAACCAAGGCTCAGACGGGACAGCGAAGGGAGCTGCCTGCGAAAGCAGCCGGCGATCTTCGCAAAGCAGTTCTCGTGCATCTGCATCCTTCACCGAGCCGAGGGCCTGGAATAGCCCATGCGCGACGCGTCGATCGAGCGGATTTTCCGCCAGCGCGGTGCGGAGATGTTCCACGGCCCCGTGCTGGTTTCCCGCACGTGTCAATGCGTCGCCCAGTGCTGCGCGGGCAATCAGCGAACTGGGAACACGCAGTATACTTTCATAGCTGTGACGCAATTCGCCAGTCCATCCTGCCAGAAGGCCGTGCAGTTTCCACAAGATCAGATCACGCTTGGCCTGAGCCTCCAGCGCTGGCTGGCCGGCTGCTTTCCATGCCGCCTGCTCCCAGCCGACGTGGAAGGCATCAAAGGTTTGGCACAAAGGAATACCGTCGGCGCTAGCCGTGTCGAGTTGCACGGCTTGCTGGAGCGATTCCAGCGTTTGAACTGCCACTTGAATTGCTTCGGCTCGATGGCCGGCGGCATCGAGACTCTCCGCCAGATTCAACGCGGCCAATGCAAAAGCGGGTTGGGCCGTGAGGGCCTTGCGAAAAAACTCCGTGGCAACGTTGCCCAGGACGCTTGCGGGCGTGCGGCCGCGCCCTTGGCGCCACACCATACAGCCCACCATGTTCGCAACCAAAGCGCTGTCGGGCGAGGTTGACAACATTCGCTCCAGATCGCCCAAGAGGGTCACGTCCTCGAATCGGCCGCAAACCACCGCTTGCCACGAACGCGTGCTGAGTTCCTGAATCGGATCGGCAAAATTCGGCCGTCCCGCTCGGTCGCGCAAGGCGGGCCAATCTCGATCGATGGCATCGATCTGTTCCTGCCAAAAGTCCGAGAATGTACACGACCGAGCGCGCATGCGTGCGGCGTTCGCAAGGTTCGCGCGTTCATCCTCGTGTTCGAGATAATGGTCGATCAATTCCTCAAAATTGTCGGAGTTGTAATAGACACACTCTTGCCGGTCGCGAAAGTAGGCGGGCAGCTCGCGGTTCGTTGATTCCTGAAAGATCAACGCGCCGCCATTTGCCGCCTCAAATGCGCGGCGACCGACTTTACCGCGGGCGCTGAATTGGAACACGATACGAGCGCGTTTGAGCAGGCGGCGATAGTCGTCGCCCGAAACTCCGCTACGGATACGAACACGCCAGCGGCGTCCCAGATTTGCCAGGCGAGCAAGCCAAGGCACGCGGTCGCGCTGAATTATCGGATTCAGGGTGCCGACGAATAGCACGTCGATATCGCGGATCGGAGGAGGTGATTGATTGGCCGTATCCACGGATTGGCTTGAGTCCTCGACAAACGCGCGATCGCAGCCGAATAGATTCGCCCGGCTTGCCGCGATGTCCTCTTGGGCCATCACATCAGCACCCATTGCGTCAGTCAGCACGAGGTCGCACTGACGCAGCCGGCTGCGGAAAAAATGCCACATCAAGTGCCAATCGATGGCGAATCCGACGCGCGGCAGCGGCGTGTTCCACAGACACGGGGGAATGCCACTGGATGCCAGATTCAACACCAGAAAGTCCGGCGCCCAGCCGTCCGGAAAACGTCGCCGCACGTCCTCCCAGGAATCGCCGCGACGGATCAAAAGATCGGCAGGCTCGTCAGGACCAAACGCCACACATTGACCGGCTTGACGTTGCAGATGCAGATTCTGCTCTGCGAAAGTTTGCGTTACCGGTCCAAAAAGATACCGAAGGGGCATAGTCGGCTCCGTGCAGCTGCATGACGCGTGGGATGACTAGCTGCGCTTTCTCTTATCAAAATACTGTGTCCGGATCAAAGTCGGCTGCTTTTTCCTTGTTTCGTCCTCATGTTTCTTGCTTGGTCTCGCTAAGTATTAAAAATATGAAAAAATGTGTAAGTACAACCTTGAACAAAGTAGGGAAAGTACATCTAATGGGAAAAAGCTGCTGACAGCGTGGCATTCTCAGAACACCCTACGCCCGATCAAATCCGGGTTGTTGTTCCCTTGTTCGATGTCGGCATCTCGGCTCCGGCCGGTTTCAAGGTCGCAAGCAAGGCAGGGAGTCGCTCAATGGCGCGCGCCACTTTCCATTCGATTGTCGGATTCCTGAAGCGAATCTGCTTGATCAAGCGAAGAAAAGCCAAGCCTGTACAAACCACGACGTTGTTCGTGGAGCTGTTGGAACGGCGCGATCTGATGAGTCAGAACGCGTTGATGCCGCAGCGTCTCGATCCGCTCGATGGGGTCAGCCAACCCAATCACGTTTTGCAGTTGTTCCGGCCGGCAACAGGCGCTTTGACTCCGGAAGTGGGTTTGACGTCCGGAAACATCGCCGTCACCGCGGACATCGCCGTTGTGAATGCGGGCAGTTATCATTTGGACTTTCAAGAAACCGGCAACCTTGGCGACAACTCGTTTGTTTTCAGCGAAGAGGGCACGGTCACCTACAGCCTGAATGAGTCGGGCCATCTGGCCGCTGAGAATTACTCCTTCAACACGGTCGCGCTCACGCAGACCGCGGATTTGAACTGGTCGCTGGTGCAACTCGACGGCGAGGGAAATACCGTTTCCTCCCAGAGCGGCATCGACACGTTTACGCTCACCAGCCTCGGGGCGGCTGTCGTCGATCCATTGTTCTGGAAAGGCCTCAACTGGACCAATCTGACCAATCACATCGTCGAGACCAACAACCTCGGCGTCGATGACGCCACATCAAGGGAGTTCTCGGTCAGCGAGACCGCGGGGACCGAGAGCTATTCGCTGGCGCTGACGAACGGCTTGATGGTCATCACCGGCGTCGGCACACGGCCACTGCCGGAAATGCTGCAAGGCGGCACGCAGAATTACGCTTACACGCGCACGAGCGCGTTCTCGTTTGCCAATCACGGGATCAACTCGTTTAGCCTCACCGAGTCCGGCTCGCGAGGCGCCGATTACTTCGAACTCGACAGTGTGGTTTATTCAGAATCCGCCGATCGATCGGCCAACGTGCTGACGGGCTACACATTCCAGTTTACCGATGCCGGGACCGTGGTCAAAGTCGGCACGGGCAACGACGTCCAAGTGCAGACCGGCGGACAAAACGGTATTTCCTTCGTCGAGACGAACACGCGCAACTATGCCTTCAACGATCTGCAAACTTACGCGTATTCCGAGAATGGCAGCGCGAACCGATTCGCATTCTCACAGTCTGGCTCGTTCACTGATGGACACTTCGGCTTCGATTCCGTTGAGTTTGTCTCCGAAGGCGCTGGAAACTATGCCCTGAATCTGCAAGAAAATGTAACGTCGGCGGGATCGTTCACGAAGACCAAGACGGAAGTCGGTTCACAGTCGGGCAATCTGTTTCACGCATTGAGCAGCGCGCAGAGCGGCTCCTTCACCTCGACCAGTGCGGTCGGTCGCGCGGAAACGGGCGGCGGGGCCTTCAGCATCGATGACGAAGGTTCTTTTGGCGCCGCTGGGTTTAGTTTCGGTCAGGCGGGTTTGGCGGTTTCAGCGGCCGCAACTTACTCGCTCGCGCAGGTTGACACGCAAAGCACCGCGGGCGCCGGAATGTCCACCGAAACGAACAGCAGCGCCACCCAACGCACGACAAGCTCAGGCGCGTTCACGGAAGTGTCGAGTTCCACGTTCACCTACGCCCAGACGGGCACAGCAGCGTACGCGCTGACGCAAGTGAGATACGCCGGGCCCACACAGTACGGCCTGTCGAATCAGGTGAGCAATTCCCAGATCAGCGGCACGTATTCCTCGACGTCGTCCGGCAATTCCGCGCAAACGGGCGTGAACATGGACATGGGAACCGGCAGCACTCCCAGTTCGACGGGGATCGGCTTCGATTCGTATGCGTCGACATCCACTTATGGCTATTCCAGTTCTACCGCGTGGAACCGGACCGACGACGGAGCGTTGAGTCAATCGACCTATCAGGCCGGCGCATACTCTGGAACCCAGTTTGCCCTGAGCTCGGTCGCCTTCCTGGAGACGCAGACCAATGCTTGGACTCAATCGGGAGCGAACCATTTCGCCTCGGCCGGGACGACCGCATCGACGGAGTGGGGCGCGAATCAACGCGACGCCGGCGCGGGTGTCAACAACACCAATGTGTTGACCAGTAGTCTCTACACGCACACCAGTGTCACACTGTTTGCCAGCGTCCGTGACGACCAATACGCTCAGGACGGCGCCGATGATGCCGCGAGCCGACGCTACGGAACCTTCGTCAACCACACCTATAGCTTTTCATCGCTCGTTTACCGGTCGAGCGGTAGCCAGACAGGCACGACCCAGTCCTCAGGCGTCGATACGGACAACTCGGCCAATACCGATAGCAGCGCTCGATGGAGCAATCAAGGCGCCATAACTCCGCCGGGCACTGACACCGTGAACGCTCTGACCGGCGCCGGCAGCTTCACTACCGCCGAGGAAAGCGTTTACAATTCCGCAAGCACTCAGGCGTGGAGCCAGAGTTCCACGGATGCCTCGACTTACAGTTTGTATCAAGCGGGGCAATACTCGGCGGGTGCGTACAGTCTTGCGAGTGTCGTCAAAGAGAGCCACTCCACTCAGACCTCGACATACCAGCTAGCAAGCGATTCCGCGTCTGCCGGCATGGACAGCTTAGCCGCCGTTGGCGTCGGCAGCCTGGTTTCGGTCGGGTCAACGGGTGGGACGTCGAGCAGCGTGCTGGGAAGCGGCAGTTTCGTGAAGACGAGCCAGAATGCGTTTTCGCGCACTTCCGCCGAATCGTTCACGCAGACCGGCGTGGACACTTCCTATCAGTTGTTGCAAGGCGTGTACAGCGACAACAGCTTCAGCTTCGCCAACGTCGTTTTTCAGTCCGCCAGCAGCCAGGCTAACGTCGATCAGAACTCGAGCCAGCAGGCCTCCGTCGGCACGTCGGCCGTCAGCTTCACGAGTTCTGTGAGCCGAGAGAACCCGGTCACCGGCACTTCGTCTAGCTCCTATAGTCTCGACTCCGCGACACAGAGCGGAGGGAGCGTTTATTCGCAGGCCTCGTCGCAATCCACCAGCCGAACCGATAACGCGACTTCCAACTCGACCCTTTACGAAGCCGGCAGCTTCTTGAATCAGGCCTACGCATTCAGCAACGTTGCCTATGCCGAAACGAGCGCAAGCACGTCGTCTTCAGCCAGCATGCAAACGGCCACCGAGAGCGGAACCGATAGCTGGACCGGCAGCAACTTGACTCGCTCGCGCCGCCATTCCGAGGATGCCACCATTCTCTCGGCCGGCGCTCGGGTCACGACAGACAGCACTTACAACGACACCTACGAACGAAGCTCCGCCTCCACGCTCACGCAAGCCACGACCAATCAATCGTCGCTCATCGAAGCCGGCAACTACACGAACGGCAGTTTCGCCTTCAGTTCGTTGATCTACGACGCAACGGGTTCCGAAACCGACAGTAGCACCGCGTCGTCGACAAGCATCTTCACGGCAGCGGGGACCGACAGCGCCACATTCGTCAACCGCCAGAAGATTACCAGTCCCGATGCCCTGAGCAGCATCAACAAACAGAAGTCAATCCTCACGAGCACCGATAGCTACACCCAGACTGGAACGCAAACGGTCGCCCAGACCTCGGATTATGCCAGCGCATTCGTGCTGCACGAAGTCGGCAGCATGAACGCGGACGGCTGGAGTCTGTCCCTCGTCAGATACGCAACCACGGCGAACGGGACCACGGGGCTGACCCAGACGGCAACCTCCGTCAACAGCGGTGTTTATGATCTCACCGGTTCCGGCACGGCAACGGACGATCGATTTTCCTCGTCCTTCGGCGTCAGCACAATCCAAAACACCGGCACATTCACGAGCGCCGAAACCGGCGCCTATATCGAGTCATCGACCAGCACGATGACCCAGCAAAGTTCCGATTCGTCCACGTTGACGGAGGTCGGCGCCTACGACCCTGTCAACAGCTACGCGTTCTCCAGCGTGGTTTACGTTGCCGATTCCGCCAGCGCCGGCACGTTGCAGAATTTCTCCTCCAGCGCCGCCACGGATTCCAGCACGATCGCCACGACTACTACCAACGCCACGAGCTTTGCGAACAGCTGGATCAACTCCACGCTCTTCAGCGAGGGGAGCAATTCGTCGGGCAGCACGAACGCCAGCAGCGCCGTCACAACCTCCTACAGAGGAACCGCGGCAACGTCGTCGTTCACGGAGTTCACAAGTTCCACGTACCATCAATATGAAGCCGGCACGTACAGCGGCAGCAATGGCTCCGGTTCATCTGGGTCCGGGTCTTCCGGTTGCAGCAGCAACGGTTCGGGTTCGTACGGTTGCAGCAGTAACGGCTCGGGCTCATACGGTTGCAGCAGCAACGGTTCGGGCTCTTACGGTTGCAGCAGCAATGGCTCGGGTTCCTACGGTTGCAGCAGCAACGGTTCTGGTTCGTACGGGTGCAGCAGCAACGGTTCGGGTTCGTACGGTTGCAGCAGTTACGGCTCGGGCTCATACGGTTGCAGCAGCAACGGTTCGGGTTCGTACGGTTGCAGCAGTTACGGCTCGGGCTCATACGGTTGCAGCAGCAACGGCTCGGGTTCCTACGGTTGCAGCAGCAACGGTTCTGGTTCGTACGGGTGCAGCAGCAATGGTTCGGGTTCGTACGGTTGCAGCAGTTACGGCTCGGGCTCATACGGGTGCAGCAGCAACGGCTCGGGTTCCTACGGTTGCAGCAGCAATGGTTCTGGCTCTTACGGTTGCAGCAGTAACGGCTCGGGTTCGTACGGTTGCAGCAGCAACGGCTCGGCATCGTATGGTTCCGGAGGCTTCAGCTTCAGCAGCGTCGTGCTGCTCACCACCAGCTTCGACAGCTTCTCGCTTGTACAATCGAGCGTTGCGACGACGACAGGTGCGTCGCTGCTTTCAAGCTCCGGGACCGTATCGAACGATCAACTCAGCGTCACCTATGGCGATTCCAATCAATCCTTGTCGTTGCTGACGACGAGCTACGACAACGCCAACCAATCGACTGTCGCTGCCAGCAGTTCGTTCACGCAATCGTCCGTCCAAACCTCCAGCCGCACCGGCACGAGCCTCAGCACGCTCAGCCAGCGCGGGACCTATGTCGGCGGGGACTACGCCTTCAGCAGCATCGTCTACCAGTCTCAAGCCGACTCCTCCACCGCCCAAGCAGAATTTGACACGCAAAGTTACTCGGGCACCGGCGCCAGCAACGCCACGGGCCTCGGCAGCCAGGCTTGCCTTGCTCTGGTCCCTGTCAGCAGCGTCATGGGGTCCTCTTCCATCACTGGCTGGGTGTCGAACAACCTTTCGACTACAACGAACCAAACATCCGCCGGCAGCTTGCTGGAGTCCGGCGTCTCCACGATTTCCTATCAAGATTATCTCCACGACGCCTACTCGCTGTACGAAGAAGGCCAGAGCGCCAACGGCGTGACCAGCCTGTCCAGCGTCGTCGTCAGCGACGCCAGCACGGAAACCGCGACCTCTTCGTCGCAATCCATCACGAGCCAATCCGCCGCGAACTCATCGGATTCCGGCAGTACTTCGACCGGCATCTACGGCGGGATGTCGTCCTACTCGTCCACCGGCACCCTTCAATATTCCAATGGTTCGCAGAAGAATCAGACCGTCGCCAGCCGTTCCGCGGTTACCATCAGCACCCTCTACGAAGTGGGCCGCCGCGACGCCAACGGCAATTACAGCTATGACACCTTCGTCTTGACCACGGATCAACACAGCGTGCAGTCAACGCGAGAATCATCCATCCAATCCTTTAGTGATGGAAATCTGAGCTCGACAAAGACCAACCAATCCAACGACGTGGCTGGCGCCAACAGCCAATACAGCGAAACCTACTCGAATCAGAACAGCCTTGGCACCGTTCGTTCCGAAGGCACAGGCCGGTACGGCGTCGTTACGTTGACCGCGGAGAACGGCAGTGCCACCGACCTCGCCTATTACGCCGCCGGCAGCTATGACGGCGCCACTGACAAATACAGCCTGAACAGCGTGAGCTATGATGTCGATTCCACGAGCAGCTTTGTCGTCGCCGAATACGCCGACATTACCGCCAACACTGCCAACGGCACGGTGAGCAAAAGCAGTGCTGACAACACAAGCGATTATGTCTATGCCAATGGCGCCGGGTCCATCGCGAGCAGCAATGCCTTGGATTCGTCCACCAAGACGGCTTCGTTCCAGCACAGCCTGCAGACGAAAACCAGTCAGGGCCTGTCCTCGGCTCACTACTTCCAAGAAGGGCAATTCCTCGGTGAACTGTTCTCCTTCACTTCCGTGGTCTACCGGGCCGATGCAACCAACGCCTCGACCATGCTGCTCGGTTCGACAAGCTCATCCACCCAGACCAGCGTGCAGTCGAGCAACAGCAATTATGCGAACACCGGCGTCAACTCGGCCACGTTCGCCAAGGATCCCTTCGCGATTCGCGAGGATGACAAGTCTTCGCTCACTACCGTTGTCGTCAACCAGAATGGATCGAGCAGCAGCTACGCCTACTCCCTTGCCACCACCCACCTTTATGAAGCGGGAACCTGGACGCAGAACGCCATGGGGTCGAACCTCAACAGCGTTGCTTACTCGCGCGAGGAGTCCAACTGGTCCGGCTCGACGCAATCCTCGACGGCCACGCAGGTCATCACGCAACACGCCACCGCCAACGCAAGCTATTTCAAGACCGACAACAGCGGCAGCGTCGACCGGAGGTTCAGCGGCCTCACCGTGACGGACGCTCTCGTCACCGTCACTTCGAGCACGCGCCAGAGCGTCGACAGCTATGCTTACACTTTCTTGAACGAAGCCGGCGGGCAAGGCAGCTACTTGGATGTCGCGCTTCCCAACGTCAACACCAGCGACAATGGCTGGTCCGTCCTTTCGCAAACCGAACACCAGACGCAAGACTCCAGGCAGAAGACCACGATCCAGTCGGCGACGACTTCCTACCCGAGCGGCACTCCCGTCAACAGCCTCACCACCAATGTCCTGAACAACGTCAGCGAAAGCGATTTGTGCTCCAGCGGCACTTACTCGTACTCCGGTTCGGCCCAGGGGAGCTACCTTAACGGCTCCTTCGGCTTCAGTGCCGCCTCCTTCGCCGCGACCACCAGCAGCGTGCAAACCTATTCCACGGCTAGTTCGGGAACCTACACCAGCGACACCGTCGGCGACAAGTACAACGGCAATTCCATCAACACCCACAGCAGCGCCACGGACTGCTGGCAAGCAAGCGGCGACTCTCTCTACGAATCCGGTTTCACCTCTAACGGCACCTGGTACCTTGGTATTCACAGCTATTCCGCCAATTCCGCCCTCAGCGCCACCAAGTCGAACCAGGAGAACAGCGCCAGCTCCTACTCCGGCACGACCGACGCCAATGTATCCTTCAGCGGCTACGGCAACAGCGTCCAATCACAGACCGATTCGCAAACCCAGCGCAATCAGCAGCAGTCCATCGGCAGCGGCCCGCTCTACCGGGGCGACCTGTCCAACGTCAGCGTCACCAACAAGGCGACCTACGCTTCCAGCTATTACAAGTACAACAACGAGGGCAGTTCGCTCGGCACGGCCTCCACGGCCAACACCTGCACGATCGACGCCGGCGCCAACGGCAGCTTCACCGCCCACGAGGAAGGCTACGTCGCCGAGAACTCCGCCGGCGTGCATGCCCTCAGTGTTGACTCGTATACCCTCGTCGGCCAATCGAGCGGCAGCTACAGCTTCTCCCA
>JACXTT010009374.1_pt1 | contig 13377 bp, 15 predicted proteins | sample 9270951 | NCBI WGS metagenome assembly JACXTT01 (sample SAMN15532306, study PRJNA645909) | rock metagenome | isolation source: weathered quartz diorite | place: Puerto Rico | collected 2017-06-21
GGTCGCGCCAGAAGATCCACTGCGCCCGCGCGCCGTCGTGCGTCTCGTAGCCCGCCGGCGTGCCGACGATCGGCGGGTCGTCGGCGCTCGGCTCGACGTAGGTGCCGAACAGCTTGTCCCACACGATGAACATCGCGCCGAGGTTCTTGCCGAGGTAGCGGCGGTTCTTGGCGTGATGCAGCACGTGCAGGCGCGGCGTCACGAAGATGCCGAGCGACGGCCGGTGGAAGGTGTGGCTGTGCACCGTCAGCGCGTAGAAGCTGATGACGCTGATCGCCACGAAGAAATGCAGCGGCGGCACGCCGAGGAGCGGCAGCGGCGCGTAGAACGGCCAGGCGTACACGTCGCTCAGCCACGGATGGCGCGTGGCGACGCTGACGTTGAGCCGCTCGGCCTGGTGATGCACGCCGTGCACCGCCCACAGCGCGCCGAAGCGATGCCCGGCGCGGTGGTACCAGTAGTAGCCGAGATCGCCGAGCACGAAGGCGAGGAGCCACGGCCACGGCGATCCTTCGCGCCAGCGCACGAGCGCCAGCTTCGCGAAGCCGAAATCGTACAGCGCGAGCCAATACGGCCCGAGGAACAGCCCCAGCACCACCTCGCCGAGCCCGGCCGAAAAATTCCCGGCGGTGTCGGCGAAACCGTAGACGCGCAGGCCCTTCCGGCGCGTCAGCGCGATCTCGACGGCGATGAGCGCGAGATAGAACGGCACGCCGAGCGCGTAATAGCCGTTCGTCTCCAGCCGCACGAACCAGAGCTAGCAGAGGTCACTCCGGCAGACGAGCCCCGGCGAGGCGGGCCTGGGCGACGACGCGGTTCTCGTAGTCCTCCTCGAGCGCCTTCAGCGGGTGGCTGGCTGTGAGCTGGCCCATGAACGGCGGGTAGATCGAGTAGCCGAGGAGCTCCTGCAGCCGCGACGGCATCGCGCGGGCGACGTCGGCGGGCACGGCGAGGGTGAAATTCTCCTGCTGCCGCGCCCACGGCTGGCAGTACTGGTTGGAGAAGGCCCAGCGCGGGGCCGCCGTGCGGTTCGCGCCGCCGCGGTGGACGAGCGTGCCGGCGAACACCACGCACGCGCCCGCCGGCATCTCGACCGCCTTGGCGCGCGCGGCGAGGTAGTCCTGCCCCGCCGGCGCCTCCGCGTCGATCTGCTCGAGCACGCCGCCGAGCTCCGCGTCGCCCCACGCGTGGCTGCCGGGCACCACCTCGGTGCCGCCGTTGTCGGCGCTGAACGCGTCGACCGCGACGATGGTCGACAGCGACACCATCGGGCGCGGGCGCGGCACGGCGTAGAACAGATCGTCGGCGTGGAACGGCTGCGGCGTCTCGCCCGGGCCGATGGCGATCGCCTGGCTCGCCGTCAAGAGGAAGCCCGGCAAGAGGTAGCGCTCGCACAGCGCCATGACCCGCGGATCGAGCGCGATGCGCCAGAATACCCGCGCGCGCGCCACAAGCGTGTAGAGCCGCTCGGTGTCGTAGCCCTCGAAGTTGTTCCGCCCCGCGCGCGCCCCGAGGTACAGCCCGAGCACGCGCCGCACCTCGGCGAGGTCCTCGGGCGCGAGGAAATCGCGCACGATGGTGTAGCCGTCGCGATCGATCGCCGCGGCGTGCCCGGCGAGATCGAACGCGCTCACTTGAACCTCCAGCTGTAGCGGTCGAGCACGGCGTACTGCGGCGGCCAGGGCAGGGCGTAACCCTGCTCGTAGGCGGCGTGGCGCGTCCAGTAGGGATCGAACAGGTGCGCGCGGGCGAGCACGCACAGATCGGCGCGGCCCGCGGCGATGATGCTGTTGACGTCGGCGTAGCTCGAGATCGCGCCGACGGTCATGGTGGGGACGCCGGCCTCGAGCCGGATGCGCTCGCTGAACGGGGTTTGATAGAGCCGGCCGTAGCGCGGCTGCTGATCGGCGACCGTCTGCCCGGTCGAGACGTCGACGATGTCGGCGCCGCCCTCCTTCAGCGCGCGGGCGATGGCCACCGCGTCGTCGCCGTCGTTGCCGCCGGGGGCCCAGTCGGTCGCGCTGATGCGCAGCGACAGCGGCCCGGGCCACGCGCGCCGCACCGCCGCGAGCACCTCGAGCGGATAGCGCAGGCGATTTTCGGGCGATCCGCCGTACTCGTCGTCGCGCCGGTTGGTGAGCGGCGAGAGGAAGCTCGCCAAGAGGTAGCCGTGGGCGAAATGCAGCTCGACGAGGTCGAAGCCGGCCTCGCGCGCCATCTCGGCGGCGCGCGCGAAGTCGTCGCGCACCCGCGTCATGTCCTGCCGGGTCATCGCCCGCGGCAGCTGGTTCTGCGGCTGGTAGCGGATCGCCGAGGCGCTGACGATCGGCCAGCCCTCGGCGAGCGGTTCGTCGTAGCCGCCCTGCCACGGGCGCGTGGTCGCGCCTTTGCGGCCCGCGTGCGCCAGCTGCATGCCGATCTTCGCGCTCGAGTGCTCGTGCACGAAATCGGTCACCCGCCGCCACGCGGCCACGTGCTGCGGCTCGTACATGCCGGCGCAGCCCGGCGTGATGCGCCCGTCGCGGCTCACGTCGGTCATCTCGCCGATGACCAGGCCCGCGCCGCCGATCGCGCGGCTGCCGAGGTGCACCAGGTGCCAGTCGGAGACGACCCCCTCGTCGGCGGAGTACTGGCACATCGGCGAGACCACCACGCGGTTGTCGAGCACGAGGTCGCGCAGGCGAAACGGCGTGAACATCGGCGGCGTGTCCGCCGGCACCGCGCGCCCGGACTGCGCCGCGGCCTCGCGCGCGACGAACGCGTCGAGCGAGCGCACCAGCGCCGGATCGCGCTCCTTCAGGCTCTCGTGCGTCACCCGTAGGCTGCGCGTCAGCATGCCGAAGTGGAACCGCTCGGGCGCGGCCGCGGCGTAGCGCTCGGTGTGCTCGAACCACTCGAGGCTCGACTGCGCCGCGCGCTGCAGGCTCTCGACCTCGGGCCGGCGCTCGGCCTCGTAGGCCGCGAGCGCCGCGGGGAGCTCGTCGTGCTCGCCGAGGCAGCGCGCCAGGGCGATCGCGTCCTCCATCGCCAGCTTGGTGCCGGAGCCGACCGAGAAATGCGCGGTGTGCGCCGCGTCGCCGATGAGCACGCGCCGGTCGTCGTACCAGCGGCCGTTCCGAACCGTGGGGAAGCGGCGCCAGATCGAGCGGTTCGCGAGCAGCGGGTGGCCGGCGAGCTCGTCGCGAAACAGCTCGCCGACGTAGGCGATGGTGGCGTCCTCGTCGTTCGGATCGAGCCCGCTCCTGGCGAACGTCTCGGCGGTGCACTCGACGATGAACGTCGACATGCCCTCTTCGTAGCGGTAGGCGTGCACGCGGAAGAGCCCATGGCGGCTCTCCTTGAAGTAGAAGGTGAACGCCTCGAACGGATAGGTCGTGCCGAGCCACACGAAGCGGTTCGGGCGCTCGTCGATCTCCGGCAGGAACACCTCGGGCCAGCGCCGCCGCACCGCGCTCATCACCCCGTCCGCGCCGACGAGCAGGTCCGCGTCGAGGTCCGCCGGATCGGCGATCTCGCGCTCGAACGCCAGCACCACGCCGAGCTCGCGGCAGCGCGCCTGGAGCAGCTCGAGCAGCTTCACCCGCGACATGCCGGCGAAGCCGTGGCCGGTCGACACCAGCTTGTCGCCGCGGAAATGGCTGTGGATGTCGTCCCAGTGCCAGAACCGCTCGGTGATGGCGCGGTGGCTCGCGGGATCCGCCTCCGCCAGGTTGTCCAGCGTCGCGTCCGAGAACACCACCCCGAAGCCGAACGTGTCGCTCGGCCGGTTGCGCTCGATCACCCGGACGTCGAGCTCCGGCGCCGCGCGCTTCGCGAGCAGCGCGAAGTAGAGCCCCGCCGGGCCCGCGCCGAGGCAGGCGATCTTCCTGAGCCGCACCCGCGAACGCTACCCCCGCGCGCGGCAATCGCAAAGCCCTCGAGCCTTGCCGTCGAGCCGTTTTCCGGCTTCACTCGTCCAATCCATTCGAGGGCCCCATGAACAAGCTCGCCAAGCTCGCCTCGATCGTGACGACCGTCTGCGCCTGCGGCAGCGGAGCGACCCCGCCGCCGGCCGCGCCGCAGAACGCCCCCGCGGTCGACATCGCCAAAACGACGGCCTCCGCGGACACCCACAACGCGGGCCCGGCCCCGATCGCCGCCAAGCCGGCCGCCCCGCCATCCGCGTCGGGCGAGCGCCCGACCGCGATTCCGGGCTCGTCGATCCGCTTCACCGGCGGCGACGGCTCGTCGCGGGCCAGCGCCATCGTGATCGAAGGCGCGAAGGGCGAAACCGACGGCACCGAGGCCGAGTACTGGTACCTGGAAAAAGTCTGGGGTCCGCGCGGCCAACGCTGGACGCTCCAGCAACAGTCGCTCCTCGGCGACCAGGGCCGCCACTTCGACGCCCTCGAGATCGTTCGCGACGGCAAGACCGAGACGATCTACTTCGACATCTCCGCCCATTTCGGCAAGCTGTTCTGACCATGGCCGTCCCCATCGTCGCGCTCTACGGGTCGCTCAACGCGCTGCTCAACATCCTGCTCGCCTTGCGCGTGTCGGGCATGCGGGTGATGGAGAAGGTGTCGATCGGCACCGGCGGCAACGACAAGCTCGAGCTCGCCGCCCGCATCCACGGCAACAGCGCCGAGTTCGTGCCGCTGGCGATCGTCATGCTGCTCGTCGCCGAGCTCCAGGGCCTGCCGAGCGTGGCGCTCCACAGCCTCGGCGGCGGGCTGCTGCTGGCGCGCGTGTTCCACGTCGTAGGCATGCCGCGGCCGGCGCCGAACTTCTTCCGCTTCACCGGCACCGCCGTCACCTGGCTGATCGTCGCCGGCACCTCCGCCTGGCTGTTGATCACGCGCTTCCGCTGAGCTGTTAGAGTGGCGGCGTGGATGATTTCGCGCTGCTCGCCGAGCTCAACCGGCGCTTCATGCAGTACGTGCCGCACAACCAGGCGCTCGGCATCGTGGTGGTCGATCTGCGCAAGGCCGAGGCGGTGTTCAAGCTGCCGTACCAGGCGAAGCTCGTCGGCAACCCCGAGAGCGGCGTGCTCCACGGCGGGGCGATCACCTCGCTGATGGATGCCTGCTGCGGCGCGGCGGTGTTCATGGCGCTCGACGAGCCGATGCCTATCGCCACGCTCGATCTGCGCATCGACTACCTGAAGCCCACCAAGCCGCCCGAGGACGTGCTGGCGCGCGCGCAGTGCTACAAGGTGACCAAGAACGTCGCGTTCGTGCGCTGCTTCGCCTACCACGACGAGGCCGATCCGATCGCCTCGGCGGCGGGCACCTTCATGCTGGCGAACCAGCACCGCGGCGCGGGGTGGCAGCCGTGAGCGCGGTCGGCCCCGGCATCGTCGAGCGCATCCGCGCCAAGCTCCAATCCGGCGAGGACGACGCGACGTACCTCATCCCCTACGCCGAGTTCATGGGGATCCGCATGGAGCGCGCCGACGGCGACGTGCGCGGCCGGCTGCTCTACGCCGATCACCTGATCGGCAACCCGGCGCTGCCCGCGCTCCACGGCGGCACCATCGGCGCGCTGCTCGAGATGACCGCGGTGTGCAAGCTCTTGTACGAGTCGCAGACGCTGGTGCTGCCGCGCATCGTCACCATCACGGTGCAGTACCTGCGCCCGGCGCGGCCGGTGGAGACGCTCGCCCGCGGGGTCATCACCAAGCAGGGGCGGCGCGTGGTGAACGTCCGCGCCGAGGCGTGGCAGGACGATCCGAAGCGGCCCGTCGCCACCGCCGACGCGCATTTCCTCGTCGTGGAGTAAGATCGCCCGGTGAGCCACGAGCGGAGCTTGGTCGTGCTGCACGCCGCGGACGAGGAGCTCCGCGGCCGCGTGCTGCCGCTCGGCGACAAACTGTGCATCGGCCGGCGCGCTGATCCGGCGGTCGACTTCGTCGTCGACGACAAGCTCCTGAGCGGCCGCCACGCCACCATCGCCCGGGTGGAGCGCGGCTACGAGATCGTCGACCACCACAGCCGCAACGGCTCGTTCGTCGACGGTGAGCGCGTGGAGCAGGCGCGCCTCTCCGACGGCGCCATCATCCGCCTCGGCGTGAACCTGTTCGAGCTCACCCGCGATCCGCCCGCCGCCGCGCCGCTCGACGCCACCAGCGAGGGCGACGCCACCGGCGCGCTCGTCGGCACGAGCTTCGCGCTGAAGAAGGCGCTCGAGGCGATCGAGCGGCTCGCGCAGGAGCCCGGTCCGGTGCTGCTCGTCGGCGAGCACGGCACCGGCAAGGAGGCGGCGGCGCGGCGCCTACATCAGCTCGCCGGGCGCAGCGGCCAGTTCTTCAGCGCCGATTGCAACGCGCTGCCCGCGGCGGTCGCCGGCACGCAGCTGTTCGGCGACGCGGGCGGCGGCGGCGACCTCGTCGGCCGCGGCATGGAGGACACGCTGGTGGTCGCCGACGACCTCGGCCTGTGGGCGCGCGCCGACGGCGGCACCTTGCTGCTCGACGCGATCGACGCGCTCGATACGGTGGCGCAGGAGCGGCTCGCGCGCCTGTTGTCGTTCACCCCCGCCGAGGGCGACCAGCGCTTCGAAGTGGCCCTGGTAGCTACCACCGAGGTGGACCTCGACGCGTTGGTCGACGACGGCTCGTTCTCGCGCGAGCTCTACCGCCAGCTCGAGCCGCGGACGCTGGAGATGCCGCCGCTCCGCGCGCGCCGCTGCGACATCCCGCGGCTCGCGCGGCATTTCTGGCACACGCTGGCGCCGGGGCGCGCGCTCGATTTCTCCGCCACCTGCCTGGAGAAGCTCCTGCTCTACGACTGGCCGATGAACATCCGCGAGCTGCGCGCGCTGATGCAGCGGCTGTCGACCGCGGAGGGCGACCTGTCGACGGTGCGGAGCGCGCATTTGCCCAGTGAAATCCGCGATCGCGGCGCGCACACCATGGATCAGCTGCGCGCCTCCGGGATCATGGTGCAGGTGGCGCCGTCGCGCGACGACCTCGCCATGCTGCTCCAGCGCTTCGACGGCAACATCGTCAAGCTCGCGCAGTTCTACGCGCGCGACAAACGCCAAGTGTACAAGTGGCTCAAGCGCCACGACCTGAAGATCTCCGACTACCGCAAGGGCAAGGCGTGAAGCTCGCGGCGGCGCTCGCGCTCTCGGCCGGGTGCTCGGGCGAAATCGGCGCGCACGTGACCGTGACCCTGCCGGCCGGCATGTGGGACGACAATCGCCCGTTCGATCACATCCGCGTCGCCGCCGGCACCAAGAACAAGACCGAGGTGGCGTGCCTCTTCCCGCTCGACAACGTCGAGGTCGGCGGCGTGGTCACCGCGGTCGATCCGGGCTCGAGCGATCCGCTGGCGTGCGCCAACCTCGGGCCGCTCACCATCGACTCGTCGCTCGGCGCCGAGAGCTGGGGCCTGGCGGGCAACGGCGCGCGCACGGTGAACTTCGTGTGGCCGAACGACGACCAGCTCGACCTCGCTGCGTCGGCCGGATTCGGCGCGAAGATCGATCTGCTCACGGCCAAGGCCACGGTCAAGCCCGGCACGAAATTCCCCGACGTGACGCTGCAGCTCGGCTCGCCCGCGCCTCCGTTCCTCGGCCAGAAGGGCTGCCCGATCGACCTGTCGAAGGTCGCGCACGACTACCTCTGCCCCGACGATCAAACGGTGAACTGCCTCGCCGGCATCGAGGGCACGCGCCACCACACCCCGGGGATGTTCGCGCTGCACGGCCTCGATCCGCGCGACCCGGGCCAGCCGGGCTGCCGCGTCTACAACAACTGGAGCGCCTGCCCGCAGCCGCCCGGGGACCTGTTCACCGGCTTCATGGGCATCGTCGACGTGCCGGCGAAGAAGGGCGCGGCGCAGATCGACCTCTACGCCACCCTGCGCGCGCGCTTCGCCGGCTGCGCCTCGGGCGACGTGCACGGCGACTGCCCCATCACCACCCACTGCGACGAGCCGCTCACCAGCCTGGTGATGAGCGCGCGCGAAAACGCCTTCTCGCTGCCGAAGTTCACGCCGCTGCCGATCCTCTGCCTGCCGCCGACGCACGGCTTCATCGAGATGCGCGTGAAGCTCCCGGCCACCCCCGGCACCGTCAACGTCGGCGTGATCGCCCAGCTGAAGCCGAACCCCGGCCAATGCTTCTTCGACGTCCTCGACTTCGACTACGACCTGGACGTCAAGCCGTAGCTCAGCGCATGGCGAAGGCGGCTTGGAACACCGATATGGTGCGTTTTTCGCCGTCGGCCACGACGTCGCGTTTCGCGTCGTAGACCGCGTCGAGCACCGCGACGATCTCGCGGAAGGGCATCGCGTTCGGGGTGTGGAGCACGCAGCGGTCCGCGGCGCGGTCGGCCGGATCGCGGTGGCCGCCCTGCGCGCGCCATTCTTCCGCCACGGCGGCGGCGAGCTCGTCGTGGCGCTCGCCCGCGCCGCGCGCCACCCGCCGCTCGCTGAGGGTGGTCGCGCCCTGTTTCCACGCCAGGGTGAAGTCGCCTTCGCCGGCGTAGAGGTGCAGCACCGGCGCCTCGGGGGCGATGGGGCCCTTGTCGTCGCCCGGCACCTGGGCGGTGGCGTCCATGCGCGAGTGGGTGACCCACACGGCGCTGATGAGCAGGAACATCACCGTCACCATCAAGAGATCGATGAACGGGATCATGTTCACGTCGCGGTTGAGATCGCGGTTCTTGCCTCGGGGTAGATCGATTCCGGCCATGTGGAGCCGACGCCGCTCGCGCCGGCCGGGTTCCCCGCGCCGCGTCGAAAAACGGCGCGGATTGCCGTCTCGCCGCACTTCTGCAGCTCAGCCGTCCGAGATGGACTTGGCGAGCGCTTCGGCCTCCTTCTGCAGCGCGCTGCCCTTCTCCATCAGCGCGTTGTCGCTCGCGCGCGCGCCGCGGGCGAAGGTGGTCCAGGCCTCCTCGCGCTTCTTCATGTACTCGACGATCTTGGCCATGCGCGCGGCCACCTCGGGCGGCAGGTCGGCGAGCGCCTCGATGCGCCTCCGCGCCTCCTGCCACGGCGGCAGCACCTCCTTCTCGATGCGATCGGCGAGGCCGGCGGGGTCGAGGCGGTGCTCGCGCACGTCCTTCAGCGCGCCGTTGTAGCGATCGAAGCAGTCCTTCTCGACCTGTTCGAAGCGCTCGAGCTCCGCCTGGGCGTCGGCCCGCGCGTGCGGCAAGAGCCGCGGCCCGCCGAACAGCAGCACCGCGGCGAGCGCCATCACCCCGGCGACGTTCGGCCAGCTCGTGCGTTCGCTCGCGCGGATCGGCCGGGCGAGCGCGAGGCCGCAGAGGAACCCGGTCGCCAGGCCGCCGAAGTGCGCCGCCATGTCGATGCCCTTGATGCGCGCGCCGTAGAGCACGTTGTAGATGACGAAGCCCGCGGCGCTGCGCGTGAGCCGCTCGAGCCGCACGCGCGGGATCGATTTGCCCTCGCGCACGATCACCGCGATGAGCGCGCCGTACACGCCGAAGACCGCGCCGGAGGCGCCGGCGCTGACCACGTCCGGCGACCACCACAGGCTCGCCAGGCTGCCGCCGATGCCGCTCGCCAGGTACATCGCGGCGAACCCGGCGTTGCCAAGGAGCCGCTCGACCAGCCGGCCGGCGTCGGCGAGCACGATCATGTTCATCAGGATGTGGAAGACGCCGATGTGCACGAACGTGCAGGTGATCATCCGCCACCACTCGCCGCCGAGCGTCTTCGGCGCGAAATCGGCGCCCCAGGTGAGCAGGCTCGCCACCGTCGGGCTCATGAAGTCGACCCCGGTGGCGATCATGATCGCGAACACGGCGACGTTGGCGGCCACCAGCGCCCAGGTGACGAACACCCGCGGCGTCATCCGCTGCAGGGCAAGCTCGAACTGGCCGAGCGCCGCGGCGGACTCGGGGCTCGGGACGTAGCCGGCTTCGCTCATGGGGGCCGGGAATCATGGCACCGGCTCGCCTGTTTGGCGATTGCTCTGTTTCTAGCGAATTGCTACCCTCCCGCGCCCGCGAAGAGCGCGCGGATCGAGGAGATCACCATGGCGACCAACGGCCAGCAAAAGCAGCAGAACGTTTCCGGCCTGCAAATTTCCGGTGGCGCGGCCATCGTCGCGCCGGCGTCGGCGTTTCAAGGGGCGATCCCGGCGAACGCCCTGGTGGTCGTGCCGATCACCAAGCCGACCGACGAGATGAAGGAGAAGCTCGAGCAAGGCCCGCTGGTGGTGACGAACGACCAGATGTGGCAGCTCCTCGGCTTCAACGGCCCCGCCGTGCAGGTGATGGACGATCAAGGCCGGCCGATCGCCATCGGCCTCGAGGACCTGCTCGACGGCCTCGACAAGCACTGGCAGGAGAACCCGAACGACCTCGGTCGCGGCCGCATCTTCGCGCAGGAGCTGCTCAAGCATCAGCGGCTGCAGCGCGCCGAGCAGGTGCTGTCGAAGCTCGTCGCCAAGGGCGGCACCGGCGACGACTGGCTCGCGCTCGGCATCGCCCAGCTGCAGCAGGACAAGCTCGACAAAGCCGAGGGCACGCTCAAGGGCGCGGCCAACCTGCTGAAGGACAACCCCTACCCGGTGCTGCACCTGGCGCGGCTCTACTCGAAGAAGGGCGACGTCAAGCTCGAGGACGAGCACGTCGACAAGGCGATCGCGCTCGACGGCGGCTGCGTCGACGCCTGGGCGTACCTCTACCAGACCAACCGCGACCGCAGCGACGAGGAGAAGGCCATCGCGCTGGTCGAGGAGCGCGCCAAGGGCCAGAAGAACGCCGCCCCGTGGGTGGCGCTCCAGGGCTTCTACTCGCAGAAGGACGAGACGCGCGACAAGGCGATCGGCTTCGCCGAGCGCGGGGTCGAGGCCAACGACGGCGATCCGATCGCCCTGCTCTGCCTGTCGGCGCTCTACGGCCAGGCCGGCAAGCTCGAGAAGGTGGTCGAGCTCCTCGGCAAGCACGAGTCGAAGATGACCGGCAACGTGCACCTGGCGAACAACTACTTCGAGGCGCTGTTCCAGACGCGGCAGATCGACAAGGTGACGCGCCTGCTCAACGCGCTCGCCGGCTCGAACAACAAGGAAGTGAAGCAGTTCGCCATCCAGCGCTCGCAGCTCGTCGCGCAGTTCCTGCAGCAGCAGCAGCAGCGGCTGGCCGCGGCCGCCAAGGCGTGACCGCGGAGGAGCTCGATCCCCAGCCGGCGAAGGCCGCGGCGTTCGTGTGGCCGACCGCCCGGCAGGCGCTCGTCGTGGCGGCCGTCACCACGCTGGTGGTGACGATCGCGTCGCGCGTCCTGCCCGACGATTGGGCGAACATCGCCGTGGCCGCGACCTTCCTCGGCGCGACGTGGATCGTCGCGCTCCGCGGCGACACGGTCACCGTGCGCGCCTATGGCCTGTCGCTCGCGGGGCTGTTCGAGCCCGAGGCGATCGACTGGCGGCGCGTCGCCCGCGACGCGGCGCGCTCGCTCGGCTGGGTGCTCCTGTTCGCGCTGCTGTGTTTCCCGCCGTTCGCCGTGGGCTACCAGCGCATGTGGGCGCCCGACCGGACCTTCGCCTTGCTCGTGCCGCGCGATGCGCTCGATCGTGTCGCCGGCCAGCTCCTCGTCATTGCCTTACCCGAGGAGGCTTTCTTCCGCGGATACCTACAAAGCGCGCTCGACGGGCGCTGGGGCGCGCGCTGGCGCATCCTCGGCGCGGACCTCGGGCCGGGCTGGATCGTCTCGGCGGCGATCTTTGCGGTGGGTCACGTGCTCACCATCCCGGCCGCCGGCAGGCTCGCGGTGTTCTTTCCCGCGCTCGCCTTCGGCTGGTTGCGCGCGCGCACCCGCGGCATCGGCGCAGGCGTCGCGTTTCACGCCGCGTGCAATCTGTTGTCGCAAATGCTCGCGTTTGGTTACCGATTGCAGACACCCTGACAGGGATCGTCGCTGCGTACGATTTGCCCGCAAGGCCGGAAAAAACGCACTATTCTGAGCTTGGGCTCGGGACCGATGCACACCCGAACATGACACATCGCGTGCTGGTCGTTGACGACGACGACGATCTTCGCTGGACCGTCTGTGAGCTGTTGCAGGATGCGGGTTACGATCCGATCGGCGCAAGCGACGGGCAGGCCGCGCTCGAGGAGCTGCGCAAGCGGCCGAACGGCTGCTGCCTCGTGCTGCTCGATCTGATGATGCCGACGATGGACGGCTGGGAGTTCCGCGCGGCGCAGATGAAGGATCCGGAGATCGCCGGCGTGCCCGTGGTGGTGATGACCGCCGGGCGCAACCTCGATCTGAATCCGATCTCCGCGGCCGACATCCTCTACAAGCCGATCGGCCTCGATCGCCTGCTCGAGGCGGTGAGCCGCTACTGCCAGCGCAGCGCCACCACCAAGCCGTAGATCGCCAACGCCAGCACCACCGCGGCGAACAGGATCAGCGCGGGCGGCGAGCGGCGCGGCGCCGGGCTGCGCTTGCCGGCGTCGAGCTCGCTCATGGCGAGGATGGCGATCGCCGCCAGGCGCTTGTGGATCAGCTCCGCGGCCTCGGCGCCGGCGCGCTCCTTCTCCTCGCGGTAGCGGCGGGCCGCCTCGGGCAAGCGGCCGCTCTGGCGGCAATGCTCGATGAACGCGCGCTGCGGCTCGTCGGCGGCGAAGTCGGCGCGCGCCTTCTGCCACAGCGCCTCGGTCACCGCGTCGTCCGCGCTCATGGGGCGCGGCCCCGCGGCCCGCGCTCGAGCTCGCGCTTCAGCTCGGCGGTGAGCTTGAAGTACTCGCTGCGCTCGTAGCGGCGGTTCAGCAGGTGGAACTCGCGCCCGGACAGGCCGACGCAGCCGAAGCAGTAGCGGCAGTCGTCGCAGTCGCTGCAGTGCTCGAGGTAAGCCGAGCGCGAGCAGCGCTCGCTGGCGCGGCAATGGGTGCAGCCGACGAGCCCGCGCGAGGCGAAGCAATGGTTCGAGTCGACCAGGCCGTCGCTGTCCACGCAGTAGTTGCAGCGCACGAGCTCGTTCGAACCCTTGCAGAAGGTGCAGTCGCTGCAGCGCTCGCAGCCGCTGCACTCGACGCAGCGCACGTTGCCGCTGCGCGAGGCATGCTCGCGCCGCAGCCCCGCGAGCGCGCCCTCGAACTCGTCTCGCCGCATCGGGCCAGGATGCCCGGGCTAGACCGCGCCGTCGACGGTCTCGTCGCTGTCGACCCGCGCCGGGGCGGGCGCCTCGCGGCCGTGGAGGAACCGGCGCAGCTCGCCGGCGGCGCGCTTGGTGCCCGGCTCCTCGGCGAGCTCCTCGATGCGGCGCAGGCGCGACTCGAGCACCGCGCGCCGCTCCGGCAGCGCCTCCTCGAGGATCGTCCGCAGCGTGCCGATGGCGTCGGCGACCTTGGTCTCGTCGCGGTGCTCGAGCATCTGGAGCCACGCCTCCTGCGTGCGCGGCAGCTCGAACCCCTCCTTG
>JACXTT010009375.1_pt1 | contig 13376 bp, 12 predicted proteins | sample 9270951 | NCBI WGS metagenome assembly JACXTT01 (sample SAMN15532306, study PRJNA645909) | rock metagenome | isolation source: weathered quartz diorite | place: Puerto Rico | collected 2017-06-21
ATGCCGTGAAGGCCGACATAGGCTGCCGATACGGGTTGCACCAGAACATGCTTTGAATGTCCTGTTGAGTCAGCGCCGACCGTCGCCTCGACCGCTCCCATGAGGGCGCTTTTGAATTGCAGCACCCGATTGCCGTCGCTCGATGTTCCTTCAGGAAAGAGCACGAGCGCGTCACCAGCAAGGAGGCGCTCGCGAATTTGATCCCGCGCCTGACCGGTCTTGGTGCGACGCGCACACCCTGCCGAAAAGGTTTATTTGGGGTTTGAGGGCCTAAGTAAAGTGAAAGCGGCGCGGAAAGGAGGTGGAAAGACAAGGATGATTGCCGTCGCAGGCTGCGTGGAACAGGCAGAGGGTGCCGAGATCATCGCGCGTCAGCCGGCCGTCGATATCGTCGTAGGGCCGCAATCCTACCATCGCCTTCCCGAGATGATCGCTCAGATCGCGCGCGGCTGGGGCCACGCGTTGGAGACCGACTTCCCTGCCGAAGACAAATTCGACTCACTTCCACACGACGTCTCGTCGTCCGGCTCGACGGCTTTTCTGACGGTGCAGGAAGGTTGCGACAAATTCTGCACGTTTTGCGTCGTTCCATATACGCGCGGGAGCGAATATTCGCGCCCGGTGTCGCGGATCGAAGCGGAGGCTCGAGGGTTCGTTGCTCGCGGCGTCCGAGAGATCACGCTGCTCGGCCAGAACGTTAATGCGTATCGTGGACTGGGACTGGATGGCGAACGATGGAGTCTTGCGGCACTCCTGAATCGTCTCTCGGGGATCGAGGGCATCGCGCGATTGCGCTACACCACAAGCCATCCGCGCGACATGAGCGACGACCTGATCGAGGCGCATCGCAACCTCGACGCTCTCATGCCTTACCTCCATTTGCCGGTGCAGTCGGGTTCCGACAGAATCCTTGGTGCAATGAACCGTAAGCACAGCGCCGATGATTATCGCCGCCTCGTCGAGAAGATTCGGTCGGTGCGGAGCGACATCGCCCTCTCATCGGACTTTATTGTCGGATTCCCGGGTGAGAGCGACAAGGATTTCGAAGCCACGCTCTCCCTCGTGCGTGACGTAGGCTACGCGCAAGCTTTCTCCTTCAAGTACAGCCCCCGCCCGGGAACACCCGCAGCGGCGGAGCCAAAACAGATTTCGGATCGGGTAAAGTCGGACCGCCTTCAAGCGTTGCAGATGCTCCTCGAACGGCAACAAGCGGCGTTCAATGATTCCTGTGAAGGCAGGACGATGGATGTGTTGTTCGAAAAGCCGGGCCGGCGGCAGGGGCAGGCCGTGGGACGCAGTCCTTGGCTTCAATCGGTTCACGTCGAGCAGGCCGAACACCTGATCGGCGAGATTCATCAGGTCAGGATTGATGAGGTTCTCCCGAACAGCCTGAAAGGCAGCCTCGCCTGCGCGTCTCTTCCGTCTCGGATGGAGGTGATCGCGCATTGAGCGTGGCCAGCAAGCGAAAGACGGCTCGCGAGCAGACGACGCTCGAGTTCCCGGACAACAAGCTGCTTGTAAGCCTTTCGGGCGCGCATCAGCGGAATTTCGTGCGTCTGGAGCAGAAACTCGGCGTGAGAGTGGCGACGCGCGGCAATCTAGTTGCGGTCGAGGGACCACAGGATGCGCGCGGCCGCGCCGTCAGCGTATTGCGAGCGCTTTACGCGCGACTCGAGACCGGAGAAGGCGCAGGCCCCGAAGAGGTCGACGCCGAGATCCGCTTCGTCACGGATGGTTCTGCGAGGGCTTTGGCCGGAGAGTTCGGCTCGCCGACGGTCAAGACCGCCGGCTCGCGCGTCACGCGGGCGCGTTCGCCGGCCCAGGCCGCGTATCTGGATCTCATGCGCACCCATCCGCTCGTTTTCGGCGTGGGCCCGGCCGGAACGGGAAAGACCTATCTCGCCGCTGCGTTTGGCGCGCACCTACTTCACGAAAGGCGCGTCGAACGGCTCATTCTCTCACGGCCCGCGCTCGAAGCTGGCGAACGTCTTGGATTTCTTCCCGGCGATCTCAAAGAGAAGATCGATCCCTATCTGCGCCCTCTATACGACGCGTTGTTCGACGTCATGGGCGAGCAATGCGTCCGCCTGATGGAGCAGGGAACGATCGAAGTCGCCCCGCTCGCTTTCATGCGCGGCCGCACGCTGTCTCGCGCCTTCGTCATTCTGGACGAAGCGCAGAATTGCACCTCGGCGCAGATGAAGATGTTTCTCACGCGCCTCGGTGAGGATTCGCGCATGGTCGTCACCGGCGATCCGTCGCAGAGCGATCTTCCCGGCCGTCGAGCCGAGGGCCTCAACGAGGCGATGTCGATCCTGCACGAGGTTGAAGGTGCGGCGATTGCCCGCTTCAGCGAACGCGACGTCGTCCGTCATCCGCTCGTGACACGAATTGTCGCCGCCTACAACGCGGCAGGGGACATGCGCGAACGGTGAAGCCGCAAATCGAAATCATAATCGAAGAAAGGGAATGGTCGACATGCCGCGGCCTGTCCCGCCGGCTTGAAGATGCGGCTCGCTGTGCGCTCCGGCGCGGCGGCTGTCGCAAACGAGGCGTCAATCTTTCGATTCTGCTTGCCGGGAATTCACGGCTGAAAACGCTGAACACGAAATTCCGGGGGAAAAATAGGCCGACAAACGTGTTGTCGTTCGGGACGGTCGGCAGAACGGGCCATCTTGGCGATCTCGCGCTTGCCTACGGAATGAGCGCCAGTGAAGCGCGCGCGCAAGGCAAAACCCTTGCCGACCACGCAACACATCTTGTTGTGCATGGCGTGCTGCATCTCCTCGGATTCGATCATCAGACGGCGCGTGCGGCGGCAAAGATGGAGCCGCTCGAGATATCAATCCTAGCAGAGCTTGGGATTTCCGATCCTTACGCGGCGCGCGCGAAAGCGGCATAATCGCCATCCGCCATGAGCGATTCCATTTCAGATCGACCCCTTGCCGCCGAGAAGCCGTCTTCGCTTCTCAAATGGCTTGCGCATCTGCTGCATGGCGGCGACTCGGTCAGCCAGATGCGCGAGAGCCTCGAGGAAGTCATCGAGGAAAGCGAGCGGCAGAACATCACCCTGACCGCGCCCGAACGGAGGATGCCCGCTAATCTGCGCAAGCTTGGCGAACTCACCGTCAGAGACGTCATGGTGCCGCGGGCCGAGATCGTCGCGGTCGAGGAGGCAACGCCACTGGACGGACTCGTCGCGATTCTTCGGGAAGCTCAGCATTCGCGCCTTCCCGTTTATCGCGAGACGCTCGACGACCCAACCGGGCTCGTGCACATCAAGGACGTGCTGGCTCTCGTCGAGGAACGCGGAGACGGGCAGTTTGGATGGCGGGACGCACCGATCGCGCGCATCAAGCGCGAGCTCCTGTTCGTTCCTCCGTCGATGCCACTACTCGATCTCCTGTTGAAGATGCAGACCACGCACACGCATATGGCGCTCGTGGTTGACGAGTATGGCGGCACCGACGGGCTCATCTCGATCGAGGACATCATCGAGGAAATCGTGGGGGAGATCGCCGACGAGCACGACGACGATGAAATCCACGTCAAGAAATTCGACGACGGAATCTTTCTAGCCGATGCACGCATGGGGCTCGAAGAGTTCTCTCGCGAAACCGGCGTTGCTCTCGGAGGAGAGGAGACCGACGAGAATGTGGACACGTTGGGCGGTCTGGTCGTTTCAGTCGTGGGGCGCGTTCCCCAGCGCGGCGAAATCGTCACGCTGCCATCGGGCCACGAGTTCGAGATTCTCGAGGCCGATCCTCGCCGCGTTCGGCGCCTGCGCATTCGGCCTCCGGTAACCCCGCGCACTGCGGCGGACGAGACCGTCGAATGAAGCTCGATCCGCTGGTCAAGGCCGGCGATTTCCTGCGCGGGCTCGACGGTTGGCGCGCGCGCGGAGTGGCATTCCTCAGCGGGTTTTCCAGCGCGCTCGCCTTTGCTCCAATTAATCTGTTTCCGTTCCTGCTCGTCGCCACCGCCACGCTCGTGCTTCTGATCGATGGCGCGCATGCACGACCGAGATCTGTGCGCAACGCCGCCATATTGGGCTGGTTCTGGGGCTTCGGCGCGTTTCTAAGCGGACTCTATTGGGTGGGGTACGCATTCATGGTCGACCCCACGGCGCATGCGTGGCAGCTGCCCTTCGCCGTCGTGTTCCTCACGGGCGGCCTCGCCCTCTTCCCAGCGGTTGGGGTGGCATTTGCGTCCCTCGTCTGGAGCAACGGCGAGTCCCGATTATTCGTCTTCGCAGCCGCCTTCGGATTGGGAGAGTGGCTCCGGGGACATGTGCTCACCGGTTTTCCCTGGAATATTGCCGCCTATGGTTGGGGCGCATCGCTCGGCGTCCTTCAAAGCGTGGCGCTGATCGGCGCCTATGGCCTCACGCTCCTGACGATGTTTTTCGGCGCGGCGCTGGCAGAATTGTTCTCGCCAAGACCGCGCGTCCGCGTTCCAGCCGCAATTGCCGCGCTCTTCGTCGCGATCTGGATCGGCGGTGATGTGAGACTCGCATCGACTGCTGCGGCCGACGTTCCCGGCGTGACGCTCCGCATCGTCCAACCCAATGTCCCGCAAGCAGAGAAGTACAAACGCCAATTCGTGCTCCGGAACTGGGACAGGCTCCTTACGCTCAGCGCCGGCAGTTCTAGGGCAACCATCACGCATCTCATCTGGCCTGAAGCTGCTCCGCCCTTTCTTCTCCAGCGGGAGCCCGTCGCGATCGATCAGATCGAAAGGCTTGGAGCTCGGGGACTCACGCTGATCACAGGCGGCGAGCGTGTTGTCTTCACAGGGGACAACGACATCCGCTTCTACAATTCGCTTTTCATCTTCGGGCAAAACGGCCGGGTCACCGGCGTCTACGACAAATTCCACCTTGTTCCCTTCGGGGAATATGTGCCTTTCGCGTCGCTGCTCAATCATGTCGGCGTCACGAAGCTGACAAGGGGCGAAGCGGGCTTCAGCGCCGGCGATGGTCCTCAGACTTTCGCAGTCCGGGGTGCGCCGCCGGCTGGGCCGCTCATCTGTTACGAAATCTTGTTCCCGGGCGCGGTCGTTGGTGTGCAAAGACCCGGTTGGTTCGTCAACGTGACAGACGACTCGTGGTTCGGACCGTCGACGGGGCCCTACCAGCATCTTTTGACAGCGCGGGTGCGTGCCATCGAGGAAGGAATCCCTGTCGCGCGTGCGGCCAATACAGGAATTTCCGCTGTAATCGATCCTCTAGGCCGTACTAAAGCCACACTTCCGCTTGATGAAATGGGTGCGCTTGATGCGCCGCTTCCGGCGGCCATCGCGCCGACACCCTATGCACGGTTCGGTGACGCTGGCTTCTGGTTGTTGCTGGTCGCATTTGGGCTGACAGGAGTGGCACCACGACGAAAATGATCCCTACGGAGGATACGGATTGTCTTCCGTTCGCGGCATCTGGACGATAGGTCCGGAAAAAAACAACAAGGAGTTCTGGGTAAGGACCGTGCCAAAAAAACAAGCCAATCCAATTGATGCTCAGGTCGGCAACCGCGTACGGCTGCGACGCATGTTGATTGGCATGAGTCAGGAGCGCTTAGGAGAATTGCTCGGCCTCACCTTTCAACAGGTCCAAAAGTACGAGAAGGGCGTGAATCGAATCGGTGCGGGACGGCTCTTCGAGGTCTCGCGCATTCTGGGTGTTCCGATCGACTATTTCTATGAAGGCGTGAACGGACAACATGCCCCCGGCGTCCACGGCCACAACGCGACGCAGGCGACACCGCCGATCATGGAGTTCGTGTCGAGCGGAGAGGGTCTGCAGCTGTCCCTCGCATTCATGCGGATCAAGGATCCCAAGGTGCGAAAGCGGATGATCGACCTCGTGAAGAGCCTTGCAGAGGACGGTGAGAAGGAAAACTAGCTTCTGCGCTGGGCCTTCTCGGCCAGACCCGACTGACGTTCCCTCCGGGCGAGCTCAGCGTAGACATCCTTCGGCTTGATGCCGCAGGCGGCCCATACGACGAGCAAATGGTAGATCAGGTCGGCTGACTCTGATTTAAGCGCGCGCTTGTTCTTGGCGACCGCCGCGAGCGCGGTCTCGACGCTCTCCTCGCCAAGTTTCTTCGCGCATTGGGCCACGCCCTTCTTCAGAAGCCTGGCGGTATAGGACTTCGACGGATCTGCCTTCTTGCGCGACGCGATTGTCTTGAACAGGCGATCGACAGGATGCGTTTTCTTCATTCGAGGCCGCGCGGGTTAAATTGGAAGGGCGCCGTTCTTACCACAACCGCGCGCGGGCACCATCAGTGCGGTTTTCTTGGCAGAGGTACGACGCCGAGCAGGTCGCAGGTCCAATTCAATGCGGGAAAAAGCTGCAGGCGCTGTATCCACCTGAGGCGCGGTAGGAGTGGCAAGTCGGGCTCGCCGGCGCGCGCGGCAAAGAAGCCAGCGACAGTCGCTGCCGCAACCGCAATCTTATCATCGTCAAAGCGCAGCCCCGAAGCCTGCTTGTAGGCTTTCAGGCCGTCGGCCGGTGCCGGCCCGCCTTCGCCCGCGACACTCGGAAGAAAGAACGCGACGTCAATCAATGCCGGACCGAATGCGAGATACGGCCAGTCGACGAGGCGAACATCGTCATCGCTGAAGAGGAGGTTATCCGAGCGAACGTCGAGGTGGATCCAGGAGCACGGACCGTCGAGCAACGACCTGGCCAAATCTTCCATGCCCACTAGTCGTTCGAAGTTTGTGTCGAACCACTTTGCCGCGCCCTCATCGAAGAGCGATAGAAGTCTCTCGCGCGCAGCACTGTCGCGGGAAAGCGACCCCCAGCCCAGTTCGGGATTGAAGAGATTGAAACCGGAAGCGTCCTCTGCTCGGTTGAGAACTCTTAAGGCCCGATCGGGCGTGCTCGCATGAAATCGCGCCAGAAGTTTGATCGCTCTCTGCAGTGAGGCGCCATCCCATGGCGGGATGTCCTTTGTGCGCTCGACGCTGTCAAGCACGAGCATGTGCCAGTCGCCGTCGTCGGCGCTGCCGCGATATTTCGGCGCAAAGCCGGCGAGTTCCGGGAACAACTCGTAGTTGGCACGCTCAAGCAGAAGAGCCGCCCGCCCTGCGTCGGTCTGGCTGGGATGGGCGCCCTTGCAGAAGAACTTTTTGTTTTCGGACGTGGTTAGAATAAACGTCGCAGAAGGTCCGAAACCGCCGCGGACGATTTCCGCCGCCGCGATCCGAGCACCGATAAGAGTCTCGATCTCGGCACGCAAGCCCTTCGGAACATCACTCCAACTGGGCTTCGGTTCTTGGCCCGGAGCGCTTCTCAATTGCCGCGCTCTTCGAGCAGCCGTCGAGCAATGACGTTGGCCTGAATCTCCGCTGCGCCCTCGAAGATGTTGAGGATGCGCGCGTCACAGAGCACGCGGCTGATCGGGAATTCCAGCGCAAATCCGTTGCCGCCGTGAATTTGAAGCGCGTTGTCCGCGCAGGCCCAGGCGACTCGGGCCCCAAGCAGCTTCGCCATCCCGGCTTCGAGGTCGCAACGTCTGCCCTCGTCCTTCTCGCGTGCAGCGTAGTAGGCGATCTGACGAGCAATGGTGATCTCGACGGCCATCATCGCGAGCTTGTCGGAGACCCGAGGGAACTCGATCAGCGCCTTACCGAATTGGTGGCGCTCGAGCGCATAGCGGAGTCCGAGATCCATGGCGGCCAACGCGACACCCACGGCGCGTGCAGCGGTCTGGATGCGCGCGGACTCGAAGGTTTGCATCAATTGCTTGAAGCCCTGACCTTCTTCCTCGCCCAAGAGGTTCTTCGCCGGCACTTCGAAGCCGTCGAAGCCGATCTCGTATTCCTTCATCCCGCGGTAGCCGAGCACCTTGATCTCGCCGCCGGTCATGCCCTTTGCGGGAAACGGATCTTCGCCTACCCCGCGCGGCTTTTCCGCGAGGAACATGGATAGGCCCCTATATCCGGGCGCGTCCTGTTTCGTGCGCACGAGCAGGGTCATCATGTCGGCGCGCGCGGCATGAGTGATCCAGGTCTTGTTGCCGTAAATCCTGAACACGTCGCCGTCGCGTACGCCGCGGCACTTGAGTTCGGCCACGTCCGATCCGCCCGCTGGCTCGGTGAACACCGCCGTCGGCAGGACCGCGCCGCTTGCGATCAGGGGCAGCCAATGATCCTTCTGCGCTTTCGTGCCACCATTCAGGATCAGCTCGGCTGCGATTTCCGAGCGCGTGGCCAGGGAACCCACGCCGATATATCCGCGCGATAGTTCTTCGGAGACAACGCACATCGCGGTTTTCGAGAGCCCCGCGCCGCCATAGCTCTCTGGAATCGTGAGCCCGAACACGCCGAGCTGGGACAGCTCCGAGATGAGCTCGAGCGGGATGAGCTCGTCCCGCAAATGCCATTGGTGTGCGAACGGGGTAACCTTGTCCTGCGCAAGTCGGTAGAATTGCTCGCGGATCAGGCTCAAGGTCTCGTCAAGACCCGGTTCGCCTACGAACATCGCGCCTTCGTGCTTGGCCATGTAGGCAGCGATGCCCCCGCGCACTTCGCGCGACGCGCCACGCTTCGCAAGCGCTCCAACTGTTGGCGTCCAGAAAGCGGCGGTGTCTTCGTCGGAAAGGCCCAGATCGTAGGGCCGCGCGATTTCGTTCTGGCTCATCGGAATGCCGCCGACGATCTGAACCAGGTATTCGGCGAAACCCGCCTCGAGGAGAAGCCGCTCGATCTCCGTGAAGCGCTTTTCCACGTGAAGCATGCGTGCCCAGCGTGCAAGCTGTCTCAGGCACTCGACATAGGTGGCGAGCCACGCAAGTCCATGCGTGGCGCGTTGCTCGTCATCGAGGCGCTTGGTGTCGATGCGCCCGTCGCGAACGACCTTGCCGGCCACGCGCGACTCTGCTGCGGCAAGGAAGCGCTCGGCCGCGCCGACGGCGTCGTCGCATTGATTGAAGAGGTCGGTAATCGCGGTCATGGAAAGCACAATAAATCGTTCTTTGCCTCAGGGGCGAAGAACTCTACTTCTTTCCCGACTCGATGACGTCCTCGAACGTGCGAAGCCCCGGCCGTTGGGCGTTTACTAGCACCGCCATATTTCCAGGAAGATGTTCGTTCTTCCACATTTTCGTGTGGGCACGCGGAATGTCTTCCCACGAGAACACTTCCGACATGCACGGATCGATGCGCCGCTCAACGACCAGGCGGTTGGCCTGCGCGGCTTGGTAGAGATTGGCGAAATGCGATCCCTGTACGCGTTTCTGGCGCATCCAGACGTACCGGGCGTCGAAGGTGAGATTGTATCCCGTCGTACCGGCGCAGAAGACGACCATGCCGCCTCGCTTCACCACCAGGCACGACACCGGGAAGGTCTGCTCGCCGGGATGCTCGAACACCATGTCGACGTCATTGCCTTTGCCGGTGACGTCCCAGATCGCCTTGCCGAACTTGCGCGCCTCTTTCGTCCACACGTCGTACTCAGGCGAGCCGACCTTCGGCATCTGGCCCCAGCAATTGAAGTTCTTGCGATTGATCACGCCTTTGGCGCCGAGCGAGAGCACGAATTCACGTTTGGTCTCGTCTGAAATCACGCCGATGGCGTTTGCGCCGGATACGGCGCAAAGCTGAACAGCAAAGGACCCGAGCCCGCCGCTTGCTCCCCATATGAGCACGTTGTGGCCGGGCCTCAGGATGTGCGGCCTGTGACCAAAGAACATTCGATAGGTTGTAGCAAGCGTGAGCGTATAGCAGGCGGACTCTTCCCAGGTGAGGTGCTTCGGCCGCTCCATCAGCTGGCGGTCCTGCACGCGAGCAAACTGCGCGAATGAACCGTCGGGCGTTTCGTAACCCCAAATCCGTTGCGACGGCGAGAACATCGGATCGCCGCCATTGCATTCCTCGTCGTCGCCGTCGTCCTGATTGCAGTGGACGACGACTTCGTCGCCGATCTTCCAGCGGGTGACCTTCGATCCAACCGCCCAGACGATGCCCGATGCGTCGGAACCCGCGACATGGAAGGGATTCTTGTGACCGTCGATCGGTGAGATCGGCGTGCCAAGTCCCGCCCAGACACCGTTGTAGTTCACGCCGGCGGCCATCACGAGAATCAGAACCTCGTGGGAGTCGAGAGCCCAGGTCGGTACGACCTCGATCTTCATGGAGTCTTCGGGCGGGCCGTGGCGATCCTTGCGGATCGCCCATGCGTACATGTTCCGCGGCACATGGCCGAGCGGCGGAATCTCGCCGATCTCGTAAAGATCCTTGTAGACTTCAAGCGTCGGCTTCACGCCAGCAGGCTGAGCCATGATCCCTCAACTCCTCGAAATCCCTGGGGCAACGTCTGGATTGCCTTCTCGGTGGCGAAGTAAGCCGCGTGGTCTGTTGCAATGCAACAAAAAAGTTCCGAAAGTGTCATATTGCCCGTGGGCAACGTAATTTTGTTGCTGTGCTCGAAATGGGCGTCAGTTGGTGAAATCAGAGATGTCCCACGGTTTTCTGTTGCGCCGTGCCGTTTGCGGAACTCCTTCCGAACGTGCTGCATTGCAACCTGTTAGGCGCTAACCCAACGTCATGAACGAAACGCGCGACAAGCCCTGGATCTTCCGCACCTATGCGGGCCATTCGAGCGCGGCCGCCTCGAATGCGCTCTATCGCGGAAATCTCGCGAAAGGGCAGACCGGACTTTCCATTGCTTTCGATTTGCCGACGCAGACCGGTTACGACAGCGACCATCCTCTGGCAAAGGGCGAAGTCGGCAAGGTTGGCGTCCCCGTCTCGCATCTCGGCGACATGCGCACGCTGCTCGACGGCATTCCGCTCGACAAGATGAACACATCGATGACGATCAACGCGCCGGCAGCATGGCTGCTCGCGCTCTATATCGCCGTCGCCGATGAACAGCGCGCAGCGCGCGCATCACTCACGGGAACGACGCAGAACGACATTATCAAGGAGTATCTGGCGCGCGGGACGTACATCTTTCCGCCAAAACCCGCCTTGCGTCTGACGACCGACACGATCGCGTTCACGACGGCCGAGCTGCCCAAATGGAATCCGATCAATCTGTGCTCCTATCACCTTCAGGAAGCGGGCGCCGATGCGGTGGAAGAGGCGGCATTCGCATTGGCGGCAGCGATCGCAGTTCTCGATACGGCCAAGGCACGCGGTGCAATTCCAGCACGGGAATTCCCCAAGGCTGTTGGGCGAATCAGCTTCTTCGTCAATTCCGGGGTCAAGTTCATCACCGAGATCTGTAAGCTACGTGCGATGGGAAACGTGTGGGACGAGATCACACGCGAGCGCTACGGCGTCACCGACCCGAAGCTCGGGCTCTTTCGCTATGGCGTCCAGGTGAACTCGCTCGGCCTGACCGAACAGCAGCCGGAAAACAATGTCTATCGCGTTCTCTTCGGCATGCTCGGCGTGACGCTCTCCAAGAACGCACGTGCCCGCGCTGTGCAATTGCCGGCCTGGAACGAGGCACTCGGTCTGCCGCGTCCCTGGGACCAGCAATGGTCGTTGCGTCTGCAGCAGATCGCCGCGTTCGAGAGCGACATGCTCGAATATGACGACATCTTCGATGGTTCGAAGGTGGTCGAAGAGAAAGTCGCGACGCTGACGACACAGATTCGCGACGAGATCACGCGGATCGAGGAATTGGGCGGCGCCGCTTCGCAAGGCGCTCTGGAATACATGAAGGAGCGCCTGGTTCGCTCGAATGCGGCCCGCATCGAGGCGATTGAAGCGGGGAGCGAAATCCGCGTTGGCGTCAACGCTTATACCGAGACCGAACCGTCGCCTCTAACCTCGGGCAATGGCCACTTCCTTGCGGTGGACGAGAGAGCCGAGCACGAACAGATCGCACGCCTCAATGACTGGCGTGCGCGGCGTGACGGCAGAGCAGCAGCAGCGGCGCTGGAAGCGCTCGAGCGCGCGGCGCGCGAGGATGTCAATCTGATGCCGCCGTCGATCACGTGCGCCAAAGCCGGTGTCACAACCGGCGAATGGGCAGGCGCTCTCCGCCGCGTGTTCGGCGAGTACCGGGCGCCGACGGGTGTTGCAGCATCCGCGCCGCAGCGCAACGACGAGCGCATCGGGGTCCTTCGCGAAGAGGTTGCTCTGGCATCCAAGAAACTCGGCCGCAAGCTAACCTTCGTTGTCGCAAAGCCCGGTCTCGACGGCCACTCAAATGGCGCCGAGCAGATCGCGATACGCGCACGCGATATCGGCATGGACGTTGCCTACAACGGCATTCGGTTCTCACCTGACGAGATCGTCGCGGCCGCTACGGAAAAGAAACCACATCTCATCGGCCTCTCGATTCTCTCGGGTAGCCACGTGTCGCTCGCTCGCGAAGTCGTGACGAAACTGAAGGCCGCCGGCCTCGACAAGGTGAAGGTCGTTGCAGGTGGCATCATCCCGCCGGAAGATGAAGCGCAGCTTCGCGCAGCTGGCGTCGCCGCCGTCTTCAGCCCGAAAGACTACGACCTGAACGCGATCATGCATGGACTGATAGAACTCGCGCTCAAGTGATTGCTGACACGCAGTCACACACAGCGCGTGAGTTCTCGCCCGAATTTCAAGCCCTCTCAGGGGCCAAATATTTTGCGGGATTCTCAGCAGTACGATGCTTCCGGCGCCGCGTCTGATTCTTTCGTTGTCAGACAACCACTTGCCGCGCGAGGTGCGAGCCGCCGAGGAACTTCTCTACGCGTTCGACCGGAGCATTATGGCGGCGCTGCCGCGCCTCTGCCTCTTTCTTGCCGGATGGTTAACGCCTAATTTACCACAATCAGGCGGGGCATTACGCATTCCTACACGCTGGGGGCGATTATGGCATCACAGCAAGACGATGATTCACAAAATGGCGGCCGATTTCGGCTACGCAGCCCGCGACAACGCCAGGCGCTGAGTAACGAACTCTTCCACGGTCTTTCGCCAGAGGAGTTCGACCAGGAAGCCAAACGCCTCGCCGAGCTCGAGGCTCTGACGCCGCAGGTTCGCGCCAGGATGAAGGCGCAGCTGATCGAACGTCTGAAGACTCCCGTCGATGCGCCGACCTGGGGTCCCGACTGGGTGAAACACGGCGAGCGCGTCTCCGCCCGCGCCCAGAAAAAGAAAAATCCGTTCGCAAAGATGTTTTCTCGCTCCAGAAACGGCGACGACGACGAAGAAGTCGAGCTTCCGGTCCTCACCGACGACGAGCGTGACGACTCGCAAGTGATCACACGCAATATGGAGAAGAGTCGGCAGGTCGCACACTATCGTCCGCTTTACGCGATCGCGATCGTACTCGCGCTTGGCATCGCTCTTCTCGCGATGTTCGTGGACTATCAAATCATTCGCGGCGACGTCTGGACGCGTGCGCTCTCCAACGAGTTCATGGTCGTACCCGCAAG
>JACXTT010009376.1_pt1 | contig 13376 bp, 9 predicted proteins | sample 9270951 | NCBI WGS metagenome assembly JACXTT01 (sample SAMN15532306, study PRJNA645909) | rock metagenome | isolation source: weathered quartz diorite | place: Puerto Rico | collected 2017-06-21
GTGCCTGTGTGTTGGGGTTCTTGACCGGGGAACTTTGCAGGTTCTCTGCCTGCCAGTAAGTCGCAGTGCCATCATAACCGGGGACCTTCACCGCGTATTTCACAGTGGGCTGACCGGCGAGGTTCTCCCGGCCAATCTCCTTCTTCTCCAGCCGCCCGATTTTCTCCTGTGCCTGCTGCTGGACGCCCTCGGTCTTGGGCACGGCCATCTCGACAAACGACTTCATGCCCGGAAACCCCAGTGTGAGCGGCTTGCCGGGCAAGTAGATGAAGAACAACCGGTCCAGGCCCATGTCCTTGATGCTGGTGATGGCCTCGGGCGGCAGCTCGGCGCTCTTCACGTTCGCGAGGTTCAGCTCCCAGCGCATCTTGCCGTCGGCCATCGCCACGCCAAAGGGCAGCTTCATCGCCTCGCCGCCTTCCTTCGCCGGCAGCGTCAGCTCGACGCCCGCCGTGAACGCCCGTGTGTCGCTGAAGAACTCCGACAGCGCGGCGGCAAGGAACGGGGCCTGCGAGTTGATCGCAGGAATGCCACCGGCCTGCTGGGCCTGAAGAGCTGGAGCCGCGAGCAGCAACGACACGCAAAGGCTGGCGAGGAACTTCTTCATGATGCGGGGAAGGTCATGCTGGCGATGCGGTGCGGCAATCAGTTTCTTCCCGTAGCGGGCGAGGGCTTACTTCCCCGCTTCCTTCTTCGCCACCGTCCACTCGAACGTGAGCTTCACCTCGTCGCCGGTCTTGATGAGGCCGACGGCGGCGGTGGGCGACGGCGGGGTGATTTTGAAGTCGGTCATCTTCAGCGCGGTGGTGCCGATGAAGGAGATGCGCGACTGGTCCACGCGCCGTGCCATCGTCACGGGGAAGGCGATGTCCTTGGTCACGCCGGAAACCGTCAGGCTGCCCTTGGCCTCGAAATTCACAGCGGCGCCCTTCACATCCTTGAGCGAAAGCTCGGCGAGTTTGAAAACGATGCGCGGGTTTTCTTTCTCCTTCATCGCCTCCTGCATCACGGCGTCCATCGCCTTGCCGCTGCTGCACTTCAGCGAGCGCACGGCGACAAACGTCTCGCCCTTCGCGATGACCTTGCCGGGCTTGGCCTTGTCCGGGGCTTCCACCAGCGCGGCGTCCAGTTCGATGAACCCGCCGATGAGCTGGCTCTCCGCGTGCCAGTCGTGGATGGTCGAGGTGCCGTCCATGCGCATCTTGCTGCCCGGCTGCGACTCGAAACGGACAAGCGTCTGGGCGGACGCGGCAGTTGCGAGGCAGAGCAACGCGGCGCTCAGGCCGAGAAGTTGGGTCAGGCGATTTGTTTTCATCAAAGTGTGGTCAGCAATCGGATTGCGGCGCGATTGCAGCGGTTCGACGCGACGCCGTCAAACACCATTCGCCGCGCGGCTTGCCAACGCCCCGGCCCTGCGGGACAAACGCGCGTGCTCATCTTCCTCAATGGCCGGTTCGTCCCGGAAGAACAGGCGCTCGTGTCCGTCTTCGACCGCGGCTTCCTCTACGGCGACGGCCTCTTCGAGACGCTGCGCGTGATGAACGACGTGCCGTTGGATTGGGAGGGGCACTGGCGGCGGCTCGCTAATGGAGCGGAGACGCTGCAACTCAAACTGCCCTTCGCCTCCGATTACCTCCACGCGCAGGCCCGCGAACTCAGCCGACAAAACCAACTGCCCGATGCCATCCTCCGCCTCACGCTTTCACGCGGCGTCGGTCAACGCGGCTACTCCCCGCGCGGCGCGGACACGCCGACGCTCGTTATGGCGCTGCACCCTGCGCCGCCGCTCGGCCCAACCGCACCGCAGTGGAAGCTCCACACCGCCTCGCTGCGCGTGCCAGCGGGTGACGGACTCACCGCCTGCAAAACCGCGAACAAACTGCTATACGTCCTCGCCCGCGCCGAAGCCGAGGCCGCTGGAGCCGATGATGCGCTGTTGCTGAACAGCCGAGGTGAAGTGGTGGAGGCGGCAAGCGCCAACCTCTTTTGGATTGAGGGCGACGCACTACACACACCGCCGATTGCCGCAGGCGCGTTGCCCGGAACCACTCGGGAGTTCGTATTTGCCTTGTGTTCAGCCTACAAGCAGCCGTTTTGCGAAACTGCGGCAGAACCATCAAACCTGCTTCGTGCGAATGGCTGCTTCCTGACACTCAGTTCACTCGGCGTGGTGGAAGTGACTTCGCTGGACGGGCAGGCTTTGCCGTCCTCTCCTCTGACCCAGCGTATCCGCGACTGGTTGCTCGTCGGCTGGAAACGAATGTCAAATCCCCTCGAATGAACGACCGTCTTGGCCGCGTCAGCTTTTCCGCCAGTCTGTGCCCATGAAGCCCGCGTTCCAGCCCACGCTCCTCAGCCGCCGTGCCGTGCTTCAGCGCTCGGCCATCGGTTTCGGCTGGCTCGCCGCCTCGTCCCTGCTCGCGGAATCAATCGGCAATTCCTCCAACCCTTCCGCCGCCAAGCAGCCCCACTTCACCCCCCGCGCCAAGCGCGTCATCTTCCTCTTCATGAAGGGCGGCCCGTCGCACGTGGACACGTTCGACCCCAAGCCGCTCCTCGACCGCGACGACGGCAAGCCCTTCCCCGGCGCGAAGCCCCGCGTGCAGTTCGCCGCCACCGGCGAGCTGCTCAAGTCGCCGTGGAAGTTCCAGAACCACGGCCAGTGCGGCCTGCCCGTCAGCGAGCTGTTCCCGCACGTCGCGCAGTGCATTGACGACCTCTGCGTCCTCCGCTCGTGCCACGGCACGAACCCCGCTCACGGCGGCGCGCTCCTCAAGCTCCACACCGGCAGCGATAACTTCGTCCGCCCGAGCATGGGCGCGTGGGTCAACTACGGCCTCGGCTCCGAGAACCAGAACCTCCCCGGCTTCATCACCATCTGCCCCACGCTCGCGCACGGCGGCGTGAACAACTGGGGCGCGGCCTTCCTCCCCGCGTGGACGCAGGGCACGCCCATCGGCAACGCCGCCGTCCCCTCCGACCAGGCCCTCGTCCGCCACATCATCCCGCGCCTCGCGCCCAGCGAGCAACGTCAGCAACTCGACCTCCTCGCCGCGATGAACCGCGACCACCTCGCGCAGACCGGCCCGAACCAGGCGCTCGAAGGCCGCCTCAATTCCTTCGAGCTGGCCTTCCGCATGCAGATGGCCATGCCCGAGGCACAGGACATTTCCCGCGAGTCCGAGGCGACCAAAAAGCTCTACGGCCTCGACGACAAGGTCACGGAGAACTTCGGCCGCCAATGCCTCATGGCCCGGCGCTTCGCCGAGCGCGGCGTGCGCTTCATCCAGGTCACGCACAGCGACGCCGACGTGCAATGGGACCAGCACGGCAACCTCCGCAAAGGCCACACGAAGAACGCCGCCGAAGTGGACCGCCCCATCGCCGGTCTGTTGAAGGACTGGAAAGCCCGCGGCCTCCGCCAGGACCCCCCCGTCCTCTGGGGCGGCGAGTTTGGCCGCACCCCCGCCGCGCAGGGCGGACGCGACGGTCGCGACCACAACCCCGAAGGCTTCACCATGTGGCTGGCCGGCGGCGGCGTGAAACCCGGCACCGCCTACGGCGCGACCGACGACTACGGCTGGTTCGCCGCCGAGAACAAGATTCACATCCACGACCTGCACGCCACGCTCCTCGCGCTCTTGGGCATGGACCACGAGCACCTCACCTACCGCCACGCCGGCCGCGACTTCCGCCTGACGGACGTGCATGGACATGTGGTGACGGACATTTTCGCCTGAGCGCGAGCGCGCTTTCAGGAGAAACTGGAGGAGCAAATCGCCGCGAAGCTTGCCTGAAAGCTGCGATTAGACTCAGATCAACCACGCAATAACCTCTATGAACATCAAACTGCCTAAGCCAGATAGCCACTTCAGGAAGAAAGCCGCGCGACTCGGTGACATGTTAAAGCAAGGCATGCCCAAAGACCGCAGAGCTGCATTCGATTATTCCGCTGAGAAGGAGCTTTTAGCGCAGGAACTCCGGCGAAAATTCCAATCAGCGTTTGGACTTTCTTCCGACCGCCTCAAATTGGCAGAGCGCTTCTGTAGAAGATTTCACCACACGGTGCTTGGGCCAGAACACTCTCCTGAAGGCGGCGCTCACTTCGGACTTTTTGACCATCTGACCTTCTACCAACGAAACGGAAATTTAGTCATCGTGTCGCAGCCTTACGGTATTGATGTTCCAAGGCTGAAAGCTTGGACTGAAATGGTCGGCGCATCGCATGTTGTTGCATCTGACTGGTGTCATTACTACCCGGGCCGCGCGAAGCTCTTCTTCGTGGAATTCACCCGGGCAGCCAAGGCAAACCTCGATAAGAGTTTGCGAGCTTTATGAAGCCACTGGCGATTGTCACCCCAAACTGTAGTTCCCATCATGTCGAGCCTTGAGACCATCGTGTCGTGTGACGCCTTCCATCTCGCCCGCGAGGCTTGGGATGAGCGCACGCTCTCGCTTGAAGTCAGGGCCAAACATTTCACCGCCTCGCCTAATGGCATCATCTTCGAGCTGCCGGTGCATGTGTGGGAAGTCTTGCGGCAATATCCCGGCATCGAACTGGATTTGCTCGGCCTGTCGGCTGCCGAGTTGCGGGCGCGGGTGGAGCGCGAGGTGGACGAGCGGCGCGCGCTGTATGGCGAGGCCGAAGGCGGGCTGGTCAAGTTCCTCGCAGGTGCAGGCGGCTTGCTTGCATTTGGCCCTCCGACCGACCCACGAGAGCAGCAAGTGGCAAGCGGGCTGGCCTACTACCGCAAGCGGCAGCGCGAACAACGGAAGATTCAGGCCGAGATTGAGAAGCTTCGGCATGAGTTGTCTCCCGAGGGACAGCGGAAACGGCAAGCGGCACACAATCGAAAAGCGGAGCGGCTCTACGCCAAGCGCCGCTTAGAACAGCAGAAGGCGGCCAAAGCCAAGGCAAGTGCATAGGCGTGATGCGGTCCAATCCCAACGGGATTGCGTCACTCAGCCCAAGGTTGGCGGAGCAGCGCGACGCCTACCTTGGGTCACTGGTCAGATTTTCGGAGAATCCTGTAGGGATTCCATCTTCTCGGGCCGGAAGGCTGCAACCACCTTCGGGGTTGGCCGCATTGCCATCCGCACCCAAGGTAGCCTCGGTGACTCGGCAACCTTGGGCTGAGTGACGCAGCCCCGTTGGGGCAGTTTCCCTCTCAGCCTCGCTTTAGTGGTCGGATTCAGGGCGGGCTTGACCGTCTTTTTGACTCCTCGAAGCCTTCCTTGAAGATGCCCAGCCGGGCTGAACTGCTCAAAAAGAACCATTTTACTGCAACCACTTACCAGACAGTGTGTTGCGTCCTAAAAGAGAAGCGAAACGGCGTCCGTTTGCCTCCGCTGAAGCTTCGGGAGACCCAAACGGGCGTCGGTTTGCCTCCCCTGAAGCTTCAGCGGACCCAAAACGACAGCCGTTTACCTTCCCCGAAGCTTCGGCGGAGCCAAACGGGCGTCCGTCCGGCGTTCCCGAAGCTTCGGCGGAGGCAAAATGCCAGCCGTTTGCCTTCCCCGAAGGCTCAGCGGAGGCAAACGGTCGTCGGTTTGCTATTCCCGAGGCTATCTTTTGGACGGCAGAACGTCGGTTGGAAGCCCCCTAAGGGAGGCGGGAACCACCCGGTCAGCCAGTGGTGATAGTGATGTCGTCGGAGGGCCACCGCCTCGGCTACCAGTGCATCACAAACCCGCCGTCCACGTTGAGGGTCTGGCCGGTGACTTGGGCGGCGCGGTCGGAGGAGAGGAAGACCACCATGTTCGCGATGTCCTCGGGCGTCTGCCAGCGGCCCAGCGGGAGCAGGGCGCGGATTTTGTCGCCGGCCCATTCCTCGCAGGTGCGGCGTCGGGTGGCTCAACTTTCCGCTTCGCATCCGACGGCGGGGTGTTACGCTCCAAGCATCAACCTTAGCCCCGTGTAACCTATGCGTGCGTCATCGCTTGTCCTCTCGTTGCTCTCCGCCCTCTCGTTTAACGCCCTCGCCGCTCCCGCGCTGCCCATCGTCAGCGAGGTCGAGTGGCAGCCGTTCGTCGCGCAAGTGAGACGTGTCATCGAGGCCACGGACTATCTCGGCGCACCGTTCAGCGCGGCGGACAAGGCGGGGCTGAACACGGCGATGGAATCGCCGGACCACAAGGCCGCCGTTGTGAAGCTCCAAGAAATCGTCGACCACTACGCGCTCTTCGGCGTGAACATCAACCCGGAGATGCGTGTGAAGGTCGCCCAAGGCGCGGCCAAGCCGGAGCTGATGCAGGACGGCTGGCGGCAGTTTCTCGTGAAGGTCGCGAACGAGTCCGGCACCACCGCGCCGCTCGCCGCAGTCAGCCCGAACGCACAGTCTGTGCACAACGTCCGCTCCGCGACGACGCCCTCCGACAAGTTGCGCCGCAAACAGGGCGACGCGCCCACGCTCAAGATCGAAGACCTCTGGCTCGACTTGCAGACCTTCGACCGCCAGCCGCTCCGGCCCAACCTCAGCGGCCTCACCGTCGAGTATCGCATCGTGCAGCTCTACAGCCGCGACGCGGGCAGGCGCGAGGCGAAGTTCTCCTTCAACGTCGGCCAGGGCACGCAGGACATCGGCTTCCGCAACGAGGTGGATTTGCTTTTCAACTGCCTGCCCGCGCCGGAAATCACGCTGGGCGTGAAGGACGAGGATGGGAAGCCAACGACCGCTGGCTTCGTCATCCGCGACACGCTGGGCCGCGTGTATCCGTCGCAGGCCAAGCGCCTCGCGCCGGACTTTGCGTTCCACCCGCAGGTCTATCGTGCCGACGGCGAGAAGCTGCGGCTGCCCGAGGGCGACTACACGTTTGAGTTCGACCGCGGTCCGGAGTCCGTGAAGCAGACGCGCAAGATCAGCGTGACCAAGGCCACGAAGCGGCTCGACTTCAAGGTCGAGCGCTGGATTGATCCGTCGAAGTTCGGTTATTGGTCCGGCGACCACCACATCCATGCGGCGGGCTGCGCGCATTACACGAACCCGACCGAGGGCGTCCACGCGCCCGACATGATGCGGCACATTCTCGGCGAGGACTTGAAGGTCGGCGCGAACCTCACGTGGGGGCCATGCTTCGATTACCAGAAGCAGTTTTTCAGCGGCGCGGTGGACAAGGTCTCGCAGTATCCCTACCTGCTCCGCTACGACGTGGAAGTCTCCGGCTTCGGCTCGCACCAGAGCGGGCACCTGTGCCTGCTGCGGCTCAAGGAGCAGATGTATCCCGGCGGCGACTCGAAGAACCACTGGCCCACGCTCGGCTTGAACACGCTGCGCTGGGCGAAGGCGCAGGGCGCGCTCGTCGGCCCCGCGCACAGCGGCTGGGGGCTGAACCTCCCGACCGGCGAACTGCCCAGCTACGACCTCCCGCCCTTCAACGGCATCGGCGCGAACGAATACATCATGGCCGTCACGCACACCGTGCCCGGCCCCGAGGGCAAGCCCGTGCCTGCCGTGGACTTCCTCAGCATGGTGGACACGCCCTACGCGTGGGAGCTGAACATCTGGTATCACACGCTCAACGTCGGCTTTCGCACGCGCGTCAGTGGCGAGACGGATTTCCCCTGCATCTACGGCGAGAAGGTCGGGCTGGGCCGCAGCTACGTGAAACTGCCGTCAAAGTGGACCTACGAGGACTGGTGCGAAGGCATCCGCAAAGGCAACAACTACGTGAGCGATGGGAAGAGCCACTTGCTCGATTTCAAGGTCAACAACGCCGCGCTCGGCGAGCAGGGCAGCGAACTCAAGCTCGCCCAGCCGGGCACCGTGAAAATCACCGCCAAAGTTGCCGCCCGCCTCAACGAGCAGCCCGACTCCGCGCTGAAGAGCCGGCCTTATCCTCAAAAGCCCTACTGGGACATCGAGCGCGCCCGCGTGGGCGAGTCGCGCGAAGTCCCGGTCGAGCTCATCGTCAACGGCCAGTCCGTCGAGACCAAGCGCATCGCCGCCGACGGCTCGCTGGTGAACATTGTCTTCGAGACGAAGATCGAGCGCAGCAGTTGGGTCGCGCTCCGCATCCTGCCCAGCAGCCACACGAACCCGATCTGGGTGATGGTGGGCGACCAGCCCGTGCGCGCGTCCAAGCGCAGCGCCGAGTGGTGCGTGAAGTCGCTGGAGCAATGCTGGTCACAAAAGGAGCGCACCTACGCCGAAGCCGAAAAGCCGCAGGCCCGGCAAGATTACGAGCACGCTCGACAGGTGTATCGGAAGCTGTTAGCAGAAAGCCCGGACAATTAATCGAAGGAACATGAGCCAGGAGGGAAAGGCCTATCTCGCCAACGCCTCGCATCCGTCACTCGGGGATGCGGAGGTCGCGGGCAAGCTTTTCTCCACGGAATACGCGCTGATATTTGAGTCCGAGGCCGGGACGGTGCAGCTGCCCTGCGACGGTCTGGACATCGGCTTCGGCACGAAAAAGGATCCGCGCGTCACCTTCACCAACGAAAGCGACCCCGGCTGCATCCTCGTCGCCAGCAACGAGGACATCACGCGCGAGCTGGCCTTCCAACGCAACGGCCACTTGCGCCGGCAGGTGGCTGTGCACCGCGAGCATGTCGAGGGCGTGCGGCGGCTGGTGTTGACGGGAGTTTTCTGCGCCGTTTTCGTGGCCCTTTCCGCCGTGGCGGGCGCGGGGGTCGAGTGGATGCTGCCCCGGCTGATCAACAACGTGCCGGTGAAGTGGGAGAAGGACTTGGGCCAGCAGGTCGCCGCCGAGGTGCGGAAGGATTTCAAGGTGTCCGGCGACACGAACGTGACGGCGCAGCTTGCTGCGATGGTCACGCGTTTGACCAGGGCCTTGCCCAAGAACGAATACGAGTTCCGGGTGACACTGCTGGCCGACCCGGAGCCGAACGCCTTCGCGCTGCCGGGCGGCAGCATCTTCGTGAACATGGGCCTGCTGTGGCTCTGCACGAACTCGGTCGAGGTGGCGGGCGTGCTTGCCCACGAGATTTCCCACGTCACAAGAAGGCACGGGCTGCGGACGATGGTGACCACCATCGGTCCGTCAAAGGCGGTGGGCGCGGTGCTGGGTGACAGCCACGGCTTCCTTGGCGCGCTGGCCGCCGGCTCGCATGTGCTGGTGGGCATGTCCTTTTCCCGCGAGTTTGAGCGCGAGGCGGACGAGGGCGGTTTCGATCTGATGACCGCGGCCAACCTCGACCCGCGCGGGCTGGAGAACGGCTTGCAGCGCATCCAGCGGTTTGAGCAGCGGATGGGGGGCGGCAACGGTCCGCGCGCGTTCATGACGCATCCGCCGACGCCGGAGCGCATGGAACGGCTGGCGGCGAAATGGAATTCGGCCAGCAAGAAGTCCGGCTTCGCCGCGCTTGAGCCGCTGAAGCTCCCGCCGCCGGAGAAGAGCAAGGACATCTTCGGACGGCTGGACGATTTGCTCGAAAAGCAAAAGTGAGCCTCCCGGCACGATTTGTTTTCACCTCATGGGCCGCCTCCGCATCCTGACCCCCGGCATCGGGCCAGCCGTGTTGGAACTCCCCGCCGACGTCGCCACGCTCGGGCGGCGGGAGGACAATTCGCTCTGTGTGCCCGACGGCTCCGTGTCGGGCCGTCACTGCCAGTTGGGCGAGGCCGACGGCGTGCTCACCATCCTCGACCTCGGCTCGACCAACGGCACCTTCATCAAGGGCGAGGGCGTCGAGCAGGGCGCCGTGGCGGCGGGCGAGAGCTTCAAGCTCGGCGGGGTGGAATTCTGCTACGAGGCGGACGCTCCGGCGGCCAGCCCCGCCCCTGTGGTGAGCGCACCGCCGCCTGCCGCGCCGGCCACGCCCGGCGGTGCGAAACCACCGGGGTTCGCGCTGAAGTTCACTCTGGGTGATCACAAGCCCGCCGCGCCTGCTGCGGTCGAGCCAGTCGCGGCACCCGCTCCAGTTTCCGCACCCAAGCCCGGCGGGCCGAAAATTGTCCCGACCAGTGGCCCGTCGAAACTGTCCCTCGGTGGCGGCCACAAGCCTGCGCCCGCGCCGGTCGAGTCGGCATCGGCCCCGATGGTCGCCGCCACCGCCACTCCTCCTCCGCCTGCGGCCAGGGGCGGCAAGGCTTGCAAGCGCCATCCGGCCAATGCCGCCCAATACGTCTGCAAGAAGTGCCGCGAGTTGTCCTGTGACGTGTGCTCGCCGCCCACTGAGATCAGCGGCAAGACCCAGCACTTCTGCCCGGTCTGCAAGAACATGTGCCTGACCCTGGAGGCCAAGGCGGCGCTTGATTCACGGTCGTTGACCCGAGAAGGGCAGACCTTCCGGCAGCGGCTGCCCGGGGTGTTCAAGTATCCGTTCCACAAGAACGGCGTGTGGTTCCTCGTCATCGGCACCATCGTCTTCGTGGCCTTGGACTTCGCGTCGCGCTTCTCGCTGTGGATCACCATCGCGGGCATCGGCTATCTCTTCGCCTACATGCAGAAGATCGTGCGCTCCTCCGCCGAGGCGGAAGACGAGCTGCCCGGCTTCCCAGAAGTCGGCGAATGGCGGTCCGAACTGCTCCAGCCGTTCCTGCTGCTGGCGTGGACGTTCGTGGTGAGCTTCGGTCCGGCATTTGGCTATATGATGTATCACACGTTCGCGGACACGGAAATGAGCCTGCCCGTCCTGTTCCCGCTCTTCGCGCTGGGCTTCCTGTATTTTCCCATGGCCTTGCTGGCGGTGGCCATGTCCAGCAGCTATCTGGCGGTGAACCCGCTGGTGGTGCTCCCCGCCATCACGCGGCTGAACTTGGAATACGTGGGCGCGACTACGGTCTTCTTCGGCCTGGTGCTCGCGCGCTACCTCAGCGAGACGCTCGTGCGCGCGGTGGTGCCGGTGCCGGTGCTGCCCACCCTCATCGGCGGGTTTCTCGCGCTTTACTTCCTCGCGTGCGAGATGCGGCTGCTGGGTCTCATCTACTACGAGCACCGGAAGAAGCTCGGCTGGTTCAGCCACTGAGCCGGAGCCACGTTCGCGAGAACGCGGCTGACTGCCGGATTGCGACGACCCGGCGCACGACCTATGCTCGGTGACATGAAACGCCCCGCCCGCTTCCTGTTGCTGAAACTCCTCTGTCTCGCTGCGTTGTCCCTTTCCGCCGCGTCCGCCCCGCGTCCGAACATTCTGCTCATCCTTGCCGATGACCTGGGCTTCTCCGATCTCGGCTGCTACGGCTCCAGCATCGCCACGCCGAACCTGGACCGGCTCGCTGCGGGCGGGCTGCGCTTCACGCAGTTTTACAACGCGGCCCGCTGCTGTCCCACGCGCGCGGCGCTGCTCACAGGTCTTTATCCGCATCAAGCCGGCGTCGGGCACATGCTCCAGCCGTGGCAGCCGCCGGGCTACACCGCCGGCCTTGGCGAGAACACCGCGACCATTGCCGAGCTGCTGCGCGACGCGGGCTATCGCACCTGGCACGTCGGCAAATGGCATGTCGGCGGCGTGGGCGCGAACCTCACACTGGACAAGCCTGCCGCGCGCAATCACCCGATGAACCGTGGCTTCGACCGCGCCTACGGCTCCGGCGGCGGCGGGAATTACTTCGCGCTCACGCCGCTTTACCTCGACGGCGAGAACCTCAAGGCCGGTGAGAATTTCTACGCGACCGACGCCTTCACGGACCACGCAGTGAAGTTCCTCGAAGACCACGGACGCGAGCAGAGGGACAAGCCGTTCTTCCTGCACCTTTGCTACACTGCGCCGCACTTCCCGCTGCACGCCAAGCCGGCGGACATTGCGAAGTATCGTGGCAAGTTCACGCACGGCTGGGACATTGAGCGTGAGCGACGCTTCGCGAAGCAGAAGGAACTCGGCCTTTTCCCGCGTGACGCCCGGCTCTCGCCTCGCGACCCCATGGCGAAGGCATGGAACAGCCTGTCCGAGGTTGAACGCGCCGGATGGGACCTGCGCATGGCCGTGTATGCCGGGATGATTGATTGCCTCGACCAAGGCGTTGGGCGCGTGCTCGACGCAGTGAAGAAGCTCGGCGCGGAGCAGAACACGCTCGTGCTCTTCCTCTCCGACAATGGCGCGAGCGCGGAATTCCTCGACACCTGGCCGAACCCCGCACGCGGCCACAAGCCCGGCAGCGAGGTCGGCACACGCGAGTCGCACAAGTGTCTCGAAGTCGGCTGGGCCAACGCGGCGAACACTCCCTTCCGCGAGCACAAGATGTGGGACCACGAGGGCGGCATCAGCACACCGCTCATTGTGAGCTGGCCGGCAGGTGTCGCGGCGCGTGGGCAGTTCACCCGCGAGCCGGGCCACATCATTGACTTGCAGCCCACCCTTCTCGAACTCGGCGGGGTGAAGTATCCCGAGAAATTCAAGGATCGCGTGCTCACGCCGTTGCCCGGAACGAGTTTGGCCCCCTTGCTCTTGCAAGGCGCCTCCCTCGGCGAACGCACCCTCGCCTGGGAGCACGAGGGCAACCGCGCCGTGCGCGTCGGCGACTGGAAGCTCGTCGCGTCCTTCCGCAGCCCATGGGAACTCTACGACCTCAGCCGCGACCGCGCCGAGCTGAAGAACCTCGCCGCGCAGCAGCCCGCCAAGGTGAAGGAACTTACCGCCGCATGGCAACAGTGGGCGGACAAGGTGGGCGTCGTGCCGTGGGAGCAGTTGCCCGGCGCAAGCTACCGGCCCAGCGCGTCGTATCGGAAGAAGGGCGAGCCGGTCGCGGCTCCGCCGGCGAAGCAGTAGTCCGCTTCGGCAACCCGCAGTCGTTCGTCATCGGTGAGTTCGTCGCGCGTTGCCTTCCTGCTTCATGCCAGAACTCATTCCCACTTGTTCGGCACGACGCTACCGGACGCTTCCCGCGTTGGAATGCCCCGCAACCGACGACGACGGCATCAGGAAATCACGGAGCTTCGGCGGGCTTTACTTGGCGTCGCTGATGTGATATGAGTCGCGACAATCACGAGTCTTAGTGACGAAACGCATTAGTCTGCTAACGCGCACCTGCCAGATCTCATGAACTCTCAGCCCAACCGCCCCGCCGTTCGCCGTCCGTTTGTGTCGAAGCCTGTCCTGACATTTGTCTTGTTCAGCGTGCTGGCTGTCGCCGCCATCACGGCCCGCGCCGCCACGCGCACATGGGCAAACACGTCGGGCGGCTCGTGGCACAGCGCTGGCAACTGGCTGGAGGGATTCGTTCCGGCCAGCTCCGACACCGTGGTCATCAATGCCAGCGGCACCTACGCTGTGACCATCGCAACCGATGCCGCGTTTGGTTCCCTCACGGTGGGCGGTGGCACGGGCACGCAGACGCTGCAATGGCAGGGGGGCAACCTGGCGGGCAACCTGACGGTGGCCGGCGGGGGCGTGCTGGACTTCGGCGGCAACAGCTCCAAGACGTTCAACGGGGGGACGCTCACCAACCTGGGCACGGTGGTGTGGCCGGCCAGCG